>Ga0123339_10000688_pt1 | contig 24965 bp, 22 predicted proteins | sample lystaG_FD_89956 | JGI IMG/M metagenome (GOLD analysis project Ga0123339, IMG submission 89956) | Glacier valley bacterial and archeal communities from Borup Fiord, Nunavut, Canada, to study Microbial Dark Matter (Phase II) -... | ecosystem: Environmental > Aquatic > Freshwater > Ice > Glacier ...
CCTTAGCTGAAACCCGAATGTTAGGCCGCAGCGCAAGATTTGGCAATACCAATGCAGTTCTTCTTGGATATTGGGTGATAATTGCAGCCCTGGCTTGGATACCGTTGCGGGATAATATTTTCGCCTGGCGAGTAGGCAGTGCCCTCGAAAAATATTTTGGCTGGGCCGTTATAGCCCTGGTGGTAACAGTAGCAGCTCAAATCGCCTATATGCAGGTGGCTCGTAGCGACGGACGACCGATTGCCCCGCTTACATCCCTGATTTTTATCATAGTCAATGGGGTGCTGGAAGCTTTCACTTTTATGGCTTTTTACACCATCTTTTTCCAGGGGGCAAAACTTGTTTTTGGTAGCCTGGACTTGGTAAATTTTACCTTCGGCTTTCTGGGCTTTTTCTTGTATAGCGGTTTTATCCACGCTTTTTTCTGGGCGCGGCTGATTCCCCCGCATTTTAGCTCCGAACCACATCTGCAAAGGTTACGGAAGTTGCTAACGCCAATTCAGACAGCGATTGTGCTATCATGGTGCATCTATTATTATTTCACGGGCGACATCTGGACGATAGTGGTTTTGCACATAATAATTGATTGCGTTTTGATGTTCTGGGTGCGACCACCTTTGTTGTTCGCTTCTCGGACACAAAACTAAATTTTTGGATTGAATTATTCCCCTTTCCCTGAAAAAAGGGAAGGGGGCCAGGGGGTTAGGTCAAATGGCCGAAAGTCGGGCGGAAGCCCAGGCAGCCTACGAAAGCACTTTAGCGCACCAGAGCGAGACGGTTTATCAGGGTCGGGTGGTGACTTTGCGGGTGGATACCATCACTAAACCTGACGGGCATTCCTACAAACGGGAAGTGATTGTCCATAGTGGGGCGGTGGTGATGGTGCCAGTAGATGCCGAGGGTAAAATTATTCTGGTGCGGCAATGGCGACGGGCGGCGGCTAGAATTCTAACCGAGTTGCCCGCCGGGACGCTCGAACCACCCGAAGAGCCTATCGCCTGTGCTGATCGCGAGTTGCAGGAAGAAATCGGCTACAAAGCCAACAAAATTACCCCATTGGGCGGTTTTTTCAGCGCACCGGGCTTTTGTACCGAATATCTACACCTGTTTCTGGCTGAAGATTTAAGCGAAAGTCAACTAGCACCCGACGACAACGAGGCCATTGACGTGCTGCGGGTTACACTGGACGAGGCCCTGGAAATGATTGGCTCAGGGGAAATTTGCGACGCTAAGAGTGTGGCAGGGATTTTGCGTTATCGCTTCCTGAAAAGTTAGGGGAAACTCTCGTTGAACTTATAGCCTGCAAAAACTCGGCAGGCTTATCGAAATTGAGCAGTATTTCATCAACCATAACCCTATTCTTTTTAACCTTAAAAGTTTGCGGTTTGGTAAGGGTAAGTAAGACTAATCCCTGGTTGGAAAAAGCCAATTTCAAACGACGCTTTTTAGAGTCGTAGGGCGTTGTTAGCATAGCTTCAACTAGATCCACCCGTTCGTTAACTGTTTCAGCCGCCGCTAGATTCTCCACAGGTATTTCCCATTTGAAGTAAAAACCAAAGTTAAGTAAAAACTTATCGTTGGTCAGGTAATGCTTTTTACGAAGTGGGGAAAGTATCAGAAAAATAATATAGAGGTGAATTCCAACCATTAAAGAAAATATCGGCCATTTGATTAACGGCTCTTTAATAGCGAGAGCCAATACCAGGTCAATAACCACCGCCTCAAATAAAACTGCCAGGATAAACCCTAACGCAAGCCCAATAAACTGTTCTCGATTGGCGGTATAAGTAAATTCTCTCCGGGTTTTAGCCATCTAATTCTCTTTTTAACGAAACAAATTTATATTTACAATACAAATCGCCTATCGAACTAAGGTAACTGGGCGGCTAACCCGCCCGTGTTGAAAAACTACTTTTCGACTGGTAACTTAGACTGTTCCCAGGCCAACATTCCCCCTGCCATATTGGTGACGTTGGTGTAGCCCGATTGCATCAGAAACATCGTAGCCTGACCACTGCGCCCGCCACTCCGACACACCGCAATAATTTCCTGGTCGGGTGAACCAATTTCGCTCAAGTGCTTGGGCAACTGGCCTAACGGCACTAAAGCACTACCCGTAATGTGGCCCTCGTCATATTCCCAGGGTTCGCGCACGTCCAGCACCAGTGGTTGGCTGGTCTTTAGTTTTTCGGCTACTTCCAGGGGAGTCGCCTCTGGAAAGGGCAGCTTTCCGAATCTGTTCATCATTTTATCAATTCTCCTCTCGAAATTTTTGGATCAATATATTTGAGTAACCACTCTGGGTTCTACGTTTTCCCCTATGAATACGTAAAATGAAACATCATCATGATAGATATTTAAATCATTTTTTGCTATATCAAGCTTAGCAACAAATATCATTGGTTTTCCATTAGCCATCGGCCAGTCTGGATTTTGTATCCAGCGTGGGCGTTCGTTAATGGCAATAAAACTTTGCTGAACCTTTTCATCCAGCCAAGCGGGTAATTCTTTTATATCGCCGTAATATTGGCTTAAAAGTCCTTGAAAAAATTCTTCCATTTCTTTTGAGCAGTAAGGGTCAACCGCGTAAGGCGCAGTAATATTATAAACTAAATTAACCAATTCGAGTTCTTCTGGGCTTGGGTTTTCTTCATCAAAGCTTATAAATCTGGGCATTTTTAATAAAAATAATAGGTAATTCTATCGAGCCAGAAGGTCAGCGAGTCTAATAATTGGAACAAGAACAGGGCTGAGACAAAAACCACCCCACCCATTCCACTGCGCCAGACCCGTCCCAGCAAATTCCCGGCAGCCAGAGCAATTAGCGGCATCAGGTAAAGCTGGAAACGGCTTTCAATTCCCTGGATTCGTTCTAAAAAGGCAAAGGCGGCACAGGTCAGGCCCAACGCCAGCAAAACCGCGCTGATGGGATAAATGGGCACGCCTACCTTGAACCAGTGCCAACCTCGCCGCTCCAGGTAGCCAATCAGCCAGAGCACCCCACCGCCCACCGCCACCACTAATACCAGTAAGCCAAAATAAATCCGACTATCACTATAAATTCGGCTGATTGAGCTAAAAAGGTCAAAAGGTGGGCGGGGTTTAAGGTCTGGGGCGGGTGTACCACCCATACTACGGCCCAATTGCTCCCCAATCAGAGCTACAAAATTATAATAATAAAGGGCCAGAGCTAAAGCAATCGCCGAGAAATAAATTATCGCCAGATAAAGAGCCTCGCGCCGCCCGACCGTTCCACCCAACAGCAATAATACCAGAATCAAACAAATAATAAAGGCGTTTGTGAAAAGAAATGTGCCATAATGCCCAACTAGAGCTACAAACAGGGCTAATAACGGCAAAAGATAGCGTGCTACCTTAAATAAACGGGAGCGGGCCACCTCACGGGCTTTGGAATTGCGCCAGCGTTGCAACTGCCGCAGGAAAAAGCGTTGGGTCAGGTTCTCGTCGGCCTCCTCCTCTTTTTCGCGGGTAAATAGGGGGTTTTGAACAGGCCGGGGCAGGGCGGGCAGTTGCCAGGGCAAACGTAGATAAGTTAGAGTGCCCCCAAGCGCGCACACCAGCAACAAAAAAGCCCACGCGCCAAACAGGTTAGCGTGATTCCCCTGCGAGAAAATCAGGAAGGGATATTTACTAATCGCGTAAAACCCGGCGGCCACCAACCCCGCCCAGTTGGTATCCTGTTCATACTCATGGCTACCTGCCAGACTGAGTTTGCTCGCCAGTTCAAGTTGGGGACGACGTATCAGGCTGGATAGATAAAAAACCATAAAAACGCCACTGGCCTGTAAAAGCGAACTGGCGACCTTGAATAAAGTCTCAAAGGACTCGCGGCTACCATCAATCAAGGCCGTAAAAGGTATCAGCGAGATATAATAGGCTGGGGGGTAGGGCGCAAGTTGATTATTTGGTAGCGGCTCGCTGTCCACCAATACACCCTTTAGTACCTGGGATTGCAACACCCGCACATTCAGACCAATATCGCTGGAAGTAAATTGGGGGTCAAGCTGCCCGCCCAGCAGCAACACCAGAGCCAGCAGAAAAAAGCCTGTCAGCCAACCTGCTTCGCGCCGAGTCAGGTTTATCCCCAGCAGGCGGAACAGGCTGGGCATTAGTTCTACCAACAGGAAAACCCCCACCCACAGGAAAAACATCGTCCGCAAGAAATTTTCGGCAATAAAAGTGGTCAGGCTCAGGCGGTCATTTACCAGCCAGAAACTAAAGCCGCCAATCACACCACAACCTCCCAGCAAGGCGTAAGGGGCGGGGATACCCAGCGTCAGGAAAATTAGCACGCTCAAAACCGTTACTAGAATCAGGGGGATAAACTTGTCATCGGGTGGACGCACCCCCGGCGACAGGAAACCGGGTTGGGTCGGCTCTACTTTTACCCAATCCAATAAAATTCCCAACTCACGGGAGTCGCCTTTGGGTTTCCAAATGCTACTATCAAGCTTCAGGTGTAAGCTACCATCTTTGAACATATCGGCTTGAACCGGAATAACTATTTCTTTCCACTGGTTCTGGGGCGGGGGTTGGGTCAGGTTGGGGTCAATCAGAGTATTATTAACATAGACTTTGAACTGAGGGTTTGGATTCTCGCTACTATTGACCCGCAAAGTAAGATTGACGGCTTGCGAACCAATACCGGGCAGGTCAATCAAACTTGGGTTGCGTTTGCTGGTAAAGCGATAATCAAAACCATCAGGAGTGCGCTCTTTTTCGGCAGGTTCGCGGGTAAAAAAAGTGGCTTCTTCCAGATAGGGGCGGTCTATCCGCGCGCCTACCTGAATAAAATAGCTCGGTTTAGCTTGATAGGCCAGCCCATAAACCGCTACCGCCACAAAAAATATAGCGACCAGGGCGGCACAACCTACCCCTGCGATTGGTCGGCGCAACTCATTCATCATCAGGGCCTCAGCTCGGTTGAGCGAAAAATGATACGGTCATACCACAGAGCCAGAATCGTCACCAGAAAATAAGCACTAATCGCTAGAGTCAAAAGTTTGCCCGCCCACTCATGCCGCTTCCACAATCTTGCCAAAAATACCCCCGCCCCGATTGCCGCAAAGGGCAACAAAAACAGCGAATAGCGCACATACAGGTTAAGTGTCCAACCCAACAGGGCATAGAAAACCGCCACCATAATCCAGGCTATTCCCGCCCAGAATACCCGGCGGCGGGCTATTCGTAACTCGTCGTTATCATCCGGCTCGATGGGTTCACTCCCTTTTCGGCCTGTCCGCCACAGCCAGTAGAGCGTCCAGGGCAACATCAGCAGTGGTATCAGGTTAAAATAGACCCGCGCCTCTGCAAGAAACCCCGCCAAACCACCCGAGAACCACTCGCCAGGAGTTTTGACGCACTTCTGAATTAACCCCAGGCGGCGGTCATCCACCGACCCCCCAACCTGAATTCCGCCCACACATTTCCCGTTAGGTGCCGCCGCCCCACTCACTTTGTTGCCCAACGTACTAAACGCTTGGGGCAACATATCGGCTATTGTAGCATAATGATATAAAGCTATCGAAAGAGCCAGTGCTAGAAAATAGGCCGCGAAAGCAAATTTAGCCCCTTTCCGGTTTTCTCGCCGCAAGGCTAACAGGATTATTATCAACAGGAAGGCTGCCCCGCTCAGGATAATTATGCCGGGATGTTGCAGGAAACTTGCCAGTAGTACCGCCGTAAGGGTTACAAAATAGGGCCACCGCCGCAACTGGTCGTATTTTACTACCAGCAAACACAGCCCCACCAGTAGCAGCCATTCGCCATAAAGATTAGAAACCTGCCCATAGCCGATTGATAACAGGGCCACTGGGGTTGTCACCATAAAAAAGGCCGACAAAACCGCCGCCCGTCCGTCACCCACCGCCCGTTTGACCAGATAAAATATCAACAAAACGCGGGTGGTATCAAACAACACCATCCAGATTTTCAGTAACAAAATAGTGTCGGGAACTAACCAGCGAAACAACCCGATAACAGCGTACATGGCGGTTGGGTAGTAAGTCAGCCGCCCGCCCCACTCCTGCGACTCGATTTTCTGGAAATATTGCCCCTGCTCCCAGAATAAGAGGTAACGGTTATTGTGAAAGCCAATATCCACCATCTGCATAAAGGGGTGAAACGCACCCGCCAGCCGAATCGCCAGGGCCAGCCCAAAAATTGACAATACCCAGGCCCGTTCCCAATTTTGCTCCCAGACCCGCCGCAGGGGGATGTCCAGCAACACGAGGGCAAGCAGGGACAGGCCAAAAGCAAAGGTAAGCTCCTGGGTAAAAACAGTAAGCCAGGGGCGGGCGGGGGTCGCAATTCCATAGGCCAGAATTGCTGCCACCATCCCACCAACTCCCGCCCCCACCCAGCCCCCAAATCCAGCCCGCGTAACTATCAAGTAAGTTAATAACACCGTCGCCAGCAAATAACCAAGTTGGGTTACAGGTGGCAGGGTAAATGTGGTGGGGCGGGCCTGGACTTCAGCACTCATAAAAACCAGGCCAAGCTCACGGGGGTCGTTTCCAGCCTGGAAAGGGGTGGTTTTCAGTACCAGCCGCAAATCGCCCTTTGTCCCGGTGATGGCACTGGCGGGCACGGTAAAATCGTAATCCTTTGGCCCCGGCTCGATTTTGTAGTTGCCGATTAAAGTTTCGTTAGCAAAAACGGTCAGGCCGAGGTTAGGGTTATTATTTTGGCCTGGTTGCAGCCGTAGTCGCAAGCCATAATCACGCTTGCCAAGCCCCTTGAACTCCAGAGCTGACTCGCCCCTTGTCCAACGATAGGTAAATTTGTCCGACCCGGTGGTTTCCTCCCGCGAGTTAAAATTCTGGAAAAAAGGTTCGTCCAGCCGAAAGTTGCTGGCGGGGTTAATCTTGTAGTTAAAGCCCGTTTGCCATGCCAAAGTAAAGGCCAGCAAAGCCCCGAACAGCAAAATATATAGGCCAGGAGCGGTGAAAGTTTTTTGCCACAGTCGCCCTTCGTTCTGTAGCCCACTTTGGAGGCGCAGCAAAAGACGGGGGGCGGCCTGGGTTTGTTCCGCCTCTTTCTCGCTGACTATTTTGCTGGTAGTTGCCTCGCCCAAAATTTCCCTTTTAACCTAACCCCCGGACACGATGCATCGTGTCCCTACAACGGAAGGGGAAATATAAAATATTTGATTTCTCTGTGTCCTCTGTGGTGAATATTCTACTTGATAAAAGCTGAAAGCTGATTCAGGAGGGCATCGTGGATGCGCTCGACATGCGGCTCCATTACGTCCATTTTTTCGATTTCTTCCAGACTATAATAACCAACCTCGGTGGTTTCGTCGCTGAGTCCTAATTCCCCGCCGATAACCTCAGCTTCAAACGACAGGGCTACTACCTGCCAACGATTACCATCGGCATAGGTGGTGATTCGGTCAGGGCTGGAATAGAGGCCGATTAAGCGGGTAACTTTGACCCGTAGCCCGGTTTCTTCCCAGACTTCCCGCACGCAACATTCCGAGGCACTTTCCCCGGCATCCATCGCCCCGCCCGGCAAGCACCAACGTCCGTTATCGGTGCGGCGGGTCAGCAGAATCTTCTGACCGCCCCCGTCAAAAATGATTGCCGCCGTTCCTACCCGCAAGGTTGCCGTTTTGCCTATGCGTTCGCCATACAAAATCTTCGCCATTATTGACCTAACCCTTTAATTTGAACCGCCAAGTTCGCCAAGTAATTTTAATTTTTCTTTGTGTTCTCTGTGGTGATAATTATCCTAACACCTAAAACCTAATACCTAATTCCTCTTGGGCGGCAAGACCAAAAAACCGATGGGCGTATCGTAGCCCTTGAAATCACTCAGTCGGCGATTGGCGACATTACTGCGGTCACCTTCCGCCCGGATAGTAAAATCGAACAGCCGCACCGCCCCAATCAGCTTATCCCCGGCGTAAAGGGTCAGGTTCGCCCGGAAGTCGCCCACCCGCCCGTAACTGTTGATGTCCAAATCTTTGGGGTTGGGCGGGTAGTTGGGGATACTGTTGCCGTTTAGCCGGGTTGTCATCTGCTTAGTTGGCAGGTCAAGTTGATATTCTAACTCTACCCCCGCGCTGCCCTGAACCGCCACCGACCAATAACCGTAATGCCCGGAGGGATGCGAACCCCAGGGATAGTTATAAATATCCAGGGTGGCGGTGTAAGCGTCGCCTTTGCCGCCCTTTGGCACAAGGTTAATGGTAACGACTCCGTTAGTGCCGTCTTGTTTGCTGCTGGCTGTAACCAGCACCACATCCTGCCGTAACTCTACCTTGCCGGGGTTAGCCGGAACACCATCCCAAAGCTCGGCCCACACCAGTGAGATTTTATCCCCTTTTGAATTCAGACTGATAGAATTTACACTGGCTAATTCTACCACCGAAAACCCCGCTGTAAGTTGCAGAGTTTGGGTTGGCGAGTCTTTGGGAGTTATGTCAAGTTTAGCAGGTTTAGTAACGGCAAAAGCCAATCGCACATGCCGATTGCCGCTAACATTACCGCCATCGCCATTAAAGGTTAGTTTATCGGAAAGGCCAATAGTTTGAACCTGACCCTTGAGTGCGCCTAGCGGGTCGCTGCGGCTAAAATCGTAACGCGCCAAAAGCTGGGGGCTGCTGCGATATAATTCTAGTAGAGTATTACCGAAAAGTTTATCCTCGCGCCGGAAACCGTAGAGGGTGGGGTCTTCTCCAGCCTGTAGCAGCAAAAACTCAGCCTTGCGCCCATACGGTAGGGCCGGCAATTGTTTGAAACCAATATTAATTGTGCCAAACAGGTTCTCGCGTTTGGTTACGCCACTTTTAGGTAGATAATAAGCCAGTAGTTCCAAAATCTGAGGGTCGTTGCGGCTGTAACCAACAAAATAAAGCGGGTCTTCGGGTTTGAGCCACTGCGAGAAACCCCGCAACCAGCTATTGGATTTGACCTCATAGATAAAAGTTTTATCAAACTGCGCCACTTGAATCATGTCGGCGGCAAATTGGGCAGACAGAGTTTTATGGGTGCGCTCCCAGGTTGGGGCAATTTCGGGCGAGGCACTATCAATCACCACATAACGCACTTCCAGCCCTTGCAAAAGTTCTATTAAGCGGCGGTTAGGAAATTCTTCCGCCCAGGCACGGCGCAAAGCATCATAGGCCGGGGGCATAAAACCGCTAAAGCCGTTCATCAAGGGTTGCCAGCCCACCCGCGACCAATATTGATAAAAAAGATTGGTGTTATCGCTGCCGGAAAGTGGCACATTAAGCACCGGGCCGGGAGTATGTTGGGCTAACCACTGGTTGACCGGGGGCGGCACACCCCGTAGCGCGTCGCTATCCTTGATATTTACATCGCTGACGTATTCCAGACAAAGCAAGGCAATCAACGGCACTGCCAAATAACTTGCCTTGCGCCAGTTAGTAAGTTTCAAGCGATTTTGTAGAGCCGCCAACGCAAAGCCCGCCAATACCGCGAAAGCCAACGCCACCACGTAGATAAAACGCACTGGCACGCGCAAACCCTGAAAACCCGGTACATAGTTATAAAGCAGGGCGTAGGGCAGGGGGATTGAGCCAAACCGCCCACTTTGCCAGACCGGGCCAAAGGTGAAAATTACGGCGATTATCGCCAGAATAGCATAAAAAATCCCATCTTTCTCAAGTTTGCGCCGCCGCCAGACCGCCCCAAACCCCGCTAACCCCAGGCCGCTTGCCAGCAAACCCAGATACAAACCGCGCTCCCCACCCCGACCACTTTCCCACCAGTTCCAGGAAAAACTGGGGTTATAAAACCATTGATTGAGTTTGTTTTCTTTGGCTACGTCCAGATAGTAGTAGGGCAGAGCCGAAAAGCTGGCAACCTCCGCCGGACTGCGCTCGAAACCTAAATCGTTTTGAACTGCTAGGAAAGGTAAATAAAACGGCAATACCACCAGACCAACTACCAGCGTTACCACCGCCAGCCGAAAGATTTTGTTTTTTAGAATTGAACCGCCAAGTCGCCAAGAACGCCAAGTAATTTTAAATCCTCTTGGTGTCTTGGTATCTTGGTAGTCTGTTCCTATATTTTTGGGTGGAATTATTTTTCTTAAATTAACTATCGCGTGGAAAATCAGATACAGCCCCACTGCCACCACCAGGAACAGGCCGAGGTAGGTACTGGAAAGGGTTTCAAGGGCAAAAAATAGACCAAATAAGGCCACATTTCGCCAGCGTCCGTCTTGAAGGAAACGGCGGAGATAGAGTAGACAGAAGGGCATCCACTGAGTGGCTAACAGGTGCAGATGCGACAGTTGCCCGAAACGGTGGGGGAAGAAGGCAAAAATTATCCCCGCCCCCAATGCCGCTACTCGCTTCCCGGTCAACTCAAACACCAGCAGATACATGCTCCAGCCGCTCAGGACAAATGAGGCCAGCAATAAGAGGTTAAAAGCCAGCACCGGGTTATCGGTCAACCAGATAACCGGGGTTACGAATACCGCTTGCCCAATCAGGGTTTCGCTGAAGGCCAGACTATTATTGTAGGGGTAAAAAGCGTTGGCGTTGAACAGGTTCAGGGGGTTGGTAGCAAGGGCGTGGGCGTCCCAATCCAGCGTCCAGATTTGCAGCAGGGCATCCCCCCAACCCTCTACGCTACGCCCGGCATTGGCAACGGCGGGCCACAACATCCAGAAAGTCAGGAATAAAAAGAACAGCAAAGCCAACCCGTGCGCCTGCCAGGGGCGAAGCCGCGAGGATTGAGGACTGAGGACTGAGGACTGAGTTTTTAGTTCAAGACGCATTAATTATAACTTCCCTAATCATCATCGCTATAAGCAAATTCCGATTAGTTATAAGTAGTAATCAGTATTTATTAGTGGTTTGGCTCACTTGCTACTCAAAATACCACCTTACAAAACATGTAAATCCAGGATATTAGCGATTAACTTACCTGTATTATCCCGCACTACCTCCATTGAAAGAGTGAGGTCACTTTGTTTACTATTAATCCATAAATCTAAATCAATGAACCAGGTGGGGTTTTCGGTATTTTCAAGTGGAATAACTTCTAGTTGCTCCAAAATATCATCAGGAATTGGAGTTATATTACCACCGTAATCACGAATTGCTGTTTCTATTTCAGCCGCCGAAAGCCGACCTGCAAGAGACTCAGACTCAATAAACAAATAATCTTTTCGCACCAAAGCTTCCATAATCTTGCGTAATATACTTACTATTTGCTTTGATGCTTTCTCCGACATATTTTATGTCCTTTGTGTCTTTGTGGTGAATTCTTCTTTTATTCCACCACAACATAACCTAATACAAGCGAATCTTTGCCTTCGACATTAATGCGCTGGGTATTATTCGCATCGTAAAGGCCGATTTCGACCCGATAGCGACCCACCGCAAGGGTAGAAGGCAGGGGTAAGCTATGCACGTCCTGAAAATAGTCGCCCTTCTGCCAGTTGCGAGTGTCACCCAATCCATCCAGTGGCAGAATATCGCGCTGGGCCACTTTTTCCCCGCTTTGTTCGCTAATTAAATGAATAAAGACCTTCGCTTGTTGCGGGGGTGGGCTGCTGACTCGCCAGGTAAAGCGCAAATCCAGAGTGCGCGTGCCAACCTGTTTCTGGGGCAAGGATAGCGTGCCATCGTCGCGCAAGGGGTCATAATTAGCCTTGCCCTGGAAACTGCTACTCAAACCAGCGGGGGTCAGGAACAGCCCGTTATCAAATTTATACTCCCGCAAAGCTGGCTGGTCAGATCGAGCGCGATATATATCAGTAAAACCAATCCTGCCCGCATTTGTCCCGGTGGTCGCAATATATTCCACTGAGCGTGGGGTAAGTTGAGGCAAGCCGATTTTCTCGTCCAGGGCGACCCACATACCGGGACGTATGGCACTACTGACGATAGCCTGAGCGCGTTCCCGGTCAAATATCGCCTTAACCTGACCCCGTTCCCGGTTAAAGTTAAAAAGCTGCCCGGTCAGGTTAAATAACCCGGTGCGGTCAACCTCCAGGTTAAGGTAAGTCATATACCCTGCGCTGTCAACCAAATTTTTGCCATTGGGTAGACGGGCGGGAGTACGCCCCGCCATAAAAGTGTAGCCAGGGTCAAATACCAGCACCGGGTCAGTGCCGGGCTGACTTTTGAGGTAATCGGCGGTGACGTTATAATTGCGCTCCGGGTTAGAGGTCTGGCTTGACTGCCATTCACGGGCCAACAGGGGCAAACTAACAAGGCCAATTGCTACTAACAAAGCTGGTTTAAGCCACCAAGAAGGGCGGCCTGCCGAAGGTCGGGGGTTAGGGGTCGGGGGTCGGTTAAATTGGAACAAAGTACCAGCCAACAAGGATAAGGGCAACGCTAGTTGAACGTAATACCAGGGGTGAAAGCTTTTACCGAAAATCAGCACCGCTACTAATGGCAAAGACCATAAAGCCGGAATTAGCCACAAATCGCTATTAGAGCGGCGGCGATACAAACTCCAGGCAATGAAAACAAAAGCCACCCCTGCCAGGAATATCGTCAGGCCGGTTTGGGGATAATCGGCGATAGTGCCAATCTGGTCTTTACCCTCGCGCACCTCTTGGGGACGCAAAACCTGAAAAAATAGCACCTGCCGCAGCAATTCCCCCGGTCCCCCCAACAACCCAAACAGACCCATCACCACAACCGTAACCGCGCCAAAACCGCCCGTCACCCAACCCAAACCCCGCCACATTTGCCGCCAACCCAGGTAAACCACAAAGGCAAAGATTACCGCCAGCCCCGGCAGCTTGCTCAAAAAAGCCAGCCCTGCTAATATCCCTGCCGCCATTAACCACCAGCGATTATTTTCGCGTTGCAAACCTTCCAGCAAAACTACCAGAGCAAAAATAGCAAAAAGGTTTGAGACCGTTTCCAATACTGCCACCTGAGCTGCCCGCCCGTCCAGGGCATAAAGCAAAGCGGCGGCTAAACCGGGTAGACTCCAGGTCAGGTTGTTAGTTGTTGGTTGTTGGTTGTTGGTTGAGGGGGAATTTTGCCAGAGGCGCGAGCCCGCCCAGCCCAGCCCCGCAATCGTTAGCACACCAATAATAACCGTCAGCCAACGGGCCGCCACAAAAGCAGCCTGACCACCCACTGCCCCGCCTGTTAACTTGAACAACAGGCTATAGGGCAGAAGGGCTACGGGGGGATGGGCCAGGAAAAAATCTCGATAGGGCATCTGTCCACCCGCTAACAAGCCTGCCGCGCTGAAATAAACCATTTCATCATAATTGGCGGCGGGAGTCTGCCCGGCGGCATCTGGCAAAAGCTGGCTGGCGCGTACCTCAAACCCGATAAACAGGATTAGCAGCAAACCAATTGTCAGAAATAGCCAGCTTTGAGTTGTTATTTTGGTGAAAGGGGTTTTTGTTCTGGTTTTATTCAGGGAGAATAGGCCAAAACAGGCCAATAGCCAAACCAAGAGACACAAGAGCGGGAAAAGGACGAAAGGGCTATCGAAATTATCAAAGGGGGTGGGGCGATTCTGCATCCCGTCCAGGCTGAAATCCAGGCGAAAAAGCGCGTCCAGACTTTGCCAAACCCGTCCTGGCAGGTTAAAGGCGATAACCAAACCAAAGCTACTCAGAGTCAGAGCCAGCCACAGGCCAATTTTTAGGGGTTTATTTCGCTCAAGGGAATTTATCATCGCCCGGATTATAACAAAGGCGGGGGTATCAAGCAAAAAACCGTTACTAGCAGCACACTAGCATACGGTCTTTTTGTTAGAATGACTTAACCAATAACTTTCCTAGAAATAATCATAGTTGGGAGGCACTGGGGTAGGGGTTGGTTGTTTTGACACCCCTTGACGGGCGGAGAGAGTAACATTAATTGTCATCTCCTGATTGCCGCGTAACATAATAACGGCGATTTGTTTATTAGCGGATAAAGCCTTTGTACGAACTGTTTGCTTGACGACCTCAGTAGTAGCTACATCCTGACTATCCAGTTTCTTCAAAAGGTCACCGAGTTTAAGGCCAGCTTTCTCAGCCGCACTCCCGGCAGCTATCCCTACTATCGCCAGACTTTTTTTATCTGCCGTCACCCCTAATTCGAGTGCTGCTACACTTTTATAATCCTCGAAGATTATACCTTTGTCCTCCTCTCCACAACTGACAAATAACAAGGTTAAAACCGAAATTATGCAGACTATACAAACCGTCAAAAATGGTTTTTTCATAAAATTACCCTCAGAAAACTTTGTTATGAACAACCTGATGTAGTCCCTCTATTCACGTAGAAAAACGAAACACCGTTTATAGCATCCTGATCTATGCCGATAACTTGACCTAAAACGGAGGTGTTAGACATCAAAAATCAGGTTAAAGTCTGTATTTGAATGATTATATTAGGGATTATACCTTGATTGGGGTGAATATATATTTGGTTGGGGTTACGATGTCTTTCTTGATGTTTTAAGTTTCTGAACTTAGTGGGGTTCGGCGAGTTCCAAAGTGGATTTTTTCAGCAACTAAAATAAAACTTACTTGTAAGAAACCTGATAAGGTAAAAAGTAGTTTTAAATCTATTAGGCCAGAATAAAATACCGCATGCCTATCCCAATCCAGGTTCTGATCCAAACTTTCGGTGAAAACCGGGACAATGGCTACCACCTGAATTGCAAACCAGATAAGTAAATAATAGATTTTGAACCACTGTCTTTTTATAACACTTAATACACCAATAGACACAGCCAACGAAAAGGCCAGCATTTGCCAGCTCCTACCTAAAATCACCTCATGCAGAATGAAATATTCCCAATTACTAGAGTCATTATATTTATAATTTATCAGCAGTTGGTAAATTACCTGGAGTAGCAATGGTGCTAATAAGCTTATAGAAATACCAAGCCACGACTTTTTTCTGAAGAGGTAAGTTAGCACCCCTACAAGAACTGCTAGGGGTAGAAACCAGAGCGCATAATCCGTGAACCAGGAAAAAAGCCAGGGCGATGATGAGGATTGAAAAAGCCCAAACCAGCTATATAGAACGGCAATTACCACAATATATATAGAACTGGCCCAGGCCACCAACCGAGCAATAATGATTACCGCTCTCTGTGGTTTGTAGCCATTATCAGGGCGAAATAGGATTGCCAGGGCGAAAAAGAATATTGTACTAAAAATAAAAATGTTATAATTCATTTTACTAGATACTAATATTTTGGCTCTAAGGCTTTACCACTAATATCAATAGATTCAGAGAAAACGAGTTAGCCTTAATTGTAACGTTTCATACCTCATTATTGTTTCTTCGATAGTTCTGGAACGCTAGACTTTAAAGCTAGGCAAGAAATTCTTGCTTATTAGCACAATCGAAACAACTAAAGAAGGTTGCAAACTGTTATTTACTTAACGGTATGAATTATGCTAGGATGTTAGGGCAGTAATAAAAGTTGAGTGGCGGCGTTGCCATTTGCCAGAGCTTGAGGGACAGAGATGCCAAAAAATGGGGTGTAACCTTTCAGATTATACCGCGTTTTAAATATGGTTGAGCAAAAGTTGTAATTTTAGCTAAAGGCGAATGGAATAAAAATTTAGTCTATGAGTAAAAGCGATAAAACCCCCTGGTATAATAAGCTACCCGCTAACCCCTATACCTCCGCTCCGGTCAAAGTGAAGAAAAAGGGCTTTCCGATATGGGCCTGGATTGCAAGCGGGGTTTTTGTAGTAGCAATCGGCTTTGCAATATTTGCCTTTGTACGCTTTAACAGCTTTAAGGATGATACCTTTGGCGGAAGAAATGAAGCATCCCTGCTACCTACTGCTACCGCCCGTCCTATTCCAACCCCAACTCTTGCGCCGCGCCCTACTCAACCCAGTAAGCTAGTGAGCATAGTACCGACTGTTGCGCCTGTGCCAACCGCCACGCCCGTTCCCCAGGAGACTGACCCGCTTATTCGCAAAATTAAACAGGGCGAAAAAATCAGCGTTTTGGTAATGGGCTATGGTGGCGGTAACCATGATGGTGGCTACTTGACCGATACCATAATGCAGATTGTTTTTGACCCGGTCAAACACGCCGTTTCGATGATAAATATTCCACGCGACACCTGGATCAACGTACCAGTTTTTGGTTCAAAAAATGGTTTCTGGGGTAAGGCTAACTCGGCCTTTGCCTATATTATGAACCTCAGTAACAGTCAAGGGATTTCCAACCGCTATCGCTTTAATTCAGAAACACCCAATAGTCAGATTGACGCTGCGGCCCTTCTAACCAGAGATGTGGTAGAAAATATTACAGGTGTACCCGTAGATTATTGGGCGGTAGTTAGTTTCGAGGGTTTCCGCGACTTTGTGGATGCGATTGGCGGAATTAATGTTAATGTCGAAACCACTTTTGACGATTACGAATATCCCCGTAACGACGATCCGGCGATTGACCCCGGTATAATGCACATTCATTTTGACGCGGGGCGGCAATTAATGATGGGTGAAAAGGCCATCCAGTATTCCCGGAGTCGCCACTCTTTGCAAGATGGCAGCGATTTTGGGCGCAGCAAACGGCAAATGAATGTGGTGGCGGCGGTCAAGGAGCAGGTTAGCAAGCCCGATATTTTGTTAAAAACTTTCCCGATTATGAGTGCCTTGCAGGGGAAAATTCGTACCAGCCTTTCTTTTGACCAAACTCTGGTTCTGGCGAACTATTTCCGTAGCTCGGAAGGGTCGAGTCTGCTTAGTAATTTGATTTTTGCCCCCTTTATCCTGAGTAACGCCAACTTTCTGAATAGTGATAGCACCAGCGATGGAGCTTATATCCTTATCCCTAGAGAGGGCGAGGGGAATTACAAAGCGATTCAGGAATGGATTCGGAGCGGGTTGCAAGTGCCGGAACTGCGCGCCGAAAATTTACGGGTGCAAATCCAAAACGCCACCGGGCTATATGCCTACGCCAGCACCGTCACAGATTTAGCCCGAAACTACGGTCTAACGCTGGATGAGCCACTAGTTGCAACCCCTCAAATCTTTAGCGAGATAGTGGATTATAGCAACGGCAAGGGCAAAGAGACTATTAAAACTTTGAAGAATCTTTTCCCGAATGCCAGTATCCGCCCCGCCGATTTACCCTATAAAGGTTACGCTGGGCCGTCTGTAGTAGTGATATTAGGCAAGAACTATATCAGTCCAGCCCAGGATAAATTTAGCGGTACGGATAATTCTTATAAGGAAGTCCGGCCTAAATAACTATTAGCAAGGCTACCTTTTAGCTTAAAATGTTTATGGATTGCCCCATAATATGGGGCTTTTTAAATCGTAGCCTTACGCAGTAACCCGTATGATAAAAAGGCATACAAGACGGTTAAGGGAATTAGCCAAAGAGTAATACCAAGTGCGCCTTGCTGGCCTAACCAGTTGAAAATAGCCTCCCACCAGTTGTAATAGTTAGCTAAAATCCCTACTATACTCCCCGGCAGTAAAATCAGGCCAGAAAATCCATAAACTCCCGCCGACCCAAACCGCCGATTTAGACTGGCTATTGCAAATCCTAAAAAACAAAAGTGCAACATCATTAGAAAATAGATGGTGAATTGGGCGAACCACCCGCCTTCGCTGATAAAAGGTAGATTTAAAAAGTGAAGTTGACTCCACCAATTGTCGGTAAGGTCAGACTCGATGAATGAAAACAGGCATAGAAAAATGGCATCTCCCAGGCTTAACAGGAAAAGAACCAGAGCCGTACCCAGGAAATAATCCTTTCGGCGAATACATAAACCCAGAGCAAATGGAAAAGTGCTATTTACCCCCACAATGCAGCCAATCAGCATATAAATAAAGATGCTGCTCAATCCACCAGTGTAGATGGCCTTATTTCCACCCAGCATAACACTGATAATAATGTTAACCAGGAATGAGGTAAACAGAATGCCCCAGGGGAAACCCACCCACCTCGCTTTGGAGTCGGGTGAGGCAATGTGTAACTTCAACACTCCATAAAACCGATTTACCACTTTATGCCGCCTTTCTATCAAATTTCTCGGTGGTTAACTGGACTATTAACTGTTGCAAAGAGACGGGGGCAATTTCAAGCCCCAGTGTCTGAGCATGGCTTCGTTCAGTTGCTTCAAGTCCACCCAGCAGTGTAACCGAAGTCAACGCACCAAACTCATCGCGATGAACTATCTTTTTCCCATTAGTGAATTCGGCTACTTTAGGGCTCGCTCCAACTATGGTATTTGCTTGACCCCGAAGGGTTTCAGCTTCTTCGTCAATAATCAATTCACCTTTGTCCAATACCAAAACGTGTTCCAAAAGCTTGCTCACTTCATCAATCAGGTGAGTCGAAAGTATTACTGTACGCGGATTTTCCGAATAATCCTGTAACAATCGGTCATAAAACAAACTACGGGCTACTGCATCCAACCCTAAATAAGGTTCGTCAAAGATAGTTAAGGGGGCATGACTGGCAAGCCCAACAATTATGCCAACCGAAGAAAGCATCCCCCTGGATAACTTTTTAATTTTCCGCTTTGCTGGTAAATTGAAATCATTTAGCAAGGAATTAGCGAAGGCGGTATCCCAATTCGGGTATAAAGAGGCCGCCACATCCAGCACATCCACAATGCGGAAAATATCCGGGTATTTCTGACTTTCCTTGATAAAGCATATTTGGCTCAGGATGCGGTCATTTTCATAGGGACTTTCGCCAAATACCTTCAAATCTCCACTACTAGCGAATAGTTGAGCCGTAATGATATGCATAATGGTGGTTTTACCCGCGCCGTTCCGGCCCAATAGCCCATAAATTTTGTTGGGTTCAATCGAAAAACTTACTTCATTCAAAGCCCTTACGTTACCATAGACCTTACTTAGTCGGGTAACTTCTACTACCTTGCTCATCAGACTTTAACTCCTTTTTGGATCATTTGAGTCAATTGTTCTATGGTGATACCTAGCTTCTCAGCCTCGTGGAGCATTGTTACAATATATTGTTCAAAAAATTGCTCCCGTCGCTTTTCCATAAGTTTTGCCCTGGCCCCTTCCGCCACGAACATGCCAATACCGCGCTTTTTATACAAAATCCCTGTATCTACCAGAAGGTTTACCCCCTTTGCGGCGGTAGCGGGATTAATCTGGTAAAAAACCGCGAACTGGTTGGTGGAAGGAACTTGCGTTTCCTCCGGCAACACTCCCTCGATAATGTCATTTTCAATCCGCTCCGCTATCTGCACGAATATCGGACTATTATCGTCAATCAGCAAACTCATAGGGTTGGCTTTCTTAAATGCTTATCTGGTTAATTAGTTAAGTAACTAACCATTTAACTATAACTTGATAATCATTTTTTGTCAAGGGCTGATTCAAAATTGACTATCTTGCGTCCATCTGCTATAATTTTCTATAAATGCGGGAGTAACTCAGTTGGTAGAGTGTCTGCTTCCCAAGCAGAATGTCGTGGGTTCGAATCCCATTTCCCGCTTCTCTAAGCCTTTCCTATCCCGGAAGGGCTTTTTTGTTAGTAGCCCGTAAGATATTTACAAGGATGAACAGGATAGACAGGATATTTAAGAATAAAGAGTGAAGAAGTTTATTCCCCCCTTCCTTTATAGGGAAGGGGGCCAGGGGGTTAGGTTTGGCGAATAATAATGGGATGGGCAGCGAGGATGTTGCTGCCACTTTAAACCAGTTGCGGGAGGAAGTCCGTAGCCGTCGGGAGAAACTGCACGGGGCGGAGTTAGGCGAACTGCGCGGCGTTATCAAGCATGTAAACGAAACCTGGAATGTCAGTGCCCATTTGCCGATAACCTGGGGTGGGCCACCGTTGGTAGGGCGAGGGATTGCTTATGCCAAACGGGTTACGCGCCTGTTACTACGCTGGTATATTAACCCGATTGTGGAGCAGCAAAATAACTTTAACGCCGCTACCACCCGCGCTTTACTCCAAATCAACGCCTATCTTGAACAGCTCACCCGCGAAGTCCACGAGCTTGAGCTACGAATCGCCACCCTTGAGGAGCAATTAGGCCAGCAATGAATATTGTGATTTGTGCCAGCCAAGTTCCGCTAGTGACGGGCGGGGCGGAGGTGCTGGTAGATGGGCTGGTGGGAGCTTTGCGGGAGGCTGGACACCGAGTTGAGATTGTAGCGTTACCCTTCAAGTGGTATCCCCGCGACGAACTAGACCGCCAACCGCTTTTGTGGCGCACCCTTGACCTGGAGCGGCTCAATGGGCGGACAGTAGACCTGGTTATCTGTACCAAGTATCCCACCTGGGCCGTAAAACACCCCCGCAAGGTGGTTTGGCTGGTGCATCAGTTCCGCCAAGCTTACGATTGGTACGGCACGCCCCTCAGCGATTTTGGCAATACCCCCGAAGACCAACGCACCCGCCGCCTGATTCTCGACACTGATGAGCTAGGTTTGGGCGAAGCTCAGGCGATTTACACCATCTCCAAAAATGTCGCCCAACGCCTTTCTCGCTACAATGGCTTAAAAGGCACGGCTCTCTACCCACCCCTTAAACACGAACGCTACCACCAAAGCGATTATGGCGAGTATATTTTTTCGGTGAGCAGGTTAGACGGAGCAAAACGGCTGGACATCCTGTTAGAAGCCCTGAAACGCTGCCAGAGCGGGGTAAAAGCGATTATTGCGGGGAGTGGGCCAGACTCCGAGACTCTCAAGGCTAAGGCCCAATCGTTAGGACTGGCAAAACGGGTGGAATTTGTGGGGCGAATTGACGAAGATGAGGTTATCAGGCTCTATGCCGGGGCGTTGGCGGTCTATTATGCCCCTTATGATGAGGATTACGGTTACGCCACTCTTGAAGGCATGAGGAGTAGTAAACCGATTCTAACCGCGCCCGATAGCGGCGGTGTGCTGGAGTTTGTGGAAGATGGCAAAAACGGTTTTGTGTGTGCAAACCCCGCCGCCTTCGCCGAAAAAATAGACCTTCTTTTTAACAACCGCGAATTAGCCGCCACGTTAGGGGTATCCGCCCTAGAAACCTCCCACCAGATTCCCACTTGGGCCGAGGTGGCCCAGAGGCTAATAGGGGCTGGGGTTAGGGGTTGGGGAAATTAGAAGCAAGAATCTTGTAGGGGAAGGCCAATGTGTCTACCCAAAATTTTTATTCCCAAGGATGAACAGGATATTGGGGGGAATCTAAAATTGAGGTTTAGGGCTTTGGGATAGTCTAGCAAACCTAATCCCCTAACCCCTGGACACGATGCATCGTGTCCCTACAAAGGAAGGGGGAATAATTCTGCCTGATTCTTGCTCCTTACATTTTCCCAGCCCCGATCCCCGATTTCCTAACCTCAAGTTTAGCTGATCTTTACTTTGACACACTCAAATTTGTTGTTCAGGCCATTAAGTTTTATGGCGGGGCCAGTCGGGGTTAATATTTCCAGACCACGCAGGTAATTATTACCCGCAAGTTGCAAAACATTCGCAAAAGTTGCCTTTAAAGTTACGCTGGTGGCACAGGTCGAGGCGGGCAAAATTTGAACGTTGGTTGGCAGAGCTATAAAATCGGTTAGGGTTATAGTGGGGTTAAGGCCGAGGGCGGGGTCAAAGGTTATAGGCAGGTTAGTGGGGGCGAGCGATGTATTATTCAGAAGAGCCTGTCGCAGCGTTACGGGCTAGGCGGAGGCCGTCAGACTATCGGCAACGACTGTCACCTGGCGCGGGTCAAGATTATAGGTGGTCGCACTAACATCGGATAATTTTAAAGTAGCTTTAGCCGAAGTGGTATCATCCCCCAAAAAGATAAAGTTCTGGGTAGTATAGGGCGCACCGAAAGAGCTATAATCGCGCAATTTCCCACTCAAAATGGAGGTCTGACCTACAAAAAGGGTGTAAGCATCGCCCAGAATGGTTAGGTCATAAATGGTGAGGGCTGCCGAAGTATTATAAGCTGCCTCCTCAGCGTGAATAAAGTGAGGATTACCCACGCCCGCTATATACTCTTGCGCCCAGATTTTATCTTGCCAGAAGCCAATTTCAATCCCCCGTTTGTCACTGCTCAGGGCAATTACGCTAAAGCCAGCCCGGTCATTAGTGGAATGAGTTTCACTTATTACCTGAGAAGTAAAACTAACAGTGTAACCTTTGGCCCGGTCTAATATTGGCACAACATTGGGCAACACAAAATAGCCCGCTTTGTCACTTTGAACTGGAGTAGTATTCAGGGTAGTTACGCTGTTAGTTATAGTTTGAATAGACGAGCCAGGAAATGGACTAGGTATGTAAATAAAGCCCTGCGAACCGGGCAACGTGCCGAGCGAACCGTCGTATAAAACGGTGGTAGTGCCACTGGAAGGTTTTGGCCCAAAGGTGGGGTGATTATTATGAGCAACCCCAAACAGACTGAGGGCTATGGTAAATAACAAAAGGAAAAAAGTTTTAAGGGGAGCGGACATTTAAATCCTTCCTGGGCCTTAGAGGATTTGCCCAACCAACCGCAGAAGCTGTACTGGGCTAAAAGGTTTGGTCATAAAGTGGTCAGCCCCCACGCTGGCGGCGCGTTCCCGGTCAGTGGATTGCCCGTGCGCCGTGAGCATCACAATCACAATATTGGCGGTAGCAGGGTCGGATTTTAGTTTCTCGCAAACCTCAAAACCCGTCAGACCGGGCATCGCCACATCCAGCAAAATAATAACCGGGTGGTCGCGACAGGCAATTTCCAGAGCTTCCGCCCCGTCCAACGCCTCCAAAATCTCAATGTTTTCACTGTCGAGGGTTTCGCGAGCTAGAAGTCGCAGAGCATCCTCATCATCCGCCACTAAAATTTTCGGTTTAGATTTAGTTTGTGTCATTATGTTTAGTTTGACCTCACCCCGGACACAATGCATCGTGTCCCTACCTCGGAAGGGGGAATATGCTTTCTACTCGTTACTCGGCACTCGTTACTTTTTACCAACAACCAACTAGAACGGTTCAAAATAATAGGCGGCCTGACCGGGTTTTTCCTCCACCCCCACCTCAATCTGGCGCAGATAAGCCGTTTCGGGTAGATTCAAGGTTTTGATTTTGTCACGAATCTGGCCCAGCAAGTAACGGGCAAGTTGCTCGGCGGTTGTATTCTCCAGCGGCAAAAAAGCTACTTCCGCCATTGGGAAAATATAACGGCGTTGCTCAAAACGTACCTCAACCTCGTCCGCCTTTGTCTCAAAATGCAGCAGGGGGTTTTCGCGGGCCAGCAGCATTTTATGGTCAAGGGCGTTACATTCCTGGCGCACAATCGGCTTTAGCGCACTAAAATTATACAGGAAAAAATCCGGCCCGTTGTCGCCCTCCAGCGCGACCTCAACCCGGTAGTTATGCCCGTGTAAAGTCTCGCAACGCCCGCCAAAGGTAATAAAATGGCCCGCGCTAAAATCGAAATATTCTTTATAAACTTTAAGCCTGTAACCCATCTTAGCCTTTTCTTAACCTTGACTGCCATCTTCCTGAAAACCGGGCTGTTTTGACCCCGAAATTACCATTTCCTGACCGACCTCTGACCCACTAATAGCCGCTACTTTTTTAAGCTGGCGTTGGGCCTGTTTACGGCGTTGGTCTAGGATTATATCACACCGACCAGGAGTTTTGGATTCGGCTTCCTCTGGACTTGCTCCCAACACCGTCCGTTGGTAGAGATAGATATAAACATCCCGCAAAACGGCGGTAAGCGGCACGCTGATAATCGCTCCCGGCAGCCCCGCAATCTCCCCACCCACGATTATGACCACCATCACAATCGCCGGATGTAATTTGGTACTGTCCCCGGCAATCTTTGGCACTAACAGGTTGCCTTCGATTTGCTGCACGATTATGTAAAGTATTACAACTTTGACCGTCAAATCCAGGTTGCCAACGTTGCCATAGAAAAAGGTCACGATAATCGCCGGAATTGCGCCAATTATCGGCCCGATAATCGGCAATACCTCAAACATTCCAGCAATAAAGCCCAGGAATATCGCGGTGGAAGCGGGGAGGCCGATTATCAGCAACCCGATAGTACAAAGCACCCCCACCGCCCCCGCCAGAAATAATTGCCCCCGAATATAGCCGTTTAAGCCATAGTTGATAATATCTACTAGACGGCGAGCATCTTCGCGCTGGTTAATTGGGATAATGCTGAAAAAGGTGTGCATCCCGGTGGCTTTGTCCTTGAGGACATAGAAAAGCCAGAAGGGAACTAGCAACACCCCCACCAGAAAGCCGATTGTGCCAAAAACCAAACTAAAAGTGCCACCAACCAGTCCCGCCAATAAGTCGCGTACAAAAGTGATAGCGTTTTTGCTGAAATCGTTCACCGCATCGTTAAAAGGCTGGCGAAAATCACTGGGAATTTGGCGTTCCAGTTCCTTGTAACTTTGATTAAGCCAGTTTTGGACTTCTTCGATGTAGCGGGGAGTGTCCTGAATAAGTTTGTTGGATTGGTCAACGATAATAGGTACAAGGTAAATAAAAAAGCTGGCGATAGCCCCAATTACCAGAATATAAACCAGCAGGATTGCCAGGGCACGGGGCATCAAACGGTTAAGCCCGTCTACTAATGGCATCAAAATAAAGGCTAACACCAGCCCAATTATAAATGGTGTAAGGCCCGCTTGTGCCCGCAGAAATATCCAGCCCAGGAACAAAAAGGCAGCACTCAACAGGCCAATTCGCCACCAACGGCGTGCGGTTGGGGACATTTCCAAGCACCTTTACTCCCCCTTCCGCCTGCCCCTCTTGTATTTAGGGGGATGATACGGAAGGGGGCAGGGGGTTAGGTTAACTTTTTAGAATTCGCCCAGCACCTGACCAAGGATGTCAACGGCTTCATCCACATGCGACTCGGTTATGATTAGCGGCGGCATCAGGCGGATAGTGGTAGGGCTGACCATATTTATCATCAGGCCCTCCTCCAAACAACGCTCCACAATCTTACCCGCCACTTCCTGATTTATGTCGAAAGCCCGCAACAAGCCCAATCCGCGCTCCTCGGTAATAATCGGGTAGCGTTCCTTTAGTTCGCGCAAACGCAG
>Ga0123339_10000695_pt1 | contig 24829 bp, 25 predicted proteins | sample lystaG_FD_89956 | JGI IMG/M metagenome (GOLD analysis project Ga0123339, IMG submission 89956) | Glacier valley bacterial and archeal communities from Borup Fiord, Nunavut, Canada, to study Microbial Dark Matter (Phase II) -... | ecosystem: Environmental > Aquatic > Freshwater > Ice > Glacier ...
GCGCCGGCACCGAGCACCAGCGTGGAGGCCTGCACCAGGCCAAGCTGCGCCGGTGCGTAGGTTGTCGTGCCCGTGGCCGGGTTGGCCGCGCCGCTGACCTGGATGCCCTGGTTGACCGTCAGCGGCGCCAGCGCAACCGTGCCGCCAGGGGCGGACAGCACGGGGCCGCCGCCGGACACCAGGGTCAGCGTGTCGGCTTGTATGGCGATGGCCTGGCCCGCCGCCACCGCAAGGCCGCCTGGGGTGGTGCCAGTGCTCCCTATGGTCAGTGGGGCCGCGGTGGCGACCGTGGCCCCGCCCGATGTCGTGGTGAACTGCGTCCCGCCTGTGCCGATCCCGCCGATCTGGTTGCCGGCCTGGGTCAAGGACAGAGACCCCGCACGGCCCGCCAGGTTGCCCGTGGTCAGGCTGCCGCCCGTCTGCACGACGGCTCCGCTGGTGACGATGGAGGTGCTGTTGACGATGCCCTGCAGCGTCGCGGCCCGGCCGCCCAGGATCACGCCGCCTGACCCGGCGGACAGGGCCAGCCCAGAGGCCGACACGTTGCCAAGGATCTGCAGGGTCCCGGCGGGATCGTTGCCGCCGATCCCCGGTGCGGCCGCGGTCAGCGTCAGGACGCTCGGTATGAAGCCGGACTGTACCGTGAAAGCCGGGACCGCGACGGTCACGCCGGCGTTGACCGTGAGGTTGCGCCCCGCCTCCAGCGTCAGGTTGGGGCCGCCGGAGTAGGTGAGGTCGCTCGCCACGGTCAGGTCGCGGGTGGCCTGCAGGCGGACGTTGCCGGTCAGTCCCTGGACCTGGGCTGGCGTGACATAGGCGTCCGTCACCGTGCCGCCGGCGCCGGCTGCGAGGTTCGGGTCCACCCCGTTTGCCGGCGCAAGGTTCGTGCCGGCCGGCGTGGCCGTGATCGTCAGGTCCCTTGGGTCGAGGACGACGGTGCCGAGGGCGCCGTACGGGGCAGAGGTGTCGGCGCGGCCCGTCAGGCGGAACCCTGCCTCCCCCGAAAGTTCCACCATACCGCCGTTGCCCGACACCCGGCCACCACGTGCGCTGACCGTGCCGTCCACCGATGTGGACCTTGTGCTGAGCACCGTGACACGGCCGCCATTGCCGGCCCTGGCCGCATCCGCGGACACCCGGGCGCCCGCGGCCACGGTCGTGCGGGCGGAGGTGCCGGCCGGCGCCGGGCCGCTGCCGGTGGCGCGCGCCAGCGTGGTGCCCAACGCGACCGTGCCGCCGCCGGCCCAGCCGTTGGCGGTGATTCGGGCAGTGGGCGCCACCACGGTCGCGCCGCTGCCGGCCACGGCGATGCTGCCGCCGGTCGCGCCGGGCACGCGGCCGTCCGCGGCGACCCGGCCCTCGATGATGACGGAGCCACCCGTGCCTGCGATCTCGATCCGGCCCACCTGGCTGCCCACGGTGTCAGCCCGGATGGTGCCGCCCGCCCGCACCAGGTCCTGCACCACGCCGTCCGCGGCGCGTGCCGTGAGCAGGACGGTGCCGCCGTCCGCCGCGATCGTGCCGGTGTTGGTGACGAGCGCCGTGACCACCTTGCCGTCCGGACCCACCGGGGCCTGGCGCACCTGCTTCGTCACATCGATGGCAACAAGCCCGTCGCCATACATATCCAGCGTGTGCGCCGCCGCGCCGGCCAGCACCACGCGCCCCAAGCGGGCGGTGATGACGCCCGAGTTCGCGACCGACGGCGCCACCAGCGCGGCCAGCCCGGCCTCCTTGACCGTGATGGCGCCCCGGTTCTCGATCCGGGCGTTTGGCCGCGCCGCTTGGTCGAACACCATGCGCCCGGCCATGAAGTTCTGGTTGGAGATGCCGGCCGCGCTGACCACCACGCTTTGCGCGTTGACCTGGGCGCCTTGGTGGAACGTGACGCCGGAGGGGTTCACCAGCACGAGCTGCCCGTTCGCGCTGATCCGGCCGGCGATGGCGGAGGGGTCCGGCCCTGTGACACGGTTGAGCGTGACGGCGGCGCTGCTCGGCTGCTGGAACGTGACGGTCTGGTTGCGGCCCACGTCGAACGACCGCCAGTCGATGGCGGCGCGGGCGCTGGACTGGCTGATGGTGGTGGTGGTGGTGGCCGTGTTGCTGATGGCGGCCGTGCCAGCAGCCACTTGCCCGCCCTGGGGGCGCGCGTTCGGCGCCGGCTGCGCCGCGGCGGGCCGCAACGGCATCGCGCCCGGCACGGCAAAGGCCAGCCCCACGACGGCTTGCAGCGCCGTGCCGCGCAGCAGGTGCCGCCGGTCCACGCGCCCTTGGATCGGCATCGCCACCGTGCCGGACTTCCTGGCCATCAGCCTCAATTCCTCATCCCGTGCCGTGCCCGCCATCGTGTCAGAACCGCGTCAGCAGCCGCCAATAGGCGGCATCCGCCTTCAGCGGCCTAACGACCCCCGGCGTCCCCACGGGCAGGCGAGTGTTGCGGATCACGCCCTCGACGTCGAACTCCGTATAGCGGGTGATGTTGACCCGCGCGCCGATACCCGTGGAGGACAGCCTCGCATCGGGGTCGCTGCGCTGGTTCTCCCACGTCTTGCCACGGTCGTAGAACGCATAGAACTGCGCCGTCACCGGAACGGGGAATCCGAACGCGGTGAGGTCAGTGGTGGTGTTCAGTTGCAGCTCCAGCGAGAACGCCAGCGCGTTGTCGCCCGTCACCTGGCCGGAATAGAAGCCGCGGTTGATCTCGCTGCCGCCCAGGAAGAACTTTTCGGACGGCGGCAGCACGCTGGTGGCGGCCTGGCCCAGCACCCGCGCCCGCAGCGCCACGCTGGCATCCCGCCACGGGCTGAACAGCGTTTGCGTGCGTGACAGCTCGGCTGTCGCCTTGGTGAAGTCCACCTGCTCGTGCAGGCGGCCCGGCAAGGGGTTGCCATTGTCCGTCCCACCCAGGAAGGGCAGGCCTTGCGATCCGCGGAGGCCGATGAAGTTGACCGCCGGCCGCGAGTCGCCGGCCAGCGTGTCTTGCATCGCATACTCCAGGCCCAGCCGCCCGACCCGCAGCCTATCCTGGCTGGCGCGGGCGGAGCGGCCGGATGGGCCGCTGTCCGTCCGCGTCTCCGTCTCGATGGCGTCCAGGCTGCCGACCACGTTCAACGTCTGGTCGCGTGCGCGGATCACGGGATAGGTCACCGCGGCGCCGAACACCGTGGTCAGGCCGCGGTAGCCGATCACGCGGAGGAAGTCGGACGGCTGCGCCTCTCCATGGCCGCCATATAGCCGCAGCTTCAGGCCGGAGCCGCCGATGTAGAACTCGGTGGACGCCTGCCCGAAGTTCTGCGTGCCGCCATCCGTGTGGTACAGCGACACCTCGGTCCGCTCGCCCAGCTGCGTGAAGCTGTTGGCATCGAGGATCAGCAAGCCCTCGACCGGGCCGGTCTGCCGGAAGGCGCGGTTGTCCACGGTCAGCAGGCCGTTGAGCTTCTGCCGCGTCACCTGGGCGACCAGGGTGAGCGCCCCCGGGTCGGCCAGGGAGGGCTGCAGGACGGCGTTGAGGGTGACACCCGGCACGTCCTGCGCCAGCAGCAGCCAGCGCTCCAGCGTCGCGTTGTCGAGCGGCTGCACCTCGGTCAGGTGGTTGAGGAAGCGCAGCACCTGCACGCCGGCCGGGCCGATGTCGCCATCGAGCTTCACCGCGGTGATCCGCCCCTCGATGACGTTGAAGCGCAGCTCGCCCGCCGCGCCGACGTTGGCGCTGACGGTGGAGAGCACGTAGCCGGCGCCGCGGTAGAGCGAGACCAGCGCCGCACGCGCCTCCTCGATCCGCGCCACCGGGACTGCCGGCCCAACCAGCCCGGCCGTCAGCGCGCGTATCTGCGCCGGCGGGAAGGCGGTCGCACCCACGACCGTGACGCTGCGGACCGGCACATCGGCAGCCGGGCTGGGGGCAGGGACGGCAGGCCGCGTCAGGCCGGTGCCGGGCAAGACAGCGGGCGGGGCGGCCGGGAGGATGCGCGGGATGGGCGATCCCTGCGGGACCGCGTTGCCGGTGAACGGGGCGTCCGGGCGTTGCGCCTGTGCCGGCCCGGCCACGGCGATGCACAGGCCGGCGAAGGCGGCCAGGCGCCGGAGAAGCTGTCCGCGGTGCGTTGCGGGCCAGGATGATGGAAAAGGGGTCACAGGGTCATTTCGAGATCATATGCTCTGTACTAATCCGGAATGAGGGGGTTGTCATCTGCCGCCTTGGCCCGCCTTGCATCACCGACGACACGGTCCGTCCTGGTGGGCAGGGCCGGCTGGCCAGCGCCGCCTCCACCATCGTTTGCCCTGGACTATCACGGACTTGTTACGTTACACGGGTGCGGGGATGGTTTGGTGACAATTCTGCCGGTTTGCTTGCAGTCTTCCGCGATGCGGCGGCGTAGCGCCACGGTTGCCCTTGCCGTGTCCGTCGCGCTCATCGGCTCGGCGGGCCACCCGGCGGCGGCGCAGGCGCCGTCCGCCAGGTCCGCGCATGCGGTGCCGGTCGCGTTGGTGATCGCCAACAGCAACTACATGGCGCAGCCCAAGCTGCCGACCTGCGAGCTGTCGGCCAACCTGGTCGCCTCGGTCCTGTCCCGCGCCGGGTTCAAGGTGCTGCGTCAGCTCAACCCGTCCAATGCACGCCTTGGCACCGCGATCGACTCGCTTGGCGAGGAGATGCTGGCGTCGCCAGGCGGCCGGTCCCTGATCTACCTGTGCGGCTACGCGGTCACCTACTCCGACCGCCTGTTCCTGGTGCCCGCCGAGGCCCGCCTGGAGCGGGACGCGGACGTCCTGAGCCAGGGGATCGTCGCACGGCTGCTGATGTCCTCCGTCGCCGGGCCAGGCAGCGAGGCGGGCCTGGTGATGATGGACGTGGCGTCACCGCCGGGGAAGGGCGCGTTGGACTTCGGGTCCATGCTGCGCCCCGGCGACGCCGCGCATGGCGGCCTGGCCGCCGCGTCCCTGCCTGCAACCGAAAGCCAAGGCCCGGCGCCCATGGCATCCGCCCTGGCCGACATGGCGGGCAGGCCGCTGGAGGTGGGCGCGATGCTCGCCGGGCTGCAGGGCCAGCCAGGGCTGGCACGGTCCCTGCTGATCGTGCGGCCTCCCACGGAACCCTCGTGGCTGATGGGCGGCCCGCCCGCGGCGGCCGAGCCGCAGGGAACGGCCCCGGGCACCCCTGCGCCGCCCGCGCCTGCCGCCCCTGCTGCGGCCCCACCCTCCGTGCCTGCCGAGCCGAATGCGGCCGAGCGGCGCCGGATCCAACTCGCGCTGCGGCAGCTCGGCTATTTCAACGGCCGCATCACGGGGACCTTCGGGCCTGACACCTTGGCCGCCATCCGGCAGTTCCAGCGCGACTCGAACGCCGAGGCGACTGCGCGGCTGACGACCCGGCAGGTCGAGCAACTGCTACAATGACCATTTGCTGCAACAGGGGCGTGACATGGGCCTGCGGCTGAAGTTCAACCTGGTGCTGCTTGGCGGCCTGCTGGCCGGCATGGCGCTTGCCAGCTTCCTGTCCTACCGGCTGATCTACGACAGCGCGCGCAGCCAGGTCCTGTCGGAGGCCTCCCTCATGGCGGTCCAGGCGGATGCCATCAGCTCCTACACCGCAGAGGAGATCGCGCCCCTGATCGCCAACCAGTTCGCCCGCCGCTTCCTACCGCAATCGATCCCGGCCTGGGCGGCGCAGACCAACTTCCGGACCATGCAGAAATCCATGCCGGACTACAGCTACCGCACCGTGGTGTTAAACCCGACCAACCCCGCCGACCTTGCGACGGACTGGCAACGCGACGTGATCGCGGCGCTCGGACGGGACCCGGCGCTGAAGCAGGTCGTCACGGAGCGCGACAGCCCGGCCGGCCCGATCCTGTCCATGTCGCGCCCCATCGTCATCAGGGACCCGGGCTGCCTGTCCTGCCATTCCACGCCAGAAGCCGCCCCCGCCTCCATGATCGACCTGTACGGTCCCAAGAACGGCTTCAACTGGAAGCTGAACGAGGTGCTGGGCGCGCGCATCGTGTCCGTCCCCATGGCCGTGCCGCTGGCGCGGGCGTGGGAGACCTTCACCGGCGTGCTGACCTGGCTCGCCGCCGTGTTCGCGGTCATGATGGTCCTGCTGAACATCCTGCTGCAGGTCGTCATCATCCGCCCGGTGCGCCGGATCGCGGCCAGCGCGAACGAGGTCAGCCTCGGCAACATGGACGCGCCGGAGATCGCCGTGCGCGGGCGCGACGAGATCGCGACGCTCGGCGACTCCTTCAACCGCATGCGCCGCAGCCTGGCAAACGCGCTGCGGATGCTTGAGCAATAGCCAGCGGCATGGAGGCCGCGCCGCCAGGGCAGCCCGGGCAGATCGGGCGCTACCGGATAGAGTCCGTGCTGGGCCGCGGCGCCATGGGCATCATCTACGGGGCGCACGACCCGGCCATCGACCGCAAGGTGGCCATCAAGCTGGTGCGGGCGGACTTGCTGCAGGGCGGCGACCGCTCGGAGTATGTCGCCCGCTTCCAGCAGGAGGCCCAGGCGGCCGGACGCTGTGCCCACCCGAACATCGTGGCCGTCTATGACTTCGCGCTGCACGAGGGGAACCCCTACATCGCGATGGAGTATATCAACGGCGTGTCGCTGGCCCAGGTGCCGGCGCGGCCCGGCGGCTTCGCCATCCCGGAAATCATCGATCTCGGCGGCCAGATGCTGGACGCGCTGGCAGCGGCCCACGCGCTCGGGGTGATCCACCGCGACATTAAGCCCGCCAACATCATGCTGACGGACCACGGCCGGGTGAAGGTGACGGACTTCGGCATCTCCCGCCTCGACACCTCGCACATCACCGGCTCGGGCGCGGTGATCGGCACGCCGAGCTACATGTCGCCCGAGCAGTGCAGGGGGGAGACAGCGGACGGCCGCAGCGACCTGTTCTCGGTCGGTGTCGTGCTCTATGAGCTGCTGACCGGCACGAAGCCCTTCGCCGGCACGTCGCAGCACCAGGTCTGGCACCGCCTGCTGCACGACGAGCCGGCAGATCCCGCCACGCTGCGCCCCGACGCGCCCGCGCCGTTGCTGGCCGCGATCCGGCGCGCCCTGGCCAAGTCGCCCGGCGCGCGCTTCGCCTCCGCCACGGACATGGCGGCCGCCCTGCACGGCGCCGAAGCGCCGCGCGCTGGCGCGCTCGGCGGCCTGATCGACCTCGACCGGACCGTGATGGCACGTGCCGCCCTGCCCAACGGGCTGCCGGCAGCGCCGTTCACGTTGGACAGCACCACGCTGGGCACGATCGAACGCCAGCTCGCCCAGCATGTCGGCCCGATCGCAGGCCTGCTGCTGAAAAGCGCGATCCGGACCTCGGACAGCGCTGAGACGCTGTGCCGCACGCTCGCCGACGCCATCGACAGCCCGGCAGGCCGCGAGAGCTTCAACCTGGCCATGCAGGTGAAGCTCGCCGGGTCCCTGACGCGGGCAGGCCGGGCAGGCGCGGCCTTTCCGGAGGCAGACCTGGCCCGCGCGCAGAAGGAGCTGACGCGGTATGTCGGCCCTGTGGCGCGCGTGCTGGTCAAGCGCGCGGCGCCGGCCTGCGCGGACCTGGCGCAACTGTGGCTGCGGCTGGCGGAGCATGTGGACGGCGCCGCGGACCGGGCAGCCTTCCTGAAAGCGTTGTAGAGGTCGATGGAGCCATCCGCATCCGATCTGGAGGCGGGCCGCCCTTAAAGGAGGACCATCCTATGCTGACGCCGGGACCCTCGCCCCGCACTATGCCCGGTCTGGCATCCAGCCCGGCGCCGCCGCTCGTGCCAGGCCGGGACTGCGGGGACTGCAACGTCTGCTGCATCGCCCTGACCATCGACGACCCGGGGCTGCACAAGGTCCAGGGCGTGCGCTGCGCCAATGCCCTGCCCGACAACCGCTGCGGCATCTATGCCGCCCGGCCCGGCACCTGCAGCACCTTCCATTGCGGGTGGCGGCAACTGAAATGGGTCCGCCCGTCGTTGCGGCCGGACACGTCCGGCGTGCTCATCCGGCTCGACCGCAGAGCGGTCGCGGGCACGCGGGTCGTGTCGGTGATCTTCACCCTGCTGCACAAGGACGCGCTGCAGGCCGACGGATTGGCAGAGGCCATGGCCACGGCCATCACCACGGGCCACCCGGTGTTCCTCGAAGTGGCGGGCCAGCCCGGCTACACCTACGGCGCCGCGCGCATGGACGAGGTGCTCGCACTGCCAGTGCAGCTACGCGACAAGACGGCGATGCTGGACATCCTGCGCCAAGCCCTGGCTGAGGGCGGCGACGGCCCGGCCCGGCCCATCGTGCTCGACCAGCGGTCCGGCCGCCCGACGATGGGGTGAGTCCTGGCAGGGCAGGAGGCCCCGGCAGGGCTGTTTCCATCTCTGATACCTCCCCGTCAAATCGTTGACTCGGACGTGATTAGGCGCGGCTCGGGTCGTTCTGATTCTGTGATGGCCTGACCTGGTTGGGGTGGGCGCGATGGGTGGCAAGCGGCTGACGGCGGCCAGGAACTCCAGGGCAGCAAAGGCGCTGTCGGCCACAACGACCAGTTCGCGGCCGGGCAGCCAGCGGCGGGTCTGCAACACGAGCTGCCGCCCCCAGTCGGTCAGCTTCTTGTGCCGCCGCCCACGCTGCTGGCAGTAGCGCTCCGAGGGGGCCAGCGCCGTCAGGAACGGCAACGCCCAGGTGCGCCCTGCCCATGGGATCGGGGTCAGGAGCATCAGGCTGAGCCAGCGCAAGCCACTCGCCTTGACGAAGTGCCCGTGGCTGGACCGCACGGGATCGCAGTAGATGCCTTTGGCTGCGATGCGCTTGCCACGCCGACGCTCGATCGTGTCGTCTATTCCAAGCACGACCGGCCCCCTCGGCACGAAGGCAGCGATCAGCAAACCGAGCAGCAACCGCGAGGCGGCCCGAGGGCACCAGGCCGCGCGGTTGAGCACCCGGTGGTAGTTCACAAAGTGCCGCTCGCGCGCGAGGCCGGTGATACGCAGGATGCTCGTCACCATACGACGGCCCGGGGCCAGAATGGCGCCCGCCAGCAGCACCTCGGCATGCCACCAACTGCGTTGAAGGAACAAAGGCACGAAGGTTAGGATGACCGCGGCGAAGCGGGATGGCAGGCGGGGCATGGCGGCGTCTCTTGGCGGGGACACGCCAGCCTAGCGCACCACCTGCTCCGCCGCCCAACCCCCATCAGCCAGCTCAGGATTGGCCAAAGCCGAGCTTAGCCCGCCAGCTCACGCGCTTTGTCCACGGCGCCGCTGCAAGATCCGTCGTCCTTCTGGTCCAGCATACGTGCCCGTTCCAACTCCATCTTCGCCATGGACATCTTGTCGTTCGGCATCGCCGTCCCGCCTTGGACCGGCGCCATCTCAACCGACTTCCCCGACCCGGCCACTGCGGCTGCCGTCGGCAGGCCTTCCTGTTGCCGCCGTACATCCTGGGGCGAGGTCGCGATCGTGCCAGCCGCCGCGTTCATCTCCTTTGTCCCCGCCGTCCCGCCGATGCGGGTGTCCGCCGACGTTCCAGCCGTGGACGGTGCCGCGGCACTGCCGGTGGTCACCCCAATCGGGGCGCTGCCAGGGTTGGACCCGGTCAGGGTGCCTGTCGTCACCGGGCCGAGCGCCGGGCTTTGCGCCATCTTGCGGCCCAGTTCGGCGATGGCGTCGCTGCAAGGGCCAGCCTTGGCCGGGTTGGTCGCGGCCAGCATGGCCAGGCAAAGGGCAGATGCGCCCAGCACGGGTGTGATGCGGCATCGCATGGCGTGTCCTCCTGTTATGATCGTCTTGACAACCAGAACGGGTAGCAGACCGCAGATTTCCCGGATTCTACTTGCACGTCAGCGTGAAGGCCAGGCAGAATGACCGCTCCGGCCTGCTTGACGTGGGCCGGGCGCCTTTTATGGTGACGCGCCGCAAACAATAAACGGAGGGACACAATGGCCTGGAAGACCCCGAAGATCACCGAGATCGCCCTGGGCGCCGAGATCAACTCCTATGCTTGCGCTGACCTGAAGAAGTAAGCGCACCCGCGCCGGACCAGGGGGCCATGCCGCGCCCTGGTCCGTTGCGGACCTTCCGCCCCAGCACATCCATGCGCGCCGTCGTGCTTGGCGCCGCTGCCGGCGGTGCCTTCCCACAGTGGAATTCCAACGCCGCACCGTGCCGCCGCGCCCGTGCAGGTGACACGACGGCACGCCCACGAACCCAGGCATCCCTGGCCGTCAGTGCAAACGGGGTGGACTGGGTGGTGTTGAACGCCTCCCCAGACCTGCGCCAGCAGATCGAGCAGACACCGGCCCTGCATCCCCAACATGGCGTGCGCTCATCCCCTATTGCCGCGGTCGTGCTGACGGGCGGTGACGTGGACGCCATCGCCGGGTTGCTGACCTTGCGGGAACGTCAGCCGCTGACGGTGCTGGCCACCCCCCGCGTTCATGCCGTGCTGGACGACAACCCGGTGTTCGAAGTGCTGGCCCGCGGCATCGTCGCGCGGCAGCTTGTCGAGTTGGACACCCCAACAGTGATTCCCCTTCCAAGTGGAGGCTCCAGCGGCCTGACCGTCGAGTTGTTCGCCGTGCCGGGAAAGGTGCCGCTGTACCTGGAAACGTCCGATACGATGCCGGTCTTGCAGGAGGACGGCACGACCGTCGGGGCGGCGGTGTCGGACGGCAATGCCACGCTGTTCTACATCCCCGGCTGCGCTGCCATGACACCGCGCCTGGCCGACCGGCTGCGCGGCGCGGCGGCCGTGTTCTTCGACGGCACCTTGTGGTCGGATGACGAGATGGTGCGCGCGGGCCTTGGGCCAAAGACCGGCCGCCGTATGGGACATATGAGCGTGTCCGGCCCGGATGGGACGATGGCGGCGTTCGAGGGCCTGGGCGTGCAGCGCCGGGTGCTGCTGCATATCAACAATTCGAACCCCATTTTGCTGGATAACTCGCCGGAACGCGCCGCGGTCAACGCAGCTGGGTGGGACGTGGCGTATGACGGGATGGAGCTGACTCTATGAACGAGATGTCGCCGATCAGCCGCACGCTGTCCCCGGACGAGCTGCGCGCCGCGCTGGAGTCCATCGGGGCCGAGCGTTACCACAATCTGCACCCGTTCCACCGCCTGCTGCACGACGGCAAGCTGTCACGCGGGCAGGTTCAGGCCTGGGCGCTGAACCGCTACTACTACCAGTCCCGCATCCCAGCGAAGGACGCGACGCTGCTGGCCCGGCTGCCCACTGCAGACCTGCGCCGCGCCTGGCGCTCCCGGCTGGAGGACCATGACGGGCACGAGCCCGGCAAGGGCGGCGTCGCCCGCTGGCTGCATTTGGCCCGCGGCGTTGGGCTGGACCCGGCCTATGTCGAAAGCACCGCCGGCATCCTGCCCGGCACCCGCTTCGCCGTGGACGCCTACGTCGCCTTCGTCCGGGACCGCACGGTGCTGGAGGCCATAGCCTCCTCGCTGACCGAGATGTTCTCGCCAGGCATCATCGCCGAACGGGTGTCGGGGATGCTGCGCAACTACGATTGGGTGTCGCAGGACACCTTGGCCTACTTCACGCCCCGGCTGACTCAAGCGCCGAAAGACGTGGACTTCGCCCTCGCCTACATCGACGCCCATGCCACGACGCGGGAGCTGCAGGAGGGCGTGCTGGCCGCCCTGCGCTTCAAGTGCGACGTGCTGTGGTCCCAACTGGATGCGCTGCACTATGCCTATGTCGAGCCGGGGCGCATCCCGCCCGGCGCTTTCGTGCCGGTTTCATGACCGAAGCGGTCCCCGCCTTCAACCGCGGCTTCCGCCTGCGGCACGACCAGGTGCGGGACAGCTGGGTGGTGCTGGCGCCCGAGCGGCTGTTCCTGCTGGACGGCCCAGCCGTCGAAGTGCTCAAGCTGGTGGACGGCGCCCGCAGCGTGCCGGCTATCGTGGACGCCCTGGCCGCGCAATACGACGCCCCGCGCGACCTGATCGCTGCCGACGTGCACGCTATGCTGCAGGACCTGGTTGAGAAGGGAGCGATCCGACTATGAACGCCCTGCTGCCCATCGACCCGCCGGTGGAGCCACCGCTCGCCCTGCTGGCAGAGCTGACTCACCGCTGCCCGCTGCAATGCCCGTACTGCGCCAATCCCCTCGAATTGGAGCGCGCGGCGGCGGAGTTAGACACCGCAACGTGGCTGCGTGTGCTGCATGAGGCGTCGGCGCTTGGCGTGTTGCAGGTGCATTTTTCCGGCGGGGAGCCGACGGCGCGCAAGGACCTGCTGCAATTGGTGCAGGGCGCGGCGGCGGCAGGGCTTTACAGCAACCTCATCACGTCCGGCGTCATGCTGGATGCGGCGTCCTTGGGCGCGCTGGCGGATGCCGGGCTAGACCATGTGCAGCTCAGTTTCCAGGATGCAGACGCCGCGCAGGCGGACCGCATGGGCGGCTACCGTGACGGGCACCGGCGCAAGCTGGTGATCGCCGGGCTGATCCGCGCCGCCGGACTACCGCTGACGGCGAACTTTGTCGTGCACCGGCAAAACCTGGAGCGCCTGCCGGAGATGCTGCGGCTGGGCGAGGAACTGGGCGCCAGCCGCATTGAGGTCGCGCATGTCCAGTATTATGGCTGGAGCCTGCTGAACCGCGCCGCCCTGATGCCGAGCCGCGCGCAACTGGAGGGCGCCAACGCCGAAGTCGCCGCGGCGCGCGACCGGCTGCGCGGGCGCATCACCATCGACTATGTGGTCCCTGACTACTACGCCGCGCGGCCAAAGGCCTGCATGGGCGGCTGGGCGCGGCGGATCATCAACATCACCCCAGCCGGCCTGGCGCTGCCGTGCCATGCAGCGGAGACGCTGCCGGGCTTCGCCTGGCCCAACGTGCGCGACGTATCGTTGGGCGACGTATGGCGGGCCGACCCGGGCTTCATGCGATACCGCGGCACGGCCTGGATGCCGGACGCCTGCCGGTCGTGCGACCAGCGGGAGATCGATTGGGGCGGCTGCCGCTGCCAAGCCTTCGCGCTGACGGGCGACGCTGGCGCCACCGACCCGGCCTGCGCCCTGTCCCCCGACCACCACATGATGGCCGACGCGGTGCTGGAGGCCGACCGGCCCGCGCCAGACCTGGTCTACCGCCGCATCCGCACGGCCGCGCTGGTCCGGTAGGGTGCGGCGCCGGGACGCCCTGCTGCTGGCCCTGGCCGCCGCATCGCGCCCCGCCCGCGCCGCCGCGCCAGCGATGCAGGAGGTCGCCCCAGGCATCTGGGTCCGCCCCGGCGTGCATGAGGAAGCGACGGCCGCCAACCAGGACGGCATCGCCAACATCGGCTTCATCATCGGCCGGGATGCCGTGGCCGTGCTGGACCCGGGCGGCAGCCTGGCGGACGGCCAGGCCCTCCGCGCTGCCGTGCGTGCGCGCACGAGCCTGCCCGTACGCTACGTTGTGATGACGCACCTGCACCCAGACCACGTGTTCGGCGCCGCGGCCTTTGTGGACGACAGCCCGGTGTTCGTCGGCCATGCCCGGATGGCGGGGATGCTGGTGCAACGCGGCGAGTTCTACCGCAACGCCCTGGCCGAGGTGCTGGGCATCGACGCCGCCGGGGACTACGCCAAGCCGAGCCTGCTGGTGGAAGGCACGGCGGAGATCGACCTGGGCGGGCGCACCTTGCACTTGCGCGCCCACCCTACCGCCCACACCGACAACGACTTGTCGGTGCTGGACGCGCAAACCGGCACGCTCTGGCTGGGGGACCTGCTGTTCGTAGACCGCGTGCCGGCGCTGGACGGCAGCATCCTGGGCTGGCTGACGCAGGTCGCGGCATTGCGGGACGCTCCGGCGCGGTTGGCGGTGCCGGGCCACGGGCCGCCTGCCGTGCCGTGGCCGGCGGCGGCGGACGCACAAACCCGTTACCTGGGCGGCCTCGTGCGCGACATCCGTGCCATGATCGCCCGGGGCGGCGACATCGAGACGGCAGTGGCGACGGTAGGCCAGGCAGAGCGCAGCAAATGGCTGCTGTTCGACGATTATAACGGGCGGAACGTGACCGCTGCGTTCAAGGAGCTTGAGTGGGACTAGGCCGGCGCAGGCCGGCGCAACGGGGGACAGGGCGATGAAGGCACTTGGGATGGCGATGTGCATCGGGTTGGCCGCGGCCGCCCCAGCCTGGGCGGAGCAAAGCCAGGCCGAGCAGGCCGACCGCTGGCGCGACCTGAAGCTGGCGGTGTTTGGCGACCGCCCGGTGACGGAGGGTACGGGTGTGATCGCGCTCGACGCCCCGGCCCGCGCCCAGGACGCCTCGCTGGTGCCGATCACCATCAGCCTCTCGGCCGGTGGCGGCACCGGGGGCGGGCGGGTGAAGGCGGTGTGGGTGCTGGTCGATGGCAACCCCTCGCCGCTCGCGGGGACTTTCACGTTCGGCCCGGCCGCCGACCCGCACACGCTTCGCACCCGCGTGCGCGTGGACCAGTATACCTTGATGCACGCCGTCGCCGAGACCGAGGATGGCCGCCTGTTCAGTGCCGAACGCTACGTGAAAGCCGCTGGCGGGTGCTCCGCCCCGTCCTTGAAGGACCCAAAGCTCGCCATGTCCCGCCTGGGCCAGATGCGCCTGCGCGTGGACGGGGAGGGGCCGCTGGCCGAGGGACAGGCTGCGAGCGCGCAGTTGCTCATCAGCCACCCCAACAACAACGGGATGCAGGTGGACCAGGTCAGCCACAATTTCATCCCGCCGCGCTACATCCAGGACATCACGGTGCGCTATGGTGACGAGGTGGTGCTCAGCGTGGATGCCGACATCTCGCTCAGCGAAGACCCGGCGATCACCTTCGGCTTCGTCCCGCACGGCCCCGGCCCGATCCGGGTGGACGTGCTGGACAGCACCCAGGCCAAGTTCCGGCAGGAGTTCCCGGTGACGGCGGGGCGGAGCTAGGGTAGGGACGATGGCCCGGCGCCAAGCCGGGCCATCAAAGCAGAGGCATCCAAATCGCTGAACAGCAGGTCGTCCAATGAGTATGGGCAAGTATCCGGAAGCGGGTTTGGAACGCCGGCGTCGTCGGTCTTGCCACGGGTCCGGCGGAGCGCTTTTGCATACAGCATGTCCAGCTCCATCCGTTGCCGCATCGAGGGTGTGAAGCGCCGCTCGGCATCATCCAGGAACACGCCAACCTCATCGCGCCAGTGCCCGGCTGACTGGCTGCCAGGCCATGCATGTAGCTTGAGCAGATGCGTGAGTGCTTGCTGAAGCAAGCTCTGGCAGGCCCGTAGCTCCGACAGGCCCACGTCCTGCACCTCTTCGATGACGTTGGCCCAGTCCACGGCCTCGTTCAGCCGCTCCCCCGCGGCGATGCGCCGCAGCAAGTCGGCCTGGCGGTCGGACCAAGCCAGCGCATCGCGCTCATACAGGCCGCCGGGCATACCGCTGCTAGGCTCCCAGCTTCGTCACGAGCAGTCGCACATCTGGATAGCCTGCAAGCAGGTCGTTCAGCGTGAGTGGGCAAGCATCGGGTAGCGGAAGCGGGGCGCCCGAGTCGTCCTTCATTCTTCGCGCAAGGTGCAGCGCCTTGGCATAAACGTCCGCCATGTCCAATCTCTGCCGCATGGATGGCGTGAAACGGTCGGCGGCGTCAGTCAGGAACACACCAATCTCCCCCTCCCAGTGCGGGGCTGCCTGGCTTGCTGGCCAGGCGCGCAACTTGAGCAAGTGCAGGACGGCTTGACGCAATAGGCTCTGGCAGGCCCGTAGCTCCGACAGGCCCACGTCCTGCACCTCTTCGATGACGTTGGCCCAGTCCACGGCCTCGTTCAGCCGCTCCCCTGCGGCGATGCGGCGCAGCAGGTCGGCCTGGCGGTCGGACCAGGCCAGTGCATCTCTTTCATAGAGGCCGTCGGGCATCGCGTTCCGACCTAGCTGCCGAGCCGGGCCATAAGCACCGAAACCTCCGGACGGCCTGCAAGCAAGTCGTCCAGCGTGAAAGGACATGCATCCGGCAGTGGCCTTGGCGCGCCTGTGTCGTCCGACTTCGCCATCGCCTCGTAAAGGGCGTCGGCATACAGGTCGGCCAGGTCGAGCCGCTGGCGCATGGAGGGGGAAAAGCTGCGGCGTGCGCCTGCCAGGAACCCAGGTACCTCTCCACGCCAATGTGCTGTCGCCACGCTAGCGGGCCATGCGTGCAGCTTCAGGAGATGCACCAAAGCCTGAACAAGTAGGCTGTTCACGGCCCGCAACTCCGACAGGCCCACGTCCTGCACCTCTTCGATGACGTTGGGCCAGTCCACCGCCTCGTTCAGACGCTCGCCCGCAGCGATGCGGCGCAGCAGGCCCGCTTGCCGGTCGGACCATGCCAGCGCGTCGCGCTCATACAATCCGTTAGGCATCCTACCCCTCCATCGGCATCCCTGGCCGCAGCATAGCGCCGCCTCCCGACCGCCGCATCACCGGCACTGAAGCCCAACCTCCGCCTGTGCCCGGCGCAACTGCTCCGTCCGCTCCTTGGCAATCGGCGTATCCCGGAACATGGACCCACGGTCGCCCAGGCCGCCCTGTTGCAGGCTCAGGATGGTGTTGGCCTGGTCGTAGTCCTCATACGTCATCAAGTCGGCGATGGTGTCGATGCCGCAGGCGCAGCGCTCCAGGTTCTCCCGCTTGAAGCCGCTGCTGCCCAGGCAGCCGATCACGTAATCGGCGCGGGCGGCGGTCGGGTAGTCGTTGGCGGGATGCCGGGTCTGCGCGGCAGCGGCGCCCGCGAGGGCAAGAAGGCCGAGGGCGGCGAGGACGGTTCGGATCATGGCTGCACTCCCTGGAAGGTGGTCCGCTGCTCGAACGCGGGTGCGCCCATGCGCTCGTCGCGCGGCATGTCGATGCGGATCTCGGCGATGGTGCCGGGCACCTGGTCCGACAGCACGAAGGTGTAGGCCTTGGCCTGCAACTGGCTCATGCGCTCCAACCGCGGGTCGTCCGTGAACGGCCGGACGGTGACGACCTTCGCCGGCACTGCGGTGCCGTTCAGCAGGAACGTGCCGTCGGCCACGGTGGCGCGGTCCACGAAGGCCTGGCGCAGCTTGTTGCGGAAATAGGAGGTGGACAGGCCCACCTGGTCCTTCATCTCCGCAACATCCCGCTCCAGCGTCAGCATCAGCAGCGGGTTGCCGCGGAAGTGGTCCAGCTCCGGGAACACGACGTGGTGCGTGCCCGTCAGGTAGTCGAACGCCAGGTTCTTGCTGCCGTCCGGGTTCACCTGCCGTATCTGCACCGCCACCGTGTCCGCGAACCCGGCCGCGCCGTCCCGCACATAGGCGTAGCCGAGCGTCCCGGCCCGCGTGACGTTCTGCAGGTGCTGCGTCTCGAACAGCAGCACCTGCGCCGGGCTGAGCGGCCGCGTGTCCTCCGCCGGCGGCTCGTCGGCCCGGGCCGAGGACACGGTCAGCCCGGCAACCAGCGACAAGGCCATTGCGCCTGACCGCATCAACATCACACTCTGGCTACGGAAGGGGAGCGCCATGATCGAACTGGTCCTTATGTATTGCCTGTCGAGCGACGCAAACACCTGCATCCAGCCGCGTGAGGTGCGGGAGCCTATGGGCAGCCCCATCGAATGCACCATGCGGGCACAGACGCTGGCGCAGCAATTCGTCATCGCCCATCCCCGCTACCGCCTGTCCGGCTGGCGGTGCGAGGTGGACAAGCCCCGAGAGGTCCCGGCGTGACGCCGCCCTAGTAAACGACCACGCTGCGTATGCTCTCGCCGGACGCCATCAGGTCGAAACCACGGTTGATGTCCTCCAGCGGCAGGATGTGGGTGATGAGGTCGTCGATGTTGATCTTGCCGTCCATGTACCAGTCCACGATCCGCGGCACGTCCGTCCGCCCGCGCGCCCCGCCGAAGGCGCTGCCTTGCCACACCCGTCCGGTCACCAGCTGAAACGGCCGCGTGCTGATCTCCTGCCCCGCGCCGGCCACGCCGATGATCGTCGATTTGCCCCAGCCCTTGTGGGCGCATTCCAAGGCCTGGCGCATCAGCGTCGCGTTGCCCACGCATTCGAAGCTGTGGTCCGCCCCGCCCTTCGTCAACTCGACCAGGTGGGCCACGATGTCGCCGCCGACCTCCTTCGGGTTGACGAAGTGGGTGACGCCGAACTTCTCCGCCAGCGCGCGCCTGCCTGGGTTGATGTCCACGCCCACGATCATGTCGGCCCCGGCGATGCGGGCGCCCTGCACGACATTCAGGCCGATGCCGCCCAGGCCGAACACCACCACGTTGTCGCCGGGCCGCACCTTGGCGGTGAACAGGACGGCACCGACCCCGGTGGTGACGCCGCATCCGATGTAGCAGATCTTCTCGAACGGCGCGTCCTCGCGCACCTTCGCCAGCGCGATCTCGGGCAGCACGGTGAAGTTGGCGAAGGTGCTGCACCCCATGTAGTGCAGCACGGGCTTGCCCTGGAAGCTGAACCGGCTGGTGCCGTCAGGCATGACGCCGCGGCCCTGCGTGACCCTGATCTTCTGGCACAGGTTGGTCTTCTGGCTGAGGCAATAGCTGCATTCCCGGCACTCCGGGGTATAAAGCGGGATGACGTGGTCGCCTTTCTTCAGGGAACGCACGCCGGGTCCCACGTCCACGACGACGCCGGCGCCCTCGTGGCCCAGGATGGCAGGGAACATGCCTTCCGGGTCGTCGCCGGACAGGGTGAACTTGTCGGTGTGGCAGATGCCGGTTGCCTTGATCTCGACCAGGACCTCACCCTCCCGTGGGCCGTCCAGCTGCACGGTCTCAATGGTGAGCGGCTGGCCCGCGGCGTGGGCGACGGCGGCGCGTACGTCCAAGATGATCCTCCGGTTGTAGTTCTGTGTCTGGCCTAGACTAACCGTTCCACGGGGCTTGGCCAGGCCAAGCAATAATCAATCAACAATATTGTCCTTTGCTGCAATGCAGTATGAGGCGTCGGCTGTCTGGCGCAACTTTCGTGTCAGGATGTGCTTGCCGGCTTGGCCAATGCCTGCATATGATCCGGAACGCGCGTTCCGCCCGCCTCCTATGCAACTGGGGGTTGGAGTTCCGGGCGGGTGGCTGGGGCGGCCCGGGCGAGTGCTGCGGGCAACGTGTAATGGCCGCACAAGCGGCCCACAACGGAGGAACCGGACGTGACGCTCAACCGCAAGCTATTGCTCGGCTGCACGATGATGATGGGGCTTGCCGCCCTGGCATCCCAGCCCGCCTCGGCCAACGACGAGCTGCTGCGCCTGCAGCAGGACAAGAACCAGTGGGTGATGCCCGCCGGCAACTACGCCAACCAGCGCTACAGCGCGCTCGACCAGATCACTGCCGCCAACGCCTCCAAGCTGCATCCGGTCTGGTCGTTCTCGACCGGCGTGCTGCGCGGGCATGAGGGCGGGCCGCTGGTGATCGGCGACACCATGTATGTCCACACGCCGTTCCCGAACAACGTCTTCGCGCTCGACCTGAACGACAACGGCAAGGTCCTGTGGAAATACGAGCCGCGCCAGGACCCCAGCGTCATCGCCGTCATGTGCTGTGACACCGTCAACCGCGGCGTGGCCTATGGCGACGGCAAGATCATCCTGAACCAGGCCGACGCCACCGTCGTGGCGCTGGACGCCAAGACGGGCCGTGAGCTGTGGCACGTCAAGAACGGCGACCCTGCCAAGGGTGAGACCATGACGATGGCGCCGCTGATCGTGAAGGATAAGGTCTATGTCGGCATCAGCGGCGGCGAGTTCGGCACGCAAGGCCGGTTCACCGCATACAACCTGAAGGACGGCAGCCTCGCCTGGAACGCCTACTCGGTCGGCCCGGACGAGCAGCTTCTCGTCGATCCCGTCAAGACCACGAACATGGGCAAGCCGATCGGCCCCAACTCCTCCCTGTCCACCTGGCAGGGTGACCAGTGGAAGACCGGCGGCGGCAGCACCTGGGGCTGGTTCAGCTACGATGCTGCGACCAACCTAGTTTACTACGGAACCGGCAACCCCAGCACCTGGAACCCGGTGCAGCGTCCCGGCGACAACCGCTGGTCCATGACCATCTTCGCCCGCGATGCCGACACCGGCATGGCGAAGTGGGTCTATCAGATGACCCCGCATGACGAATGGGACTACGACGGGGTCAACGAAATGATCCTGGCCGACATCACCGTGAAGGGGAAGCCGGTCAAGGCGCTCGTCCACTTCGACCGCAACGGCTTCGGCTACACCCTGAACCGCGAGACGGGTGAGCTGCTGGTTGCCGAGAAGTTCGACCCGGCGGTCAACTGGGCCACCCACGTCGATATGCAGACCGGCCGCCCGCAAGTTGTCGCGCAATACTCGACGCAGGCGAACGGCGAGGACAAGAACAGCCGCAACGTCTGCCCGGCCGCCCTCGGTTCCAAGGACCAGCAGCCCGCCGCGTTCTCCCCGCGGACCGGGATGTTCTACGTGCCGACGAACCACGTCTGCATGGACTACGAGCCGTTCAAGGTGTCCTACACCGCGGGCCAGCCCTACGTTGGGGCCACGCTCTCGATGTATCCGCCGAAGGGTGAAACCAACCTGGGCAACTTCATCGCCTGGGACGCCGGCACCGGCAAGATCGCCTGGTCCAACCCGGAGCCGTTCTCCGTCTGGTCCGGCGCACTGGCAACCGCGGGTGACGTCGTGTTCTACGGCACACTCGACGGCTACCTGAAGGCGGTCGATGCCAAGACGGGCAAGGAGCTTTACAAGTACAAGACCCCGTCGGGCATCATCGGCAACGTCAACACCTACACCCACAAGGGCAAGCAGTACATTGCCGTCCTGTCGGGCGTCGGCGGCTGGGCCGGCATCGGCATGGCCGCGGGCCTGGGCAACGACACTGACGGCCTGGGTGCAGTCGGCGCCTACAAGAGCCTGTCCAGCTACACCCAGTTGGGCGGCGTGCTCACGGTGTTCGGCCTGGACTAACCGGATCGTCCGCCGCCCCGGCCATGGTTGCCGGGGCGGCGGGCACACGAAACAAGAAACGGCCTGCCGGCGCGCCACGAGCGCCCCGTAAAGCAGTCCAGCCAGCAGACTCCCAATTGCTGTTTGCAATCTCCCCGGCTGCGCCTTGCGCGGCCGGGGCTGCTTCCCGGAGACATTGATGCGATATAAAGCAGTGCTCGCCCTGTGCGGCCTGGTGTGCGCGGCCATCGGCGCCGGCGCCACCCTGTCCCGGGATGCCCGGGCCGAGAACGAACCTGTCTATACCGTGCAGAACGGCTTGGTCGATCAGCACACCTTCAACGGCTACCGCCGCTATGGCGAGTCCTGCCACCGCTGCCACGGCCCGGACGGCGCCGGCAGTTCCTACGCGCCGGCCCTGACGGAGTCGCTGAAGAACATGGACTACGATGCGTTCGTCAACACCGTCGTGAACGGCCGGCAGAACGTCAGCAAGTCCCAGAACAACGTCATGCCCGCCTTCGGCACGACCGAGGACGTCGTGCTGTATATCGATGACATCTACGGCTATCTGAAGGCGAGGTCCGATGACAAGCTGCCACGCGGGCGGCCCAAGCGCATTGGTGCCGATGCGGCGGGGTAGCCTCGCCGCCGGGCTGCTGGCAGCAGCCATGCTGGCCGGCCCGGCGGCGGCCCAGCGGGCCGAGCTGATCTCCCGCGGCGAGCTGCGCGTCTGCGCGGACCCGCGGAACCTGCCCTTTTCCAGCGAAGCCAAGGACGGCTTCGAGAACCGGATCGCCGAGATCGTCGGCGCCGACCTCGAACTGCCCGTCTCCTACGTCTGGTTCCCGCAGGTGACAGGCTTCGTCCGCAACACGCTGCGCGCCCGGGAATGCGACCTCGTGATGGGCGCCGTGACCGGCGACGGCATCATGGACAGCACCAACCCCTACTACCACACTGGTTACATGTTGGTGACGCGGACCAAGGACGGCATCGCAGCCACCTCCGTCGGTGACCCGGCACTACGCGGCAAACGCTTCGGCGTCATTGCCGCAACGCCCCCAACCGACTTGCTGCTGCGCCACGGCCTGATGGGCAACGTGCGCGCCTATTCCCTGCGCGTGGACACCCGCATCAGCAACCCCGCCCGCGACATGCTGCAGGACCTGGTGGACGATAAGATCGACGTGGCGCTGGTCTGGGGACCCGTCGCCGGATACGCCATCAAGCAAGGCGGCCTACCGCTGACGGCTGCATTCATCGAGCCGGAACAGGGCGCACCGCGTCTGGACTACCGCATCGCCATGGGCGTCCGCGCCGGGGAGCCGGAGTGGCGGCGCCGGATTAACCAGGCCATCGGCAAGCATAAGGCCGAGATCGCCGGGGTGCTGGCCGAGTATGGCGTGCCGCAACTGGACGAACAGGGCCGGCCCGCAGCGCCATGAGCCGGGCGGCCTTGGCCGTGCTGCTCCTGCTGTCCAGCCCGGCCCTGGCCGACCCCGCCGTCCCCGTCCCTGACGGCTACCGCCAGGATGATTACCGCGCGCCCGTGCCTGACACCGTGCCCGGTGCCGAGGTGCTGCACCTCCCCGCCATGCGGGAGCTTGCCACCCGTGGGAGCGCCGTGCTGATCGACGTGCTGCCCGCCCCCCGCCGCCCCGACGCGATGCGCCCCGGCCGCCCCTGGCTGCCGCTGCCGCACCGCACGCTGCCGGGCGCCCTTTGGTGGCCGGAGATCGGGCGGGGCACCCTACCATCGGGCGAGGAGGCCCGTTTTGCGGCGCGCCTGCACCGCGTTACGGCTGGGGACCCCCAGCGGCTCGTTGTGTTCTTCTGCCTGAACGACTGCTGGATGAGTTGGAATGCCGCCCGGCGCGCCGCAGCACTGGGCATACGGGCTGGCTGGTTTCCCGAAGGGGTGGATGGGTGGGAAGCCGCCGGGCTGCCTGCGGAGCCGGCGCTTGCAGAGGAGTGACACGGAGGACGCGTGCCCAAGCTGCGGTTATGGCAGCGTGCCACCCTCACTAAAGTTTCGTTAACGTAAATTTTCGCCTTTCAACGAATCTTGGATTGATCTAACGATCTCTTCCTCATTCCAGGAACGGACCTCATGCAGAACGACATGCAGCGCCGCTTGATCGCCGAGTTCTTCGGCACGTTCTGGCTGGTGTTCGGCGGCTGCGGCGCCGCGGTGTTCGCGGCGGCGTTCCCGGCGCTCGGCATCGGCTTCACGGGCGTGTCGTTCGCCTTCGGGCTGACGGTGCTGACGATGGCGTACGCTGTCGGACACATCTCGGGCGGGCACTTCAACCCGGCCGTCACGCTCGGCCTGTGGTCGGCCGGGCGCTGCGCCAACAAGCATGTGCTGCCCTACATCGTGGTTCAGGTCATCGGCGCCGTGTGCGCGTCCATCGCATTGTATGTCATCGCGTCCGGCAAGCCGGAGTGGGTGCCGGGCGGCTTCGCCAGCAACGGATACGGTGATCTCAGCCCCGGCAAGTATGGCCTGGGCGCCTGCTTCCTGGCGGAGCTGCTGCTGACGTTCTTTTTCCTGATGATCATCATCGGCACCACGTCCAAGGGTGCGGCCACTGGCTTCGCCGGCATCCCCATCGGGCTGGCGCTGGTGCTGATCCACCTGATCTCCATCCCGATCACCAACACCTCCGTCAACCCGGCCCGCAGCACCGCGCCGGCCCTGTTCGCGGGCGGCGGCGCCATCGGGCAGTTGTGGCTGTTCTGGGTCGCACCCATCGCCGGCGCCATGATCGCAGGGTTCGTCGCACGCATGCTGTTTGCTGACAGTTCCATTGATGAGACCACGGTGGTCGAGGCGCGCCGGACCGCCTGACCCTCTACTGGGGCGCCAGGTCCCGCTGCAACGCCTGGGCAAAGCTGCCCAGGCGGGCCTCCAGCGCCCCTGGCACCTCGCAAGCATAGCGGATCGTGCGCTCGATCTCCTCGTATTCGCGGATCAGGAAGGTGCGGCGTTGGACAACCTCCTCCCGCCGGGCTGCGGGGGCGTCGGCGGGCAGGGCGCGCAGTTCGGCGGTGATGCCGGAGGTGATCTCGGTCAGGGACCGCTGGCGCCGGGCCGTGCCGCGCAGGCTTTCGATCACGTCCCCACGCTGACGGTTGGTCTCGTCCACCAGGCCCGCGAATACCTGAGATAGCACTGCCGGGCGTTCGGCGCTGGGTATGGTGGCGGCGAAGGCGTCCAACGCGGCCACCGCATCCGGCAGGCGGCGGCTGCGTGGGGCGGCTTGGTTGACCACGGTGGCAACGCGCGGGTCCGTCCGCCAGTCGCCACCGGCCTCGTGCCCGGCCCAGATCGTCCCGGCGGTGAGCGTAGGGACCAGCCGTTGCACGCAGGGCCAATCCGGGTCGGCTGGCGCCGGCCCGACCGCGCCCAGCGCCACGGCTGCCAGGACCACGAACAATCTGCTCATAGTATCGGCCCCTTGTCCCAACCGTTCCACGTCATTGCGAGGAGCGCAGCGACGCGGCAATCCAGGGGCCAACGGGACTGTGCCGGCGGCCCCTGGATTGCCACGCCGCAAGCGGCTCGTAATGACGCGGGTGGCACGGAAGGGACACGGCATGAGCCTGTTGGCATCATTCGCCCCCACCCTTCCGCGCCATCAGCCCACGCCCGGGGTCGTATCCCACCGCGGCCACCGCCATGAACACCATGGCGCAGCCCGCAACCACCGCCGCCGCCACCCAATCGACACGCCCATAGAGCGCGAACCGGATCAGTTCGACCGCCGAGGTAAACGGGTTCAGCGTGCACACCCACCACAGCAGCAGCCCGCTTTCCTTGACCCGCCACAGCGGATACAGCGCCGAGGATGCAAAGAACATCGGGAAGATGACGAAGTTCATCACCCCGGCGAAGTTCTCCAACTGCTTGATAAAGCTGGACATCACCAGCCCCAGCGCGC
>Ga0123339_10000697_pt1 | contig 24815 bp, 20 predicted proteins | sample lystaG_FD_89956 | JGI IMG/M metagenome (GOLD analysis project Ga0123339, IMG submission 89956) | Glacier valley bacterial and archeal communities from Borup Fiord, Nunavut, Canada, to study Microbial Dark Matter (Phase II) -... | ecosystem: Environmental > Aquatic > Freshwater > Ice > Glacier ...
GCTATATTAAGCTTGCTTGGCCTTTTGCTCAAAAATTTAATTCTCACACGTCTTTTCAGTTTACAGTTGGTTTTGTCTGCTTAATGCCAATAATGCCTTTACTCTTGACTTAAATACACGATTCAAGCTGAATTCCCCATTATTCTTCTTGAATATGCGTCAATGACTACACTAAGGTAATTGAAAACATAACTAATAGCCAGATAAGTGATGTCTGCTACCCATAGCTGTTCTGACCTGGTTGTTACCACCGTCTTGGTTAAATCAGGATATTTCCAATACACATGATTCGACTGGGTGGCTCTGGGGCCTTTTTTATTCCTGGTTATTAATAATCTCCGGTTTCTCAATAAGGTGCTCAACTTATCTCTACCCATAGAAATGTGGTTTGTCAGCAGTGTCTGAAAGATATATTTATAAAGTCTATGAAGTCCCAGACCCGGTAATTCACGCCTTAACTGATCTACCATTTCCAATACTTGTAATTCCATAAGCTCTGCTTCATCCAGGTACCATTCCTTTTTCCAATTTCTTCTTAAAATTAGTAATCCCGTTTAATAAAATATGAACATTGGGTAAGCGATAGCTTTTGGCAATTTCTTTAGCTGACGGGTTTTGGTACATGACCAATAAAATCAGCTTTTCTTTGAAAGCTACAGAAAAGGTGATTGGTTCTTTAATCTCTGGTTTCATCTGGAACGCTGTTTATTCCAAAATTGTAAACCTATAGCCGTATGAGACCGTGCAGTCATTGCCAGAAATGCTTTTCGATTCTTTTGAACTAGATTTAAATACTTATAGTATCAAATAAAAACGGGCTTGAACACTGATTAGTTAAAATTTGAACACAGTTGTTTCCCTGTTACGTTTATATTGAACGGCAGATAGCGTTTTCTATCAATTAGACTCAACAATCATGATTAGTGCGAGCATTAAAAATGAGTATTACCAAACAGTCGTTAGGAGCATTGACCATGCGATGACAGTAGATGAACCGCTTAGTCTTGGTGGAAAAAATACAGGCTTTTCTCCACTTGATTTACTGGCAGCGTCGCTCGCTTCTTGTGTTGCAATTACCCTGAAAATGTACGCTGAAAGAAAACAATGGCAGATTGATGAAATCAGAGTAGAAGTTGATTTGGTAGAGCTTGCTATCAAAAAGACCATATATATCTCATCAAACCTTGATGAAGGTCAGCTTCAACGACTCTCAGCAATATCAGAAAGTTGCCCGATATCAAAAATGCTAAGTCAGACAAATAGAATAGAAACACTTATTGTGAACCGTAAATAGGGAAAGGGAGTAGGATTGTCCCCTTTGCAAAACTAAGATTTACTCAGCAAGCATAACCAATTTTCGACACGCCATTAACAGACTGTACCTTATGGTTCAGTCTGGTTGCGCCTCTTGTTTGGTACTATTTTTTCCATTAATCATCCTTGAAATGATTCCCCCATATTTACCAATATCTGCATTCACAGTTCCAGCAATGTGACTAACTATGTATACGTAGAATGCATACTGCAAAACACCATGTACTTGTTTGGCGGCTTGATGTACCGGCTTCAACCATTCTGTATCTTCATAAGCCAGGACCAAACCGGTAACAGCCATCATGATAAACAAAAAGTAAAATACAAGGTAACTAAACTGTACAGCAACATAATGTGTCTTTTCCAGTTCAGCAGGATTTTTCAAGGCATCCTTAATTCTTGAATTTACCCGCTTTGTTTTGGCCTGAAAAATCTCAATAACAATGCGGCTCAACAGCAAAAAGCTTAAACCGTAACCAATGAATTTATGTACGTTCCAAAGTTTATCATTGTATTCATGCGCAACGTTTTTCGCCTGATCATGGGTAATCTGTCCACCTTTTTCTTGAACTTGTTCCTGAACCATTTGAATATTGTCTTTGGTTTTAAACATGGTAGAACTCATTAAAACCATTGTAATTGAAGCTACAAAAAAAATAAAAGTAAGCCAGTGCCAGATCCGGATTGAAGCAGGTTTTGCTTGCTTAAAATAAATCTGTTCTGCGGGCATTGATTCAGTATTCATAATTTGATTGAAAAAATGTTAATCCTGGTTTTTATTCTAACAATAAACCTTGCTACAAGTATAAACTTATAACAGGGTTTATTAACACTAATTTAAAGAATTAATTCTGATCAAATTCACCGTTAGCTTTAAGGTCAATGTCTTCGCTGATTATTGCAGCAGGTGCATGTCCTACACCGAAATCATTACGATTAAGAGTACCTGTTATTTTAAAACCAGCAAATGGTTTATGCGTCTGCATATTTGTACCTGTACCATTGTAAGTAAGCATCAATGAAACTGATTTTGTTACCCCATGCATTGTCATATCTCCAATAAGTTTATACTTTTTCGCATTGATTTTTGAAATTGACTTGCTTGTGAATGATAGCAAAGGGTATTTTGCAGCATCAAAATACTTATCGCTTTTTAAGTCTGTATCCCGGTAATTGTTATCTGTATTAATTGACGCAATATCAGCGGTTAAGGTAAATACGGCATCTGAAAAATCTGGTTTAGAAGCCGTCACGGTTGCATCAAATTTCTTAAAACTTCCGTCAACTTCAGAAAGGCTCATATGAGTCACAGTGAAATTCAGGTATGCGTGTGCTTTATCAACTGACCATTTGGTTTGAGCCATCAATGCTAGTGAGCCAAAAAGAAACATTGAAGTTAATAGAGTTGCCTTTTTCTTTTTTTTAATTTGTTATTAGATGTTAATTTAAATAAATTAATTAATAGTAAGCGTAAAGGTAGCCGATATTTATTGATTAGTGTATATACAATAGTTAACTTTTTGCCTGAATTATTTAAAATTTGCTGGATTTTATTTTTCGCTTGCTTACACATGCTAAATAATAATTGCTCAGCTAAACTTCAATATCTTTTCCATAATCTTAATGTAAACATAGTAAAGCGCAGTGAGAATGTTTTATCGGTTCTGACAGTTGATGAAAAAATTTCATGTTTAAGAACTAATTCAACCATTGATAGATTTGGAATAAAAAGAGCTGGCCATACTGAAGGTCTTCATGGCCTTGCTTTAGGCGTACATGCAGGGTGGAATAAGAAATTCCAATAGCTACAACCATCTTTCCATAGTCAATTAGAATTTTAAAAACTTGCACGGGGGTAAATACTTACTAAAAGGTATTTCAATTTTAAGCAAGGTCATTAGTTTGCAATAATTGCTTCTGCAGCCATTCTTCCAGCCTTAAGAGCGGCATTAATCGACCCATTCAGCAAGTGGTCGCCACAAATAAACACATCTGATTTCAATTTAAATGCTTCATATCCTCTGGTATTGACCACCGTATCATCATTTGGCAGTGCATAATCAATGGCATAGGTTTTTAAATGTTGCCAGGTTGTGGCCTCAGGATACCAGAAGCTGAGTTCATTCAGAATGGCATCTGTTAGACCAGGCTCAAAAATTTCCTGGTAGGGCCTGACGACAGAAATTGATAATAATGATTTTCCTTCAGGGGCATAATTCGGTGCTATCGCATTCATGATAGCAATACTATTGAACGTTTTATCAGGTTTTGAATTCAGGGCTATTAAAGGCTTCATAAAAGGCGCCTTGTCGGTGGTAAAATAAATATTCAGAACGGAATGCCTTCCGATATTTACGCGCTTAAATGCTGACGGGATGTTTGGCAGATCGGTTGCAATTAAAACTGATTTTGCCTGATATATATGCCCACTCTGGGTTAGTACTTTACCATCTTCTATGCCTATGACTTTCTCATTTAAAACCAGTTCACACGGAGATAGGTTTTCTCCAAGCTGCTTTGTGATCATCCCCATGCCACATGCAGGTAATGACGTATTACCTTCACTGAACATTTTAAATACAAATTCGAACATCCGGCTAGAGGTTTGAAGCTGGTCTTCGAGAAAAATACCCGTCATAAAGGGGGTGAAAAATTGCTGCATCATAGTCTTGCTGAAACCTTCTTTACTCAGATAGGCTAGAGTTGTAATCTCGTTCCTTTCAAAAATCTGATCGATGCTACTGCTTGCAAGTTTTATTTTCAGCACCAGCATTCTTAGTTTATCAATCAGAGTGCCTGCTGGTGATAATAACGTTTCTAATAAGGCCCTTGGATCACGGAGGGGGTCACCGATGACGGTACTGCCGTTCTGATTGAGAATCATCGCCCCGGGCTTAAAATTCAGAAGATTTAGTCGTTTATAATCGAGAAAACGTTTTGTTTCAGGATAAGCAGTAAGTAATACCTGAAACCCCCTGTCAAGCTGATAGCCCTGAATTATATCAGTTCTCACCCTGCCACCAATACCATCTGAAGCTTCAATGATCTGTATGTTTTTACCTGCAGCCTTTAATGTTATTGCCGCAGCAAGACCTGCAAGCCCAGCTCCAATTATGATTACATCAGGGATATTGCTAATTTTTGGTTGCATTATTATAGATTCAAAATTCAGCCTGCCTATCATGAATAACAGGCTGATCTTTAAACCTTCTTACCCCGGGCTATGTTTTTATTTAAGCGGCTGTTTCTTTAAAGAAGCTTAGTTTATCAACGTAAAATTAGCTTCCTGAACGTCACGGGAATTTGGACCTGTAAAAACCTTAAAAGCTCCGGGTTCTGATTTATAGGTCATATCGAGTGTGTAGAACTTTAAATCATCATTGACTAACGTGAAAATGATATTTCTTGACTCGCCTTTTTTAAGAAATACTTTTTCGAAACCTCTGAGTTGCTTAACGGGTCTGGTAACTGAACCTACCAGATCTCTAATATAAAGCTGTACCGTTTCTTCACCATCAAACTGTCCCGTATTTTTAACTGTTAGGCTAATATGTAACGCATCAGTGGTTTTAATCAATGCTTTATCAACTATAGGTACCGAATATGAAAAACTGGTATAGCTCAACCCATAGCCAAACGGATATAATGGGCTATTTGGCGCATCCATGTATTTTGATGAATAATGATTGCCTGCACTCGCTGGCCTGCCAGTATATTTAGCATTATAATAAATTGGAATCTGCCCCATAACCCTGGGAAAGCTAATGGTAAGTTTTCCTGCTGGATTATAATCTCCGAATAAAACGTCTGCAATTGAATTTCCTGCCTCTGTGCCCGCAAACCATGTTTCAAGAATTGCCGGCATATGTTCGTCTTCCCAGCTTAATGTGATCGGGCGTCCATTCATCAACACCATCACGATAGGTTTACCCAGTTTAAGCATCTCTTGCATCAGAAGGCGTTGATTCTGGCCTAATCCTATATCTGTACGGCTGGTGGCTTCACCTGTCATGCCTTGTGATTCACCTACTGCCAGCACAATAATATCAGCAGTTTTGGCAACTCCTATGGCAGCGACCAGTAATGAATCGGCATTCAAATCAGTAAGCTCTCCCCCCTGTTCATTGAGCTGACGGGCCAGGTCTTTATTTTCTGTAATATTTGCGCCCTGACTATAAATGATTTTCGTTGTTGCGCCAGCTACAGCTTTCATGCCTTCAAATAATGTTACAGACTTATGCCAGTCGCCCGCACCAGACCAGCATCCGATCATATCTCTTTTGCTATTGCCCAGAGGACCAATCAGGGCAATTACACCTGACTTTTTTAAAGGGAGAAGCTGATTGTCATTTTTGAGAAGCACAATTGACTTGCGGCCGGCATCACGGGCAGCATCAAGATTGGCCTGACTCATGATAACAGTTTTTGCACGCTCTTCATTGCAGAACCGGTATGGGTCAGTAAATAAACCGAGTTTATATTTTGCTTCAAGTATTCTGCGTACAGCGGCATCAACTGTTGCAATACTCACTTTTTTTTCTGCAATTGATTGTTTCAGATGATCATGAAAAACCCCACCTTGCATATCCATATCTATACCTGCGTTAATGGCGGCCTCTCCGGCCTGCTTAGTATTTGCAACATTGCCATGGTTAACCATTTCATTTATGCCCGTATAGTCAGTAACCACAAAGCCCTTAAAAGCCCATTTTTTCTTTAAAACCTCATCAACAAGGTATTTATTTGCCGTTGAAGGTACACCGGCGATTTCATTAAAAGAGGTCATCAAAGAGCCCACACCTGCATCAACTGCGGCCTTAAAAGGCGGAAGATAGGTTTCCCATAATTCACGCTGGCTGATGTCGACCGCATTATAATCACGACCTGCAATGGCAGCTCCATAAGCGGCATAGTGCTTCACACAGGCAATAACAGAATTTGCTGCCGAATAATCGTTGCCCTGAAAACCGCTAACTCTGGCTCTCGCGATTTTACTACCCAGCCAGACATCTTCTCCAGCACCCTCAGCTACCCTGCCCCAACGTGGGTCACGGGCAATATCTACCATAGGAGCGAAGGTCCAATGCAGGCCATCAGCAGAAGCTTCAGCAGCTGCAACCTGGGCACTTTTTTCCATAACCTTCATATCCCAGCTTGAACTTTCGCCTAGGGGAATCGGAAAGATTGTTTTATGCCCGTGTATGACATCATAACCAAAAAGAAGTGGAATTTTAAGTCTTGTGCCTTCTACTGCCAGTTGCTGTAATTGCCTGGTATAAGCTGGGGTATAAGCATTGAAAATAGAACCTACCAGGCCTTGCTGTATATCTGATTTATATCCAGCTCTGATTGATGGCCCTGTTGATGCCATTTCGCTGGTATACTGAGTCATTTGACCGATTTTTTCATCGATGGTCATTCTTTTAAGAAGTGAGTTGATGAATTGGTTCATTTTTAGCAATGAATTGGCGGCAGGTTTATGTTGGCCGAAAACTACCTGATTGCTGATCGTAAATAACAATACAGCACTTAAAAAATAACGCGGAAATAAATTCATTTATTGATTTTAAGACTAACAGTTCTAAAATAATTCTTTTTTATAAAATTTAAAATTTCTTTTTAAAGACGATAAATACTTTTGACTGCATAATACGAAAATTTCTTGTTAGTAACAGGTGAGCTTTCAGTTACTCATTCTAAGATCTTCCAGTGAACAGCAGTTTGCCGTGACTATTACGTTATTGAGCGATTTTTTGAGATAGCCTACTACCAAGCTTTCCTCAGTTTCAACCAGGTAATTTTTGGTAAATGAGATTTCTACCTCTGACTGCTCTTCAAATCTGGGAGCCGGATTATGCTGTTTTACCAAAATATTCTTTAAGGCAACGGCTAGGCGATTCTTAACACTAACAGTATTAGATACCCCGAATAAAATTTCTGGTTTGGTTTCAAGCCCAATATTAAATATGTATTGTTCTATTTCTTCAAAGTCAAGATTCTGACAGTTAATATATAGACAGCCGTCACGAATACCCAGTATTTTACCCAAATAACGATGCCCTTCTGAAACAGATTGTACAATTATAGTACCTGCCGCATTTTCTTTTATGATAAAAGGGGTTTTTATGATGTTCGCAGAATTATCTGTCTTTTGATAATACAGGAAATACTGCCCTAGATAATAATTTCGAACGATACCAAGACTTGATTTTTGAAATGAGCTGTTATTGATGCTGAATTTTTCAGGAAAGTTTTTTATGCGTGAATCATTTTCAGTAATCCACTCATCCCAACTTTTGTAATCTATTCCAAGAAACAGGAGCAGCACATTCACCTTCATATTTTTTGCCTCAGCCCCATGCCAATAACTTTGTAGTGTTTTACCGCTTATCCAGTTCATGGGCCTGAAATTAATTCGCCCTGAAAGATGCCTGATAAGCTCATAAGTTGATTGAAAACCCTGTTTCCGCAAGATTTCTTCAAGTTTTGAATACCCCATAATAACCTCGGCTTCTAAAACATCTGGGTTTTCGATAACCAGAACTGAAACCCGCCTGTTAATGATATGTGCAATCTGGTTAAACCGGGTTCTGGTAAATGAGTCCCATTTTCCGTCGAGCCCTGCACGTTTGAGAAATGCCGCGATATCTATTTGTTTTTCAACCGCCTTTTTAATTTTACTGTTTACCAGCATGGTACAAATCTATTTTATATTAAAATAATTTGACTTAAATTTTGACTTACTTCTGACTAAATGTAAATTATTCATTATAAGCCGGATAGAGAATCGGTAAATTTTTTATCTGACTTATTTCTGACACAATGTACTCGTTTATCTTTGAGTATAAGCTTGTACTTAATAAAAAGTTCATAATTTATTAATAAGATTTTAACCGCTTAACTCTATTCTTATGGTAAGACGTTTATCAGTAAAATCTTGGCTTAGGCTCTGTCATCTGAGCATAATCCTTATTTTAGGAGCAACCAGTACAGCTTTTTCGCAAGTTATTCAAGGAACTGTTAAAGATATTGCTGGAATTCCTATCCCTGGAGCATCAGTTGTCATAAAAGGCAGTAGTTCTGGCACCATGACTAGTGCAAATGGGGAATTCTCCTTAACTATGATTAAGAAAGATGCTGTTTTGGTATTTTCTTCGACTGGTTATGTAAAAAAAGAGGTGGATTATATAGGGCAACTTACAATAGTAGTTGTTTTGGCTGATGCAAATAAGGCATTGACTGAACTGGTAGTAGTTGGATATGGTACTCAAAAGAAAAGTGATATAACAGGTGCAATTTCTTCAGTAAAAAACAAGGATTTTAAAGATCAGCCCGTTGCTAATATCGCCGAAAGTATAGAAGGAAAACTTTCAGGCATTAGTGTTACAACCCCCTCTGGTACCCCAGGAGCTGGTTTAATTGTAAATATAAGGGGAGCTACAAATGCGCTTTATGTGGTAGACGGCATACCGATGTTGAGTGAAAGTAATTCTGCCTTATCAACATCGTATAATACGGGTGGTGAATCGGTCGGCAGCGGTCAGAATATCAGCTCGATTGCTGATCTTAATCCTGATGATATTGAGTCAGTTGAGGTGCTTAAGGATGCTTCTGCAGCTGCAATTTATGGTGCAAGGGCTGCAAACGGTGTCATTTTGATTACGACAAAACGGGGTAAAAATGGTAAAACAGCCATCAACCTTAATTTTTATACGGGTATCCAGAAAATTGAAAAAAACATTAAATTTCTCAGTGCCAAAGACTTTATCAGTCTTACTCAGGAAGCTATTTCCAATGATATAAACATTTATAATCTTGAATCAGCACATTTCGGTAAAGATTCATCTCGTTATGGCAGTAAATCAGTCTTACAGGGGGTTGGTCTTTATAATCCATTACCCTACAGTGTAGCCACAGGCATCAACACAAATTGGCTGAGTCAGATTCTTAGAACTGCACCTATCAGAAACTATGAACTTTCATCCAGAGGTGGTTCTGAGAAAACCCAGTTCTTTCTGAGCGGATCTTATTTTGATCAGAGTGGAATCATTATAGAGAATTATCTGCGCAGGTTTAATACGCGTTTAAATCTTGATCATCAGGTTAACAGCCATTTAAGTTATGGTTCAACTTTGTCAATGACCCGTTCGATCAATAAAAGAAGTTTTAACGATAATACCTATACTGGGGTATTGACAAATGCACTGGGCGCATCTCCTCTTATGCCCGTTTATGAGAAAGATGGCTCTTATGCCCAGTCAGGTAATTATCAGGTTAACTGGCTATCTGATAATCCGGTTAAATCTGCCAAAGAAGTGTCGGCTTTCACCAATACCGATCGGCTGATCGGCTCTGTCTATTCAGAATATAAATTTACACCAGCTTTAAAACTGCGTACGACCTGGTCACTCGATTACACGAATTCAAAAGACAGCCAGTACTTCTCGCCTCTGACCGTTGACGCACAGGCAGTAGGGGGTAAAATTTATTATTCTAGCTTTAATAATATGACCTGGTTAAATGAAAATATACTCAGTTATCAAAAACAGTTAAACCCTGATAATTATATTGAAGCCCTTGGTGGGGTTACTAGACAACAATCAACATCTGATCAGATTTCGATCAGCGGGCAGGGTTTGCCTACTACTGGTGGGTTAAAGACGATCTCTGCGGCAGCCATTATCAATAATTCATCAGAAATACCAAGTTCCTGGTACCTCACTTCATTTTTGTCAAGGGTAAACTACAGGTTTAAAAATAAATTTCTAGCCTCATTTAGTTTCAGGGCTGATGCTTCTTCCCGGTTTCCTACAAACAAGAGGGTTGGGTATTTCCCATCAGCATCAATTGGGTATAATCTTGCTGAAGAAAGTTTCCTTAAAGACGGAAATGTTTTTGATGCTTTAAAGTTCAGAGTTAGTTATGGTTTAACAGGGGATCAGGAAATAGGAAATTTTCAGGCTATATCTTACTGGAGGCCTTCGAAGTATAATGGTTCACCTGGGTTGAAACCCGGAAATCTGGGTAATCCTAATTTATCGTGGCAAAGTAATGCCATTTTTAATGTAGGTCTTGACTTTTCGATCTTACATGGGGTGCTTGACGGCTCTGTAGAATATTTTAATTCTCAGCGTACAAAATTGCTGGGTCAGATACCTCAGGCAGGCACCACTGGATTTAAAAATGTTACTGCAAACTCAGGTCAGGTTGTTGACAAGGGTTTTGAAGTGCAGCTCAATAGTCGTAATATCAAAACTACTTCTTTTAGCTGGACAAGTTCATTCAATATCTCATTCCTAAAAAACAGGATCAAAAATCTTGCCGTCGATGGTCAGCTGATTTCTTCTTACAATGACGGGGCTCCTACACATATTCTCAAGATCGGGCAACCTATAGGAACATTTATCGGGGTCAAATTTGCAGGTGTAGACCAGCAAACAGGTGATGCTATGTATTTTAATAATTTGGGTGCTAAGATTCGTGCTGATCAGGTTAACTTCAGTCGCGATGAAACGATTATTGGTAAGGCAAGACCTGATTATTTTGGTGGCCTGGGTAATAATTTAGTTTATAATAATTGGGAACTGAATATCAGTATGCCTTTCAGCATCGGTAATCAGGTATTTAATACCATAAGGTCAACAACAGAAGCATTAGGCTGGAGTTCTGCTTCTAACCCTGGTGCTGCCTCAACAGCATATGTATGGGCCAATACTACACAGAATTCCTATGATCGCCGATGGAAGAAACCTGGTGATATCACCAATATTCCAAGGGCTTCGTTTCTGGCTCAGGCATGGTATCCCAATGGGAGTCAATACCTTGAAAACGCAAGTTTTCTAAAGATTAAGACAGTTAACCTGGGGTATACATTTCATTTTAAGAGGTTTATTAATTCAATGAAACTCTATGCTCAGGTTCAGAATCTGTACACCTTTACTAAATATACTGGCTTTGACCCAGAGGTAAGTTCAACCGGGGGCGGAAACGAACAGACAGCAGGAATTGATTATGCGGCATACCCACCAGCCAGAACATTTACTTTCGGTATTAACCTTGGACTTTAATTACACGGCCATGATCAGATCAAGACTTCTATTTCCCCTCATAATCATTGTTTTATGCACCATTGGAGCATGTAAAAAATTAGATCAGGTTAATTACGCAGGTGTACCTTCAAATAAAGTATTTACCGATTCAACAAGCTTTAAAGATGCCGTAAACGGACTTTACAATACCTTGGGTGCTAAAGAATATTATGGTGCTTTTTACCCGATGTTTGCTGATCTGAACAGTGATAACGGCATTGCAGGAGGTTATAACAATACATCTCTTGTCGAATTCGGGAGCTATAATGTGGGCTCAAGTAATCTATTTCTTGAAAATATGTACGTTTCCCTATATAATTCTATTGGTACTGCTAATGCAATTTTAAGTGGCTTGAATACTGTTAAAGGTGTCAAAGCCCCAAATGGGGCACTTAAGTCAACTACAAAAGGTACATGCCTGGCCATTCGTGCATTAGTTCATTTTGATTTATTGAGAGCGTTTGGCTACCACTGGGATCTGACTTCCACCTATGGTATTCCGGTCGTATTAAAAGTTCAGGGTTTAGGTGATATAATTCCCAGAAGTACTGTTGCACAAACATATAAAGCAATTTTGTCTGATCTGAATGAGGCAGATGATTCATTGCAATCAAACGGGTCTAGAGACGCTAATTATATAAATCTTCGTATGATTCAGGCCCTGAAAGCAAGGGTTTATTTTTATATGAAAGATTATATTAATGCGGGCCTTGAGGCTGATAGTGTAATAAATGATGGATCATATAAGATACTCGATGCCAATAATTTTCAATCAGTCTATACTTCGAAGAAAAGTGTTGAATCTATCTTTGAACTGGCATTTAATCAGCAAAATCAAAGTTTTTTTAACTCTTATACCTATTCAAGAACAGCCGCAGCGACAACTGAAATATTTTTTATAGCCTCCCAGTATCTTGATAGTTTTTTTGTGCACCGGCAAAATGATTTGCGGGTGAATCTGCTGAATTATACCAGCGCCAATATTGCGCCTAATGGTAGAACCCTGAAATACAGGGGTGAAATCAACCGCGATAATCCAGCCTACATTTTAAGGCTCCCTGAAATGTATCTGATTCGTGCAGCCGCAGCAGGTCTGGCCGGAGGGGGTCTTGCCGATTTAAATATCATTCGAACTAACAGGGGGTTGAGCCAGCTTGGGCCTTTGGATCTTACAACTGAATCAGCTTTTCAGCAGTCTTTGGAAGATGAGAGACGGGCAGAATTTAACTTTGAAGGGCATCGTTTCTTCGATCTTGCCCGTACAGGCCAAGTCAGTGCTGTACTGGGGGTACCACAGACAAATGCTGTATGGCCCATTCCTATCCGCGAAATTACTGCTACAAAAGGTATTGTGATTCAAAATCCTGGGTATTAAGACAGAATTATTTAATTGACATGAGTAGAAGTTTATTGACATATCTGATCAAAAAAGCATTTAATGCAGCGGTTAAAACAGTAAAAGTCGATGAGGATCATTCTGACGCGAAATCAGGGTCATCAAGACGTGAATTTCTTGTAAAGAGTGCCATTTCAATGGGAATGCTCACTGGTCTGACAAGTTTTACAGAAACGGATAGTCTGCTGCCAACAAATGATACGGGTAATATCGCCGGGATAAATGAAAAGCAGCCTGTGATCACCATTATTGGAGCAGGTATGGCTGGGCTTAACTTTGCTTACCAGTTAAAAAAAGCGGGTTTAAAAAGTAATATATACGAATCCTCAAACCGGTTTGGGGGGCGAATGTTTACTGTGAATAATCTGTTTGGTGAAGGAATTACGACCGATTTTGGTGGTGAATGGGTTGATGAGGAACATTATGATATAAAGAATCTATGTCATGAGTTTAATATTGAGCTTTACGATTCAAGGGTTAAAGACCTTAAAAAACATACCTATTATTTTGAGGGAAAGGTATTAACACAGCAAAATATATATGATGCTCTGTCTCCCTACGTTATAGTACTTAAACACGATATTGATCGCCTGCCAAATGAAATTACCCTGAACAATGTTGGGGCACTCATCGATCTCGATCAGCTTTCGATCACTGAATACCTCAATAAGATTAACCTTACAGGCTGGTTATACCGTTTTTTGATTCTGGCAATGGAGAGTGAATATGGGGCAGAAGCCAATTTGCAGTCGGCAATCAATCTGTTAATAATTTTGCGCCCTCCTCAAAGTATCAAAGACATGGATGACTTTGAAGGCCAAGGGGCAGAAATAATGAAAATCAAAGGTGGAAGTCAACATTTATGTAAGGCAGTTTATGAAAAAGTACAGCAACAGGTACATTTTTTACATGAATTAATCCAGATTGACCCCGATGGTAAAGGCTTTCTGGTTTCGTTTAAGGTTAATAATGAATTTAAACAACTTAAAACAGACTACCTGGTGGTGACCATTCCATTTTCGAGACTGAGAAGTGTGAGGCTTAATTTACCATTGCCCCCAATTAAAATCAAGGCCATAAATGAACTGGGGTATGGTAATAGTGGCAAATTTATCATGGGTTTTTCTGATAAACCCTGGGTAAAGATGGGCCATATCGGGAAGTTAACGACTGATTTAAACTGTCATACGGGCTGGGATTCAAGTCTTATGCAAAGTGATACCATTGGCAGCTATACTATTTTCAGTGGGGGCAGGCTTAGCGAAAAATTAAGGGACACTGAGGCCTTAGCTCTTGCAGCTGAATTTATTCCTGAACTTGAAAAAGTTTATCCTGGGATGGCAGTATCGTATACGGGAAAAAATGAAAAGTTTATCTGGGAAACTTACCCGCATACCAGGGGTGCATACAGCTATTATAAGGTTGGTCAATGGACAGGTATCGGTGGTCATGAAGCTGAACCCTTCGGGCAACTTCATTTCGCAGGTGAACATTGCTCCCAGCTCTGGCAAGGATATATGAACGGTGCTGCGCTAAGTGCAAGATTGGGTTCTGTCGATCTTATTGCCGAAATCAAGCGTAAATTTATTCCGCATAAATCTTAATCCTAAGACCGTGAATTTTCTCTCAACAAATCCGTACAATCAGCAGCCCTTAGCGCAGTATGCACTGATGAACGTGCAGCAGGTAAATGAAATTCTTGCCATTAGCCAGCAGGCCTTTGATAAGTGGAAAAGAAGTTCTTTTACAAGGCGAGCGCATCTGCTTGAGAAGGTTGCTGATTTATTAGACGAGCAAATAGAGATACTTTCTAAACTTATCAGCCTTGAAATGGGTAAGCCCCTTGCTGAGTCTCGTTCAGAAATTCGTAAATGTGCTTCTGTTTGCCGGTTTTATGCTGGCAAGGGTGAAGCATTTCTTGCACCTGAAAAAATTGCTACTGAAGCAGAAGATAGTGGGGTTTATTTTGAGCCAACAGGATGTGTATTTGCCATCATGCCCTGGAATTTTCCCTTCTGGCAGGTATTCAGATATGCAGCACCCTGTTTAATGGCCGGGAATGTTTGTCTTTTAAAGCATGCCCCGACAGTTACAGGTTGTGCGCTGAAAATTGAAGAACTTTTGCTGGCAGCCGGATTTGATGAAGGTGTTTTTCAGACGGTCATCATTGACCTTGATCTGGTTGAACCAATTATTGAGGCTTCAATAATAAGTGGTGTGGCATTTACTGGTAGTGAAGCTGGCGGTGCCAAAGTTGCTGCCCTGTCAGCAAAGCACCTGAAAAAAGTTGTTCTCGAACTTGGAGGCTCAGATGCATTTATTGTTTTAGCCGATGCTGACCTCGAAAAGGCTGCACAGATGGGTGTTTTATCCAGAATGGTAAACAGTGGGCAGGCATGTAATGGGGCCAAACGCTTTATTATTGAGCGAAGTGTGTTTGAGCAGTTTTCAAAACTATTTATTGCTGAAGTGTCAAAAATCAGGCAGGGTGATCCACTTGATCCTGCAATAACGATGGGCCCTCTGTCAAGGCTTGACCTGGTTGCAAATCTTGAAAATCAACTTTTGAGAAGTATAGCCGATGGGGCCCATATTGCTTTCAGGGGTCCGTCAAATGGTTGTAATATCAGCCCGATTGTGCTCACCAGGGTAAGACCTGGTATGGCAGCTTTTGATGAAGAGACCTTTGGGCCACTGGCAGCTCTTATCATCGCTGAAGATGCATCTGATGCCGTCAGGCTTGCCAACCTAAGCCGTTATGGGCTTGCGGCAAGTCTTTGGTCAGCTGATAAAGAAAAAGTTAAAGCTATGGTTCATGAACTGGAAGCAGGTAATGTATTTGTTAATGCTGTTGTGAGATCTGACTCCCGTTTGCCTTTTGGAGGTATAAAGAAGTCAGGATATGGGCGTGAATTATCAAAGTATGGCATTCATGAATTTGTGAATATCAAAACATTTTACATAGAGTCTTAAAATAGCAGGGTATGCCAATAACTGAGTCAAATACATATACTTCTGCCGAGCTGATTGCCCGCAGAAATGCACTTCTGCCCATAGGTCTCGGGATTTTTAATCCGGCTACTGTTGTCAGTGCTGAAGGAAGCAGGATGATTGATGCCGAAGGCAGAAGCCTCATTGATTTTGCCGGGGGTATAGGGGTTTTGAATGCCGGACACTGCCCGGCTCCTGTGGTTGCTGCTATTCAGGAACAGGCTGCCAGGTTGATCCATTCATGCTTTAATGTGGCCATGTACGATTTATACATGCAGCTGGCTGAAGAGCTTATTGCCTTGTTCCCTCATGGAGAGCATACGAAAGTTTTACTGACAAATTCAGGGGCTGAAGCTGTTGAAAATGCGATAAAAATTGCCCGTCAGGCAACAGGGAGGTCAGGGATTATCTGCTTTGAAGGGGCTTTTCACGGACGTAGCATGATGGCCATGTCGCTAACATCAAAAGTGACCTATAAACTTGGATGTGGGCCATTTGCACCAGAAGTGTATCGTATTCCCTTTCCTGATTTCTATCACAGTGGTGCGGGTTTAGATTATGAAACATTTATTACCCATCAGGAACTGAATCTACTCAATGCCTTTAAAACAGTTGTACCCTCTGCTGAAGTGGCTGCAATAATCATTGAACCCGTTCAGGGCGAGGGCGGCTTCAATGTGGTACCAGCAAGGTATCTCAAATTTCTTCGGCGGGTTTGTAATGAAAACGGAATTCTTTTGATTCTTGATGAAGTTCAGTCAGGTTTCGGTCGCACAGGTAAGGGCGCTGCGTATGAGCATTTCGATGTTATTCCAGATTTATCTACCTGGGCAAAATCACTGGGCTCAGGTATGCCTATCGGATGCCTGATTGGGAAGGCCGAAATTCTTGATAAGGCAAAACCCAGCACCATCGGAGGTACCTATCTCGGTAATCCTGTTTGTTGTGCGGCAGCGATTGCTACCCTGGAATATATGAAGAAAATAGATATCAATGAAAAAGGAAGGCATGTAGGTGAAATCGTAAGAAGTCGGTTTATGGCATTCAAAAGTCGGTTCCCGTCAATCGGTGATGTACGGGGTCTTGGCGCAATGCTGGCTTTTGAATTGGTTAAAAACGGAGATCCAAATCAACCCGATGCCGATTTGTGCAAAAGTATCATGACCTATGCTTTTGAACACGGTCTCGTACTAATAAACGCAGGAATTTATAACAATGTTATCAGGGTTTTAAGCCCACTGACAATTTCAGACAGCGATTTAAACGAGGGGCTTGATATCATAGAAGCAGCCCTTGTATATCATACTCATGCATGAAAACAGCCATACAATATATAAACGGGCAATGGTGTAATGCCGCCCTTGGGGGTACATGGGATTTGTTGAATCCGGGTAGCGAAGAACTTATTGCCAGTGTGGCATATGGGGGTGCCGATGATGCAAGCCTTGCAATCGATAGTGCTGCTTCTGTCCTTGTTAAATGGAGTAAAATGAACTGCTATTTGCGGGCTGATATCTTACATAAGGCAGCCATCCATATCAGAAATAATATTGAGGTATTTGCCATCGATATGGTGCTTGAAAGCGGAAAACTCATGCTTGAAGCAAGAGGAGAATGGGCAGTTGCAGCAAATTTATTTGATTGGTTTGCAGAAGAATCCAAACGCTCTTATGGACGCATAATTCCTGCTAACCGCTCAGATAAAAGAATGCAGGTTATTTATCAGCCCCTGGGTGTGGTTGGTATTATAACAGCCTGGAATTTTCCGGCTTATAATATTGCCAGAGCTCTGGCAGCAGCCCTGGCCGCAGGTTGTACCATCGTTCTGAAAGGATCTGAGTTTACGCCTTTAAGTACGGTTCATTTGGTTGAGAGCCTTGTGGAAGCAGGTATTGGTGCTGGTGTTATTAATTCAGTAAATGGGGATGCTGCAGCAATCGGGAATGTCATGCTTGACAGACCTGAAGTCAGAAAGATCAGCTTTACAGGAAGTACCAGAGTTGGAAAATTACTCATGGATGGTGCTTCCCGTACCAATACCCGTCTTAACCTTGAACTCGGGGGTAATGCTCCGGTAATTATCACCCAGCATACCAATGTCGCCCAGCTTGCTAAAGCTGCGGTAACAGCCAGATTTAGAAATTGTGGTCAGGTATGTGTTGCCCCCCAGCGATTTTACGTTCATGAATCAGTTTACCAAGAGTTCTCAGCTGCTGTCATCGGGCATACCTGTAGCATGAAAGTAGGTTTGGGAATTGACAGTAGCAGTACGCTCGGGCCCCTGATCAATTCAAGACAGCGCAGTACGGTGATTGAAATCATTGAAAAAGCCATTGGTCAAGGTGATAAACTCGCTGTAGGGGGCACTATACCTTCAACTTTAAAAAAGGGATATTTTCTTGAGCCTGCAGTATTTACTGACGTTCAGCAAGGTTCGGTCCTGACGGTGGCAGAAATTTTCGGCCCTGTTATTCCACTGATACCATACCAGTCTCTTGATCAGGCAATTAGCTGGTCTAATGAAACTGAATATGGACTTGCTGCTTACGCATTTACCTCATCGCTTGACGAATCTATCAGACTGGGTGAAGAACTAGAGTTTGGAATCATTGGTATCAACGAATGGGCGGCTCATGGTACAGAAGGCCCGTTTGGCGGGTGGAAACAAAGTGGGCAAGGCCATGAATCAGGTGCTGAAGGACTACATGCCTATATGGAAACGAAATTAATCAGTACTGGATCAATTTCTTTCTGATGACAGGCACTCCTGATTTTGGTTACCTCTGCCTTATTCCTCCGCTTATCGTAGTGGTAATAGCAATTATTACCCGTTTATCACTTGAGCCCCTGTTGATTGGGAGTCTGGTAGGCTATATAATTGTGGCAAAAGGAAATTTCTTTTCTGCTTTTATTGATTCACTGACAAGGGTTATGCAAAATGATTCTATGGTCTGGGTGATTATGGTTTGCAGCCTGTACGGTGCCCTGATTAATCTGATGATAAGATCAGGTGGTACTGAGGCCTTTGGTAAGCTAATGCTCAGATATATCAGGAATAAAAAATCATCACTCATGGTAACCTGGGTTTTTGGTACCTTTTTGTTTGTAGATGATTACCTGAATGCACTGACAGCTGGGTCTACCATGAAGAAAATTACCGATCACTATAAAATATCACGAGAGATGCTGGCATTTGTTGTCAGCTCAACAGCGGTACCTATCTGTGTAATCATGCCGATTTCAACCTGGGTTATCTTTATTGGTAAATTACTTGAATCATCACATCTGGTAAAACATGGTGGGGGGCTGGTAGCCTATCTGCATATCATACCCTATATTTCATATGGGTGGGTCCAGTTTTTTCTGGTTCCACTGGTAATTCTTGGCGTGATACCGATTATTGGCAAGATGAAGGTTGCAAATATCAGAGCTGAGGAAACTGGAGTGCTGATTCCACCCGGATCTGAAAGCTTTTCGATGAAAGTAGAGTTGTTTGATAATCAGGTCAGGGAAACTTCCTGGTTTCTAATTCTTCCATTGGTAGTGCTGATAGGGGCTACATTATTCTTTAACCTCGATGCATTAAAAGGTATCATGGTTGCCCTGACATTTACTGTTCTCTACTTTTCTTTTAAGAAGGTAGCCAGATTTCAAGATTTGAGTGACACAGCAATAGACGGAGTGAAGAGCATGACATTTGCCCTGATTCTATTGGTTATGTCATATATTCTGAAAAATCTGGGTGACGATATGGGGCTTACAACTTATGTGATTCAATCTGTTCAGCCCTATGTAAGCAGGGCATTTCTTCCACTGGCTATTTTCGTCTCGCTGGGGCTGATCGCCTTTACTACCGGTAATTCATGGGGCCTGTATGCAATAGCTATTCCAATGGCCATTCCACTTGCCCAGTCTATGCATGCCAATATCTGGTTATGCCTGGGTTCAGTAATCAGTGCGGGTGCCTTCGGTGCACATGCCTGTTTTTATTCAGATGCAACGATACTTGCCGCCTCGGGTACAGAATGTAATAATTATCAGCATGCTATTACCCAGTTACCTTTTGCCTTGATTTCTTTTACGATTGCCTGTATACTCTATGTGATTATGGGCTATACTATTCATTAAATACGAATCAATATATCTCGATATGGAACATATGATCATTCAGGAAGATTTCATGCTTGAAGCCATGAAGCCCCATCATGCACATCAGTTAGAAGAATTACAGCGTCTGGTTTTTCCAACACTTGCTGAGGAAGAATTAATTCTGGCCAGGCATTATTTGCGTCATCTTGAATTATTCGCCCAGGGACAGTTTGTTATTACTTACCATGAGCAGGTTGTTGGCGCCACAACCACGATGCGGTCTGACTTTGACTTTGATCACTATCACCATACATTCAATGAAACGATTGCCGGGGGGTGGCTTACTAATCATAACCCTGAGGGAATCTGGTTATATGGGCTTGATGTTAGCGTACATCCTGACTTTCGTAGAAAGGGTTTGGCAACATTACTGTATGATGCCAGGCAACATCTTGTTAATGCCTTAGGGCTTAAGGGGCAGATTACAGTAGGCATGCTGAATGGGTATGGTCTGGTTTCAAAAGATATGTCAGGTGAAGAATACTATGCCGAACTGCTGGCAGGTAACAGAAAAGATCCGACGGTTTCTACACAAATGAAAGTAGGCTTCAAACCTATTGGTCTTATACCTGATTATCTTAATGATCCATCCTGTGGTAACTATGGGGTAATGCTGGTTTGGGATAAAGATCAGATTATGCCCTGATTATAAAGTATACAGGGTTTTTTTTAAATACGCTAATAGTTCAACGTTAAATTAAAGTTTAATCATCTTAATTATTTTGTATGTCACATATCAGGTTAATTACTGCAATACCGGGCCCAAAGGCCCAGCTGTTATTAGAGAGAAGAAAGAATGCCATACCTTCGGGGCTGGCAAAGTCAACTGAAGTGGTAGTTGACAGGGCAGAAGGTTGTTATGTCTATGATGTCGATGGGAATCGCCTGCTTGATTTTGCTGGTGGCATAGGTATGATCAATGTAGGACATTGCCCTCCGGCTGTTTCTCAGGCAATTGCAGAACAGGCGGCCAGATATATTCATACCTGTTCGCTGGTCACCACTTTTGAACCCTATATTGAGCTGGCAGAAACCCTGAATGAAATTACACCAGGCAGTTTTCTTAAAAAAACCTTGCTTGCAAACTCAGGATCAGAAGCCGTAGAGAATGCGATTAATATTGCAAAATATTATACCCGGCGCAATGCAGTCATCTGTTTTGAAGGGGCCTATCATGGGCGAACCTTACTTACCTTAAGTCTTACCAGTAAGTACGGGCTTTTTAAGCGGGGTTTTGGTTCATATGTGGCTGATATTTACCGTTTACCAGCCCCGAATATGTACAGGGTGCCAAAGGGTATGACAGAAGACGATTATCTGGCCTATTGTATTTCAAGGTTAGATCATGCACTGATTGCACAGGTAGATCCTTCAGCCATTGCGGCCATTATCATCGAACCTATTCAGGGTGAGGCCGGGTTTATTACCATGCCAAAGGCTTTTCTTGAGAAAATAAGATCAATTTGTGACCAGCACGGTATTGTGATGATAGCAGATGAAATTCAATCAGGTTTTGGTCGTACCGGTAAACTTTTTGCCATTAATCATTATGGAATAGTGCCTGATATGGTGACCATGGCAAAATCAATGGGCGCTGGCATGCCCATTGCTGCCGTTACTGGAAAGGCTGAAATCATGGATAGTCCACATCTGGGCGGTGTTGGTGGCACCTTTAGTGGTAGCCCTGTTGCCTGTGTTGCGGCCATTGAAACAATTAAAATTATAAACACACCTGCTTTTCTTGACAGAGCAGTACAGATTGGCGAGCTTACACTGAAGACTCTAACTGTTTGGAGAGAAAAATTTGACTGTATAGGAGATGTCAGGGGTGTTGGAGCAATGTGCCTTGTCGAGTTTGTTAAAGATCGGGAAACGCGTGAGCCCGATCCTGACACAACTGTTGCAGTCATTAAAGAAGCAATTTCGAACGGATTAATTCTTATAAGGGCTGGCTTGTTTAGTAACTGCATCAGACTGTTGATGCCCTTGGTCATGACAGATGATCAGTTGATTGAAGGTCTTGCTGTGCTCGAACGTGCGATTGCTTTAAAAGGAGAAAAGATTAAAGAGCTGAGCTAAATTGGAAACCCTTTTTTATAATGGTTATTTCTATAGTCATGCTTCGGGATTTACCAGTCCTGAAGCATTGCTGGTTCATAATGGCATGATCATAGGTAGAGGTAATCTGTCTGAACTTGAGCAGTTGGCCAGCCCTGATTGCCAGCGCATTGACGCAGGTAAAAGCTTTGTTCTGCCAGGATTTAATGATGCACATATACATATCTGGAAAGTAGGTAACTTGCAAACTTTCCTACTTGATGTTCGCCATGCAGAAAGTCTTGATGAGCTCGGTGAAATGCTTGCCACTGCCGCCTCCAGATTACCTGATAAAACGGCATGGCTCATGGCCAGGGGTTTTAATGAAGCTGGATGGCCAGTTCAGCAACTTCCTGACAGGTTCGACGTGGACAGGTATGTACCTGATAATCCTGTTCATTTGATGCGTACCTGTGCTCATATTGTCGTGCTTAATTCGGCAGCGATTGATTTCTGTGGTTTTAGCGCCTCAACAGCAGTACCTACAGGTGGTGAAATACGTCTGGGAAAGGACCAGCAGATAAATGGAATAATTACTGAAAGTGCCCTGGGAATCATAGCACCCTTTATTTCCCCGTATAGTGACGATCAATATATGCAGATGATAAAAGCTGCTGAAGAAACGCTGTTTAGCTACGGCATTACTTCTGCCACCGACCCAGCTGTACATCCTCGTTTGCTTTCGGTTTATCAGTCTCTGAATAAACAAGGTAAGCTCAGACTTAGGGTCAATGCAATCCCGATTTTATTACCCGATGGGGGTCTTGAACCCAAAGATTTACCTGATTTATATGAATCTGCACATTTAAGGGTGCAGACTGCAAAGCTATTTGCTGACGGAGGCCTTAGCAGTCAGACTGCCGCATTGAAACGCCCCTATATGAATAGTACGGGTAACCCGTTAAATTTCGGAATTCTGAGAATTCCAGCCTTATTACTACAGGAACTGGTTTTTAATGCCCAGGAGCAGGGCTTTACGATGGCAATTCATGCTATAGGTGATCTGGCCATAGATGAAGTGCTGACAGTTTATGAAAAGGCTTTCAGGCAATTCCCAGGGGTCAGGCCGAATCGGATTGAGCATCTTGAACTCCCCCACCCTGAAGATATTGATCGTATTCAGGCAATTGGGGCTATGGCAATCATGCAACCAATTTTCATTCATGAGTTAGGATTGAATTTCAGACAGAGTCTTGATACTTCTTATTTGAATTTGCTTTTGCCGATAAAAACGTTGATCAGGCGTAATATTGTAACAGCCTTTTCAACAGATGCCCCGGTTGTAAAAGACTTGAATCCATTTCAGAATATGGCAACAGCCATTACACGTCAGGATCAGGCAGGTTATTTATTTTCTCCTGAACAAGGGGTGACTTTAAAAGAAGCAATAACTGCCTATACTGTTGGATCGGCTGCGGCCGAGTATAGTAATGGTATGAAAGGAGCGCTCGAAGTGGGTATGTACGCTGATATGGCCTTTCTTGATAAAAACCCATTAAATATAGGAATTTCAGACTTAGTTAATATTCATGTTACATCAACCTATATTGGCGGAATTTGTGTCTATTCAATTTGAACATTGTAGATACATCAATGATTGTAACATATACTGATAAGGGTTGGGAGATTATAACTCAACGTACCCATGGTTTGCTCGCCGCCCAGATAGCTTCGAACTGGAGGGTCAAAGACCGATCACGCCGATGGCTTGAAACGATGCTTGCGATTGCTGAGCATGATGATGCTCAGATTGAATTAGAACGTGATGATCTGTTAACAGAACTTGGTGGCCCTTTCAACTTTGATATGCGCAGATTTGATCTTGATCATTGTAAGCGTACGTATGAATTTTCAATTAGCAAGAGCCGCTATATTGCTATCCTTAATTTGATGCATTTGCAATTTGTTTATGGCAAAGAAGTTAAGAATGATCTTAGCGCATTGAAACTGATGACCAGCGTTTCGAGAGATATCAGGCAGTTCAGAGGTGAGCTTGGTATTACTGCCAGCGAAGCCCAGAAAGATTATGATCTGCTTGAATGGTGTGATGCATTGTCTTTACTGATTTGTCAGCATTATATACAGCCTGAATCCAGAGCAGTTGAAATCAGCAAAGGTCCTGATCATAAGCCGTATAAGCTCATCCACATCGAGGCAAACAGACTATCAGTAGATCCCTGGCCTTTTGAAACCTATTCTTTTGAAGTATACGTTGAAAGCCGCACTATTCCACAACTGCGTTTTAAAAACTCAGAAGATTTCAAAAAACAGTTTATCAATGCCGATGTTTCTGAAAAAATCTGGAATTTAGAGAAATATGCACCTCATTAGTTTACGGTTCTGACAGGGCCGTTACCGCCGAGTACGTACCGTTTTATGATTCGATGGCGATATCCGAAAGTCTGGCGGGCATCCGAAGCATGCCAGAAGGGGCGGCCATGATCATCGGCAATGAAAGAGCCGATTTTATGAAAACGGGCGCTAAGGTTTACTGCCCGTTTGCGTGCCTGACCACCGTAAAGGGCTGGATCAAGTGTGACCAATACGTTTACATTTTTATTTGTTCTTGGGTTAGGTTTCCATCCATACCATTCGTTGATGCAATGAACTTGTTTGGCATATGCCGGGTTACCGGATGATGATTGTCATCAACAATCATTTTTGCAGGTAGAGGGGGCCAATTGTTATCAAAAAAAACAGCACCACCAAGAAATTGTACAAACCATGGCCACTTTGTATCCGTATCATTATAGGCTGAAACATGAAAACTCAACCATGTA
>Ga0123339_10000704_pt1 | contig 24630 bp, 26 predicted proteins | sample lystaG_FD_89956 | JGI IMG/M metagenome (GOLD analysis project Ga0123339, IMG submission 89956) | Glacier valley bacterial and archeal communities from Borup Fiord, Nunavut, Canada, to study Microbial Dark Matter (Phase II) -... | ecosystem: Environmental > Aquatic > Freshwater > Ice > Glacier ...
CCAGTACAACCTGCTTTATAGCTCGAGGGTGGAGGACACCGTGCCGCAAGGTTGTGGGCAGCACGGTGTCCTCCACCCTCGAGCTATAAAGCAGGTTGTACTGGGGCTGCTCGGTGACGGGCGGGTACAGGCCGTTTTGCTTGGCAAAGGTCGCGGCCTCGGCAATTTGGGCCGGGGTCCACTCACTCGTGCCCCAGTACAGGATTTTTCCGGTTCTCACCAAGTGGTCAAAAGCCATCACCGTTTCCTCGAGCGGGGTTTCAGAGTCGTAGCTGTGCGCGAAATAGATGTCGAGGTAGTCAACTCCCAGCCGCTTGAGGCTGCCCTCGCACGCCTCGAGCATGTGCTTGCGGCTCAGGCCGCGCCCGTTAGGTCCCTCATAAATGGGGTTGAACACCTTGCTCGAGATGACCAGTGAGTGACGCGGAAATTCGCGCAGCACCTCGCCCATCATCTCCTCGCTCTTGCCTTTGGCGTAGATATCGGCTTGGTCAAAGAAATTGATGCCCAGGTCATACGCTTTGGTCACGATGTCGCGCACCATCGTGGGGTCCTGCACGCTGTTGCCGAACGTGACCCACCCACCGAGGCTGATTTCCGAAACCTTGAGGCCGCTGTTTCCCAGATTGCGATAGTCCATATCCGTCAGATTAAGCGGCCTTTGAACAGTCAAGAGCGCAGCAAGGCACAGTTAGGGAAATCGCAGAGGGTGGAGAGCCAAAGGCAAAGGGCAGCGCCGAAACGGAATAAATTTGAAATTTCGACTCGAGCATGGGTAGGTTAAAGAAACAGCAAACGTCAAGCGGCAAACGCCAAGCACAAGCCAGACGTTCGATGTTTGCGAAGCGCGAACTGCAAAATGTCTGCTCTTGTCGCCATCTCCACCCCCCGAAATTCATAGAATGCGGCTATGAACCTGCTCGAGCGTCCCCGCCGTCTGCGCCGCACCCCCGCCCTACGCGGCTTTCTTGTAGAAACCACCCTCCAGGCTTCACAATTTATCTACCCGATGTTCGTGCTCGAGGGTCAAAACACCGCCCAGGACATTTCGGCCATGCCGGGAATCAAACGGTTTTCGCTGGACTTGGCGCTCGAGCATGCACACCAAGCACTAGCTCTAGGGGTTCCAGTGGTGGCGCTCTTTCCCGCCCTGGCAAACGATGTTAAAGACGCTCGAGGGTCCGAATCCTGGAACGACAATGGACTATTTGCTCGAGTTATCCGCGCTTTCAAAGCCGAGCTACCAGACCTGCTGCTGGTCACGGACGTGGCCCTCGACCCCTACTCGAGCGATGGTCACGACGGGCTGCTGCACGAGTCGGGTGAGATTCTCAACGACGAAACGGTGGAAATTCTGGTGCAGATGGCTCTGACACAAGCTCGAGCGGGAGCGGACATCATCTCACCTAGCGACATGATGGACGGCAGAATTGGAGCCATCCGGGCGGGGCTGGACGCGGCAGGATTTGAGAACGTGGCGGTGATGGCCTACAGCACCAAGTACGCCTCGAGCTACTACGGGCCGTTCAGGGTCGCACTGGACAGCGCCCCCAAGAGTGGCGACAAGAAGAGTTACCAGATGGATTACGCGGGCGGCTACCGCGAGGTGCTGCGCGAGTCGCGCCTCGACGTGGAGCAAGGCGCGGACTTCTTGATGGTCAAGCCCGCACTGGCCTACCTGGACGTGATTCGGACCGTGCGCGACAACTTCGACCTACCGCTAGTGGCCTACAACGTGTCCGGCGAGTACGCGATGGTCAAAGCGGCGGCGGCGGCAGGGTATGTAGACGAACGAAAAATCGTGCTCGAGACGCTCACCAGCATCCGGCGGGCGGGTGCAGACGGGATTTTGACCTATCACGCGCTCGAGGCGGCAAGGTGGCTCAAGGAGGGATAAAACAGCGCTCGAGCTAGGCTATTTCGCTTACTCGAGGGCGTCTGAAAGGCAGATGGTGCTTTGACCGGGGAGTGTTAGGCTCGAGACATGAACCTCGAGCGAGTGAACTTCCAAAGTTCGCCGGAAGAGCGGGCGCGGCTTGTTCACGACTTTTTAAACGCCCAGCGTGCCGAACTATTACCTGACGACCCCGCCATCCCATTTGAGGAACAGCTTGGGAGGTGGCGTCATCCACCCACACACAAGGTTTCGCTGAATTTTGCTTTGCTCGAGGGTGAAAGGGTTTTAGGGTTGCTGGAAGCCGCGTGGCACGATGATGAGCCAGAAAATGGCGATGTTGCCTGGGCATACCTGAGCGTGGACCCCGAGGTCCGGGGACGCGGCCTGGGCTTGCAGTTGGTCCACGCGCTGCTCGAGGAGTTGCCTCCAGAGCGCACCAAGCTGTTTTTCTCCACATACGCCCACCTCGCTGACGGTGAGCTTTTTGCCGAATCTCTGGGGGCGCGGCGCGGACTCGAGGAGCACACCAACCAACTCTTGCTGGCCGAGCGCAACCGAGAGTACCTGCGTCGGGCGCTCGAGCAACCCCTTCTCGAACGCTTCGAGGCGGTATGGTTCGATGACGATTACCCAGAATCCGAACTCGAGGCCCTTTGCGAAATGTTTGCGGTACTGAACACCGCACCGCGTGGCGAACTCGAGTACAACGACTCTCAGTTCACACCCGAGCAACTGCGACAGGAAGCCGAGGACAACCGCAGACACGGGAGAAAGTTCTGGCTGCTGCTGGCTCGAGACCGACATACCGGGCGCTATGCGGGCTTCACCGAGACCACCTGGCATCCCAACCGCCCCCAGACAGTCCAACAGCACGGCACCGGGGTTCACCTCGAGTTCCAGGGTCGTGGGTTGGGCGCTTGGCTCAAAGCCACCATGCTCGAGCGCATCATCCGCGACCAGCCCGTTGTGGACCGCATCCGCACTGGAAACGCCGACAGCAACGTGCCCATGCTGAGAATCAACCACGGTCTAGGTTTCAAACCTTTTCTGGCCCGCACCGAGTGGCAACTCGAGGTGAGAACGGCGCTCGAGCGGCTCGAGGTTCGAGCAACTGTGCGAATGTAGAAAACGTGAGTATGACCTGTTCTCTGACACCCGCCTCAAGTCGTGTACTCGGCGTTAATCTTCACGTAGCCTTCGGTCAGGTCACAGCCCCAGGCGGTTCCTCGAGCGTCTCCCACGCCCAAATTCACCTCGAACACCACCTCGTCGGCGTTCATGGCGCTCGAGACCGCTCCCGCGTCGTACTCGAGCGGCGCGCCCCTGAACACCCGCACGCCCTGCACGCTCACCTCGAGCAGCTCATAGTTCACCTGGGTGTAGCTGCGGCCCACCGCCATAATCACCCGGCCCCAGTTGGGGTCGTTGCCGTACACCGCACTTTTGAGCAGCGGACTCGAGGCGATGGTGCGGGCGGTCTCGAGCGCTTCACTTTCACTGGCAGCCCCCGTCACGTTGACCGTCAGCAGCTTGGTCGCACCTTCCCCGTCGCGCGCAATCATCTTGGCGAGGTCGCGCATCACGTCCTCGAGCGCAATTAGAACCTCGGCTTCCGGGGTCTCGAGGTATCCGCTCGAGAGCACTATCGCCTGGTCCGAGGTCGAGGTGTCGCCGTCCACCGTGACCGCGTTAAACGTGCGGTTCACGATGCCCTGAAAGTGTGAGCGCAAAGCGTGCTCATTCACTCGAGCGTCGGTGAAGGCGAAGGCGAACATGGTCGCCATATTCGGGTGAATCATGCCGCTGCCCTTAGCGCAGCCCACCACTGTGGCCCCGCTCGAGAGCACTTTTTCCACCCGCTTGGGAACCAGGTCGGTGGTCAGAATCGCGTCGGAAAACGGCTCTAGGTCGCTCGAGAAATGACTCTCGAGCGCGGCAATCCCCTTATGGACCTTTTGCATGGGCAACCTGTGCCCGATGATTCCCGTCGAGGCGGTCAGGACCTCGGTGGCCTTGATTTCGAGTTCCAGCGCGGCCCGTGCGGCCATCTCGGCGTTGTCGGCAAAGCCCCCCTTGCCGGTGGCGGCGTTGGCGTTTCCGGCGTTGACCAGCAAGGCGCGAACCCACACGCTCGAGGCGTAAAGGTCGCGGTTGCGGGTCACACTCGAGGCGGCGGCGGTGCTCTGCGTTCCAGCGAAGGCCCACACACACGGCTTGTCGGCCAGAACTACACACAGGTCGGGCTTACCGGATGGTTTGATTTGGGCGGCCAGGGCTGCGGCTCTAAATCCTTGGGGCAATTGCATGGGGTGCATTATCCAAGATTCTGGCTCGAGGGCGAGGGAATTTGTCCACACGACGCTCGAGACGAAGAGCGCATTGGAGTCTGAGGTCTGAAAGCTGAGGTTAACGCCTAATTATAGCGTCCACCACACAATTCCCACGTCGGGATAATCCAGAAACCGCGCACTTTCCCCCGGCTCGAGGGTGCGTTTCTCCAGGTAAGCCCCATCTCGAGGGTCGCGGTAAATCTCGAGGCGTCCCGTTTTGACTACTAAAATCCACACCTCCTTGACCCTGTTTTCGGCGTACAGGGTGAGCTTATCGCCCCGGTCAAAGGTGAGGGTAGAATCGCTGACCTCGACTAAGGCCGACACCTCCCGCGCGCGGGGCAGGCGGTTTTCACTCTGGCTTTGCTCAAACGCCTCGAGCGGCAAAATGACAAAATCCGCTTCCGGCTCGGTATCTTTGGTCTCGAGCGAGATGGGGGTTTGCGAGGTGACGATGGTTCGACCCCGCAAAGCAGCCGTGAGCTGCATGGTAAAAATAGCCAGTCTTCCGATGTGTGGCGGTCCCATTGGCGTCATCTCGAGCAGTTCCCCCTTTACGAGCTGCACCCGCTTGCCTTTGAAAAGTCCGGCTTCAATCATGGCGTGATAATGCTCGAGCGTGACATAAAAGCGCGACACCCCACCGCCTGAATCTGCTTTTTCATAGACCTGGGTCATGACTTCAGTATAAATCAGCCGCGTGCTCAGCGCTCGAGCACGGTCAAAAACCCGGCGAACTGGCCCACCCCTGCACTTCGAGCCGTCTCGTCGCCCGGAATGTAGAACCTGGAAATGGTCCCGTCCAGAAAAAGCGCGTTGGGACACTTGAGGGTATCCCAGAAAAACGCGGCGAATTCATAGAAATTGACCGCACCACTCGAGACGGCCCAGTACACCTTGCCGCTTCTCGAGACGCCTACACCGCTGCGAACGAGTTTGTTGCCCGAGCCACGCATAAACGCCGGGTTGATTTTGCCGCCTCTAACCAGCAGCGGACCAGATTGAGTCGCCCCCTCGAGCACGGTTTGGGTGAACACTCGAGTAAAGCGCACAAAGCGACCACTTTCCAGAATGCCCGCGCCTTTGGGACCGAAGTAAAACACGCCGTTCGGCCTGAGGTAAAAATTGCCAAAACCCGCCTTCAGATTGAGCGGATGCAAGGTTTTCCCGTTCTCGAGGTGCAGGCCCAGCGGCGCGAGGTCGGCGGTGAAGATTCCAGCGTTGGTAGCAGCCAGCAAAGTTTTTTTCTGCGTTTTGAGGAACTGCTCGAGCACGGCAAAGGTTCTGAGCGGTTTTGCGCTCGAGTCGCGCCAGTGCAGCTCCAACTTCTGTGCTCGAGGGTCGAGCTTGAGGGTTCGGTACTCGTTTCCCTTTGCGTCGGACAGCACGCTCGAGGTCAGCGCTTGAACGGATGGCGCGAGGATGAGAAGAAGTAAAAAAGCTCGAGCGCAAAGTTTCATCGCTCGAGCTTATACGGTTCTGATTGATTCCGTTGCGTGTTCCGCTATGCGTCTTGGGCAGAACGGCACCCCATGGGGCCTGCCCGCTGCACACTCCACTACACAATCAGAACCGTACTTTTCCCATCCGCTCCGCTAGAAATATCGTCCACTACATTTCCGATATTTCCGGAATTTTTCTTTACAGGGTGGACTTTAAAATTTGAAAATCGAACCCAGAAACTCGAGCAACGGAGCCTGATAAAACAGTGCAATGAGTGCGCCCAGCGCCAGAAAGGGGCCGAAGGGAACCTGGCGGTCTTTGGTGCGAAGGTAAAGCGCGATGCCCAGCACCGCGCCCAGAAAGATGGCCAGAATCATGCCGATTCCGGTGGCGGTCCAGCCGATGAACGCGCCTATCATGCCCATCAGTTTCACGTCGCCAAAGCCCATCGCGCCGTAATCGCTCGAGTAGGTGTCCTCGGGGTCCTCCTCGGCGGGTTCGGGGGCAAACCACCAATAAAAGCCCACCAGCAGCGCGGTTCCGCCCGCCGCCATCGTTGCGCTCGAGAGCACGCCCACCATGCTCAGCTTGAGCTGCCCGTTCGCAGCCAGAATCCAGCCGATGAACAGCAGCGCCAGCGTGCCCAGCAGGGTCACGAAGTCGGGGTAGCGCACCGGGCGCTTGAGAATGAGGTTGACCCCGCTCGAGACGATAGCCGCCCCAATCCCCCACAGCGCGGCGTAGGGCACGCTGAAAAGCGCCAGCAACACCGCCACCAGCGCGGCCAGGGTCATCTGCATCCAGCCCAGCGGGTAGATGGGACGCGGCTCGGCAAAGCGCCGGGTCAGCCACGAGCCAAACGCGCCCAGCAGGGCCAGCGTGCCCGCGCCCAACGCCGCACCCTCGAGCGCCCCGGTAAGCGAGGGCAGACTGCTCAGGCTCGAGGCCCCGGTCCTATCGTTAAGCAGCGCGAAAAACAAACCCAGCGGCAAAAAGCCCAGCGTGATGGGGTCGGGCAGCTCCTTGCGCTCGAGGTCCACCGCGCTGCCCACCAAGAGGGCGGTGTAGAGCGCGAACAGCCCCAGTAAGCCGATGCCAACGCGCTCGAGCGGAAAAGCCAGCGCCAGCAGGCCGTAACCCAGCGCGCTGACCGTCTCGACCAGCGGGTATCGGCTCGAGATGGGCGCGCCGCAGTATCGGCACTTGCCGCCCAGTGCCACCCACGAGAACACCGGAACCAAGTCGAGCACGCCCAGGCGGTGTCCACAGTTCGGGCAGCGGCTGGGCGGAAAAGAGATAGATTCGCCGCGTGGAATTCGGTAGATGAGCACATTGGAAAAAGAGCCGACCAGCGCGCCTAGCAGCGCCGAAACGGCCACAACAAACCAGGTTAAACTTTCAAAGCCATTCATGATTGTTTCATTTTAGCGGCAAAGCTCGAGGGAGGGGCGTAAGAAAGTTGGGGTGGACGGGTAGCAACAGGGTTTCTCAGAGATACGCTCGAGAATGGCGTCTCAAATCTCCCTCTTTGCAGCGTATAAATCAGAGAAAAGTCGTTCAGCAGAAGAATCAGCAGCCCGTGTCGCACCTGTATGGCGGGGCTGAATCCTCACAAACCTCGGTCAAGACACCCCTAGTCTTTCATTGAAACCTTCATAAACACTTTATCAAACACTATAATATCTTTAACCGACATACCATAGGTTGTGTCCTCCTCCGCTTCTTCCACACAGAATCTGGTGTGGGCCGCGCTCGAGGGAGAATTACGCTATCTGCTCGAGCGCGACCCGTTCCAGGCGCGGTCCAAGCTGGCCTCGCTGCTGCGCGGGTCGCGGCACGACCCGCACTGGCGCGCTCGAGGGATGTTGTGGTCTGCGCGCCTGCACTACGCGGCGGGGCGCTATTTGCGGGCCGAGCACTTGCTGGTGCGGCTGCTCGAGCAGCATGACGACACCGAGCTGAGCAATGAGGTCCGCGAAGACCTGGGATACGCGCTTCAAAGTCAGGGCAGGCTGGCTGCGGCACTCGAGCAATTTCAAAGGCTGCTCGAGCTGAGCAGCACGTCGGGGCGCGAGGTCCGGCGGGCAGTGGCACTCGAGGGGCTGGCGGTGGTGTACCACTATCTCGATGACCGAGCGTCCAGCCTGGACTATCAGCTTCAGGCGCTCGAGCTGCGCCGCGCCCTGTATCAGATTAACCCCGCTGACCTGGAAAGCTCGGACAAGCTGGCCATGTGCCTTTCCAACCTGAGCGCGGATTACGAAAAACTGGGCGACTTCGAGCTGGCGGTTCGATTTGCCCACAGCGCCCTAGAGCTGGCAGGTAAGAGCCACAACGTTCGGGTGGAACTGGTCGCACTCAACAACCTGGGTGAAGCGCTGCTACACACCCAACCGTCGGAGGCACTGGGCGTCTTTCAAAGTCTGCTCGAACGCGCCGAGCAACTTCCCTCGCTCAAACGCGTGGTGTGGGCGCACACCGGTCTGGGCAAGGGTCATCTGGCCTTATGTCAACTCGAGCGCACGCTGGAGCACTTCCAGCAGGCGCTCGAGTTGAGCGTGCAGCATTCGCTGCTCTTGGAGCAGCTCGAGACCCGGCTGAGCATGGTGACGCTGCAAACGCCACACGACGCCCTGAACAATTTGCTCGAGGGTTTAGCGCAGAGCCGCACGGAGTTGGGTGGACCGTTCGAGGCGCTCGAGGCCCAACTCGAGCGTCAACTCAGCAAGACCCTGGAAGGTTTAGGGCACTTTGAGCGCGCGCTGGAGCACCTGAAGCGTTTTGTGGCGCTCGAAGCAGGGCGCGAACAGCGGCGCTCACAGCAGCAAGCTGAGATTCTGGCGGTTCGCTTCGCCACCGAGACCTACCGCCGGGACGCGCTCGAGTGGCGTGAGCAAAGCCAAAACTTGGCCCAGGAGATGCGCCACGACCCGCTGACCCGCTTGCCCAACCGCCGCTGGCTCGACGAAATCCTGGAAGCGGCCTATCAAAGCGCGCTCGAGCGGAACACCAAGCTATGTGTGGCCGTGCTGGACATCGATTTCTTCAAGCAGGTCAACGACCAATTCACCCACACTTTGGGCGACGCCGTGCTGCGCGAACTCTCTAAGGTGCTCGAGCGAACGTTACCAGGCGGGGCCACGGTGGCCCGCTACGGCGGCGAGGAGTTCGTGATGGTGCTTCCGGGGCGGGAACTGCTCGAGGCGCTGGGCCAGGTGCAGCGGCTACTCGAGGAAGTCGAGCAGCACGATTGGGCCACGCTGAACCCCGGCCTGACCCTCACCCTCAGCGCGGGACTGGCCGAGCTGAATTTGGACGCGCCCGATGGTGCAAAAGCGCTGCTGGCCCGTGCCGATGCCCAACTCTTCGAGGCTAAACGGCGGGGCCGCAACCAGGTGAGCTGGGAAGGCGGGTAAACTGAAGCATGTCCCACACCGACCTCTCGAGCTTTGACGGCTTGCGCTCCTTCGTTCTCGAGCAGATGAAAGAGCACCGCGTTCCCGGCGTGGCTGTGGGCATCTTTCAGGGTGGCCGGATGCACGCCGAGGGGCTGGGAACCACTAGTGTGCCACACGGCCTGCCAGTCACGGTAGACACGCTGTTTCAGGTGGGCAGCACTACCAAAACCCTGTGCGCCACCTTGATTGTGATGCTCAGTGAACAGGGCCTGCTCGACCTCGATGCCCCGGTGCGGCGGGTCTTACCCAACCTTCAGCTCGCCGACCCCGAGGTGAGCGCTCGAGTGACCGCCCGTCACCTGCTTCAGCACACCGGTGGCTGGGCGGGCGACTACTTTATCAACACCGGCGATGGCGACGACGCGCTCGAGCGCTACTTGCACGGCTTGATAAACCTGGCGCAGCTCACCCCGCTGGGCGACCTGTGGCACTACAACAACTCGGGTTTCGGCATCCTGGGCCGCATGGTCGAGGTTTTGTGTGGCCAAACTTTCGAGCGGGTCGCTCGAGAGCGCCTGCTGGCCCCGCTGGGTTTGCAGCACAGCTTTTTCTTTCCCGAGGAAATGATGCTCGAGCGCTTCGCGGTGGGACACTTTGTGAATGCCGGGGGTCAGCTCGAGCTGTCGCGCCCGTGGTCGCTGCCGCGCAACACCGGCAGCGTAGGGCGGCTGTGCTCGAGCGTGCTGGACCAACTGCGCTATGCGGCGTTTCATCTTTCAGGAGGTGAGCCTATTGAGCCAGGAATCGCTAGAGGCAATGCAGACGCCCAGCGTGCAGGCCGCCCACGGAGGCCAGTTCGGGCTGTCGTGGTTTGTGCGCGAACTGGCTGGGGTTCGCCTGATTTCACACGGCGGCGCGACCAACGGCCAGATGAGCGCCTTCTGGATGATTCCGGCTCGAGATTTCGCCTGCACCCTTTTGACCAACGCCGACGACGGCACGCTGCTCAACAACGCGGTCTCAAATTTCATTCGCAAAACGTACCTGGGTCTCGAGGAGCTTGACCCTCCCGCGCTGCCCTTTGAACCTTCGCTCGAGCCGCTGCTCGGTGCGTACCGCGAGGACAACTTCGGCACGGTGCTGCACTTCGATTGGGACGGTGAAAACTTGTGCTACACCGTGGAGATGGGCGACTACTCGAGCTTTCTCGAGACGCCGCCGCCCACCCCGCCCCCGGCCCGCTTCGAGTTTTGCTCGAGCCACGCGGTTCGAGTGGTTGAGGGCGAAGCCAAAGGCATGAAAGGCGAGTTCCTGACCGACTCGAGCGGGCAAAAGTGGCTGAGAACCAGCCGCCTGTTTCGCAAATTGGGATGATGGGTTAGACTTCTCTCGAGAGAAATTTGGTAATTCCCAGGCACAAGAACCCTCTCTGTCCTGAGAAATTATTACGAAGCTATCGAACACTGGAGGTCAACCCATGATGGAACCAAGCAAAACATTTGTGTATACGATTCACTGCTTTGATAAAGAGTCTGAGAAGCAGGTGTCTATGGTGGATTTGCTGGACCCAAATCCTGAATATATTCGCGAATTATTTAACCCACAAGAGTCGGAATATCCATACTTATTTGACTCCTTTCCAGTAATTCAAGATGAGCAAATAGAATACATATGTCGTGTATCATCTATTAAGCGCTCAGTGTTTTACGAATTTGATTGTTATATTGAGTCCCACTACTCATAAATGCTCTTTGAACTTTGTAAGCACGCTTATCCGAAGCGGTAACAATGGCTCGGCATTGCCGAGGTAATCAAATGCTGAGTCATCAAAAAACCAAACTAACGAGCCGTGCTTTATAACTCTTACCCGTGTGAAGTAGACAATATGTTAGATATCACTTTCCACGATTTCTTCATTGGTTACAAGCTCGAGAGGGCTTTTTTCTGGGCCTCGGCCAGCGCTACTTTGACCGGAACCCGGCCTTTAGTCACTTTCTCGATGGCCTCCTCGAGATAGGTGCGCCAGGTGGCGTAGCCCTCGAGCTTGGGGCGGGCGAACACGTCCTCGAGCTGTATGAAGGCAGCTTTGCGCTGGGGGTCTGCTTGGTAATAATCTTGCAACAGCGGCAGGGTCGCGCGGCGCGGCGACAAATAGCCGGTGCCCTGCACCCACGCCTCGAGATTTTTGGGGTCCATCAGGTATTTCCACAGCGCCACCGAACCGGCCTGTTGCTCCTTGCTTGCACTTTTGAGCACCACCAGTTGACCGCCGCCCAGCGGCACCGCGCACTTTTTATCGCAGGGCATGGGCGCGATGCCCAGCTTGAAGGCCACCGCGTACCCCTCGATGTCGCGGGCGTTGGCGATGCTGGCCACCGCCATGAAGGCTTTGGTCCGCACGAAATCGAGCACCGCGAACTGCGCTTCGCCCAGACTGCGCGGAATGGCAGCCCCACTTTGCGACATCCGGGAAAGCATCTCGAGCGCATCTACTACCTCTTTGCTCTCGAAATTCGGCAAACCGCCAGACGTGACCACGCTTCCGCCTCTCGAGGCCACCATCGCCTCGAACTGCCAGCTATCGGCCACCGCGATGAAGCCTTTGGAACCCCGGTTGGAAAGCGCTTTGGCGGTGGCCTCGAACTCGGTCCAGGTTTTGGGCGGCTTGAGGTTTTTGGCGGCCAGTGCGGTGGCGTTGTAGTAAAGCACCGGCGTGGAAGTGTTCCAGGGCAGGCCGTAACGTTGCCCGCCATACGAGCCGTAGTTCCACACCGCCGGGTAAAAATCCTTGACCAGCGCGGGGTCGAGCGCCGCTTCAAAGCTCTCGAGGTTGGCGAGTGCGCCCTCGGCGGCCAGTTTGGGAAAAAAGCTGTTCTCGGTGCCGAACAGTTGCGGCCCGCTCCCCGCCCGCAGCGCTGCGATGAGGCGCACCTCGGCTTCGCGGTAGTTGCCCACCAGTTTGGGCAAAACGCGGTAATCCTTTTGCGAAGCGTTGAAGGCCACGATTTGCTTCTCGAGCACACTTTGAGACCCGGCCAAGCTGTACCAGAACTCGATGTCAACAGGGGCGGCCAGAGCGACGCTCGAGCAGACCAGGGCCAGGGTGAGGGTGGGTTTGTGCATAGATGGAGTCTCCCGGAAGGTGGTTTGACCGTCCGGGACAGGTTAGGGTGTGCGCCGTGATGAAAGGTGAGAACGGGCGCGACGGGCAAAACGAAAAAGCAGGCCCCGCTACCTGGAGCCTGCTCGAGTTGAGGTTTACGGCTCGGGCGATTCAGTGACCGCCTGAAATGAGCGCCACCGCCAAGCCCGCCCACAGGCTCGAGAGCAAGATGACCAGTTTCCAGCCCCAGGCGTGATGAGCAGGCGGGTGAGCAGGCCCTTCTGAAGCTCCTACTCGAGCGTCCTTTTTGTCTTCCGTCCGGTTTGAATAGTCATCGTCCCGAGGTGTCGGCATTTGATTCTGATTGTCAACTTTCTCAGAGCTGACTGCTAATTGAGTTTAATGAGTAGAATTAGAAAGCAAGTTAAATTTTCTCGAGATAGTGTTAATTATTTTATACGCTTGTGACGAATAACGATTTCGAGAATATCATCAAAGGAGGTGTGGGACACTTTCAGCAGCCTATCCAAAGAGGTGGCTTAGTCGGTGTCCCCGGCAAGTCAGCTCACACTTTGAGCTTGCCGCGTCGGTCCAACCACGCCACGCCCAGCACGCCGCCCAGAATGCCCAGTGGAATCAGCAGACCTAGCAGGGCGTACACCAGATAACTGGTCGGCGTGTTGGTTTTGGGTAAAATCAGCGACGCCCGAACTTCTGTCCCGCCCACTGTGATAGCTTTCGCCGCGTTAGCGCTTTCACCTTTGTAGGTCGTGTCCACCAGCAGCAGCGCGTAAGCACCAGGTTTGACACCCTCGAGCTTGCCCAGGTATTTGCCGCTGCCCTGGTCCTCGAGCGGGGTGTAGTAGGAGCGGTTCCGGGCCTCGAGCTTGTTCCAGTCCAAATCCTGATTCGGTCCCAGGCTGGCCTTGAGGGCGGGCGTGAGCGGGTAGAGCTGGGCTTGAATCTGGGCTTGCAGGATGGGAAGCTTGCTGCTTTGCCCGGTCATGAGCAGCACAAATTCTCCGCCTCCCGGACGAAAGGTGATGTCGGTGCGGACGAACTCACCGTGGGCTTGGGCCACGCCGCTGAGAGCAGAAAGCAAAAGGCTGAAGGCAAAAATCAGCGCTCGAGCCACCCGTACCAATTTAAAGTTAGCAAGCACTCGCAAATTCTACCTGCCTCATTGCGCTAAGAGTGTTCCTCGAGCCTGCATGGGCTGGGCCAGCACCAGCAGCACCAAGATGGAAAGTATGGTGAGCAGGGCGAACAACGGCAGGGCGCTCGAGAGTTTGCGCTCCTTCCAGGCAACTCGAAAGGCGATGAACAGCGCCGCGCTGTAACCCGCGTACACAATCAAAACCTGGGTGGGAAACAGCCAGTTCTCGGGGATGAGTCCGGCCAGTTGCCAGTTCACGCTGCCCTGGTAAACGCCGAGCCGCTCGAGCGCGTTTTGCACCGTGGGCACGATGCTAGCCCATCCGGTGAGGAAGTGATAGCTGTAGTGTCCAGCCCACATGGCTAGGGTGAGCGGAAAAAAGACCCAGCCCCAGCGCCGGAGCGCCGTACTCGAGCGCTCCTTGAAGCCCAGCAGGCCGCTCGAGGTCCGCAAAATCCACAGCGTCAGCAGCGTTCCCAGGCCCACGATTCCGGCCAGAATCACCAGCAAGAGCAGAAATTCCACCCGAGAACGGAGCGTGCTCGAGAGCCACACCGCGAACTTGAAAAACGGCTCGGTCATGGCCAGCGCGTTGAACAGGCCACCGAAGAACAGCACCACGCCGTACAGCGCCCAATCGGCTTTGGGCTTAGAGCTTGTCCAACTCTGGGCGGCGGGCCGCACCTCGAGCGCGATGTTGTCAAAAGGACAAGCCCGCACGCAGTTCAGGCACAAGGTACAGTCGGTGTTGCTCGAAATTTGCGGCACGAACAGCTTAGTTTCGCAGCCGGGGTAAAGCTGAACGTCGCGCCGGGTGTTGAAATCGTCGCTCGAGACGTTAGGCCGAGGCCGCTCACCTTGAGCGCGTAGACCCTGAGTTTCAAGCAAAGGCAGTGGAGCTAAACTTTCAAAGTCTTTCTCCCTTGCTCCCCCTGTCTTGGTCTGAACGGCACTGTCTTGGCCCAACTGCGCCACCTCTCGGGGCGGGCCGCCTTCCGGGCCAGACCGCCTCCCCCGCTCCTCAATCCGCCCGTTGAGACAGTATTTCCCGGTACAGCTCGAGCACACCGCCGGGTCTTTGGCGGTAATCTGGGTGGGGGCCGCACTCGAGAGGGCGAAGTTGAAGTTTCCCAGCGGACACACGTATTTGCAAAAAGTTCCAGCGGGGTAAAAGGTGTCAATCAGCAGCGCCGCGCCGAAGTAGCCCACAATCAGCCACGCGCTGAGCCACGGGCTGGCCCACAGCCCGAAGTATTCGTAGGCGAACAGGTAGGCGATGAGCAGGCCCACGGTAAAATACTTGTTTTTGATGGCTCGAGGCCACTTGAACTCAGGCAGCACACGCTTGAGCAATTTACTGGGACCCCTGGTGAGCATCAGCGGACAGGCCGCGCAGAACAGGTTGCCCACCAAAAGCACGCTGAGCACCACCAAACCCCGGTAATGCAGCCAGGTAGAAACCGTGGCCAGATTCTTACCCGCGATTTGCTGCCCGGTGAAGCCGTCAAACGCGGCCAAAAGTGCGAGCAGCAAAAGAGGAACTTGCAGCGCGAACCTTGAGTAACGCCAGCGCACAAAGCGCCCCACACCCGGAATCTTCAGAATATCTAGGCGTGCTCGAGGATTGGTTTTAGGAAGGGTTGTGGTCATGGTTGTTTGCTCGAGGAAAACGCTTGCGGCGAGTCGTCTGTTCTTGGTTGGTCTTCGTTTGCGGAATTAGGTGGGTCACGCTCGAGGTAAACAGAAAAGACTAAACACCCAAAGCTGTTGACTGACAACTGATAACTCACAACCCACAACTCATAACCCGCCATCGGCGCTCTAATTCACCAACACCGGAACGTCGGCTTTCTTCACCTTGCCGTTCACATCGGCCTGAATGCTCAGCACCCAGTCTCCGGCCATGTTGAAGTCAAAGCCCTGCGCCCGGTATTTCCCGGCTGAAACGCGTTTGGCGACCCCGGTGGGCGAGCCGTGCCCCGTCATGTTCATGTTGCCCTCGAGCGCCAGGGTCTCGGCCTCGAGCGCGGGGTCGGTTTCAATCTCGAGGGTGTTAGGTCCCACCTTGAGCGCACTGCCCGTCACTTTAGCCCCGATGTCGTTGGGAGTGGGCGGTTTGCAGGCGGTCAGACAGAGTGCAAACAGGACAGCAAGAAACGCGGCCTGGGCCACTCGAGTTGAACGCTTTTTAAACCCCAAAAAATCCATCATTTGACCTCTTTATTTGACCCAACTGCTGGAACGAATTATTTCTTGTCCGCTCGAGTGGGGACTTCTATAACAAAGGGCGTAAAGCTCGAGCCTGCTTTGGGTTTCCCCTCGATACGTAGGGTGTACGCGCCCACGGCTGGAAAGTTGACCGCGCCGTTGGGATTGCCCTTGCCCTCGCCTTCCACGCCCACATAGAGCTTGGCCACTTGCAGAGGCTTCAGGCCCGCTTTGTACGCCCCTTTATAAACCTTGAGCGTGCAGGTGCAGCTCGAGAGGGCAATAGTCTTGCCACCTTTCTGGGTTAGCTCGAACCACACCGTGCTCACGCCCACGCTGGGGTTGTCGTCGGGTTCGATGTGGACCAGCGCTGCCACCCCGCCGTCCTTGCTTCTAACCAGTTCGTGCGCGCTGCTCGAGGCCAGCGTCGAGAGGATGCCCAGGGCAAGTCCAATTTTAGCGAGTTTGTTCATGTCAGGTGTCCTTATCTAGCGCTGAGCCTTGCGCTCGAGGGTCTTGAAGGGCCAGCGGAATTTGAAGGCTCGAGCGACCAGAATTGCCCCCAGTCCAATCAGGAGCGCCAAAGTCGTGACTCGAGGCGGGGTCAAACCGTAATGCACGCCCATGTAAGCGGTATGAAGTGCGGCCAGCACCGTGGCCAGCACATTGAAGCGGTGCAGGCGTTTCCACCACACGCCCATTTTTTGAATGGCCCATCCGCTCGAGGTGAGCGCTAGCGGAATCATCAGCACCAGCGCCGCAAAGCCGACCCAGGTGCTGACCTGACGCTCGGGGGTCAGGAACAAGATGCCCTCGAGCGAGTCGCCCAGCACATGCTCGAAGGCGTAGCGGGTGTGAACCAGACTGAAGGCCAGGGCGCACAGGCCCAGCGGGCGGCGTATTGATAACAGGCGCAGCGGACGGGCCAGCAGGACCAGCAGCAGCAAAACCATCGCCGCGTTGCCGTTGTACTCGGCCAGCCGCTGACCCTGAACGTGCGACCCGTTGGGGTAGTGGGCCACCGCCAGCCACTCGAGCAGGGCGAACAGCAGCACACACAGGCCGTAAGCCCAAAGCTGACGCTCGAGGGGGAGTTTACGCATTTTTTGAGTTGGGGCCGAATCTTTCATGGATTTTGCAGGTGGATTTTGCTGCTCTAGAGGCGGAGACGAAGCAAAAATAATCCTCTTAGCCACTCCCTACTTCCCCTCCACCCTCTACCTTCTGGGCGACTCCATAATCTTCACCACACTGGCGGGAGTCGGCCCCGCCGCGTCTTTCCAGGCCACCACCGTCCCATCGGCGTAGGTTTGCTCGACCACGAAGCTCAGGTCGCCTTCGCTCGCCGGGTTCTTGGCGCTGAACAGGAAGCGGGCAAACTCCATCGGCTCGAGCTTCCCCTTCCAGGTCACGGTGGTGACAGTTCCGCTCGAGTCCTTCTCAACGCTGCGGGTCCAGCCGGGTAAGGGCATGAAGTTGCCCACCGAAAGCCCTTTGGGGATGAACAGTTTGACCTGAACCGTGGCGATGTCCTTCTCGACGGGGACTTGCAGGCGGTAGGTTTCATAAGCACTAGGGGCGCTGCTCGAGGTCCCCGAATCGGTGCGAACCACAGCGTGAGCCAGGGCGGGGAGGGCGAGGGCCAGCATGAGGGCCGCAACTAAAAATTTACGCATTGCAACACTTCCTTGCCTGCCTGTAAAAGCAGGTGAACGACATCCAGAGCGCTCGACTCGAGCGCTCAATTCGGGGCGGTCAAACGTTGGGAAGTGTGGGTGGCCCTCTGGCCTGATGGGTAGAAGTTTGGGCCACTCGAGCCTGAACCCGAGCCAGTTTTTGCTCGAGCCGCACCCCCTCGAGCGGGGCGGGGAGCAGGAAGGACTCACCCTCGAGCGCAAAACCGGTGGTGAAGCAAAAGGGACAGTGGGCCTCGTGCGAATGGTTCGAGTCGGGTCTCGAGGGGCGGTGTTCCGAGTGAGCAGATGACGTTTCATCCGCCATCGCCCTATCGGTCATGTCGTGCTGGGTAGGAGCGGCAAGTCCCGGCTCCAACTTGCCCATCGGCATCATCGGCCCCATCGCCAACATGGTCGCTCGAGTGGAATACGCAAACGAAGCCAGCAGGCACAGCAGTGCCAGCAAGCCCCTCCAACCCGTTCCCACGTTCATGGTCCCAATCTACAGGCCGAGGCGTAGCCTTTCGTCCTCGAGTGGATGAGAAGCTGAACTCGAGCCAATTAAGAACCTCGAGATTTTGGCGCTTTCATCTTTCACTGACACTCGAGCGATACACTCAAATCCTGATTATCCTGACCTTTCCTCTACGTGTCCCATGACAAGGAGCGACCATGCAAATTCTCGGTTCCACCGCCCCACTCGAGCGCTCTGGTCAGGCCAGCGCCACACAAGCTCACGCTACCTGGGGTCAGCACCTGCTCACCTGCTTGTTCGGCGTCTGGCTGATGCTGGGCCTCTTCGTAGACGGGTACTACCACAACCAACCCACCAAGCTCGAAAGCTTCTTCACCCCCTGGCACGCCATTTTTTACAGCGGATACATGGCGGTGGCGCTGTGGATGGGGTTTCTGGTCCTCAGCAACCTGCGCGCGGGCTACCGTGGTTTCAGGGCCATTCCCGTAGGCTACGAACTGGGGGTGGCCGGAGTGTTGCTCTTCGGGGTCGGCGGTCTGATGGACCTCATCTGGCACACCGTCTTCGGCATCGAGCAGAACGCCAACGCGCTGTTTTCCCCGGTTCACCTGTGGCTGGTGGCCAGCGGAACCCTGGTGCTCTCGAGTCCACTGCGGGCCGCCTGGAGGCTCGAGCGCAGCGAAACCCCCGGCTGGCGAGCTTTTGCGCCCACCTTCGTTTCGTGGCTGACCAGTTTCAGCTTCATCACCTTCATCGAGCAGTGGCTGTGGGGCCTGATGACCCCGATTCATGCCAACGGCTACCGCGCCACCATGTTCAACAGCTTTGAACCGTCCCTGCTCGAGCGAACAGGAATTCTGCAACTGTTTTTTACCGGCATTCTCATCAGCGCTGCCACCCTTTACCTGCTGCGCCGCTTCCGCCCACCGTTTGGCGCGTTCACGCTATTTCTGACCCTCAACACCGCGCTGATGGGTGCGATTATCGGGCTGGTCAACCGCGACCAGATTGCTGTAGCTTTTATCGGCGGTCTGCTCATAGACCTGCTGACCCTGATTTTGAAGCCCTCCTCGAGCCGCCCAGTTCAATTTTATACCTGGGCGTTCCTGGCCCCGGTGCTGCTGTGGAGCGTGCATTTCGTGGTGGTTTTCGGCTTCGTCAGCGGCACGCTGCTGCCGCTCGAGAAGTGGACCGGCTCGATTTTCTCGAATGGATTGTTCGGTTTGCTGATAGCGGGGCTGTTGCTACAACCCGTGCGCCAGGACGCTGGCTCGAACAATTCGTTTCAAGCTGCTGACGATTAGGTTATAAAATCAAGCTCGAGGGTCGGATGTCCAACTTTGGACATCCGACCTTATTTTCAAAACTCGAAATCCAGGTGCTCGAGCATCTCCACGCGAGTTCGGGGTTGGGTTGAAACCTCATCACCTAAAAATTTTTGCGCCAGCGTGCGGGCCAAAACCGCAGCGGTAGGAGTGCGTTCTCGGGTCGCCGTGACGGTAGCGCCCTCGAGCAGAAGCATCCAGATTTCAGCCGTGGTGCGTGGGTTTCCGACGCCTGCTTGCACAGCCAGCGTCTCGAGATAGGCGCGTACCCGCTGCTTGTGCTCGAGCAGCACGGCCACAGCCAGGTGCTCCGGTTGGGCTAACTCTATGACGGTATTGGTGAGCAGGCAGCCCCTGAACAGCGGCAGGGAAAACCACTCCTCGAGCGCGTCCCACACCGCCATTAATTGAGTTTCGGGAGCGGGGGCCAGCCTGGAAACCGCATTCTGAAGCCACTCGAGCCAGCGCAAATCGCCCTGACGCATGTAGGCCACAATCAGCTCGTCTTTGGATTTGAAGTGTTTGTAGAGCGTCGCTTTGGCCACCCCAGACTCAGCAATAATCAAGTCAACGCCCACGTTAGTAACCCCTCGACTGTAAAACAGCACTCGAGCGGTTTCCAGAATTCGCTCTCGAGGTCCAGAGAGTGGAGTGGTGTCTCTAAAAGTGGGCATGGTCATGGTTTGAGTTTAGACAGACTTGTCTGACTTAAAGTGACTTATAATACAGACAGATTTGTCTGTCTAAACCTAGATTGAGGGTGGAGCAAAGATGTTTTGCTTGAACAAAAAAGGAGAAATGCTATGCATATCGGCATTTTGGGCACGGGAATGGTAGGTCGTACTTTGGCGGTCAAGTTGCTCGAGCGTGGACATCAAGTGTCCTTGGGCACTCGAGACGTAGCCGTGAGTTTAGCCAAAATGGGGCCAAATGGCAGGGGTCAGCCACCTCTGCCGGAGTGGTTACAGCAAAATTCTGGGGTCGAGTTGGGCGCTTTTCATCAAGTTGCTCAGGCCGAGGTGTTGATAAATGCGACCAACGGAACCGGAAGTCTCGCGGCGCTCGAGGCGGCTGGCGAGGCTGCACTCGAGGGCAAAATTCTGCTCGACATCGCTAATCCGCTGGATTTTTCGCAGGGGATGCCGCCTACGCTCAGCGTGAAGGACACCGATTCACTGGCCGAGCAGATTCAACGCCGTTTTCCAGCGCTTAAAGTGGTCAAGACGCTCAACACCATGAATGTGATGCTGATGGTGAACCCAGGGAATCTGCAAAACGGCGACCACACCGTCTTTGTGAGCGGCGATGATGCAGCGGCTCGAGCGGCGGTGAAGGGTTACTTGCAAAGCTGGTTCGGCTGGCGTGAAGACCGCATTCTAGACCTCGGTGCGCTTGAAACTGCCCGTGGAACAGAAATGCTGTTGCCCTTGTGGCTGCGCCTGTTTGGAGTATTTGGTAACGCGCCATTTCAATTCAAAGTGGTGTCTTGAGCGCTACAATGCGGCGGCTTGGCCCAGGTTGCTCGGGTCGGCACCGAGGACTGATTGTGCCAACTTTTACCTAAAAGCTTCTTTTTAGCTTTAGGATGAACCTATGCAAATGCATGGGCAAACGAATAGAAAAGTGGCACTGGTAACGGGTGCGACCAATGGCATCGGTAAGGTGACGGCGCTCGAGCTGGCTCGGTCAGGCTACCGGGTGCTTTTTACTTCGAGAGACCCGAGCAAGGGTGAGCGCGTGCTCGAGGAACTCAAAACTCAGAGCGGCAGCGACGCGCTCGAGTTGCATGTGGGCGACCTCTCGAGCATGAGTGAGGTGCGTAGAATCGCGCTCGAGGTGCGGGCCAAGCACCCCAGGTTGGATGTGCTGGTCAACAACGCAGGGGGCGTGTTCATGCAGCGCCAGACCACCGTGGATGGCTTCGAGTACACCTTCGCCTTCAACCACCTGTCGTACTTTTTGCTTACGAATCTGCTGCTCGAGAGCTTGAAGGCGGCGGACCACGCGCGAATCGTCAGCGTGTCCTCGAGCGCTAACTATGGCGGCAAAATCAAATGGGACGACCTCGAGGGCGCGAGCCGCTACTCGGGGTTTGGAGCCTACTCGCAAAGCAAGCTGATGAACATTTTGTTCGCCAACGAGCTGGCCCACCACCTGCGCGGCACGAATGTCACCAGCAACTCGCTGCACCCCGGTTTCGTCAGCACCGGATTTGGCGATAACTCGAGCGGCGTCATGAAGGCAGTGTTGGGGTTAATCAAGCGCTTCGCCGCCATTACCCCGGAAAAAGGTGCTGAAACTACGCTGTTTTTAGCCACCTCGAGCGAGGTCGAGGGCGTGACCGGACAGTTTTATGACAATAAGAAAGTCAGGTGCGGCAATCCGGTTGCCTACGATGAATCTGCGCAAAAGCGGCTGTGGAACCTTTCGGAGAAACTGGTAGCCCAGTGGCTGGACCCGGTGCAGAGCGCTCGAGCCGAAGCCCAGATTTAACGCATGAAGCTCAAGTGGCGTCGGGCAGGCGTTGAGGACGTTTCCCGTTTAGCCCACTGGAACAAGCAGCTCATCGAGGATGAGGGCAGCCGCAACCCCATGACTCCCGCCCAACTCGAGACCCGCATGATGGGCTGGATGCAGGGGAACGATTGGGACATCTGGATGCTCGAGCGCGGCGGTGAAAGCGTGGGGTACGCGGTTCTTCGCGTCGCTGTGGAGGATTCGGAGATTTTCCTGCGCCAATTTTTTATCGCTCGGGAATACCGCTCTCAGGGCGTGGGCAAGGTTGCGCTCGAGCAGCTTCGCTCTCATTTTACTGTGGCGCGCTGGACGCTCGAGGTGCTAGAAACGAATCCTCGAGCGCGAAAGTTTTATGAGTCTCTGGGCTTCACTGCGTATGCAAGCAAACTCGAATGGGTCAACATATGAGACATGAGTTGCCGGGAAAAAGCGCACTGTAAGCCAGTTTTGAGCGGTTGAGGCTCGAGGGTGTGGACCCGCATTTAGCAACCACCGAGACTAAATTGTGTCAGGTGTGTTTCATGTGAAACGTTGTGAAAGGGTGGGTAGGCTAGCTCTTGGGAATACCCTACTTCTGCTAATCCGCAGATTCCCCGCTCGAGCCATGGTTGCGAAGGTAGACGTAAAGTGCGCTTAGCAGGAGAACAATCAGCAAAATGACTTTGGGCACGTCGGGGAGAGGAAGCCAGTCGAAGGCCATTTTAAGCAGTTTGATGACTTCTTCCATGACAAAATGTACAGCATGTTTTTAGTTTGGAACGTGCGAATAACTTCTCGAGCTTAACCCCGCACCACTACGTCTACCACCGCGCCTATGAGCATGGTCAGGGCCAGCCAGCCGTTGGCATCAAAAAAAGCCACGTTGATTTTTTGTAAGTTGAGGGTTCCGCTCGTGTCGGGCCGGATGAGCAGGTGTTCAAAAAGCAGAATCGCACCCATCACCAGCACGGCCAAATAAAACGCCCAGCTCGAGCCAATCACCCATGCGCTGACCAGCAGCAGGGCGAAGGTAAGCGCGTGCGAAACGGCGGCGATTTGCAGCGCCCTCGAGATGCCGAAGCGGGCCGGAATGCTCTGTACCCCGTTTTGTCGGTCAAACTCGAAATCCTGAGTGGCATAAATCACGTCTAAACCCACCATCCAAAATATAACCACCAGCCACAGCAGCACCGCGCCCCAGGTGAAGTGGCCCGAGACCGCAATCCAGCCGCCCGCCGCCGCCGCGCCGTCGGTGATGCCCAGCCACAGGTGGCACAGCCAGGTGAAGCGCTTGGTGTACGGATATAAAATCAGGAACACCATAGCTATGGGCAGTAGCGCCAGCGCCAGCGGCCCCAGTTGCGCCGCCGCTAGGGTTAGAACAAGAAGCGAGACAATCACCAGCCAGACCGCTCGAGTGGATGAAACCTTTCCTGCCGGAATCTCACGGCCAGCAGTGCGGGGGTTGCGGGCGTCCACTTTAGCGTCTATCAAACGGTTCGCGCCCATCGCAGCGGTGCGAGCGCTCCCCATCGCCACGGTAATCCAGAAAAAAGTGGCAAATCCAGGCCAGCCGGTGCCATACTTCTCGAGCGAGGCAAACAGCATTCCGGCGTAGGCGAAAGGCAGCGCAAAAACCGTGTGCTCGAACTTGACCAAGCTCAGCAGGGTCCGCACCTGGGTTAAGGCGGTCATAGCTCGAGCATAGCGCTCTTGAGTGTGGGGGAGCAGGTCTTTCGTCACTCGAGGGTTATGAGGGGTGAGTTATGAGTGGTGAGTATTACGCCCCTATCGGGTCGTTGGTTCTTGGTCATTGGTCGGTTTGCTCTCGAGCTATAAAAGCAAACCGACCAATGACCAAGAACCAAGAACTCGCCGGAGGCGCTCTTTTCAACCCTCACCCTCGAGCTTTCCATCCCCTCTTCACCCAAAGCCGCTAAACTGGCGCTACCTTGAGCGACCCCTTCCTCTCCCCCCATCCGGCCCACTCCACGAACTCGGCCCAGCCTTCCGAAGAACGTCCCCCCTCGAGCAATCCTGGTCCGCGCAGGTCGCTTGGTCGCTATCTCTGGCTCGAGATGCGCTCGTGGCTGGCTGTACTGCTGCCGTTTTTCATCATCACTACCTTTTTTGTGACTATCACCGGCGTGGACGGCAAAAGCATGATGCCAAATTTGCGAAACGGTGAGCGCATCGTCATTCCCAAGTTTGAGACCTGGCTGCACAGGTTGGGCATCGGCAGTTTTCAACGCGGCGACATCGTGGTGTTCAAGCCCCCCGGCGCGGTTCCCGGCGTAGAGCGAAGCTTTTACGGACTTTGGAACTACCGCCCTTATTTTATTAAACGGGTGGTGGCAGTGGCTGGAGATACGGTCCGCATGGAAGGCGGTGAGGTTTTCGTCAACTCCAAAAAAATTAATCAGAGCTTTATCACCGACTTCTGGAAAGCGCAGGACTGCTGGGACCAGACCTCGAGCATCGCCAACAACGCCCGCAACGATTTCAGCGGCTCTCAGCCCATCTCCAAGAGTTTCACTGTTCCAGTGGGTCAATACTTCGTGATGGGCGATAACCGCTCGGCGGGCGGCAGCGAGGACTCGAGGATGATTGGAACGATTCCGCTCGAGGCCATTGCGGGACGCGCTTCGCTGGTGTGGTGGCCTTTCGTGCGCCAGCCCGAGGCTCGCTACGACTGTGACAGCGCCGACGTGAGCTTCTCGGGAGCCACCCAGTTCAATCCTCGAGTTTTGAGTAAGCCCTCGAACTGGAACCGTAAAACCCTTTTTCATTTTAAAGCTCACCTTTAAATGTCAACCGAATTTCTCACCGATTACAAGCCCAGTGCAGCGGGGTTTCTCGAGAATATCAGGGGTGGACACGATGTTTTGAGTTCACCCGTCCATTTTCGCTTTACCTGACCCAATACTTGGGGTATGCTCTTGTCACCTATGCTCGAGCAGAGAAGGGTTATAGCGGTTGGGTCTATTGGCATTTTTTGAACACACTCGCACAGTAAATGAACGTTTGAGGAGTAGAAATCTTATGGAACGAGTAGCCCTCTTTATTGATGGCGCAAATGTCTATGCGGCAGCCAAGCGGCTGGGTTGGAACTTCGACCATCGC
>Ga0123339_10000706_pt1 | contig 24608 bp, 20 predicted proteins | sample lystaG_FD_89956 | JGI IMG/M metagenome (GOLD analysis project Ga0123339, IMG submission 89956) | Glacier valley bacterial and archeal communities from Borup Fiord, Nunavut, Canada, to study Microbial Dark Matter (Phase II) -... | ecosystem: Environmental > Aquatic > Freshwater > Ice > Glacier ...
TTCCTGCAGCCCTTGCCATTTGTGCAAGTCTTCCTATGTAATCTTCAATGTCATTTGGACACACCATCATTAAATCTGCCAATTCATCAATGATAATAACGATAAACGGAAGCTTATCTGAAATTTTTCCAGATCCATATAAATCATTATAGCCTTGAATGTTCCTTACACTATTATCAGCGAAAAGCTTATATCTTCTGGTCATCTCATTTACTGCCCAGTTCAAGGCTCCTGCAGCCTTTTTGGGTTCGGTAACTACTGGTATCAGCAGATGTGGTATACCATTATAAACATTTAATTCTACCACCTTTGGATCAATCATAAGCAGTCTAACCTTGTCGGGAGAATACTTATAAAGTAAGCTTATAATAAGTGTGTTTATGCAAACACTTTTACCTGAACCAGTAGCTCCAGCAATTAAAAGATGAGGCATTTTTGTTAAATCTGAAGCAACACAATTTCCTGCAATATCCTTACCCAGGCAGAAAGCCAGGTTTTTGTTTGAATTTACAAATTCATCAGATTCTATGACTTCTCTTAAATACACTGCAGAGAGTTCGTGGTTTGGAACTTCTATGCCAATTGCTGATTTCCCTGGAATAGGTGCTTCAATTCGAACACCTGAAGCTGCCAATGCCAGAGCAATATCGTCAGATAAATTCACTATTTTGCTAACTTTGACTCCGGGGCTTGGTTGTAACTCGAATCTTGTAACAGAAGGCCCGCGGCTTACCTGTATTACCTTTGCATCTACACCGAAGCTACTAAGGGTTTCTTCTAATTTAGCTGCATTACTTATTAGCTCTTTCTTATCTTCATTATTTAATTGCGATTGTGCATTTTTCCTTAGCAAATCGATAACTGGAAAATTATATACAGTTTCATTTTTAGCACTGGTTTTTTTAATTACTTTATCTAGTTCTTCATTTATTGACGAATCTACAGCAGTTTCCATAGTTTTTATGTCGTCCTTATCGTTGTTATTTGATTTCATGAAATTCATTATTTTTATTCTGCTGTTAATTCCTTTAACGAAATTTTCCTTTTCTGTACTCACAGGCAGCATTTTTTGTTCTTTATTATTGCTTCCTTCTTGTAGTGTTTTAGTTTCTTCTCTTGCAAATTTGGATTTAAAGAAGAAGAGAATATCATATAAAGTTATTTTGAATATCAGAATGAAAGAAATGAAATAAATTGCTGTGAATAATACATAACTTCCAATACTACCAAACAATTTGTAAAGAGGTATATCTATTAGAAAGCTTACTATTCCGCCATGTAAAAAAGTCGTTGAATCATATAATTTCATGATTCCAGCTTTGATATTACCTTCAACATAATATGTACTCATAAGAATCATTTGCATTAGCAACATCGTATTAATAATAAAAAGAAGAATTCCGTAAAACTTTCTATTAAAACTCAACTTATTTTTTCTCAATATATAACATATACCGATGAAAATAAACAGTATTGGGAAAACATAGGCTCCAATACCGGATACTGCAATCAGTATTCTCTTAATGAATTTACCTAGAATACCTGAAGAAGAAGAAGAAAAAACACTAATTAAAATGAATATACCAAGTGTAATTAAGATTATTCCTTTAATTTCACCGTTAAGCAGTGAGTTCTTTGTTTTTTTAGCCATGATTAAGTATCACCTCAAGATTATTATTCTACGTTTTTTTAAAATTTCCTTTGTGCTTGTCCAAAATATTAATGACCCTAGGATTACCTAGGGACTTTTATTATTTCATTTAGTTTCGTAAGAGCATTACTTATGCCGCCGACTTCATCTATTAAACCACAGTCCACTGCTTGTTTTCCAATTAAAATTGTACCCATGTCGTTTAGCAGGTCATCCGTCTGAGCCATAAGTTTAGTAAGATTCTCCCTATTAATATTTGAAGTCCTTACAATAAATTCTGTTATCCTCTCCTGCATTTTATTGAAGTAATCAAAGGTTTGAGATACCCCTATTACTAAACCATTCATTCTAATAGGGTGAACTATCATTGTAGCACTGGGAGAAATAAAAGAATAATCAGCTGCTGTGGCAAGTGGAACTCCTATTGAGTGACCACCACCAATTACAAGAGAAACTGTAGGTTTGCTTAAACTTCTAAGCATTTCAGAAATAGCAAGCCCTGCTTCTACATCCCCACCTACTGTATTTAATATCACAAGAACTCCTTCAACGCTATCATCAGTTTCAATGGCAACTAGTTCTGGTATTACATGCTCATATTTAGTGGTTTTATTTTGAGGTGACAAAATTGTATGTCCTTCTATCTGCCCAATTATTGGTAAAATTTGAATTCTATCCTTTGATTTTGGAAGATTAGTTACCCCAAGTTCATTTATGCTTTTTATTTCATGACTATTTTTGTTTTCTATATTTTCATTTTCATCCATGGCTTCCCCTCCTATATTTGATTTTATTTTGTGTAATAGAAGGAGAAGCTATTCATTTATAAAAGTTAATTTCCAAGATTAAATTCTTTATGAAGAGAAAGAATAGATTTTTCAGCATCACTGCTGTGAACCAAACACCAAATAGTAGTGTGCGAATCTGCAGTCTGCAGCACAGGAATGCCACTAAAATTAAGAGCTTTGAATATTTTGGCCATTACTCCAGGAATACCCCTCATCTTATTACCTATGATAGATATTTTGCTGCAGTTTTCAATTTTACTATAATTTATATCAAGCTTACTCATAACATCATGGAAAATGTATATATCCTTTTGATCTATGGTAAATATTTTTTCTTTAGGAAATATATTTATTAAATCTATACTTATATTATTTTCAGCAATTTCATCCAGAAGACTATTATAATTTGGGTTGTCCTTATTATTTTCTTTTTCTACAGTAACTTGGACTCTGTCATTAATATGTGTAATTCCTATTATGATATCTTTAGGGTTGTCAGTTCCATTATTATTTATTATGGTGCCACTACACCTGCTTAATGTGTTTTTTATTACCAAAGGAATGTTTGCCTTCATTGCAATTTCTACTGCTCTTGGGTGAATTACCTTGGCTCCTTGCTCAGCAAATTGAAAAACCTCGTTATAGCTTATTTCCTCTATTAAGGATGCATCAGAAACAATTCTTGGATCTGCTGTCATAATACCGTCTACATCTGTATATATCTGAACTTCTTCAGCCTTTAAGGCCATCCCTAGTAATGCTGCGCTTACATCGCTGCCACCTCTGCCTAAGGTAGTCATATATCCATCTTCACTTATTCCTTGAAAGCCTGCAATAACAGGTATCTTATTTTCTTTTATTAGATTCATAATTCTTTCTGGGTTAACTTTCAGGATAGTAGCATTGTTATACTTATTGTCTGTTATTATTCCTGATTGTCCACCAGTCAAAGGAATGGGATCAATACTATAATCTTTTAATTCATCACACATAATTACTGTGCTTATTATTTCGCCACAACTCATAAGTAAATCTACAGCTAAAGGGTTAGAATTCTTTAATTCTTTGCTTATTAGAGATAAAAGAGTATCAGTTGCATAGGGCTGTCCTTTGCGACCCATTGCAGACACAACTACCACTGGTGAATATCCATCTTCTCGAGCATTTAATATTTTTTCTGCCACCATAGCTCGTCTCTCAGAAGTGGAAACAGATGTGCCACCGAATTTTTGAACTAGAATCTTCATTTCGTAACCTCCAAAACTATCTGATTTTATTTAGTAGTTTCTCATCAGTATCTATAATAATAGTCTTTGACCCTATCTTTTTAACACAATCCCAAGGTACTTCAATAAATTCAGATTTTGAAAAAAGCGCCATTTTAGCCTTGGAATCATTTAATAGCAAAAGTTTTAAATTTCCATTCTCATCGATGATTATATCATTATTTCCTAAACAATTAAACTTTTCACCATCATTAATGTTTATTATCTCATACTTTTCCATTTCGTTGTAGTATTTTAAATTATCTTTCATAATTACCTCCATGTCTTCATAAAAATATAAGTAAATATCCAATTAAGATATTTACTTATTATATGAAGCTTATTATATATATGCTACATGGATTTTAGATAGTACCAGCTGTAACTATTTTCTTTAGCAAATTCAAATTTTCAGGTTCTCCTACAAAGGCAGAATTTTGAATTCCGTTTGAAAAAGTTTTCTTAAATACCTCAGAAAGACTATGTTCATTTATAGCGTCAATTTTACTAATTATGTGTTCAGGGGTATTAATTTTGTTTAATAACAGTACAGATTTACCATTATTGAACATTCTACTGCTGGTGCTTTCAAGTCCCAAAATATAGCTTCCCTTAAGTTGCTCTTTTGCTTTCCTTAGCTTATCTGAGGATATTCCAGTTTTTATAAATTTAGCAATTTCCTCTTTAATTAATTCAAGCACCTCAGGTGCATACTTTGGATTTAAACTGGTATATATTGATATTACACCAGTATTGTTAAAAGCGGATATATAGGAATATATTGAGTAACATAGTCCTCTTTCTTCTCTTATCTTTTGGAATAACAGAGAAGAAGCACCGCCACCAAATATATTGCTTAACAGTAATAGAGTATATAAATCTTCATCCCCAGTTTTTATCCCTGGGATTCCTAAACAAATGTGCAACTGTTCTATTTTTTTTGTTTTATGAAGATGTCTTTTTAGAAGTTTTGGTGTGGAATAGTTTGTTATATTTTTGTTTGAACTATTCCAGTTACCGAAATATTTTTGGATCATATCTTCAATAACATTCTCATCAATATTCCCAGCTATGGATATAACTGAGTTTTCTGGAATATAGTAAGAGGACAGGTAGTTTAGAATTTGTTCTCTTGTAAAGGATTTTACGGTTTGGATGGTACCAAGTATTGGTAGGGAAATAGAATCTTTTCCCCAAATAGCTGAGCAGTGTAAATCAGAAAGTACATCTTCTGGGGAATCTTCACTCATATTAATTTCTTCAATGATAACTCCTTTTTCTCTATCAATTTCCTCTGTTGAAAAATTACTATTGAAAAGCATATCTGATAAAATATCCAAGGAAAGTTCAAGATAGGAATCTAAGGATTTTATATAAAAGCAAGTTGCTTCCTTTCCAGTGAATGCATTTATCTGTCCTCCAACATCTTCAATAGCTTCCACTACTTCTAAAGAGGTCCTAGTAGCAGTTCCTTTAAACAGCATATGTTCAATAAAGTGGGAGATTCCATTGTTTTTAGAATCCTCATTTCGTGAACCATTTTCTATCCATAGACCTACACTTATTGATTTTACATAATTGATTTTCTCGTACACTACTCTTAAGCCATTATCTAATTTAAATAATTTATACATAAGCACCTCAAAGCCATTTATTTTAGTGAAAAATAAAAAGGCAAAAATGCCTTTCTATTTTAATTAATCTTCTTTTGAATCTTTCTCTTCAGAATCCTTTATAGCATCTCTTCTTGAAAGATTTACTCTTCCCTGACCATCAATTTCAGTAACCTTAACTAGTATTTCATCACCTACTGAAACAACATCTTCAACTTTATTAACTCTGGCAAAGTCTAATTTTGAAATATGAACTAATCCTTCTTTTCCTGGAAGTATTTCAACAAATGCACCAAAAGTAGTGATTTTTGTAACTTTTCCAAGGTATATTTCTCCTGCTTTTACGTCTCTGGTTAAGTCATCAATTATTTTCAGTGCTCTTTTAGCTCCTAAACTGTCATCTGACATAATAAATATCTTTCCATCTTCTTTAATGTCAATTTTTACTCCAGTTTCAGCAATAATTTTATTTATTACTTTTCCACCAGGTCCAATTACATCTCTTATTTTATCTGGATTAATACTCATCGTGTAAGCTTTTGGAGCATACTTCGAAATATCAGGTCTTGCAGCAGGAATGCATTGATTTATTTTATCTAAAATAAACATTCTTGCTTTCCTTGCATCAGTCAATGTCTTTTTTATACATTCATTGGATAAACCTTTGATTTTAGTATCAAATTGCATTGAAGTTATACCAACCTCAGTACCTGCTACTTTAAAATCCATATCACCAAAGAAGTCTTCAATACCTTGAATATCAGTTAGTACTTCTTCAGTTTTGAGATCCTCACTTGTAATTAAACCCATAGCTATTCCTGCTGCAGGCCTTTTTATTGGCACACCTGCATCTAGCAGTGCTAATGTGCTTCCACAAACACTTGCTTGAGATGTTGAGCCATTAGAACTAAGTACTTCTGAAACCAATCTTATAGTATAAGGGAATTCCTCTTCTGAAGGAATAAGTGGCTCTAAAGCTTTTTCAGCTAAAGCACCATGGCCTATTTCTCTTCTACCTGGTCCTCTTAAAGGTCTGGTTTCACCTGTGCTGTAACCTGGGAAGTTATAATGATGCATATATCTTTTAAATTCTTCAAGTCCAAGTCCGTCTAATATCTGAACATCACCTAAAGCACCTAAAGTAGCTACTGTTAGAACCTGAGTAAGTCCTCTATTAAATAATCCAGTACCATGCGTTCTTGGTAACAGTGAAACTTCACAGCTAATTGGTCTAATTTCATCGAATGCTCTGCCGTCTGGTCTTCTATGTTCATTTAGCAACATTCCTCTTACTATCTCTTTTTGCATGCCATATATAACATCAGCTATATCTTTGCCGCTGCTTGGATATTTTTCATTGAATTCTTTATCTATTTTTTCTTTGATAGAACTTACTGCTGCATCTCTTTGATCTTTATCTGTAATATACATAGCTTCCTTGAACATAGAAGAAGAAAAATCCTTTATTTCTTTTTCTAATGTTTCATCAACTTTATGGAGATTTGGAACTATTTTAGTTTTTCCAAATTTGGATACACATTCTTCTTGGAAAGCTACAATTTTTTTGCATTCATCAAATCCAAACATAATAGCATCATACATAGCATCTTCAGGAATTTCGTTTCCACTTGCCTCTACCATCATAACCCTATCTTTAGTTGCACATACGGTTAAGTTTAATGTGCTCAATTCTCTTTCCTTTGAATTAGGGTTAATTACAAAGTTACCTTCTACAATACCAACTTCTACTGCAGCAACTGGTATATCAAAAGGAATACTTGACATACATAATGCAATGGAAGCCGCATTTATTGCCAGTATATTTGGAGCATTGTCCTGGTCAACAGATAAAACAGTACAAACTACTTGCACGTCATTTCTATATCCCTTAGGAAATAGTGGTCTCAATGGCCTGTCTATGGCCCTTCCATTTAATATTGCCTTTTCAGAAGGCCTGCCTTCTCTTTTAATAAAGCCTCCAGGGATTTTACCTACGGAATATAATCTTTCCTCATATTCTATGCTTAATGGGAAAAAGTCTATTCCTTCTCTTGGCTTTTCTGAAACATTTGCATTTACAAGCACTACTGTATCTCCATAGCTTACAAGTAATGCGCAATTTGACAATTTTCCTACTTTACCGAAATCAACTTTTAAAGTTCTTCCAGCTACCGTTGTTTCTAGTATGTGACTCATACTTTTCCTCCTTTTATATATTAACAATTTTATTATAAATATTTATTGTAATTATTATACTTGATAATCAATAATTTTAAAATAATAGAGCGGTTATTAGCCGCTCTAAATTACTTTCTAAGACCAAGTTTTTGAATGATTTCACGATATCTTTCAATATCAGTTTTCATTAAATAATTTAAAAGACCTCTTCTTTTACCAACCATCATCAAAAGACCTCTTCTTGAGTGGAAATCTTTTTTGTGAAGTTTCAAGTGATCATTTAAATGATTAATTCTTTGTGTAAGTAATGCAATCTGAACTTCAGGAGAACCTGTATCTCCTTCATGTCTTGCATATGTCTTCATTAATTCATCTTTCATTGCCTTATCCATTAATATGCACCTCCAATTGTAAATCACTCCTATCCCAAGAAATCCGTTGGCAATTCGGTATTCTTAGAATAAGGCTCATAGAAATTATTATATCAAATATATTAAGAATTGTAAATTAAATTCTATAATATTTCTATTTTTTGCTTTATAGCAAAAATTTTGTCATTTTTAAGCTGTTCTGATAGTTCTGTAAGAGAATTGAATTTTTTCTCATCTCTTATTCTTTTAATAAAATTAATCTTTATTTTTTGATTATATAATTCTTGATTAAAATCAATAATATGTGTTTCAATGCTTAATTTACGATTTTCCACAGTAGGGTTATATCCTATATTTGTTATACCCTTATATTTTTCATCATTATGTTCTACAATTGAAAAATAAACTCCACCTCTTGGCAACACAAATTCTTTACTGTAATCAAGGTTTATTGTTGGGAAACCTAATTGTCTACCCAGCTGTTTTCCTCGTATTATTTTTCCTTCCAAAGAATAATACCTGGAAAGCATCTTATTTGCCTTTTCAATGTCTCCATCTTCTGACAATAAATTTCTAATTTTTGAACTGCTTACTACTTCACCTTTATATTTTATAGGTGGAACAACATATAAATTGAACCCTAAGCTTTTACTCAAGTTTTTCAATAAATCTATATCTCCTAGATTCTTATAACCAAATCTATGATTAAAACCAACCACTAATCCTGAAGCATTATAATGTTTAACTAAGGAGGATATATATTCTTCTGGAGATAATTTCATAAATTCTGCATTAAATTCAGCCATGTTGAGAATGTCTATGTTATATTCATTAAGGAGTTTTTGCTTATATTGGTTGCTCATTAATAGCTTTGGGGCTAATTCTTCGTTAATTATAGTCAAAGGATGATTTTTAAAGGTGAATACCATACTTTTGCATTTTAGTCTTTTAGCAATATGTATTGTTTTCTCAATTAAAGCCCTGTGACCCAGATGAAGCCCATCAAAACCACCAAGAGTTATTATAGTGTTATCATAAAAATATTCTTTAAAGTTGTCTTCAAAAACTTTCATAGTATTTACTCCTCAAAATATTGCTTAACCATTTTAAAGTTTGATTCTCCAGACTGTCCAAGTCCTATAAATCCGATTTCTCTAATGTAGACTTTATAGAGAGTATTTGGAACAATTTCACCTATTATACGTTTATCCCCTATGGACACTCCATTCAGTAGAAGGTTTTTATATTTTGAATCAAAATAAACTGACGGATAGGTATGTAATGCATCCTCTACCGAGATTAGGTAATTTGAAATGTTTTCCTGGTTCAAATCTTCCAACTTAACAGAATTTTCAATATTAAAAAAACCAGAACTTAACCTTACTAGTCCCCACATGGCACCCCCGCAGGAAAGTTTTTCTCCAATATCGTAACATAGACTGCGTATATAAGTTCCCTTTGAACATTTTACATCAAAAGTTACATCGGGTATGCTAATATCTAAAATATCTATGCTGAAAATATCTATGTCTCTTGGTTGTCTCTCCAGGATTATTCCTTGTCTTGCCAATGTATATAGTCTTTGACCATTTACTTTTAAGGCAGAATACATGGGAGGAATTTGTTGGTTCTTTCCAACAAAAGATTTAATGGTTTCAATTATTTCATCTTCAGATTTATTTACTATAGAGGTTTTTATTATTGTACCTTCTCTGTCATAAGTGTCGGTAACTACTCCAAGTTTTAGATTAGCTCTGTAAACTTTATGGTCTTTCATAATATAGTCTACAAATTTCGTTGCTCTTCCTATGCATATAGGCAAAACCCCGGAGGCTTCAGGATCCAGGGTGCCAGTATGACCAACTTTTTTTGTTTCAGCTATCTTTTTAACTTTTCTAACAACATCAAAGGAAGAATATCCAGTAGATTTGTTTATATTCAGTATGCCGTTCATTAAATCAACTCTTCTTCAATTTCTTTTAATACCATTTTTTTTGCTTCTTCTAAAGATACATTTTTTATTACTAATCCTGAAGCTTTAGTATGACCACCGCCGCCAAATTTTTCTGCAATCTTTCTTACGTCAATGTAGGATTTGGATCTTAAACTAACTTTTACGTTATCTATAGATTCTTTGAACAAAACAGCTACTTCCACAGAATCAATTTCCAATCCAATGGAGATAATATCTGAAGTATTAACTGATGGCTCAATATCAAGATCCGAAAAATTATTTTCTGTAATCTGAAAAACGCAAATTTTATTTGATACTAGTTTCATATTATCTATAGCCTTTCCAATAAACTTAACTCTATTGAATTGTTTATCATCAAAAGCTTTTCGGTGAATTTCACTAAAGTCAATTCCAGTATTAATTAGATGGCCTGCTATGGCGTGAGTAACTGAAGTAGTGCTAGAGTACCTGAAGGAACCTGTATCGGTAATGATAGAGGTATATAAACATTCAGCAATACTCTTACTTATTGAAACACCCAGAATATTCAACATCTGATATACAATCTCAGCCATGGCAGAAGAATTAGTGTCCACATAATTTAAATCACCATACATTTCATTTGAGAGATGGTGATCCATATTAACAAGTAAATAATTTTTACCATTTAGGTTTATATTTGCATTTATTCTTTTAAAATCACCACAATCAAGAACAATAACCATATCGGTAGATGATAATACTTCAGTAGTATTACCATCTATATTTTCACTTTGAGGTAAAAAGCTTAAGTTGTAGGGAACTCTTTCCCTGCACATTATATACGCATTCTTACCTAGTTTTATTAAACCTTCCTGCAATGCTAAAGCACTTCCTATTGAATCTCCATCAGGTGAGATATGAAAAGTTATAGCAATTTCATTGCATTCATTGATTTTTTCAAGAATATTATTCATTATCATGAGTGCCCTGCTCCTTTATCTTATGCAAAAGCTCTTCTATGTGCATACCTTGGTCAATACTGTTATCTTCTAGGATTACTATTTCAGGAGTAAGTCTTAATTTTATTCTGTGACCAACTTCCTTCCTAATAAAACCCGCAGAACTTTTTAAAGCAGCCAGTGTTTCCATTTTTGAATCCTCGTTTCCAAAGATGCTCAAATATACCTTGGCATATTTTAAATCCTTTGTAACATCAACCTTAGTTACGCTTACCATTGAAGTAATTCTTGGGTCTCTAATATCGTTTTGAATAATACTGCTGATTTCTTTTCGCATTTCTTCATTTATTCTGCCACTTCTGTATTTTGTCATAAAATCACCTCACTAATTTCAATTGAAGTTTATAAATTTTTCTTCTTAACCTCTTGCATTATAAATGACTCAAGTATATCGCCTTCTTTTATGTCATTGAATTTTTCTACGCTAAGTCCGCATTCATAACCTGCGGCAACCTCTTTCACATCATCCTTGAACCTCTTTAAGGAAGCCAATTCTGATTCAAAAACTACAATGCCATCTCTGATAACCCTGATTTTACTGTTTCTTGTGAGTTTGCCATCCAAAACATAACAACCAGCAATTGTTCCTAAATTAGATATTTTGTAAGTCTGTCTTATTTCAGCTTTACCCTGTATTACCTCTTTGTAATCTGGTTCAAGCATTCCAACCATAGCTGCTTTTACATCGTCAATAGCATTATATATTACTCTGTAGGTTTTTATATCTACTGAGTCCTTTTCTGCCAAAGCTGCAGCATTATTATCAGGTCTAACGTTAAAGCCTATGATTATTGCATTTGACGCTGAAGCCAAAGCAACATCAGTTTCAGTAATAGCGCCAACTGCACCATGAATTACTCTAACTTTTATTTCATCACCTGAAAGCTTTTGAAGCGACTGTTTAATTGCTTCGATAGAACCTTGAACGTCGGCTTTAATTATAATACTAAGTTCTTTAACTTTGCCTTCTTTAATTTGATTATATAAATCTTCAAGGGAAACTTTGTGAGCAGTCTGAAAATTATCAGCTCTATCTTTTTGCTTTCTTTTGTCTGCCAAATCCCTGGCAATTTTTTCGTTTTTAACTTCATGGAATCTATCTCCTGCAGAAGGAACTTCTGAAAGTCCAAGTATTTCCACTGGAATTGATGGACCGGCAGATTTTATTTTTTTGCCTTTATCATCAAACATAGCTCTAATTCTTCCATAGGTTGAACCCACAAGGATAGAATCTCCAACGTTTAAAGTTCCATTTTGAACAAGAAGTGTAGCCACTGGGCCTCTTCCTTTATCAAGTTTCGCTTCAACTACAGTTCCTTTGGCATTTCGTTTTGGATTTGCTTTCAACTCTAACATCTCTGAAGTAAGAATAACCATTTCAAGTAATGTTTCGATACCTTCTTTAGTGTGGGCAGAAACAGGAACACATATAGTTTCGCCACCCCAATCTTCAGAAACAAGGCCATATTCTGTAAGTTGTTGTTTTACTTTATCAGGATTAGCACCAGGTCTATCCATTTTATTTATAGCAACAACTATAGGAACATTTGCTGCTTTACAGTGGTTTATTGCTTCAATTGTCTGAGGCATAAGACCATCATCTGCAGCAACCACAAGAATAACCAAATCAGTTATTTGAGCGCCTCTTGCTCTCATGGAAGTAAAGGCTTCATGTCCTGGTGTATCTAGGAATGTTATTTTTTCGCCGTTAATTGTAACAGTATAAGCACCAATATGTTGAGTTATACCACCTGCTTCAGTGGAAGTAACCTTAGCTTTTCTAATTGCATCTAAAAGGGAAGTTTTGCCGTGGTCAACATGACCCATTACTGTAACTACAGGCGGTCTTTTTTCATAATTATCGCTAGCATCTTCTTCTTCTTCTAGTTCTACAGCATCAATATCTATTATTTTTTTAACTGCCTTAATATCAAATTTTGCGCATAGTTTTTCTGCAGTATTAAAATCTATTTCTTGATTAATTCCTGCCATTACACCCATGAATATAAGCTGTTTAATAACTTCTATTGAAGTTTTATGAAGTTTTTCTGCTAATTCCTTAACAGTAATTGTATCCTGAAGTTCCAACTCTTCCAATTCTACTTCCTCAATTTCTTCTTGAACTTCATCTTTTTCATTTATCTTTTTATTGTTTTTCTTAATTTTTTTCACAACTATACTTTTATCAACAGTCACTAGTTCCTCATATTTATCTACTATATCCTCGTCCTCCAATTTGCTTTCAGCCTTCTCTTTTTCAAGAAAAAGTTCTTTTATTAATGCTGCATCTTCTTCTTCTATTACACTCATATGGTTTTTCACTTCTATGCTAAATTCTTCCATAAGTATGGTAATTAGTTCCTTACTACTTATATTTAATTCTTTAGCTAATTCATATACTCTTATTTTTGACATAAATTCACCCCCGAAACTGAATTATTCCTTTTCATTCCAAAGCTTAATCAACTGATCAGCAATTTTCTTATCAGATATACCAATTAGATTTATTTCAGATGAACCTATATAATTTCCCATGTCTTCCTTTGAGCTACCAGAAAGAACTGGAATCTTATATTTTAAGCAATAATTATTAAATTTATTCTTTGTGTTTTCTGAAACTTCTTCTGAAATAATGAGAAGATATACTTTTCTATGGGTAATAGCATCCTCGCATTTGTTATAACCACTAACTATTTTACCTGCCTTTTTTGCTATTCCTAAAAATTGAAAAAATTTATTCATTTGATATCTCTTCTCTAAGACTGGTATACAGATCCTCACTTATTTTGTTTTCAAGATTTTTCTCTAATCTTTTTGTTTTAAATGCCTTTTCAAAGCATTCTGTATTTTTACATACATAGGCTCCTCTTCCAGGCTTTTTGCCAGTTAAATCCAGAGAAATTTCTCCATCTTTGTTTTTAACTACTCTTATCAAATCTTTTTTAGATTTCATCTCCATGCAGCCGGTGCACATTCTTTGTGGCACTTTCTTAACTTTCATAAATAACACCACCTAAAATTTCTTATTCAATAACCTCTGGTTTAGTATCATCATCTTTCACAATTAGAACCTTTTCTGCAGCCTGTGCTTCTGCCTGGGTTTTACTCTTGATATCAATTTTCCAACCTGAGAGTTTTGCCGCAAGTCTAACATTTTGACCTTCTTTACCAATAGCCAGAGACAATTGACTATCTTCAACTACTACTTGAGCAAATTTATTTTCCTCTTCTAAAGTTACATCAATAACCTTAGCGGGACTCAAAGCATTTGCAATAAATACATCTGGAAGCTTACTCCATTTTATTATGTCAATTTTTTCATTTTTCAATTCTTTTACTATATTTTGAACCCTAACACCTTTGGGACCTACACAGGCACCCATTGGATCTACATTCTCGTCATTGGAGTGTACTGCAATCTTTGTTCTTGAGCCTGCTTCTCTTGCTATAGATTTGATTTCTACTGTACCATTATATATTTCAGGTACTTCAAGTTCAAAAAGTCTTTTTACTAAGCCAGGGTGGGTTCTTGAAATTACTATCTGAGCCCCTTTATTAGTATTTTTTACTTCAACAATATACAATTTTAATCTATCATTAAAATTATATTTTTCGCCTGGCATCTGTTCATTTGGACCTAAAATGGCCTCGGTTTTTCCTAAGTCAATCAATACATTATTTTTATCTTTTCTTATTACAAAACCGTTGATTAAATCATCTTCCTTTTCTGCAAAATCAGAATAGACTATTCTTCTTTCTTCTTCTTTAATTCTTTGAATAACCACCTGCTTTGCTGCCTGGGCTGCTACTCTGCCAAATTGCTTTGGCGTTACCTCAATATTTACAATATCAGAAATTTGGTAGGAAGAATCAATTTCCTTTGCTTTTATAATAGAGATTTGATTTATTTCATCTTCTACCTCTTCAGCAACTGTTTTCTGTGAATAAACATGGATATCTCCATTTTCTCTATTCATAGTAACTTTAACATTTTGATTGTTACCACCCGGGCTGGCATAATTTTTTTTGTATGCAGCAACTAGAGCATCTTCAATTGTATTAAATAGCAATTCTTCACTAATTCCCTTTTCTTTAACAATTTCTCTTAAAGCCAAAATAAACTCCTGGTTCATGGAACCCTAACCTCCTTAATTTATATCAAATTAATTATTAACTAATATCCCTCTAAGTTAAGAAACTTATTAAAACTCCGCTCTTAAGTTAACACTGCTGATTACATTTCTTGGAACTGAAATATTTAAACCCTCATATTCAATTGATATGTTTTCCAAATCATAATGAATTAATTTGCCTTTTAAATTCTTTTTGCCTTCATATAATTTTGAAAATTTAATAAATACATCATACCCGATATATTTATGCAAATGTTCGTCTGTATAAAGACCACGTTCCATACCTGGTGATGATACCTCCAGGAAATAGGCATCTGGTATTGGATCAAACTCATCAAGCGTAGCACTAATTTTTCTGCTTACTTTTTCACAGTCTTCAAGTGAAATTCCATCTGGTGAATCTATATATATTCTTAAATAGTTTTCTCCAGCTTCAATAATGTATTCAATATAATAAAATTCATAATTTAAGTCTTTAATTATAGGTGCAATTATCTCTTTTAATTTATCTATTAAAACATCATTTTCCATACTATACCTCCTTATTAATATTTAAAATACCCGTACTAATATAAAAACGCAACCTCTGCTGCGTTTTTAAAAATAGAAAGAGCGGGTAGTACCCACTCTCTACAGTAAATCTCATTTTGCTTAACAATTTTATATTAACACATTGATTTGTTAATTTCAAGAAAAAGTTACATATTAAACAATGACATTTGATTTGATTCTGGAAGTCCATTAAGACAAAGATGTTTGTCCAGGGTTTCAATAACTGTTTTTGATACTTTTGCTCTAAGTCTTAAGTCTTCTCTTGAAATAAACTCTCCATTTTTTCTTGCATTAGAGATACTGTTTGCTGCATTTATGCCAACTCCCTGTAATGAGTTTATGGGAAGTCTTATACCATCTTTTTCGATTAGAAATTTAACAGGATCTGACTTATATAAATCTACTCTCAAAAATCTTATATTTCTTTTATACATTTCTATGGCGATTTCTATAATAGTAATCAAACCTTTGTCCTTTTGAGTAAGTACATTGCCTTGCAAATTAAGTTCTTCCAATTTCTTTGCCAATGAATCTTCTCCATGAATTAATATCTCTGCATCAAAATCATCTGCTCTCACTGTAAAGTATGTTGTATAGTACTCTTTTGGGTAGTATACCTTAAAGTAGGCAATCCTAACTGCCATCATTACATAGGCTACTGCATGTCCTTTAGGAAACATATACTTTATCTTCTTACAGGATTCAATATACCAATTAGGCACCTTGTATTCAAGCATTATTTCCTCATGCTCTTGGCTTAAACCTTTTCCTTTACGGACTTTCTCCATTATTGAAAATGCAGTCTTAGGTGGAAGTCCTTTGTAGATAAGATAAATCATAATATCATCTCTGGTTGAGATACATTCACTTAAGGTGGTGTAGCCCTCCTTGATATAATATTGAGCATTGTTTACCCATACATCCGTTCCATGTGAAAGACCTGATATCCTCACAAGATCTGAAAAAGTTTTTGGCTTTGTATCAACAAGCATTTGCCTTACAAATTTTGTCCCGAATTCCGGCAAACCAAAGGTCCCAACTTCTGATTTTATATCTTCTTTAGTAACCCCCAATGCATTTGGTGAAAGAAAAAGACTAAGTACCTTTTCATCTGCCAAAGGAATGGTCTTTGGATCAATATTTGTTAAATCCTGAAGCATCCTTAATACAGTAGGATCATCATGACCTAAAATATCTAATTTAAGAAGTCTTCCACTAATTGAGTGGTAATCAAAATGTGTAGTAATTATTTCTGAATTATCTGCATCTGCAGGGTGTTGAATTGGTGTAAAGTTAAATATTTCATTATCACTTGGTACTACCATAACGCCACCAGGATGCTGGCCGGTGGTTCTCTTAACTCCTGTACACCCTTTTGACAGTCTCTCAATTTCAGCTTTAGGAAGAGTTAGGTTCTTTTCGTCTACAAATTTTTTTACAAAACCATAAGCAGTTTTTTCTGCCACAGTTCCAATGGTGCCAGCTTTAAAAACATGGCCTTTTCCAAATAGAGTCTCAGTGTATTTATGCACTACTGCCTGGTATTCACCAGAAAAATTCAAATCTATATCCGGCTCCTTGTCACCTTCAAAACCTAAAAAAGTTTCAAATGGAATATCATGTCCATCTTTATTATATTCTTCGCCGCATTGTGGACATATTTTATCTGAAAGGTCTGCACCTGAACTAACAGATCCGTCTGTAATGAATTCACTGTGCCTGCACTTTGGGCATACATAATGAGGTGGTAATCCGTTAACTTCTGTTATATTACACATGGTAGCAACAAACGAGGAGCCAACAGAACCTCTTGAGCCTACCAGATATCCATCTTCATAGGATTTAGCCACTAGCTTCTGTGCTATAAGATAAAGCACAGCATAGCCATGGTTAATTATTGAGTTTAGTTCTTTAGTCAGTCGTTTTTCTATTATTTCAGGAATACTGTCCCCATAAATTGAATGAACTTTATTAAATACCATATCCTTGATTTCTTCCTCGGCTCCTTCAATTTTTGGAGTAAAGGTTTCATCAGGTATTGGTTTAACCTCACCAATCATATCTGCTATTATATTAGTATTATGTATTACTACTTCCCTTGCTTTTGATGCTCCAAGATATTCAAATTCCTTAAGCATTTCCTCAGTGGTCCTCAAATATAGTGGAGGTTGATCTTCAGCATCTGAAAACTTTTGACCATACATTAGTATTTTCCTATACACTTCATCTCTTGGATTAAGAAAATGAACATCACAGGTAGCCACCACAGGTAGGTTGTTTTTATCTCCTAATCCACAGATTCTCCTATTTATATCCATAAGCTCATCAATACCGCTTACTTCACCTTTTTTCAAAAGAAACATATTATTTGCCAAAGGTTGTATTTCAAGGTAATCATAAAAATCCAATGTAGATTTCAATTCCTCATCAGATTTTCCGGAAAGAATCTCTTTATATACCTGTCCAGCTTCACAGGCGGAACCAATAATAAGTCCCTCTCTGTAATCTTCAATTAAACTTTTTGGCATTCTAGGCTTTTTATAAAAATAATCCAAGTTTGAAAAGGATACTAGCTTATATAAATTTTTTAATCCCACCTGATTTTTAGCAAGTATAATCACATGAAAGTAATTTAATTTTTTGTAATCCATCTTTTTTAGATATTCTGAGTTTATTTCAGCAAGGGTGTACAGGCCATTTTCCTTTAGCTTATTGAAACAATGCAAGAGTATTGTGGTTGTAGTTTTTGCATCGTCAATAGCTCTATGATGATTTCCTAAATTTATTTTAAGGTATTTAGCAATGGAATCAAGCTTGTATCTTTTAAGTTCAGGTATAACATATTTTGCTAGTGGAATTGTGTCCATAAACCCATTTTTAAATTCCAACCCCAAATCAAAACAATTCTTTTTAATAAAGGAAACATCAAAGTTAGCATTATGCGCCACAACTATGGAGTCCTTAGCAAAAGATAAAAACTCTTTAAGAACTTTTTCTATTTTATCTGCACCATTTACCATCTCATCTGAAATTCCTGTGAGTTCTACAATTTTATAGGGAATCGAAATTTCAGGATCAATAAATTTGCTAAAGGTATCAACTATCTTGCCCTGCTCTATTTTTACTGCACCTATTTCTATTATTTTATCATTATTACAAGAAAGTCCAGTTGTCTCTAAGTCGAAAATAACAAAGGTATCATCTAATGTTTTGTTTTGGGGTTTTGTAATTATTGCACTGCCATCATCCACTAAGTAAGCTTCAATTCCATATATTATTTTAATTTTGCTTTTTTTAGCAGTTTCCATTGCTTCTGGAAAAGCCTGTACCACACCATGATCTGTAATTGCTATGGCTTTATGTCCCCATCTAGCAGCAGTAGAAACTAAATCCTTTGCTGGATTCATTCCATCCATCGCACTCATATTTGTATGTAGATGAAGCTCCACTCTTTTTTCTTCTGCAGTATCCATTTTTTCTATGCTACTGGTTTTAACAATATCTTTACCCATCATCACTAATTCATTTTCATAAGAGTCATTCACTACTTCCCCTCTTATTTTATACATTGATCCTTCTTTTACTTCTTCAATAATTTTCTCAACATCTTTTTGCTTTGGAAATAATTTTATTGTTATTGAACTAGTGTAATCTGTGAGATAGAAAATAAATATCTTTTTACCCTTTTTTGTATCAATAATTTCTCTGTTAAATATATGACCGCAAACTGTAACTTCTTTCAATGGCTCATTTATTGATATTAAATCCAGTGGTGATGCATCAATTTTCTTTCCAGTAATTAGCCAATCTCCTACGCAGGAGATTTCTTTTTCTACCAGCTTTTCCTTCTTTAATAATTTGTCAATTGTAACCAATTCATTTAAAACTATGGGTTCAGTATAAGTGTTTTTTATTTCAAGGTTTGAATCATAATTAAAATCTACACTGCAACTAACTCCAAATAAATCATTAATTGAATTTTTTATTACGGATTCGATATTCTTGTTTTTAAGAAATGAAAACATAAATTTATTACCATAGGTAACTTTTAATAGATTATTTTCTATGGATCTCTTAGAATTAATAAGGCAATCTTTACCTGCTGGAATATTTGAAATCGCATAATTAACCAAATCAAGCCAATATTTGCTATTGATTTCTTCTAATGTAGTATCTGATATATCTTTAAAGAATACTATATTTATCTCTAATTCTAAATTAAGCATCTTTTTTACTGCAGTTTTTATTTTGTTTTCACTATTTTTATCAATTGAATTTTTTGACTTCATTATTAATTTCAAATTATTGCTGGTTTTAAGATATTGAACTTTTAATATCTCCAGATTGTTTTGAATAAATACATCTCTGCAATCAGCATTATTCTGAAGCATACTTAAGATATTAATACCCACTGTTATTCCCCCATAGACAAATATCAGACTTAAAGTCTGATATTATATGTTTTCTATTTCTTTAATCAATTCTTCCACTAATTTTTCTTCTTTTACCTTTTTTATAATAACGCCTTTTTTGAAAATCAAACCTTCACCTATACCCCCTGCAATTCCAATATCTGCTTCTTTAGCTTCTCCGGGTCCATTTACAATACATCCCATGATAGCAACCTTAATATTTTTATTACAGTTTGCAAGTCTCTTTTCGACTTCCTCTGCGATGTTAATTAAATTAATTTGTGTTCTTCCGCATGTTGGGCAAGAAATAAATTCAATCCCTTCATTTAGGTAGCCTATAGATTTTAATATTTCACGACCTGTTCTTATCTCTTCTAAGGGATCACCAGTAAGTGAAACCCTTATTGTATCACCAATTCCTTCGCAAAGAAGAGTGCCAATTCCAATACTAGACTTTATTGTACCTCTCCATATAGTGCCTGCCTCAGTTACTCCTAAGTGAAGAGGATAGTTTACTTTTTTTGAAATAATTCTGTAACTTTCTATCATGTTCAATACATTAGAAGATTTAATCGATATTACAATATCATGAAAGTTTACACTTTCCAGTATATTTATATGCTCCAGGGCACTTTCTACAAGAGCCTCAGGGCAAACTCCACCATATTTGTCTAGGATATCTTTCTGAAGTGACCCTGAGTTTACACCTATTCTTATAGGAATATTATTATTTTTTGCTTTTTCAGCTAAAAGTTTAACTTTAGTAATACTTCCTATATTTCCTGGGTTTATTCTTAGAGCTGATATTCCAGAATCAATAGCAGAAAGGGCTATTTTATAGTCAAAGTGAATATCAGCAACCACAGGTATTTTAACCTTTTTTATTATTTTACTTAAAGCGAGGCATGAATCCAAATCAGGTACTGCACAACGTACAATATCGCAACCAGCTTTTTCTAACGCGTTAATTTGTAAAATAGTAGAATCTATATCTTTAGTATTAGTATTAGTCATAGACTGAACTGAAATTTCCGAATCTCCGCCAACAAAGGTGTTCCCAATTTTTATTTTTTTAGTTTCTTTTCTTTTCAATTACTTCATCTCCAATGTAAATTTAGAAATTTATAGGATAAAGAATATCTTTGATAGTAACGAGAACCATCAATGCCATGAGCACTGCAAATCCAAAATAGTTTATAACACCAACTTTGTTATCATCAACTTTTTTACCCGATATTATTTCAAATAAATACAACAAGATAAATCCACCGTCTAGAGCTGGAAAAGGAATAATATTGAAAATGGCCAATTGAACACTAATATACGCAGCAAAAGCCATAAGTGTCATAATTCCTGCTTTGGCAGCGGCACCTGAAACTTTAATTATTGTTACAGGACCTCCAAAATCATTCATTGAAGCCTTGCCAGTTATAAGTGTTTTTAAAAACCCTACAGTCTGCTTAGTAAGAGAATAGGTTTCAATAAAACCGTATTTTGCTGACTGAACCAGACTTGGCTTTGTTATCTGAGTTGGATAAATTCCAACAACGAACCTATTAAGCTGTACATCCTTTACAGGAGTGACTTTTAGCGTTTTCACTTCATTGTTTCTCGAAAAAGTAACATTAAGTGCATTTCCGTTAGAGGTATAAATACTTGTTACAAAATCTTCCCAGGTAGAAACTTTAGAGTTATTTACTTTCATAATCTTGTCCCCAGGTATTAATCCAACTACTTCAGCAGGCTGGCCAGGAACCAATTTGTCAATAACTGGTGAAAGGTATCCCTTATAAGACGAAATTATTGCAAATAATAGTATCCCAAGAATCAAGTTCATTATTGGACCAGCAATTACTATGCTGAGCTTTCTAAGTGGACTTTTGTTATTGAATGCCCTGGGATCTGTGGAGGCACCTTCATCTCCTAACATTTTAACATAACCTCCGATAGGGAAGGCTTTAATCATATACTGAGTCTCTTTGCCTTTTATTGAAAAGAGCTTAGGACCCATACCCAGGGAAAATTCTTCAACTTTAACGTTGTTGAGCTTTGCCATGGTAAAATGACCCAATTCATGAAATATTATTAATATGCTGAAAGCTAAAATTGCATAAATGATGTACAAATATATTCCTCCTAACAATGGATATTAATTATAAAGGCTGAAGATATATCTTTTTACCTCTTGGTCTAAGGATATAATTTCTTCTATATCATAAGTATTTTTATAACTGAATTTCAACATGCATTTCTCAATAATCTCACTTATTTCTAAAAAATTTATTTTTTCATTTAGGAAAAGTTCAACTGAGGCTTCATTGGCTGAATTTAAAATTGCAGGCATTGTTCCTCCTGCACGGCCTGCTTCATAGGCAAGCTTTAAACATTTAAAGGTATCTAAATCTGGCTTTTCAAAAGTTATTTTTTTCAATTCAAAAAAGTCAAGAGATTTAATTACAGAGCTTTTTCTTTCAGGATAGTTTAGAGCGTACTGTATAGGCAGTTTCATGTCTGGATTGCTAAGTTGCGCAATAACACTACCATCTACATATTCCACCATGGAGTGTATTATGCTCTCAGGATGTACAATCACCTTTATATTATCATAGTTCATATCAAATAACCAATGTGCTTCAATAACTTCTAAACCTTTATTAATTAGTGTAGCAGAATCTATAGAAATTTTTCTTCCCATATTCCATTTTGGATGATTTAGCGCTTCATCCACAGTAATGTTTTGAAGTTCTTCATATGTTTTTCCCCTAAAAGGTCCACCAGATGCAGTTAAAAGAATGTTTTTCAATTTGTTTTTTTCATTTCCCTGAAGACATTGAAAAATAGCACCATGTTCTGAATCAACTGGAAGAATTTTGATATTATATTCTTCTGCAGCATTCATTACCAACCTGCCAGCAGCTACCAGTGTTTCTTTGTTTGCAAGTGCAATATCTTTTCCTGCTTTTATTGCATTCATGGTTGGAGTAAGTCCAATCATACCTACCACAGAAGTTACTACCATATGTATTTCTGGTAAACATGCTATTGTAGTTAGACCTTCTAAGCCCTGGAGCACCTTAGTATCAATACCATTCTCATTGCAATAATTTCTGACAATTTCATAGGCGTGCTTATCCATAACGCATACATACTTTGGATTAAACTCCTGAATTATTTCTATAGTTTTTTTAGCATTCTTATTTGAAGACATGGAATATAGAGTAAAGCTTTGTTTATCACTTCTAATTACTGTTAAAGTTTGAGTTCCAATGGACCCCGTTGCTCCTAAAATACAGATATTCTTCATTTGAATCTCCCTAATATATAATTATTATATGTTTTTAAACTATAAATTCAGTACAAAAGTTAAATAGTAGAAAACTATAACACTGGAAAATAATATACTGTCAAATCTGTCCAATATTCCACCATGGCCTGGTATTAAGTTGCTGAAATCTTTTACTCCCACAAATCTTTTTATTGACGAAGCAGCTAAATCACCAAACTGTGAAAAAATTCCACATATAATTCCTATAATAATAAAGTGAATTAATGATACAGGCACTCCCTGAGAAACGATAAATATTCCAAAAATTCCGCAAAAAAATGCACTTCCAAGCAATCCACCAATAGAACCTTCTACTGTTTTTTTGGGGCTTAATTTAGGAGACAACTTTGTTTTGCCAAAAAACTTTCCTGAATAATAAGCTGATGTATCACACATCCAGGAGGCTATAAATATGAGCCAAACATAATAATTGCCGTAATCTTTACTATCTACTAATACAATAAAGCTGAAGAATACTGAAACATAAAGAAAAGACAAAAGTGTAACTGATATATCAAGAAAGTTATATTTGGTATTAAATACAGGAATACAAAACATTATCAAAAGTGAAATGATAATTACAAAAAAGATAAATTTATAATCAATATCTTTTCCCAAAGTAAAATAATATACTACACACAAAAAATATCCTACATAACTTAAAGGATTAATTGATTTTTGTTTTGAAACATTGTACAATTCATACATCCCAGCTAAGGATAGTATTAAAACGAAATATTTAAGATATATTCCCCCTAGAAATAAAAATATTATAAATGGTGATAAAATTAATGCTCCTAAATATCTATTATTCATCCAAACAACCCCAATAAATTATTTTATTTTACCAAACCTTCTGTCTCTATTTTGGAAATCATAAATTGCGTCCCATAAATTTTCTTTTTTAAAGTCTGGCCATTTAATATCTGAAAACCAAAATTCAGAGTATGCACACTGCCAAAGCATAAAATTACTCAACCTCAGTTCTCCACTTGGTCTTATAATTATATCTGGATCAGGCATACCTGCTGTGTACAGATGATTTGTTATTGTATCTTCATTTATTTCCTTGAGCTTTCCAGATTTTATATCCTCATAAATACTGTTAAATGCATTCACAAGTTCATTTCTACCCCCATAATTTAATGCCAAGTTTAAAGTTAGGCCAGTGTTATTTTTAGTATTTTTATAAGCTTTTTTTAGTTCATTCTGACAAGTAAAAGGTAGTTTAGTAATATCTCCGATAGAATTTATTATAACATTATTTGAGTTAAGTTCATCAAATTCTTTTACTAAATATTGAATAAGTAATTCCATTAGAGTATTTACTTCTTCTTGGGGCCTTTTCCAATTTTCAGTAGAGAA
>Ga0123339_10000709_pt1 | contig 24410 bp, 19 predicted proteins | sample lystaG_FD_89956 | JGI IMG/M metagenome (GOLD analysis project Ga0123339, IMG submission 89956) | Glacier valley bacterial and archeal communities from Borup Fiord, Nunavut, Canada, to study Microbial Dark Matter (Phase II) -... | ecosystem: Environmental > Aquatic > Freshwater > Ice > Glacier ...
TGTAGTAAAATTTGGATTGCCTAAAATTGTCGAACCAGGAAGATTTCCTGCACCCATGCCTGACCTACCTCACCTAAAGTCTATACCGCCTGAGGCCCAGTTTCCTGATAAACGTTTCATCGATGCAATCACCGAATGTCTCGGCCAATCAATGGAGCGATACCCTGAACTAATTTTAATGGGGCAGGATATTGCTGAGTATGGTGGTGCCTTTAAAGTAACTGAGGGATTACTTGAAAAGTTTGGTAAAGCCAGGGTTCGAAATACACCTCTTTGTGAATCTGCAATAGTGGGCATCGGACTTGGTCTGGCCATAAAGGGAGGTAAATCAGTCATTGAAATGCAGTTTTCTGATTTTGTGACCATGGCTTTCAACCAGATTGTTAATAATCTGGCTAAAACTCATTATCGTTGGGGGCAGTCAGCAGATGTGGTCATACGCATGCCATGTGGAGCTGGCACAGCCGCAGGACCTTTCCATTCTCAGACAAATGAAGCCTGGTTTCTAAAAACCCCCGGATTAAAAGTAGTTTACCCCGCATTTGCCTTCGACGCCAAAGGCCTGCTTGCGGCAGCCATTGAAGACCCAAATCCAGTACTATTTTTTGAACATAAATTCCTGTATCGCAGTTTAAAAGGTAAAGTTCCAGATCAGTATTATACCCTGCCTATAGGCGTCGGAATGCGACTTCAGGAAGGAACTGATGTTAGCATAATTACCTATGGACTTGGCGTTCACTGGGCATTAGACAGCCTTGGCAGACACCCTGAGATTAAGGCTGATTTAATTGACCTTCGAAGTCTTATGCCCTGGGACAAGGAGCTTGTTCTAGAAAGTGTGCGCAAAACAGGTAAAGTAATTATCTTGCATGAAGATACCCTGACTTGCGGCATGGGAGCAGAAATCGCTGCCTATTTAGCTGAACACGCATTTGACAGTCTCGATGCCCCTATATTGCGCTGCGCTAGTCTTGATAGTCCGATACCCGCCAGCAAAAGTCTGGAAGATCAGTTTTTGGCATCATCAAGGTTCGAAAATGATTTATTGAAGCTCTGGAAATACTAAACGCGGACTTCACAAACTTAAAGTTCATAAAATCTGCTTTTGTATCTTATTTATATTCCTTCAGACTTCTCTTATTTCGAAGCCATATAATCATTGTCAGATTACAGAGTGATTTCACATGTGTAATAGTTGACATTACTCTTATTTCGAAGCCATATAATCAAGTGTCAGATTACACAGTGATTTAACTCCGAGTGCAAAACCTGATTCATCAATATAAAAATCAGGTGTATGGTGTGAAGGTGCTTTCAGTGGATCCGCACCTTTAGGCATGCCACCAAGGAAAAAATAAATGCCCGGAACCTTTTCTTGATAAAAGCTGAAATCTTCAGCACCAGTAACTGCTGGCTTTAATAAAACATTGGATGCACCTGCAGTCTTCTGAAGACTTGGAAGCATTTGAGCTGTCAAAGCCGGATCATTAAATGTGACAGGATATCTGGTTGTATAGGGTAATTTAATTTCGACAGTCGCATTTTGTGCCTCAGCAGTTTTGGTAGCAATCTGAATTACCCGTTCGTTTAACATCTTGATATCTGATTTAGAAAATGCCCTGAGAGTACCGGTTAATTCAACAGTTTCAGGAATGATATTCGGGCGATTCCCCCCCTTAATAGAACCTACGGTTACAATCGCGGGGTTTTCAGTAAGATCAAGGTTTCTGCTAACAATTGTCTGAAGATTATTGACAATTTCAGCTGCCACAACAATTGGGTCTATACTTGACCATGGATATGCACCATGTGCAGAGCGACCTTTAATAATCATTTGAAAATCAGTACTCGCAGCCATGGTTCCACCTGGACGGTATAAAATAGTGCCCACCTCTGCAGCAGAATTAATATGCAGACCAAAAATCACATCAACTTTAGGGTTTTCAAGTACCCCTTGTTTGACCATTTCTTCAGCTCCACCTTTTTCACCAACTGGAGTTCCTTCTTCTGCCGGCTGAAATATAAATTTAACTGTACCATGAATATCCTTTCTCATTGACGATAAAACTTCAGCCACGCCCATCAGAATTGCCATATGAGAATCATGACCACAGGCATGCATGACACCAACTTGCTGACCATTATACATCGTCTTTACCTTTGAGGCAAAAGGCACAGGTGTACGCTCTACTACTGGTAACCCATCCATATCTGCACGCAGGGCAACTACAGGACCAGGAAAGCCCCCCTTAAGAACGCCAACGACACCTGTTTTAGCCACATGCTCGGTAACAACAATACCCAATGATTTTAGATATCTGGCAATAATTTCTCCTGTTCGAACCTCACTATTACCGAGTTCAGGGTGCTCATGAAAATCACGTCTCCAGACCACAACTTTACTTTGTATAGCATCGGCCTTCGTACTTACTGTTGCTCTTAAATCAGGCTGCTGGGCAAAGGCAGAAAAAGAAATTGACCCCAGAAATAACAGGTAAAATACGTTGTTCATAAAATAATGGATTCTTAAATACGTGGATGCTAACCTAAGCAAACAAAATCGCATTACAGAACTAGTATCCTGCATTCATTCAGAATCTGGAAACCAATCAGAAATTACCTGATTCTTTTTACACCTGTTTATACCCCTTAAAATGGGTAAGATTAAGATTCCGTGAAAACTATTTTTTAGGAGGCAAAGGTGCCTGTTCACTCATGATATAATAACCCATTGTCGCACAATCACAGTCTAGATCAGGTTCAATTTTCAACTTTGAGGTAAAGTATTTATAAAAATCTATCCGTCCCCTGGCTTTTGAAGCAGCATCTGCAGTACGTCCGGTACCGCATTCAACACCACCATTAACGATATTAATTACCATTCCAAAACCAGGCTTACGGTTAAGTGCCACATCTTCAGCTGAAGGCTGCCACGCTCCAGTGATAACCTCATGACAGGAAGGCTTATTATTTTGTTTACGCATCCAAAACCAAATAGCAGATTCAAATACTACCACTGGATCTTCACTAAGCAATTCAGGCTTTTCTACCAGTGGCAAATCTAAATCTTTACCTGCTTCACCATAGTTATACAGGTAAGAGATTTGTAAAGCCCCACGCCCATAATAGTTCTTTCCTGTGACTGGCAGATAGGCGGATCTACCAGGACTATTATATACCGGACAATTACCTGTTATGCAAGCCTGCTCTTCAACAAACACCAAACCCCAGCTTAGTGGGCCTCCTGGGGCTTCTGCCCAGCCCCCTGTTGTTTCCTGAGCAATAACAGCCAGAAACGCAGCGAGCTCATTTTTTCGGATTTTAAGATCACCCTCAGCCAGAAATAATGGAAATTTAGCCGCTGCCTCTTTTAATCCCTTATACGTATAAACCTTATTACGGTGGGGAAAAAAGAGATTAAATTGATTGGCAGTAAGCACGGGCTTAAGATTATCTTCTGTTGAAATTTTATTACACCCCAAAATCAGGCAGAATGGAAAAGCAATTAGAATTACCAGAAGAACTCTTTTCATGCAGTATTAACTTAGTTCGTAAGTTAATATTTTATGCAGGCTTTGGTAAATTTGAATTGTGTTGTAATGAAAAAAATATGCCCCCATCTGGATCTCAAAATCATGTGATAGCCTTTGTCATGAGAAGCATGGCCTGTTTGAACAGTGGTTTGAGACATAGGTTTTAAAGTAGTGATTTGATCAGCGCCTCTGTCGTAAGGCCCTCAGCCTCAGCTCGGTAATTACGAACCAGGCGATGACGCAGCACAGGAATAGCAACAGCCTGAACATCTTCAATATCAGGAGCGTATTTACCAGCAAGAACGGCATGGCATTTAGCACCCAGAATAAGATACTGGGACGCACGGGGTCCTGCACCCCAACTTATGAATGAATTAACCTGAGAAGTCGCAAACTGATTATTGGGTCTGGTTTTACTTACCAGTTTAACAGCATATTCAAGTACGTTATCAGTAACAGGAATCTTTCTGATAAGTAGCTGAAATTCTTCAATTTCTTTAGCACTCAACATTTTAGTTAACACAACCTTTCCTGCAGAAGTCGTATTTTTAACCACCTGTAATTCCTCCTGAAATGAAGGATAGTCAAGTAAAATATGAAACATGAACCTGTCTAGCTGTGCTTCAGGTAAAGGATAAGTTCCTTCCTGTTCAATCGGGTTTTGAGTGGCAAGCACAAAAAACGGATTGGGTAATGCATTATTAACACCTGCAACAGTTACCGTTCTCTCCTGCATGGCTTCAAGCAATGCTGCCTGTGTTTTTGGAGGGGTACGGTTAATTTCATCAGCAAGCACAATATTGGCAAAAACTGGTCCTTTGATAAATTTGAACTTACGGTCTTCACCCAAAATCTCTGAGCCCGTAATATCTGAAGGCATTAAATCAGGAGTAAACTGTATTCTGTTGAAATTTAAATCAAGCACCTGTGATATTGTCTGCACGAGTAGCGTTTTTGCAAGCCCGGGAACCCCTACCAGCAGACAATGCCCACCAGAAAAGATAGATATCAGTACAAGCTTTATTACTTCCTCCTGACCAAAAATGACTTTTGCTAATTCTTTACAGATATCCTGATAAGATTTAGACAGTCTGTCTACTGATTCAACATCAAGATTTGAGGAAGCCTGCATTTTACAACCTGTTTGCTTTTTTAACCCATGATTTCATGTCCTTACATTGAAGGTATTCAGCATCAATTTTAATATAGGTAACCAGTTTCTTGCGTTCAACCCAGTCAGAAAAAATTTTACCCTGCTTTGCTTGTAAGGCAAAAGCTTGAATACGTGCATAATCCTGAACCAAATCTGCTTTATGGGGTGAAGTCTTAGATGCAAGATTAACAAGCCTGAAGCCTTTTTTATTACCCTCAGCCTGACTATATTCAAGTGCAGGAGTAACATCACCTGCTTTCATGGTATCAACTACTGAGAAAATTGTAGGTTTTGTATGAATTACCTGTTCGATCTGATCAAGAGGCAGGGCTGTAGGATAAATCATCCCTGCATTACCTTTTGACTGATCATCATCAGAAAATAGAACAGCACCCTGGGCAAAATTGATTCGTTTTGATTTTATCTGTTTATAAGCTGAATCAAGTAGTATTTTAGCCGAGTCAAGATCTGACTGACTTACTTCAGGAATAATCAGAATATGCCTGGCATGAATTTGATTTCCTCTACGTTCTAAAACCTGTATCAGGTGATAACCAAATTCAGTTTCGACAGGCATTGATAACTCTCCTGGCTTAAGTCTATAAGCAACAGCTTCGAATTCTTTGGCAAAGGTTCCTCTCAAAGCAAATCCAAGATCCCCTTCTTTACTCGACGACCCGGGATCCTGAGAATATAATAAGGCCATAGTTTCAAATTTCTTGCCATGTTTTATTTGTTCGCGAAGATCTACAAGCTTGTCTCTTGCTGTCTGTTTTTCTTTGGCGCTAGGTTTGGGTGTTTTAATAATTTGAGCGACAACTACTTCAGTACCTATCAGCGGAATACTATCTTTCGATGTATTGTAAAACTTTGTGACATCAGCAGGTGATACAGTTACTTTTTCTACCAGTTTACCACGCATTTTCTGAGACAGCTTATTGGCATGTACATCTGGCCTTACTTCTTCTTTATACTCGAGTAAGCTTTTTCCAAGTACAGCCTCCATTTTTTCCTGGTCACCGCCGTAATAATTTTTCATCATTACGTTGAAACGCTGATTCATATCATTATCAACGTCAGCTTCATCAACCGTTACACTATCAATGGCGGCCTGTATCAGGAGAAGTTTCTTGGTCATCAAATCAGAAAGCAGCAGGCACTTGGCGTTTGGATTTTTTAGTATTTCAGGATTTTCCTGTCCCTCATTAATCAGCTGCTTCTGAATATCTGATTCTAGAATCTCTTTGTCACCTACTACAGCGACGACCTTATCGGCAGAAATTGTTTTTTGAGAAAAGGCTGGCTGTATACAGGCCAGAAACAGAATAAAAAAGGTGATTCTTTTAATCATACGATGTACATTAGCCCAAAAGCGGTTAACTAAACCGGCAATAAAGTGCTTTATCTGGCGAAGATACATAAAATCATAAACGTGCGCATATACAGTTAATTATAGTGCTGCAAAACTAATCAGAGCTCATGGAGAAACTAATAATACCAGCATTCGATCTACCTGTTTCTGGACTGATGACTGAAGAATTATTCTACCTTAAAAATGATAAGTTACTGTCATACAATGAAATAAATATAGAAAATGTCATAAAAGAACCAATAACAGTAATGGATAAAGACGTTCCCGTTGAAACTGTTAATTTTAAAAAAATGCAAACAAAAGGTTTCTATAAGAAGCCTTTATTGTTTCTTTCTACTGGTGGTCAGAACCCTCATAACGAATCAGCGTATAATTTGCTGGCAAATATCCTGAAAGCATTAAATCTTACGTTTGATGATATTGCTCTTCTTGAAATTACGGGCAGCCAATCATTACCTCTTGAATTACTGATCAATGAATACAGGCCAAAGCTTGTTATTTCTTTTGGTGCAGAATCAACCCTAGACGTCTGGCCTCAAGGTTCTATACTAAATATTCCGGCTAAGCATGATCAGGTTCTTTATTTTAAAGCTGTCAGCCTGAAAGAATTGGAAGACGATAAAGCAAGCAGAGCCGCACTTTGGAACAGTTTGAAGATTTTATTTAAAATTCAATAACCTCACTATGTACGAATCTGTACCGACACATTCCCCACTGATATTTGCCACACATAATAATCATAAACTTGAAGAGGTTAGCCAGATGATCGGTTCTGTCATTAAATTACAATCGTTGACAGACATAGGTATACATGATGAAATAGAAGAAAATGGAATTTCTTTTGAAGAAAATGCACTGATCAAGTCAAGATTCATCTATGAACAGACTGGAAAAAACTGCTTTTCAGATGATAGCGGCTTAGAAATCGACGCATTATCCGGGGCACCAGGTATTTTCTCTGCCAGGTATAGTGGATCACGTGATATGAATCAAAACCTTGAGTTAGTTTTGCATAATATGACTGGCCAGTCTATCCGAACAGCTCGCTTTGTCTGTGTTATCTGTTTGATTACAAATGGTCAGGTACTTTATTTCACTGGTAAAATTGAAGGAGTAATATTGCATGAACCCCAGGGTAAGGCCGGTTTTGGTTATGATCCGATCTTCAGGCCTGAAGGGCATGCTTTGAGTTTTGCAGAAATGGATACGGGCTTAAAGAATAAAATCAGTCATAGGGCACTTGCCATTCAATCATTAAATACTTACTTGAGAAAATAGTACTTACTTGGGGCTTCGGTGGGTAAGCGTATCACCCACACCAGTACGCGACAAAGTTGAATCTGCAGGAGGCACAAATTGATTATTTCTCCTGGTTTTATCTAACGGTAGTTCAGGAGAAACTGGCTTGGTGAGTAAACCAGTATCCCGTTTTAAGAGAACACCCTTTGCTGGCTTTGCTCCTTTTTTCACCTTTGGTTTTGGAATATCCAGTATATTTTCAGAATAATCATCATCTAAAGCCCCGGTTGCAGATTTTTTATTGACAATAGAATCTTCCTTAATAACTTCTGGTTTGGGTTTTAAAAACAGATCTGCTTTTGAACGCGGCCTTTCACTTTCACGCCAGTAAAAACCTTTTAGTCTCTCACTACCAGGATCTATTTTTTTTAATGGAAAGAAATGCCCTTCCGGTTCATCAACAGCAGTAAAAGATTCAGCCTTATTTTCTTTAAACCGCATTAAAAAGTAACTTCCGATCTCAGAATTCAGACCGCTGATCGTACTCTTTATTTTATGAGTGACACTATCCTTCTTATCATCTGTAGCATAATACAAACTTTTACCATTGCCTTCAACCCGCATTCTTTCAAGATGGTTATTATTGAATTTGCCAAACATGTCACGGCCACTGATTTGATTAAACCGCTCCTTATTTATCAGGCTGTCAACTCTGCTGATGATAAAAGAAGAGTGAATAATTATTAGGCTATCAAGCTTTTTGTCTTTTAAGCGTATAGAAATCGTATCGCCAGTCATTTGTGCACCCTCAGTCCACAATGCTGGTTTCTTGAAACAACGAATGGTCGAGTCAATATAGGTGTATACGAGTGAATCTGCTGCTGCCTGAAAATCTGATTTAAACAGTTTTGCATGATGATAGGCAAACACTACCCTGAAATGGGTAGTATCAGCGAAAGTAAATGGTTTGTATAGCTCTTTTCTGAGAGCCCTGCCAGTGAAGGCAAGCAAATCTGGTATCTGATAATCTCCTTTTAATGAAGCCAGTTTCTTTTTAAGAGAATCAAGTTGCCTGACACTTATTTTAACCGGCATATTTACAGGTGTATCTATAACTCTGACTGTCAATGACTTTTTACCAAAAAGCCGGCTAAAAAAGCTCTTCCTGCCAGGCTTCAACGTAAATTGCCGGGTATCTGTTTGATCTTTTAAGTTGGTAACTTTACTTGTATCAGGTGAGTTGACACCGACAGGGGAATTAGTTAAAACAGGACTACTTTTTTCTGCGGCAACAGTACCTGTCTTTAATTTTGTTGTTGATTTTCTGGTGGCTATTGCATTTGAAAGCCCTGTTAGTTGATCCCCGGATTTTAGATTCCCTGTCACAGGCAATAGTGCTGACTTATCTTTTAGCGGTTTAATTGCCGTATTCTTTAATTTCAAACTGTCTTCAATAACTGCAGTTTTGATTCTTGCAACAAGCTGATCTGCCACCCGGCCAAGACTATCATGCGCAAAAGGTCTGTTCCTTACTTTTAACGGAATACGAGGCGCCAGATGCGGCCTGGCTTTTTCACCCGTAAGTGAAAGAGTCATCAGCGTATCGGCTGTGAGAAAAGTTGAATCTACTCTCTCTTTTAAAACTTTCGGAGCTCTGACAATTGCCTGATTCTTTTTTATGCTCAGATCTGGAATCGGTGCATGTGAGGGGTTAGCTCCTGGCTGCCCTGCTGAAATTTCTTCTGAATGTCCGGCAAGTATTTCTGCATAGGTAGGAGTACGTTCTTTTACTGGCCTAATTTTACCCTTAACCCCTGGCTTAAGAGAATCAACAGTCTTTGAGGCTTGTTTAAGCGTATCGGATGCTGTTGTTAAAAATATGAACAATGGTTTATGAGTAACGTAGGTCTGTTCATTCACCTTATTGTACTGTGCGATACCTCCTCTTATAATACCATTATCAGTTGAGTCTGTAAAAACTACATGACCGATAGCCCGGCCAAATCCCGAGCGTTTATCGTAGTACAAACTGTCACCCACCAATTTTTTACTTCCATTCAGATAATAAGCATGCTGTCTGAAATTTGCCTGATCATTGGCTGTATTATATTGCCCGTTTTCACAATATATAAAATCATCGCGGCTTTGAATTTTTGTAGGACCGAAGAAGTAGGCAATTCTGGTATTCGTATTATATTGCAAGGTATCAGACTTAATCGTTGTCTGAGGAGTTAAAATAGAAACATCTGTTTTAAAGTAACAGATCTTTGTATTTTCATAGTAGTATCCGGTGCGGCTAACCAGTATATTATCTTTATTTATAATTTTCCCTCCGTCAAAATAGGTTCCAACCTTTGTGCCCAGATCGTAATTCAACCGGTCAGTAGTAAGCACACCCTGCTTGTCAGTCATCACGCAATGATCAAACATCTCGGCTTTTTGGGTACCCCCATCATAAAATAATTTATCACCTGTAATGGTGACTGTATCTGCCTGATGAATAACCACATGACCAAATGCTTCAAGTCTGTTTTCATTTGTATAAAGCCTCGAGCTGTCTGCCGTCATATTAGCATTACCCTGAGAAAAAACAGCCCGATCTTTAAAGTATGTAATGGTTTTACCGTCTTTAGTTACCACAAATGCGTCTAGTTTTCCGTCAGGGCGGGCAGCCGCAACCTTGATAGGCACACCATGAGAAGGTACTAGAAGAGGTTTTGGTGCTGTCTGAGGACTGGCAGTTTTAAGCGTTTGTGCGAATACTGAAAACCCTGAAGCAATAAAACTGCTAATCACTACGAATTGAATAAATATGCCTTTTGACAACCTCATTTTAATTAACAACCCAATTTTATGCTTAAAAGCGGTTTAATTCTTATTAATCCTGTTTAAAATCAAGTTACATTAACCTATCCGTCAAAGGTAATTTTGAGACTGAGAAATTAGGTAATCCAGATTAAAAAAAACAGATCTTATATTTACGAATAAATAAGATTGATTTAATGACCACCGATATTTTTTTAGCCCGTTTAAAATCATTTATAGAAGGTGAGGATCTTTTTGAGCCTCATCAGCTGGTGATACTTGCTGTAAGTGGGGGTAGAGATTCTATGCTTCTGGCCTGGGCATTTAGTAAACTGGGCTATAACTTTCAGATCGCCCATTGCAATTTCCAACTTCGGGGTGAAGAATCAACTTTAGATGAAGAACTGGTTAGAAATACGGCACATAATTATGGTGTTAAATTTCACCTTAAACATTTTAATACTGATGATTTTGCCAGGGCTAATCATATTTCAACGCAAATGGCCGCAAGAGAACTTCGCTATGCCTGGTTTGAAGAGATTCGCATTCTGGAACAAAATGCCATGATCGGTCTTGCTCAACATGCGGGTGATCTCAGTGAAACGATATTAATCAACCTGATCAGAGGTACTGGTATTGCAGGTATGCATGGTATTTTAGCCAGGCGTGAGTTTCTGATCAGGCCAATGCTTTTTCTAAACAGGGATGAGATCGATATATTAATTGCTCAGAATACTATTCAGTACAGGGAAGATGCTTCTAATAATTCAACAAATTACCTGCGTAATAAGCTCAGAATAAAGGTAATGCCGGTTTTAAGAGAAATTAATCCATCAATTGAACAAACATTTATTGAAAATGCGTCAAGAATGGCAAGCGTTGAGCGATTATACCAGCAACAGATATCAACTATAAAATCAGAATTACTTCAAGATTTACCAGATGGAAGTATACAGATTTCTATTGAAAAGTTGGTAACACTGAAAGCCGACGCCAGATTTGTATTATACGAAATATTGAAATTTTATGGCTTTACTGATGCTGTAACGGTACAAATCATCGCAGGTATGCGTAATCAGAGTGGAAAAATATTTCATTCGTTATCCCATACTGTTCTTAATAACAGAGCATATCTGTTACTTGAAAAACAGATTCAGGAAATACCAGGTTTTAACAATTCTCCGGATTTTAAGCGTTCGTTTAAAGTTCAATATCCTGCTTCTCTACTAAAAACCTATCCGTCAGATTACAAAATAGCGTATTTTGATGCTTCATTTGCAAGCATGCCTCTCGAAATGCGTAACTGGCAGGAAGGTGATTTCTTTTACCCTTTGGGATTGAAGCATAAAAAGAAATTGAGTGACTTTTTCACAGACAATAAAGTAGCATTAACTGAAAAACGCCGGATACCTATCGTTTTACATAAAGGTGAAATAATCTGGATAGTTGGTTACCGTATTGACGAACGTTTTAAGGTAACTACAAAAACCAGTAAAATTCTTAAGCTCACCTATCTTGGTAAATTATCACCGCCGATATGATCAAACAAAAAAACCCGGGATTGACTTATTACAGTTATAATAACCTCTAATTAACCTAAATCAAATTTGAATTATGGAAAAGTACCTACTGATTGCCTTTATGCTTTTTGCCCCCGCGGCAAAGCAACCTACAAAACCTATTCTATGCTGTGGAAAAACTGCCACCGAACAGTTTGCTGCATTTGCTTCAGATCCGAATTTCGTAAAAATTCACGTTTTGCCAGCAAGTTTTAACTATGTAGCCGGAGCTGGAGCTGATATTCATTTTACAGCAACCGATGGAACACTTGCGCATGGTTATGAATTTAAGGCAGCTAAAAAAACTAATAATTATCTGCTCGTTATTCATGACTATTTGGGCTTGGGCGATTATGCGAAATATGAATCAGAAAAATATTTTAAAAGTCTTAAAGACGTTAACGTTATCGCCATTGACTTATACGATAATAAGACTACAACTAACCCTGACTCGGCAAGGAAATTGATGCAGGCAGTTACAACAGTGCGTGCTACTGCTATTATACAGGGTGCGATAAAAATGCTTGGCAAAAATGCACGAATCGGAACTATTGGCTGGTGCTTTGGTGGAGGATGGTCATTACAAACTGCATTGGCAGCAAAGCAGCAGACCGTTGCCTGCGTCGTTTTTTATGGTATGCCTGAGCAGGATGTAACCAAACTTAAAACCTTGCATTCAGATGTACTGGGTATCTTTGCCAATAAAGATAAATGGATCACACCAGCCGTTGTTACAGGTTTTGAGGAAAACATGAAAAAGGCAGGTAAAACACTGACAGTTAACAGTTATGATGCAGATCATGGTTTTGGAAACCCAAATGGGCCTACACACAATGATCTTGCAGCATCTGATGCTTACAGTAAAGCTGAAGCTTATCTGCATGCAAGATTTAAATAATTAATATGTTGCTATGACAATGAATGAATCAGAATCTTTTGATGTGATAATAATAGGGGCTGGTCCAATCGGTATGGCCTGTGGAATTGAATGTGACAAAAAAAATCTAAGCTATGTTATCATAGAAAAAGGTTGTCTGGTTAATTCCATTTATGATTACCCCCTGAACATGACTTTTTTTTCGACTTCTGAAAAGTTAGAAATTGGAGAAGTTCCATTCATGTCAATCAGTAGTAAGGCCAACAGGCCTGAAGCCCTTGAATATTACAGGAGGGTAGCTTTATTCTGGAAAATGAATATCAGGTTATATGAGCCAGTGAGCCATATCAGCAAAAGATCTGATCATTATGAAGTTGTCAGTAGCAAAGGAATTTACCGGTCAGAAAGTTTAATTATTGCTACCGGATTTTATGATATTCCCAACCGGCTGGGCATACCTGGTGAAGATTTACAAAAGGTAAAACATTATTATCAGGATGCCCATCCGTTCTTTGGTCAGAAACTTGCAGTAATCGGGTCTGCAAATTCTGCTGTAGACGTAGCGCTTGAATGCTACAGAAAAGGTGCGTCAGTTACTATGGTCATTAAAAATCATCAGTTTAATGATAATGTCAAATATTGGGTTAAGCCTGACATTGAAAACAGAATTAAAGAAGGTTCTATTAAGGCCTACTTTTCCTCAGAAATTACAGAGATAAATGATACTCATATTCTCGTTAAAACGCCTGATGGTATGATAGAACTAGAAAATGATTTCGTTATGGCTATGACAGGATATTTACCGGATTTTAATTTTTTATCCTCATTAGGCATAACATTCAGAGATGATTCATTTAATACGCCAACGTATAATGAACAGACCATGGAAACAAATCAGGAAAATGTTTATCTCGCTGGAGTAATTTGCGGGGGATTAAATACCAGAAAATGGTTTATTGAAAATTCCAGAGTACATGCAGCAGTTATCGCTACAAAAATCTGGGAAAAGATTAAAATGGGTGTAACCGAATAGACGTTTGAACCGTATAAATCAATAAAATAGCAATTAGTTAACATTATCTTAACATTAAAGATATATTATGTTAACTTTGACTTACACTGTTACTGGATCTTATACGATGAAGCACTTAAACAACCACTCCAGCCCAGCCATTTACCATACGTTAATTGGTCGGCTGCTTTGCATCATGCTTTTCCTGATGTTTTCAACAATAAGTATTATGGTGATACTTTCTATCGCAAATAATATGCATTATGGTCAGCTGATAGGTATTTTAAATACGTTTCTAATCATTGAGTGCTTTTTAGTTATTGTCATGCTATTGAAATCATTTCTTAACGGCGATCTGAGATAAGCGTGATAATCTGCAATACGTATTTGAAATAAGCATATATATAATTAGCTCCGAAATCGTGAAATATTGATTTCGAGAGAGTTGCAGCTTGCAAAAGAAGAATTGGGTCTTGAAAATGCTTTAATAGAATAATCAAACCAGTTGAGCTTCGAAAAGTTCGAGCTGTTATAATTAGTGAAATTAGTGGGATGTACTGGACTTGAACCAGCGACCCCTGCCTTGTCGAGGCAGTGCTCTAAACCAGCTGAGCTAACATCCCCTTCAAATATCAAAACTACATAAATAGACACTTCTTTTATTTATTTTTTATTATTTAGTGGCTGGCAAACCATATCCAGGCCATTAGTACAAATTGCAAGATAAGTCTGCCCCAAGCCATTGGACCAGTTACAGTTAAGCCTCCTACCCTCATTGGTGCATGTATCAGCATATCAAGATGAATTGGTATGAAGGCTGCAAGCATTAGCACAATACCAGTACCAGCCAGCGCCCTAGTACGCGGAAAGATCAATAATATACCCAGTGAAATTTCAAAAAATCCGCTTAGATAGACCAATGGCAAATGATAAGGTAAATATGCAGGCATAATTCTTAAATATGCCTTTGGATGCCAAAAATGATTGCTTCCAGCAATAATGTATAGAACCGCCTGTAAAAATAAACTACCCGTTTTAAACAAATTCATCAAAATCTCAGCTATCAGTTTAACCTCATATACGTAAGCATTTGCGTTTTTAGATTCAACGCTTTCTTTTAAAAATAAAAGCGTCTTCAACCTTTTCCATACCCAGCTTCGGATAATAATTTATGGCTTCTGGTGCAGCAATTAATAGCAACATGCTTTGTTCACCAATTTCTTTACGGGTAAGAGCAACTAATTCACGACCAATTCCCAGATGTTGGTATTCTTTTTTGACTGCCAGATCTGCCAGATAACAGCAAAAACAAAAGTCTGTAAGAGAGCGGGCTATACCTGTAAGTAGCTCACCGTCCCAGGCCGAAATTACCAGACCTGCGCCAGCATACATATTTGTTATACGCTCAGAATCATCAGTTGGGCGATTAATACCTGAACTATTATATACATCGATAATTGAAGCAGTAGAAGGTATAATGCCTGTTTTATAAGTGATAGTCATAAAAAGTCTTTGACCCAAGGTATAAAAACAGAAGAATCTTACCAAATCATGATTTTGGTTCTACACAGAACAGGTAGTGATAAGTTTGACAAAATTCAAAATCAGATGTTCGTATTGTTTACCCGGGCTTTATTATTCTTGATATACCAGGTTATGGGCAGGAAGCGCGTATTTTTCGATTATCTACGGTAAACTATAGACAGATTAAAAACCTTAACGAATAACTGGATTTATGCTGATACGCCTGATCAGTTCAATACATGCCCTGGTATTATGATACGGGCATTTCCAGATACCGACCTTATCTTGCCCTATCATAGGTGAGTGATCAGCACCTACGCCCCAGTACCATTCACCCCTGTTTTTATCAAGGATATACTTTTGGGTAAATTGCCAGCATTTCAAAGAGGCATCAAGAAATATGTTTTCATTACTTATTTCCCAGGCATTAAAGAAACCCACCATCGCCTCTGCCTGAACCCACCAGTGTTTTTCACCAATCAGCATTTTATTTTCAGGTTCGTATTCGTAAAAAAGTCCACCATCAGTATCAAGGCCAACCATGGCCTGAGAAGCAAGTTTCAGTGCCTGAACTTTAAAATTCTCTATCAGATCTGTTTCTCCTATAATTTCAGCTGCCTCCAGTAATAACCAGGAAGCCTCTATATCATGACCATAAGAAACTGTAGTTGATTTCGGATTCCATTTATTATCAAAAAACAGTACCTGGCAATTAAGACCAGGGTAAATAATATGATCAGAAAAATTTTTTAGCAGGCTGCTGATATGATTTTTCAGATCTTTATCAGGCCAGATGCTGTAGAGATTGCTGAATGCTTCAAGAACATGCAGATTCGTATTCATTGACTTCTGAACGTTTACATCTTTCTGACTTAGACGCAGGTCATCAATCGGCGACCAGGTTTCGGAAAAAGCTTCAAAATACCCACCATTTTCCTGGTCCAGACTTTTTTCTATGACTGTTTCATAAAGACTGATTGCTATATCAAGCACGCTGGAAATACGGGTTGCCCGGTAATATTCAGCGAACCCATAGATAGTAAAGGCGCTGGCATAGATCTGCTTCTTTGCGTTTTGCTTAATCCCTTTATAGTTTACTGACCAGTAAACGCCACCGAATTGTTTATCAATAAAATACGAGTTGATGTACTTAAACGCACTTTCTGCATATTTCAAGTAAAAACCGTCACCTGTAAGATTAAATGCAGCAGAGAAAGACCAGAGAATTCGTGCATTAAGCACTGAACCCTTATCAGCTATGGCAATTACTTGTCCACCTTCATTAATTTGCCCAATAAAACCTCCTTCTTTTAAATCAGGAGTATTTTTTAACCAATACTTTAATATGTCATCCAACTCCCGGCTTAACTCTTCACGATAGGTTAATAACTGTTTTTTTAGCATTTGATCAGTTCTTAGTTGACTGAGTAATTCAGTTCTGTGTAGGTATTGCCAGATTCCTTTGAATGCTTTTAGTAATATTTTCTACTGAAGATGCTGATCGAAAACCGTCAGCAGGTGAATTCATCACATAATCAAGCAGGCGGTCAACTGATGATTCTGCAACATGCATACGTGTATCAGAAGAAGCATAATAAATATACACTTTACCATCATCATCTTTAATCCAGCCGTTCGAAAAAATGACGTTTGATACGTCACCAATTCGTTCTGCTTTTTGTGGGGCGATTATATAGCCTGCGGGTTTATAAAGCACGCTGGTCAGGTCATTTAGGTCAGTCATAAACATATAGAGTACATAACGCAGGCCAGCTGCGGTATTTCTAACGCCATGAGCAAGATGTAACCAGCCTTTTGCTGTTTTGATAGGTGCCGGTCCCTGACCGTTTTTTGCCTCATAAACAGTATGGTAGCTTTTACTATCGATAATAGTCTCAGTCTCTATTAGGGCCTTTGTAATGTCTTTACATAAACCAAAGCCTATACCTCCTCCATTACCAGCTTCAATAAAGCTATCCTGAGGGCGTGTATAAAGGGCATATTGCCCTCCAACAAATTCTGGGTGCAAGACCACATTGCGCTGCTGTGAAGAGGAGGTAATCAGATCGGGTAGACGTTCCCAAACCAGCATGTCTTTTGTGCGGGTGATACCACAAGAGGCAATAGCCATTGACTGGTCAGATTGAGAAGCCTGAGGATCTCTTCTTTCGGTACAAAACAACCCATAGATAAATCCATCTTCATGCGCCGTCAGACGCATATCGTACACATTGGTATCTGGGTTTTCAGTCTCAGGCAGATTTACCGGGTAGTCCCAGAACTTAAACCTGTCTACCCCATTCGGACTTTCAGCAACAGCAAAGAATGACTTCCTGTCATTTCCTTCAACCCTGGCTACCAGTAGATATCTTCCCTCAAATTTTATAGCTCCTGCATTAAATACGGCATTTATGCCAATACGCTCCATCAAGTAGGGATTACTACGTTCATTCATATCATAACGCCAGGTTAGAGGGGTATGTGAAGCAGTTAGAATTGGCAGCAGGTAGCGCTCGTAAATGCCATTTCCAACCGATTGCTTTGTATTTGGCATATTTATCAATTCATGATAGCGAGCTATCATTTCGGCAAGTCGCTGGTCAAAATTTTTAATCATTTTAATAGTCAGTTAGTTTGTTCCACCATGTTTTTTTCAGAACCACACTGATCACAACAAGAATTGCAACCGTAATGGCAAGAGGTAACTTTTGCATGAGCACCAGGTACATGGGTAAAATTGTCAGACATAACTGCCCGATAATACCCAAGACCACATTAAACATGTTCAGTTTAAAATTGCTATTCGGTACAAACAAAGGGTCATCAGCCATCACTAATTTATTGACTGGCCCCCAGATACCCCAAGGTCTGACTGTTTTATAAAAAGATTTTAATACCCCAAGTTCTGTTGCAGGCGTGGCATATGAACCGATGACTGAGCCTGCCAGAGAAATAAGAAATAACAGGGGGAAAAAATAAAGAAACTGTACACCTTCAAAAAAATGGGTGAACACCAAGGCCGATACAATCCCAGTGAGCATACCCCAGAAAAATCCATTGGCATTGAATCGCCACCAGTGCCATTTTAGCACGTTTGATGCAATATAGCCTCCATAGAGCGCAGAAACGATCCATTGAAGCACACTATTGATATCTCTGACGAAAAAGCCCATCATTACTCCAATAAATACGACAACGATTCCGACTATATAGTTCATACCAATGATTTTTCGGGTAGATGCCTGTGGCTCAATATATTTCAGGTAAATATCATTTACTATATAGGCTTGGGCTGCATTCAATGTACCGCTAAAAGTGCTCATGAAGGCTCCCAGTAAACCTGTTAAGACCAGGCCTACCAGACCAACCGGTAAAAATTTATTAATCACCACCGGTAATACCCGCTCGAAATCGACAATACCATTGGCATCTTTCAGATTCATCTGATGATAATATAAGAGCCCCAAGACGGTAAGCCCTATGATCAGGGCATATCTTACTGGCAATAAAATAATATTTACAAAGCCGCTCATTTTACTTGCTTCTTCTGGTGAGCGGGTTGAAAGAATTTTCTGCATATCATAATTGGGTGCGGGCCCTGCAAGTGAAGCTAAAACTCCTTTAAAAGTCATCATCATGAAGAAAATTGAAAACAGAGAATACCCGTCACTTTTGATTTTCTTGTTAACCTCATCGATTATACCTGTCCAGGACATGTCTAAACGAGCTCCGAAGAATGGATTATACCAGCCATGGGGCACATTTAATGGCTTCCCGTCTAATTGAGTAATTGCAATATAGGCCACCCAGATACAGGCAACTGTCATGATACAATATTTGATAATATCACCGACAACAATACTGTGCATACCTCCAAGTATGGAATAGAACATGGCAAAAAGGGTGAAAATAATACCGTATACATGGGGCGCATACTGGGGTGCAATGTAAAAAGGAAGGTAATCTTTGACCATATTCCAGGGAACGAATATTTCTATAAACTTGCCTAACCCCACAAAACCGTAAGCTAGAAAACCAAAACAACTCAGTAATGCAAAAACAACAACAATATTGTGTGAACCGCTTACCCCTGCCCCACTTGTACCAAAGCGGGTCTGTAGCCATTCAGCACCAGTTGTTGCATTTGACCGGCGAAGCCATCTCGACAGATACATCATTAAGAAAACCTGGTTAAAAACCGGCCATAGCCAGGGAATCCAGATACTTTTCATACCATATGCGAAGCAAAGGCTCACCATCCACATAGTTCCACTGATATCAAACATATCTGAAGCATCACTCAGGCCCAATTTATACCACGGTAATGATCTACCCCCTAACATGTATGCTTCCTTATTCTGTCTGGCCTTTTTACTGTACCAGAATCCGATGAAGATGGTACTTGACAGGTAAATCAAAATGATTGTAATATCAATAGATGATAATCTCATAGATTTTGAAGTGATTCAGATTTTAAGTTAAAACAATGATTGTTTTTTATCTGACTCAATTGCAGATGTTGATGCTCATCACGAAATAAGGAGTTTTTTAAGCTACAGACTAATACTATTTTATCCATGAATGAACCAAAAGTGAAACTCAGGGAATTATTAGTCGGTATGTATAAATGTGAATTTGGAGAATTGAAGCAGAAACTCAATTTGTTTTACCAACTGCTTTACCAAAATAAAAAAGCAGCTACACTTGTGATGTAACTGCTTGATTATGAATGTGGGAGCTACTGGGTTCGAACCAGTGACCCTCTGCTTGTAAGGCAGATGCTCTGAACCAGCTGAGCTAAGCTCCCATTCGTTTTGGAAAGGTTTGCAAATATAGAGTTTCAAGGCATTGACACCAAATTTATATGAAAAAAAATGAAGAGCGATTAAAAGATCGTGAAGAACAACCCGTTTACAATTATTCAAAAACGATTTGAAGTACTTCCCATGATTTTACCTGCCCAAAATTGTCAATATGGAAGGCGAAATATTGCAGCAAAAATGAAATAAGCTCTTTTCTTGCGGCCTTCGTAAAATTTACTGACACCCTATCTTCTTTTTCAGCTGATAAAATTGCCTGAATGGTTACACATACTGCGCCTACCAGAAAAGCAGGATGCTGGGGCTTTATGCTACTGAAGCATCCATTTTTAAGGTCGAAATAAATCTCATTCTCATTTTCAGCAGCAGCCGGTAGAAAACCAAGTTCTTCGCTAAGGTCAAGCAGAAAAAACACCAGAAAATTACTAAGTCGCTCCTCAATAAGGTCGAGACATAACAAATAATTAAAAATGAATTCAAATAATCTAGGATCAGGATGACCGTGACTGATAGATTTACAGATAACCTCATTCATAAACATAACCAGGGTACTTTTTACAGTATCCATTGGTATAGACTTATATGCCGGGCTGTTTCGTATTTCTGATACACGCTGAATTCCTCCATTTTCTTTATGATACACTATCATATCTAGCAAATGCAGTGATTGCATGATGGCAGGACTATACTTAGACTTATTTTTACGGACCCCGTTTATCAAATAAGATTGTAAACCAAATTCAGCGGTCAGCACCTGCAGTACAATGCTACTTTCAGCATACTTGGTACTTTTAAGTACGATACCCTTCGTTTTATGAAGCATATACCGTAAAAAAACGTGTCTGTAAGTGAGGATAGAAAATAATACATCCAACTAGTAAAGCTATGATTGCCGCAATTAAGACAGCTGCAGCAGCGATATCCTTAACTAAGCCGGCTTTCTTTGAAAAATCAGGAGAAACGAGATTTGTTAATTGCTCAATAGCCGTATTGAAAAGCTCAGCAACAACAACAAGCCCAAACATTGCAATGAGCGTTACCCATTCGATAGGTTTTAAATTGAGCCAGAAGCCGAGTGTCGTGATAACGATTATTGACAGACAATGTATTCTTAAATTCAGTTCTGAGCTTAATGCATACCTGACACCCTGATAGGCATAGCCAAATGACCTGAAAAATTTCTTCACTATTATATAAATTAATTAACCTGCCTCTGCCAGGTATAATGGGTAGAGTACTGAATTCTGAAGATGTAAATCTACACAAGAAACAAGGTCTTTTATTGTTTTCATCCGGGCAAGTTCCTGATCAGGTATGTACAGATTGTATTCATTTTCAAGGTGCCAGATTAATTCCTGAAATTCATGAGGACTTAACCCTAGATCTTCGGCCAAACGGTCGTAAGCTCTAAATACCTGTATGTCCATTAAAAAATTCGTTTTTAGTAAGTCTTTTAATTTTAAAAAAATAGACCTTTTCATGCTGTTGTAATTAGTTCATCCAATAAAAATCGCCTATAGCTTGTTACTACCAGCATTATCTTAGGCCCAAAGCCTGCTTGTATAGCTTTTTACGCTTATTTGACTGTTTCAAAGAAAAAGGTTTAACACAATCAACAATTCTTTTTTAACCGAACGTTCAAATTATTCGGTTCGTATTCCGACTTCTTTTCTACTAGAGAACGAGGGCCAGATCTTCTGTTTGAAATATTCTTATTTACGATATATACCTTTAAAAACAGGCCAAAATAAATGTATTCGCTGTATTATTACAATTGAGCAGAAAAAGTCTGATTAGCTTACTCAGAAATCACGAGAGAGGCTTTTATAAAAAAAAAGATCTTCCCGTTCAAGTATGAAATGCAGAATCAGGAATAATTCTGTTCAGTTTTCAAAACAGTAATGTCTGTTTTTACCTGGGAAAAGAAAAAAACCAAGTCATTCTCATACAACGTATCTAAATTTCTTTCATACCTGTAAAAAACTACATTTGCAACTAAAGCATTCTTTTAAAATATGTGGGCGTATATTTCTAAGGTAATTATTCGTTACCGCATACTGTTTCTACTTGTGATCAGCTTAGCTACGGCTTTTATGTTTTATAAAAGCCTTGGGTCGCGTATTTCATTTATTGGCGCAAAAATACTTCCATTGACTGATACTTCATATGTTGCCTATAATCACTTCAGAGCAAAATTCGGTGATGATGGCAGTGTATTCGTTTTAGGAATTTCTGACCCGGATATCTTCAGGCTTAATGAATTTAACGACTGGTACAAACTGGGAGAGGCAGTGGGGAAGCTTAAGGGTGTTAGCTATGTTTTATCAACAGCTCATTTATTCACAATTAGAAAAGATACGGTGGCCAGAAAATTTATTGAAGGCCCAATGCTTACTGCTGCCTTAAAATCCCAGCAGGCTACAGATTCAGTTTGTGCAGAGATTTATAGACTTCCATTTTACGAAGGATTTTTGTTCAATAAATCAAATCCGGCCACCTTGATGGCCATTTCGATAAACCAAAAAATACTTAATTCAAAATTTCGTACTCCGTTGGTTCATGAGATAATGAGACTCGGTAAAGCATTTGGTGACCGTCATCATACCGAAGTACATTTTTCAGGCCTGCCTTTTATCAGGTCTATTCTTACTGAAAAAATCGCATTAGAATTCAGGTTATTCCTGGTATTAAGTATTCTGGCAACGGCCTTAATTTTATTCTTGTTTTTCAAAAGTATCTACCCTGTTCTTTTTTCTATGCTTGTGGTAATAATCGGAGTGATCTGGTCATTAGGTATATTAAACTCTTTGGGATATGAGATAACATTGCTGACAGCATTAATTCCATCATTGATGGTCATTATCGGAATACCCAATTCAACTTTATTATTGAATAGGTATCATGCTGAATTTCAATTACATGGCAATAAGATTCTGGCACTGGAAACAGCTATTGAACATATTGGATTTACCACCTTTATCGCCAATATAACAACAGCTATTGGTTTTGGGGTTTTCTTTTATACCAGAAGCCAGGTACTTGGTGAATTTGGGGTAGTTGCATTCTTAAGTATTATGAGTACTTACCTGCTCGCCCTGTTTCTAATTCCAATCTTATTTAGTTTTCTACCACCGCCAAAGGGTAAAAATATGGAGCATCTTGAAAACAAATTACTCCAACGTATTCTTGATTTCGCCTTTCTAATGTCAGCGTACCGAAGAAAATGGGTTTATGGGATAACGTTTTTATGTATTTTTTTAGGGTTTATTGGCATCCTTCGTATAAATGTAAATGGCTTTATCGTTGATGATTTACCAAAAAAGGATCCTGTTTATACCGATCTTAAATTTTTCGAGAAAAACTTTGAAGGTATACTACCCTTTGAGATCAGTATTGATACAAAGCATAAAAATGGAATTCAAAATTTACTTTTTCTGGCTAAACTTGATACACTTGAAAAATTAGTCGACCAATATCCCATCTTCACAAAAGCCATATCAATAAACAAGGTCTTAAAATATTCAAAACAGGCTTTTTATAATGGCAATCCTGATAAATATATTTTGCCTTCAAACGATGAGCTACCATTTTTAACAGCATATGCAGGCAAGTCTATTGGTAATAACGGGCTCATAAAAAATTATGTAGACAGTTCTTCAGAAACAGCCAGAGTAAGTTTTCAAATGGCCGATATTGGCTCAAAGCGAATGAATAAATTACTAACTGTAATTAAACCAAGAATTGATTCACTTTTCCCCCCAGCAAAATTTAAGGTTCAGGTTACAGGGTCAAGTATAATTTTTATCAATGGCACGAATTACCTGGTTAAAAACTTGTTTGAAAGTCTTGCCCTAGCCGTAATTCTGATCTCATTCATTATGATCTGGTTATTTAAAACCTGGCAGATGGTACTGATTTCGCTAATTCCAAATTTAATTCCACTGGTGATGACGGCAGGAATTATGGGCTTTGCTGATATTTCATTAAAACCATCGACCATCTTGATTTTCAGCATTGCTTTTGGTCTGGCATCTGATCAGACCATTTACCTGCTTACCAGATATTGGTATAACCTGAAACAGGTAAACTTGATGCCTAACCGATTAAGGCAGGATACTTCATTGAATTCCCTCATTAAAGACAGCCTAAAACAAACAGGTGTCAGTATGATTTATGCAGCAGTTATATTATTTGCTGGGTTCTCTATTTTTGATGCGTCGCAATTTGGGGGTACAGTTACCCTGGGCATTCTGGTATCGATTACGCTCGTTTTTGCTTTAATAAGCAATCTTGTATTGTTACCCACTTTATTATTTACAATTGGACTACCATCGTCTATTCGTGTCACAAACGAGTGAGATTTAGAACCGCAGACCTAAAATCAGGGTATTATTTGACCCTGAGATTTTAAAAGCTTCGTAGCAATTGAAGGCCTCATAGCCAGATAAAATAAACCATAAAAACGATCATGATCAAGTTTTTAGTTTAGTTTGCCAAACCTTAACTATTCTACAAA
>Ga0123339_10000717_pt1 | contig 24313 bp, 24 predicted proteins | sample lystaG_FD_89956 | JGI IMG/M metagenome (GOLD analysis project Ga0123339, IMG submission 89956) | Glacier valley bacterial and archeal communities from Borup Fiord, Nunavut, Canada, to study Microbial Dark Matter (Phase II) -... | ecosystem: Environmental > Aquatic > Freshwater > Ice > Glacier ...
AAAACTCGTCAGTAAAACCTTTTTTAACGGCCATTTCATAAAAAGATTCTGCGAGCTTTAAAACCACATTGCCGGTAAAGCCGTCGCAGACAATAATATCGGCCTTGTCTGTAAACAGATCCCGGCCTTCAACATTTCCGATGAAATTAAAAAAAGCTGATTCTTTCATCATTGGAAATGCTGTTTGCATTAGCATGTTTCCTTTCTCGTCCTCTTCTCCAATATTTAATAAACCGACGGTCGGATTATCAATTCCATAAACTTTTTCGAGTAAGATTTTCGCCAGAATTCCAAATTGTACGAGAGAATCTGGTCTGCAGTCAGCATTAACGCCTACATCAAGCAACAAGCCAAATTTACCACTCAGTTTGGGAACAACAGTGGTAAGTGCGGGGCGAATAACTCCAGGTATTGTTTTTACGCTTAACATGGCTCCAACAAGCATTGCACCGGTATTACCGGCGCTACCAAATGAGTCAAGTTTGCCTTGTTTTAATAGTTCGAAACCGATTCCAATTGAAGAATTTGGTTTCTTCGTAATGGAGCGTGTTGGATTTTCGGCCATTCCGATTACCTCTTCTGTATGAATAAATTCAATTAAAGATGAATCAAACGCTTTCTGTTGAAAAAAAGGCTCTGCTAAATTTTTATCACCAATAAGCACGATTTTTTGATGCTCAGGCAATATTTTATAGGCTTCAATTGCTCCCAAAACGGCTGATTCGGGTGCAAAATCACCGCCCATAATATCTATTCCAATTTTCATCAAAAGATTTTTTTTGTCATTTAGACCGTTCAGGTTATCACCTGTAAAATTGTATTTTTATTTAATACAATTTTAATCTATGTGAAACAATTTTATGGAAATTAGCTCACATGGGTCTTTTTTTGAAAAAGAATATTATGCAGGGCTTGAATTTTCGATTATTAACTGACCGCGATAAAATAAATTACCATCAATGGTGTAAGCACGGTGCGGTAAATGTATTGCTCCAGTAGTTTTGTCAATGAAAAGAGGAGAGGCTGTAGCCTTATAATGAGTTCTCCTTTTGTCTCTTCTTGATTTGGAAATCTTTCGTTTTGGATGTGCCATTGTATTTTAATTATTCTAATTATTCTTTAATTTCTTTAATATTTCCCACCGTGGATCAGCACCGTCATCAGAAATTTCACTGCTGTTTTGAAGTTGTTTCAGCACCTGTGAAGTATCATTATTACAAATTGGCTCACCTGATTCATCTTCCTTATGCTGTAAAATTAATGGCAGTGAAAGGCAAATGAATTCATAAACCAATGAAGCTATGTCAATAGTATGATCATTTTTTGAAATGACAAGTATCTCTGGATCATCATATTCTTCTTCACCCAGTTTTACAATCAGCTTTTCGCGAATGCTAACCGGAAATTCAAAACTATCAAGGCAGCGTTCACAGATCAGATTAACTTTTCCGTCAAGTTCGAAATACAACATGAACATATCGTCTTGTTGTTTATCAAAGCTCAGTTTCAGATTGATTAATCCGCTCTTTAATAGCGAATATTCAAAATTGCTAAAGAACGCATCATCAATTTCAAAATAGAAATCATGTTTGCCAATCTTTAGACTGGCAAAAGGAATTGAAAATTGTTTCATTGTCTTCACCTTTCCCTCCGCAATAAGCCTGCAAATATAGGTATTAAATTTCTTATTAATTAGCAAGCTACTAATAATGCCCGAGTCTACTACCCTGATAGACCAAATTAATCCCGGTCTTTTGCAAGTTTTGTAATCTTTAAAGGGTGAGATTGTAATAGTTTTTGTTCTTCACGTTTAAGAAAAAGATCAGCCGCAGTAAACAATGCTTCCCTGAAAGAACCTTCATTGGCAATAGACTTTCCGGCAATATCATAGGCTACCCCATGATCAGGTGAGGTTCTGATAAAGGGAAGACCAGCAGTAAAATTTACACCTTTGCCAAATGACAGGTGTTTGAACGGAATTAAACCCTGATCATGGTACATGGCCAGTACTGCATCAAATTTTAAATAAGATGCCTGCCCGAAAAAACCATCAGCAGGGAATGGGCCAAATGCCATTATTCCTTCTTCAAATGCCTTATTAATAGTAGGAATGATGATTTCTTCTTCTTCTTTACCCAATAATCCCCGGTCTCCTGCATGTGGGTTTAGACCAAGAACCGCAATTTTGGGCTTTTCAATCCAAAAATCATTCTTAAGACTTTTATTCATCAGCCTGAGCTTTGAAAGTATATTCTCTTTAGTGATTGATGCTGCAACCTGGCTGATCGGTATATGGCCGGTAACTACGCCAATCTTTAAATCTTCACTGAGCATAAACATCAGACTGTCGGCCATACCCGCCTTTTGTTGCAGATATTCGGTGTGCCCTGGGAAAGAGAAACCTGCTTTTTGAATATTTGACTTATTTATTGGCCCGGTCACGAGGGCATCAATTTTGCCAGCAAGCAAATCTTCCATTGCAGCCTCAAGTGATTTAAAGGCATATTTTCCTCCAATTTCTGTATCCTGCCCCATTTCAATTTTCACTTCTTCTTCCCAACAGTTAATCAGATTTGGTTTCCTGAGATTTGCCTCGGCTGCGGTGCGAATGACCTGAAAATTAAATTCCTGTATACCCAGTAGCTTTTTATGGTAGGAAGTAGTCTTTACCGATCCATAAACTATGGGCGTGCAATATTCATAAATTCGAGAGTCTGAGAGTGTTTTAAGAATCACCTCTATGCCTATTCCATTTATATCGCCAATGCTGATTCCTATCCTGGCTTTAATATTCTCCATTCATTCGTTAATTAGGAAGCAATATTGTAAATAATATCTGGCAGATGCAATTGTATTACAAGGTCAATCTGCCTGCTATTAATACCTTTGTGGTCATATGCAGGTTCGTGCTAAAAAACATTTAGGTCAACATTTTCTTACCGATAAAAAAATTGCTAAACGTATTGCTGATGGGCTTAACCCAAGAGGCAGGTATTCGAAGGTTCTTGAAATCGGACCTGGTAAGGGCATCTTAACTGACTGGTTATTGCAGCATGATAATTATAAAATTGTTGCAGTTGATATTGATCAGGAGTCTGTCATTTTTTTACATGATAAGTATCCACAGTTTGCTGAATCAATTATTCTTGCTGACTTTCTTGACCTAGACACTTCAACACTGTTCCAGGAAGATTTTGCCGTCATTGGCAATTTTCCTTATAATATTTCTTCTCAGATTCTATTTAAAGTGCTTGAAGAAAGAGCACATGTACCTGAACTGGTGGGCATGTTTCAGAAAGAAGTGGCCCAGCGTATTTGTGCTGGCCCATCAACAAAGGAGTATGGCATTTTGAGTGTGCTGGTACAGGCATTTTATAAGGCATCGTATCTTTTTACGGTGAACCCCGGCTCGTTTTTCCCCCCTCCAAAAGTAAAATCGGGTGTTTTAAAACTTGACAGGCTTGAAAATTTTACGCTTGACTGCGATGAGAATTTATTTTTTCGAATTGTTAAAGCCGGGTTCAACCAGCGTAGAAAAATGCTTCGCAATGCCCTGTCCTCTGTCGGGCAGCTTCCTGTTGCTGTTGACATGCCTTTTGCTGACCGCCGTGCAGAAATGCTGACAGTTACTGAATTTGTTGAACTCACACAGTTTTTTATGACCCAGAAAGCAGATTAAACAAAGGTTACTTCTGGTTGGGCTACTGGGAAAAGCGTGTTCATGCAAATCCATTAAAAGCTTTTAATTAAGCTGCCAGATATAAAAATTCAGGAAGGCAGCAAAAGTTACCCAGGCTATATAAGGTATCAGCAGATAGGCTGCTGTTTTAGAGATACGGCTGAATATAAGGATACTTAACAAAATGAAAAACCATAATACCATAATGACTATAAAAGCTTCGTAGACATGATGAAGGCCGAAAAAAACAACTGACCAGGCCGAATTTAAAATGAGCTGGGTAAAGAATATAATGTATGCCCCAACCTTTGATATACTGACAGGTTTAATAATGACAAGGTATAGTGCAGTAGCCATCATGATATAAAGAATTCCCCAAGCCGGGCCGAAAACCCAATTCGGTGGATTAAATGAGGGTTTATGCAGATCAGCATACCAGTGAGGTATCTGAGAGGATGTAGACAGTCTGCCAATCAGTCCTGCTGATGCCGTGATGAGCAGACAAGCAATAAAGGTGATTATTTTTCTCATGTTGAAAGTTTAGTTTTACACATATTAACCGGCCTGAAACAAATGATAATTAGGCTAATTTTTGAATTACGTTAAAAGTATGAAACACATTCTTATCGTTGATGATGTGCATGCAGTATTCATGGAGATATTACAAAATCATGAATTTGTATGCGATTTTCAACCTGATATTTCGGTTGAAAAAGCGCTTGATATATTCGGGGACTATGATGCGCTGGTTGTAAGATCAAAATTTAAGCTTACCCGTGATATTCTGGCAAAAGCGGGTAAACTGCGTATCATCTGCAGGGCTGGTGCAGGAATGGATAATATCGATATGCTGGCAGCGGCAGAATTTAATATTCATTGCATAAATGCTCCTGAAGGAAACAGAGATGCTGTTGGTGAGCATACCCTCGGATTGCTACTGGCCCTGTCAAATAAATTGATTCAGAGTGATCGTCAGGTAAAAAAGCAGATTTGGAATCGAGAAGCAAACCGTGGTATTGAAATAAAGGGGAAAACTATTGCAATTATTGGTTTTGGTAATACTGGAGCAGCCTTTGCACGTAAACTGCAGGGTTTTGAATGCCGTATCCTTGCTTACGATAAGTATAAATCGGGTTTCGGTTCTGATTATGTGGAGGAAGCCATGCTTGAAGAAGTTTTTGATCAGGCCAATATTCTTAGTTTACATATTCCCCTGACTTTTGAAACAAAGGGAATGATGAATGGTGAATTTATTTCCCGTTTTAAAAAGCCTTTTTATTTTCTGAACACATCAAGAGGAGAGGTTCAGCGAATGACAGATCTGGTACTGGCACTAAACAGTGGACAGATTATTGGGGCTGGGCTTGATGTACTGGAGAATGAAAAATTCCCTTTAAAAGATCCTGCAGATGATGATTGGTTTCAAGCACTGTCTGTCCGCGATAATGTCGTATTAACCCCTCATACAGCAGGTTGGACAGTAGAATCGTATTTTAAAATTTCAACAGTTCTTGCCGAAAAAATTTTAAAGTTCTATAATCTTTCAATTTAATTCACGAATTTAGGGTAGTACAGGAGGCTGCAAATACAAAAACAAGCATCCAGAAAAAGTCTATTTTTTATTGATGAATGACCCAATCCGGCTTTTATTTTGAGAATTGGGCTTTAAATTTTATTTTTGATTCATATAAACAAGACTATATCCAGGTATAGTCTTGTTTGTTTTAAAAGCATGTAAGCAGATAATCATGAGTGACGTAACATATTTTACTAAAGAAGGTCTAGAAAAATTAAAAGAGGAATTAAAATACCTGAAAGCTGAGGGGCGCAGTCTGATTTCAAAACAGATTGCCGAGGCTCGCGATAAAGGAGACCTCTCAGAAAATGCTGAATATGATGCTGCCAAAGAGGCTCAGGGCTTGCATGAAATGAAAATTTCCCAGCTTTCTGAAGTTCTGGGCAGTGCCCGCCTGATTGATGAATCAAAACTTGATACAACTAAAGTACTTGCTCTGTCAATTGTGAAAATCAAGAATAATAAAAATAATGCGGTAATGACCTATCAGCTTGTTGCAGAAAAAGAAGCTGACCTGAAAACAGGTAGAATATCAATAAAGTCTCCGATAGCTCAGGGCTTACTCGGTAAAAAGGCTGGCGATTTTGCTCAGGTGACTACTCCTGGTGGCGTTATGGAATTTGAAATTTTAGAAGTGGGGCGCTAATCATGGCTTCTGTCTTTTCAAAAATTGTAAGCGGTGAAATACCTGCTCATATCGTTGCCCAGGATGATCACCATCTTGCTTTTCTAGACATTACCCCATTGGTGAGTGGGCATACCCTGGTAATCCCTAAGAAAGAGATTGATTATATTTTTAATATGCCTGATGATGAATTTCAGGCATTACATCTGTTTGCTAAAAAAGTAGCACTTGGTGTTGGGGCTGCAATTTCATGTAAGCGGGTAGGTGTTGCGGTAATTGGTCTTGAAGTTGCGCATGCCCATATACATCTGGTGCCTTTAAATCACGTGGGCGATATAAATTTCACACAGCCCAAATTAATAGTTAGCAGTGACGAGCTAAGTGCAACGGCAACCTTAATCAGGATGAAAATCAATTGAGCCAGAACAACATCTTTACTCTTTCAGTGCTGTTTTCTTGATTTTGCCGGGATTATCTTTTGCAAAAGCTGTCCATCCTGAATAAGATTTTAAATTAGTGTTGCCAGGATCGAAACGCTGAAAAGCATGGCAAACAGCAACTGCCAGCCCGTCGGTGGCATCAAGAAAACTTCCGCTTTCTTTAAATTGTAAAAGTTGCTTGAGCATCGCTGAGACCTGTTCTTTGGTAGCATTGCCCTTGCCCGTAATTGATTGTTTGATTTTTTTGGGCGAGTACTCCATGATGGGAACATCACGGTGTAAAGCCGCCGCCATAGCTACTCCCTGTGCTCGGCCCAGTTTCAGCATTACCTGCACATTTTTACCAAAAAACGGATCTTCAATAGCCATACAATCTGGATGATATTCGTCGATAAGGCCCAGACAGCGTTCAAATATTTTTTTTAATTTCAAAGCATGGTTGTCATACTTGGCCAGATGAATAACTCCGAGCGTAATCAATTCTAGCTTCTTACCTTTTTCGCAAATCAACCCATAGCCCATAATGGCTGTACCGGGATCTATGCCTAGAATAATTCGTTCAGATTTACTTCCATCTGCATTTTCCATATTTCTCATTCTTGATTCTGACCAAATATGATGAATCTATCGGCTTTTTTGCAAATTATATTAGTAATTATGAGTTTACAAAATGCAGACAGGTGCATTCAGTCATAATTCGTATTTTTAATTTTTTTCCCTGATTGTGTTTAATAACGAATGAAGAAACAAATAAGATCATTATTACCCTTTCTAATTAAGATTACGATTGTTTTATTAACCTTCTGGTTTATCTACCGTGAGCTCAGCCTTCCGGGAGCGGTAGATAAATGGCATTCACTGGTTTTAACGATCACTAAAAACGGTGGGCTAATCTCTTTTCTTGTTGTGTTTGGAATGATGGGGCTTAATTGGGCTCTTGAAACCTGGAAATGGATGTTTTTATGTCAGAAGATTGAACATATAAATTATAAAACGGCAGTTTGTTCATTACTTGCAGGGTTAAATCTGGCCATATTCACTCCTGGAAGAATTGGTGAATACGGAGGCAGAGTCATGTACCTCAGACCTGAGAACAGGTCCAGAGGATCTATAGCCATGCTAGTCGGGGCCTTGAGCCAGATGCTGGTAACATTGGTATTTGGGCTTATCGGCATGTTGTTTTTTATACATAAATACCTCAGGATAGCACCTATATTCTACATATTGCTTCTGTCAGGTACCCTGGTTTTAATTGCTGGTCTTATATTATCTTATTTTCATGTACACTGGTTCAACACCTTGCTGCTCGCGTTTCCTTTCTTACGCCGTTTTGAAAATAGTCTCGAAGTACTGAGACTTTATAATGGGTCTGAGTTATTACAGGTGGTCTTACTCAGTTTATGCAGGTATCTGGTTTTTTCTCATCAATATTATGTGCTACTACTTGTTTTAAATGGTAGCGCACCCTACTTTATGTGTATGGTTGCCATCAGTTTGATTTTTTTGGTTCAGTCAATATTACCAAGCTTTGCCCTTGCAGATCTTGGGGTCAGAGGAGCCGCCGCAGCTTTTTTTCTGGTTTACGTAATCGGTACAGTCAGTTCTATCCCGATTCTTGCTGCCGCATTTGGTGTATGGCTAATAAATATTATTTTTCCCGCCATTATAGGCTTATATTTTGTGCTTAAATTAAATTTTACAGTTGCTAATACTCCTTAATTTTTTATCTGCCATTTTCTTATTAGTCTACGTTGCACTGATTATTACTTTTATTTCAGGTTGGTTGCGCCTTAAAGAATCTGACAGAATCAGTGTCACGGGCTTACTTAAGGTAAGTGTTCTTATTGCAGCCAGAAATGAAGAAGCCTGCATCTTAAATTGTCTGAACGATATTCTGGCTCAGCAATATCCTCCCCATCTGATTGAGATAATTGTCGTTGATGATCATTCAACAGACCTAACTTCTGAAACAATTTTAAGTCTGCGCAGTGGGCAGATCAAGCTGATACGTCTGAACGAAACCAAGGCGTTAAATTCCTATAAAAAAAAGGCTATTACTGAAGCAATCAAACTTTCGACAGGCGAACTTATTATTACCACAGATGCAGATTGCCGTATGGGTTATGACTGGATTTCATCTATTGTTTCTCTCTATGAGCAGGATTCAAGTAAGTTAATTTCTGCCCCGGTTACTTTTTTTGCTGAAAAAGGTACTTTCCAAAAAATACAAACCCTTGAATTTATTTCTCTTATTGCCATGGGTGCTTCAGCTATCGGAAATAAAATGCCGTTTACCTGTAATGGGGCAAATATGGCCTACTCAAAAGCTGTTTTCCTTGAACTCGATGGTTTCCAAGGTATAGATCATATTGCCTCAGGTGATGATGAACTTTTTTTACATAAAGTAGCCGCTGCCTACCCTGATCAAATTAGTTTTTTAAAATCAAGAAAAGCCATTGTTTACACGTATGCAAAAGATAATCTGGTAGAATTCATCAAACAGCGTAAGAGATGGGCCTCAAAAAGCATGAAATATAAAAACAAATTACCTGTTTTTGTTTCCGTTCTGGTTTATCTTTTTTATCTGAGTATTCTGCTGAACTTTGTCGGGGGCGTTTTTTACCCTTTGTTATTAAAAATGGCGGTAATTGAACTTTTTATTAAATTGGCAGTAGATGCCCTGTTCTTTTACCTGGCAGCTAAATTTTTTAATCGAAGGAACTATCTTTTTTTGTTGGTTCAAGGTAGTTTATTACACATTTTTTATATTCTTTATATTGGTGTTATTGCCAGGTTCGGGACATATGAATGGAAAGACCGAATGGTAAAGTAGGTTTTATAGTACGCTTTTGTAAATCAGAGGATGAAAGAAAATTCACCCAACCGCAGGGTATGGAAACGTTTTGCAAGTAATAGTTTATCTGTTGGGGGGCTGGTGTTTATTATCTTCCTGGCGATTGTCTCAATACTTGGTTACCTGATCATGCCCGATGATTCACCTATGGCAAATCAGATGCATATTCAACTAAGTATTAAAAAACCTGCATCAATGTTCAGGTTTTTACGGATCCCTAAATCAGAGCCTGTTGAGACTATGAATATCTTTAAGAAGCTAATAGGTGGGCAGCCTTCTTACTATGATGAAATACCCATAAATTTTTATCACTTTAAAGATGATTCAATCCAGATTTCAACATTTACCGGTGTAAGAGGAGATGTTGCCGAGTTATCAACGTATTCAATAGCCCGGGTATGCTATGCACTTAAAGAATCAGGCCGCATAAGAAAAGTTGGTAACAGGCTTTTTTTTATACCGCTTGAAGGGCATATGATTTCTAAATCTATTGATGAGCTGAGACAGATAATTATTCGAGACCGTTTATTTAAACGAACATATATTCTGGGTACTGATTTATATGGGAGGGATATGCTGTCAAGGGTAATCCTGGGTTCAAGAGTATCGCTTTCTGTAGGTCTTATTGCAGTCATCATCTCTATGATTGTTGGTATCACAATGGGAGCTCTGGCAGGTTTTTATGGGGGTTGGGTTGATAGACTGATCAGCTGGCTGCTAAGTGTTGTCTGGTCATTACCTGCCTTGCTGCTGATAATTGCGATTAGTTTTGCTTTAGGAAAAGGATTTTGGCAAATATTTGTTGCCGTTGGGCTCACCATGTGGGTTGAAGTTGCACGTATGGTCAGGGGGCAACTCTTTAGTATCCGTGAATCAGAATTCGTGGAAGCTGGTAAAGCTCTTGGCTTTAGCAATTTTAGAATTATTACCAGGCATATTTTACCCAATATTGGAGGCCCTGTTTTAGTGGTAGCATCTTCAAACTTTGCTTCTGCCATTTTACTGGAAGCCGGGTTAAGTTTTCTTGGGTACGGGGCCCAGCCACCTTTTCCGACCTGGGGCTCAATGATTCGCGAAAATTATGGGTATATTATCATTGATGCTGCTTTTCTTGCTATTATTCCAGGGGTTGCTATCATGTTGCTTGTTTATGGCTTTAATTTAGTCTCAATAGGCTTGAGTGATTCATATGATGTAAAAGCACAAACGTCACATCAGGCATAGTTGACATTGATTGTTTTAAATATGAATGTGAATAAAAAATTTTTAAATGTCTGAGAAACCATTTAAAACAGCGGTTTTTTGTTAAATTTAATCCACAATGATCATTTATGGTTGATCGCAGGACTCCTAGCATCGATACGCAGAATACCGAAGAGATCATCAGTCTTCTAATCAGAAGACAGGCTGAACTCAATTCGCTGCTCGAAATTACGCAAGCAATAAATCATAACTATACAGAGGCAACAATCTTTCAAATGTTTGAGTTTGTACTAAAGATGCACCTCAAAGTTGGAAAACTCAGGCTTTTCATTTATAATAATAAAACCTGGAATGCCGCGGCAATGTACGGGGCCATCGAACTAACGCCTAAACAACAATTTACACTGTGTAAAAAGTTGCGTATGTATTCTGAAACAACCTTCCTGAAGAGACTAAAAGACAGAGAATTAAATGAATATGAACTGCTGATTCCTGTTTTTTACAATGATGATCAGTATGCTTATGTTCTGCTGGGTGACTATACTATAAATGATCATGTTAACAGTGATGCGAGTTTTATACAAACCATCATTAATGTAATTATGGTTGCTATTGAAAATAAGCGCCTGTTTAAAGAAAGACTTGCCCAAGAACGTTTTCAAAAAGAAATTGAACTTGCCGGTCAGGTACAGTCGATGCTGTTTCCACGTGACCTGCCTCATAATATGCGTATTGATATTGACGCCATATACCTGCCACATCATTCTATTGGAGGTGATTATTACGATTATTTTGAATTAAATGAGAATGAATTTCTTTTTTGCATTGCTGACGTTACGGGAAAAGGTATTTCTGCAGCCTTATTAATGGCAAATTTCCAGGCCAATTTACGGGTGTTTTCCAAGCATTGCTCTTCACTGGTAAATCTGGTGACTGAATTAAATGAAGTCCTTTTCAGCAGTACCAAGGGTGAAAAGTTTATTACACTTTTTGTAGGTCTTTTAAATACTGAAACCCGGGTTTTGAAATATATTAATGCCGGTCATCATCCACCTTTCGTAATCATTGATGGTAAGGTTGAAATTCTCGAAAGTGGAACTACCGTAATTGGTGTTTTTGAGGAGCTGCCATTTATTAACCCAGGTGAAATAATACTCGACTCAGGAAGTCTTGTCTTTTGTTATACAGACGGGCTTGTTGAATTTGAAGAAGAAAATTATATGATGGATATCGATGGGCTGAGAACTTTCGTAGAGCAGAACCAGAAATTAAGGGTAGCTGAACTAAATAAGAAACTCATTCGCCATGTTCGCAATAAAACCAAGCGGGTACAGTTTGATGATGATATTACCATCCTTAGCTTTAAATACAGCTAATCCAAACCGTTTGCACATATGCCCTTATTTTCATTTTACCAACAGGAACTTATTGAAGCAGGTTGCGATGAAGCAGGCCGGGGCTGTCTTGCCGGACCAGTTTATGCTGCTGCAGTTATTCTTCCCAAAGACTTTTATCATCCCTTACTGACAGATTCAAAGCAATTAAGTGAAAAGCAGCGGTTTTTATTGAGAGCATGTATTGAAAAAGAGGCAATCAGCTATAGCCTGGGCATTGTTTCTCATACCGAAATTGACAAGATCAATATCTTACAAGCCTCAATTCTGGCAATGCACCAGGCTGTAGCGAAACTGCAGGTTCAGCCAGAGCTTCTTCTAATTGATGGTAATCGGTTCAATCAGTATACTGGTATTTCACATGTTTGTATTGTAAAAGGTGATAGTCTGTATTTCTCAATTGCTGCCGCCTCTATTCTTGCGAAAACCTACAGAGATGAATATATGCTTGAGCAGCATATGCTCTACCCTCACTATAACTGGATCAGTAATAAAGGGTACCCTACTGCATGCCATCGAAATGCCATCGAAAAATATGGGCTATGCCAATACCACCGTATGACATTTCGATTACCTGGCACCAGATAAAACTAAAACAGCCATCGCTAAAGCCGTTTAATTTTTAACTTTGCCCCGCCCGAAAGGCATATTCAATTATTAATATGGAATACAAAAAGACAGCTTTATTTTCGGAGCATGTGTTACTTGGTGCAAAAATGGTTCCTTTTGCAGGCTATGAAATGCCTGTTCAATATTCAGGAATCAGTGCTGAGCATGAGGCGGTAAGACTTCGTGCCGGTTTGTTTGATGTTTCTCATATGGGTGAATTTATGGTTAAGGGTGATGGGGCAGAAAGTTACCTGCAATCAATCACCAGTAACGATATTACCAAGCTTATTGATGGTAAGGCCCAGTACGCTTGTCTGACAAATGATGCCGGTAATATCATCGATGACCTTCTGATTTACCGCATTGAGTCTGGCATTTATATGATCGTTGTCAATGCATCAAATATTGCAAAAGACTGGGCCTGGATGCTGAAAGCCAAAGAAAATGCTGGCTTTCAGGTTACCCTGACAGATATTTCAGAAAAAACGTCACTACTCTCATTACAAGGTCCTCTGGCGACTGAAATTCTTCAGAAAATTAGTTCAGTCGATTTCAATGCACTCTCTTATTATACCTTTACCAAAGGAACAATTTCTGGTATTAAAAATATTTTGATTTCAGCCACCGGATATACAGGCGCAGGTGGGTATGAATTATACCTTGATAATGTAGGTGCTGCTATCTTATGGCGTAGTATTCTGGATGCGGGGGCTGAACAGGGTTTAATTCCTGTAGGCCTCGGTGCCCGAGATACCTTGCGTCTTGAAATGGGTTACTGTCTGTATGGTAATGATATTGATGAAACTACCAGCCCACTTGAAGCAGGCCTGGGCTGGATTACTCGTCTGACTAAATCATTCAGTGGATCAGCACAATTAATTTCTCAAAAAAATGCGGGTATTACCCGAAAATTAATTGGTTTTACAATGATAGGCCGGGGAATTCCGCGTCATGATTATGAAATAAGAAATAAGGAGGGAGTGAAAATCGGGGAAGTTACATCTGGAACTCATTCACCTTCTCTTGCCAATGGTATTGGTCTCGGCTATGTAGCTACTGCGTATATTCATCCAGGTACTGAAATTGATATTATAATCAGAGATCAGGCCTGCCCTGCAATTGTATCGAGTCTTCCCCTTTATAAAAAATAATATGCCTTCAATAGACGTCTGTTTTACGCCTGCATTATTACACCTTTATGATGTTAGGGCAAAGGTTGTGGTCATTATTGATATTTTCAGAGCCAGCTCATCGATCTGCTATGGATTTGAAAATGGTGCCCTTGAAATCATTCCGGTTTCTACTATAGAACAATGCGAAAGTTTTAATGGCAACGATTATCTGCTCGCTGCTGAGCGTGATGGTGCAGTTGTCGAAGGGTTTCATTTTGGGAATTCACCCTATTCTTATACGGCAGAAAAAGTATCAGGCCAGAAAATTGTGTTAACAACAACCAATGGCACCTATGCAATCGAGCAGGCTGCAGGTGCAGCTGAGATAGTCATTGGATCATTCTTAAATCTTTCTGCACTATGTGACTGGCTGCTGAATGACGGCCGTGATGTCATCTTACTTTGCGCAGGCTGGAAGAATCTTTTCAACATCGAGGATACAGTCTTTGCAGGAGCCGTTATTTCAAAGCTTTTTCATTCATTTAATCTTGACGGTGATTCTGCGGTGGGGGCACTCGATCTGTTCAGGCTCTATGAGCTTAAACTAGAGGCTATTATTGAAAAGAGCTCTCATTCTCGAAGAATGAAACAGCTCGGCATAGAAAAAGATGCGCTTTTCTGCCTTCAGACAGATATCTGCAAACAGGTTCCCATAATGAAAAACGGTATTTTAACTGTCGTATTAAGTACCATTAATTCTTAGCCTATCATTGAAGTTGTTCTCAACTGTCTGACGATTATAGCTTTTTATTAGTATGATGCCGGTCTTTATCCCGAGTCGTTTTTTTGCGCATGTTTTTTTCAAAAGCTGCATCCAGATCAATGCCTGTTTGATTCGCAAGACAGCAAACTACAAACAACACATCAGCCAGTTCATCACCAAGATCCAATTCAAGGTCAGACTGTTTACTTGACTGTTCTCCATACGTACGGGAGATGATTCTGGCGACTTCACCCACTTCTTCTGTAAGTATGGCCATATTGGTTAATTCATTGAAGTACCTGACACCAAATTTTTTGATGTACTGATCAACCTTTTCCTGTAAGTGCTGCAGTTCCATTCCTATTAATTTTTATTTCTTGTATCAATTTCAATGGTTACCGGTCCGTTATTAATCAGGCTTACCTGCATATCGGCGCCAAAAATACCAGTGAATACTTTTCTCATTGGTTGATTACTAACCGGGTTTCCCGGCTCAGATATAGTACAAGGCTTTTCGAGTAGGGTTGTGAATTTGTCAACGAAGGCTTCATACAATGAGATTGCTTCTTGACCTTTGGCTGCTCTGATAAATGAAGGTCTGTTACCCTTACGGGTATCAGCAATCAGAGTAAACTGACTGATAATTAAAATCTGCCATCTTTTATCAATCAGACTCAGGTTCATTTTTTCATTTTCATCACTAAAAATGCGCAGCTGGCTGATTTTACTCACCAGCCAATCACCATCATCGTTCGTATCACCGCTCTCAATACCAATAAAGACCAGTAAACCCTGATTTATACTGGCATAAATTTCCTGGTCTATTTTAACACTTGCCTCATTTACCCTTTGTATTATTGCTTTCATATATCCGGGCTTAAACCCTGGTGTCGCGGTTCAGATAGATACTGCAATAGGTATCATAACGGCTGGCTTCTATATCACCGGTTTCAACAGCCTCAACAATTGCACATCCAGGCTCATGCATATGATGACAGTTATGAAACCTGCATTTCGGCATAAGCGCCTTCATTTCTCTAAAATAATGGCCTAATTCTTCTTTTTCAATGCCGATTATCCCTAATTCCCTGATTCCCGGGGTGTCGATAATAAATCCGCCTGAAGGGAATTTAAACATTTCGGCAAATGTTGTGGTGTGTATACCCTTTTCAGAAGCATCAGATATTTCTGAAGTGCGAAGTTCAAGACCCGGAATTAACTGATTGATCAGGGTTGATTTTCCAACACCCGAATGCCCTGAAATCAAGCTGATTTTATTTGACAGTGTCGCATTCAGATCATCCATACCGCTATTTTCTAATACAGACACCTCTAGAACAGGATAACCAAGCTTAATATAAATCTGCTCGATTTCACGAACGCTCTCCAAATTCTCTTCACTATAAAGGTCAAACTTATTAAAAAGCAACGTCACTGGCACGTGAAATGCTTCAGCGCTGACAAGATACCTGTCTATGAAACCCAACGAAGTTCGGGGCTGGGCGAGGGTTACCAATAAAATTGCCTGGTCCATATTAGAGGCAAGGATCTGTACCTCATGTGACTGATTGATTGATTTACGAAGTATATAGTTAAACCGTTCATTTACCTTCGAGATAACCGCAGTTGGCTGATCTGGCTCTTTTTCAAATTCAACAAGATCTCCAACTGCAACTGGATTAGTCGTGCGCAGTCCTTTCATTCTTATTTTACCTTTTATCCGGCATTCATACCTGGTCTCAGTTTCATCCTCTACGATATACCAGCTACCAGTTGACTTTATAACTCGACCTGTCATTAAAATATAGACTTAGCAATACGGTAGGTTGGTTCTGCCGTTCCCATAGTATAAAAATGAAGTACTGGAGCGCCTGCTTTGATCAGATCTTTTGATTGCTGTATCAGCCATTCAATACCAATTTCCTTTACCTGCTTTTCATCTTTAGCCAATGCTATTTCTTCGCAAAGCGTTTCAGGCATATCAATATGAAATATTTTGGGCAGATTAATGAGCTGTTTTGAGCTTGTAATTGGTTTCAGGCCTGGTATTATAGGCACCATAATACCTTTTTCACGACATCGTTTAACGAAATCGATATATTTTATATTATCAAAAAACATCTGGGTGACAATAAATTCTGCACCCATATCTACTTTTTTCTTTAAATAATCAAGATCAGTTTTCAGGTTAGGTGCCTCGAAATGTTTTTCAGGATAACCGGCAACCCCCATACAGAAATCGGTTTTTATTGGATCTTTTAGGTCTTCATCAACATATTTACCCGCATTCATGGCTACAACCTGTTCAAGTAGTTGCAATGCATTTGCATGCCCACCTGGATTGGGGATAAAAGCACTATCTGTTTTTATGGCATCTCCCCGTAAAACCAGCACATTATCAATGCCTAGAAAATTAAGTTCAATAAGTGTATTTTCTGTCTCTTCTTTATCAAAGCCCCCGCAAATGATATGCGGTACGGCATCAACTTTATACCGGGCCTGTATTGCCGAACATATGCCGACAGTACCTGGTCTTTTCCGGTATGAAATCTTTTCAAGCAGTCCATTATCACGCTTCTTGTAAACATGCTCTTCCCGGTGATAGGTGACATCGATAAATGGTGGATTAAACTCCATCAGGGGGTCTATCGTATCAAATATTGATTGAATACTCTGACCTTTCAACGGAGGAAGAAGTTCAAAAGAAAACAATGTCTCTGTTGCTTTTTTGATATGCTCTGTTATTTTCACTTAACTGGGTAACTTTAGTAAAATTTAAAGAATCGCTTCAAAAATGCAATTCTTTTTAAATAATTGGGGCTAGTTCTGAAGGATCATATGATAGTGCAGGAGCCAGCCAGCGTTCTATCTCTTCAATGGGCATCTCTTTACGGATTGCATAATCTTCAACCTGATCTTTTCCTATTTTACCGACAGTGAAATATTTGGCATCAGGATGTGAAAAATAAAATCCGCTGACAGATGAAGCCGGATACATGGCAAAATTACTGGTCAGGCTGATGCCTATATTTTTTTCTACATCAAGCAGTTCAAATAGAGTTGCTTTTTCGGTATGGTCAGGGCATGCGGGGTAACCTGGTGCCGGTCTGATTCCCTGGTATTTTTCGGCAATCAGGTCTTCTCCAGCCAGTTCTTCGGTTGCCGCATAACCCCAGTATTCTTTTCTAACCAGTTCATGCAACTTTTCTGCAAAAGCCTCTGCCAGCCGATCAGCGATTGCTTTGACCATAATACTATTATAATCATCCTGATGTTTCTCGTAATCTTCGACCAGAGATTCAATACCAAGACCTGTGGTAACAGCAAAGCCACCCCAGTAATCTTTGATCCCGGTACCAACCGGAGCAATATAATCGGATAGGGCAAGGTAAGCTGCACCCTTACTACGTTCACTCTGCTGACGAAGGGTATGTATGACCTCTTTTACCGTATCCCGGCTTTCATCGGTATACAGGATGATATCATCGCCATTACTTGCTGCCGGATAAAAACCAATGACCGCATTTGCACGTAACTGCTTACGGTCAATGATCTTGTGCAGCATCTTAACGGCATTCACATGTAACTCTTTTGCTTCAGTACCGACATATGAATCGTTAAAAATATCAGGGTAGGTACCTCTGAGTTCCCATGTATGAAAGAAGGGTGTCCAGTCAATATAATCTATCAGATTTTTAAGGGGATAATTCCTGATCACTTTATTGCCAATGAAACTGGGTTTACCCGTTACTTTCAAGCGGTCAAATTGTAAAGCTTTACTGCGGGCATCGGCAAGTGTTAAGAGGTGTTTGTCATTCTTGCGATTAGCGTAATTTTCACGCATCGTCTGATAGTCAAGGGCTATCGCTGCAGCATAGTCTTTACTTTTCTCGGCATTTAGTAAATTTGAAACAACAGGAACACTACGGGAAGCATCATTTACGTGTACCGTAGGATAGGAGTAATTAGGGGCAATTTTTACGGCTGCATGTACTTTTGACGTTGTTGCACCACCGATTAACAAAGGTATTTTAAAACCCTGACGTTCCATTTCTCTGGCTACGTGCACCATCTCATCGAGAGATGGAGTTATCAGCCCGCTCAGGCCGATTGCATCAACATTTTCTTCTCTGGCCATATCGAGTATTTTCTGGGCGGGAACCATAACACCCATATCAATAACCTCGAAATTATTGCAGGCAAGTACAACACTTACAATGTTTTTGCCAATATCATGCACATCTCCTTTTACAGTTGCCATTAAAATTTTACCCGCGTTTTTACGTGTAACTATAACTTCTTCACCTCTTAAGGCAGCTTCTCTATTAATTTTTAATTTTTCTTCTTCAATAAAAGGCAGGAGGTAGGCTACGGCCTTCTTCATCACTCTTGCACTTTTTACTACCTGGGGCAAGAACATTTTACCTGCACCAAAAAGGTCACCAACCACGCCCATTCCATCCATCAGAGGGCCTTCTATTACTTGTAGCGGCCGTTCATATTCCTGTCTCGCCTCTTCAACATCCTGATCCAGAAAATCAAGAACCCCTTTGACAAGTGAATGAGAAAGTCGTTGCTGTACTGATCCTGATCTCCATTCCTGTTCAACGACAGCCACTTTATCCTTGCTTTTTACGGATTCGGCAAAATCAACAAGTCTTTCAGTAGCATCAGGTCTGCGGTTCAGCAGTACATCTTCGACCAGCTGAAGCAGGTCTTTTGGGATTTCTTCATATACTTCAAGCATTCCTGCGTTGACAATGCCCATATCAAGGCCAGCATGAATGGCATGGTACAGAAATGCACTGTGCATGGCTTCTCTTACGGGTTGGTTACCACGAAATGAGAATGAAATATTACTGATACCACCACTAACCTTGGCCCCGGGTAAATTAGCCTTGATCCATCGGGTAGTATTTATAAAGTCAACCGCATAATTACTATGTTCTTCAAGCCCTGTTGCAACAGTCAGCACATTCGGGTCAAAAATTATATCTTGCGGCGGAAAACCAATTTTTTCGGTTAGCAGATCATATGAACGTTTACAAATATCAATTTTACGGGCATAAGTATCGGCCTGCCCATCTTCGTCAAATGCCATGACCACGGCCGCTGCCCCATAGCTTTTAACCTTATTGGCATATTCGAGAAATTTTTCTTCACCTTCTTTCAGGCTGATGGAATTGACAATACTCTTTCCCTGGAGGCATTTGAGTCCGGCCTCAATAACTGACCATTTTGATGAGTCAACCATGATTGGCAGTCTTGCAATATCAGGTTCTGCTTCAAGGAGATTTAGAAATTTGACCATTGCAGCCTCACTATCAAGCATACCCTCATCCATATTTACATCGATAATCTGTGCCCCTCCTTCTGCCTGTTGGCGGGCAACATTTAAGGCAGCTTCATAATCACCTGCCAGAATAAGCTTCGAGAATTTTGGTGAGCCAGTAATATTTGTACGCTCACCAATATTTATGAAGTTAGCATCAGGCGTTATGGTAACTGATTCAAGACCTGCAAGGTGCATCCATGGCTCAGGGGTTGCCCTGGGCCTGGGTTTGGTGGCATGAGCATGGCGGGCGATAACCCTGATATGATCAGGCGTGGTACCACAGCAACCCCCAACGATATTCAGAAATCCGCTTTTCAGGAAATCTTCAATATGGTGCCCCATATGTTCTGGGCTTTCATCATATTCACCAAATTCGTTCGGTAAGCCTGCATTCGGGTAGGCGCTCACAAAGAACGGTGCTTTGGCAGCAAGTTCTTCGATATAGGGTCTCATCTCTTTTGCGCCCAGAGCACAGTTAAGTCCGATGCTAAGTGGACGGGCATGGGCAACTGAGTCAAGAAAAGCCTCAGTTGTCTGGCCCGACAGCGTTCTTCCACTGGCATCAGTTATTGTTCCCGAGATCATAACAGGTAACTTTTTGCCTCTTTCTTTAGAAAGTTTATCAAGTGCAAAAAGCGCAGCTTTACAATTCAGGGTATCAAATACAGTTTCAACCAGAAACAGATCAACCCCTCCATCACGCAGACCCTGAGCCTGAACAAAATAGGCATCTACCAGCTGATCAAATGTTATTGCCCTGTATCCGGGGTCATTCACATCGGGAGAAAGAGAAGCCGTACGATTAGTAGGGCCTAGAGCTCCTGCTATAAAGAGAGGCCTTTCAGCCCTGGATTCAAGAATAGCCTGACGAGCAATTTTTGCACCTTGATAATTTAATTCATAGGCAAGATCTTCCATCCCATAATCTGCCATGGCAATAGAGGTAGAGCTAAATGTATTGGTTTCAAGTATATCAGCTCCTGCTTCAATATATTCTTTATGGATAGTCAAGATAATATCAGGGCGGGTTAGATTTAGCAAATCATTATTTCCCTGTACATCTTTTGGGTGAGAGGCGAAACGGTCAGATCTGAAATCCTGTTCATTGAGCTTATATTGCTGGATCATTGTGCCCATGGCCCCATCAATCACCAGAATTTTTTCAGTTAATACTTCTTCAATAGACTTTTGCATCATTGTTCCCTTTTCTTCTTTATAAACGTACAATACGGGCTTATTGTTAGAGATCAGAGACCATCAGACTTATCTTTTCTTCAATTTGAAGATAGAATGTAGCACCTTGTAAGTACAGGTTGCTAAGACATCGCAGGGTCTAATCCCTCCGTCTTTCGTAATAAGCTCACAAATATAATTTTTTTTTCGAACTTGGCTTCTATGGTTCCTGCAAAAATCAACCTTTCAGGGTGGTTAACGCTGCTCGTAATGGCCTTTATACTTTCTGATTGTACTAGTCAGTCGCAGAGAACAATGTCTGTCAGTGAAATTAGGATAGATGGCTCAAGTACAGTTTTTCCACTTTCTGAAGCAGCTGCAGAAGACTATCACATTCTCAACCAACGTTCACGAATTTTGATTGGTATTTCTGGTACGCTTAGCGGTTTTACTAAATTTTCTCAGGGTCTGACAGACGTAAATAATGCCTCAAGAGCAATTCTTCCTGCTGAAGATGCTATTTGCAGGCGCAATGGAGTAAATTATATTACACTGCCACTGTGCTACGATGAAATTATGGTGCTTGTAAGTAAGTCAAATACCTGGGCAGACAGCCTGAGCCTTACCGAACTTCGCTTAATCTGGTCACCTGCATCTCAAGGCAAGATCATCTACTGGAGCCAGATAAGAAATGGTTGGCCACATCAACTGATTCATCTTTATAGTCCAGGACCCGCATCCGGTACCTTTGAGTACTTTACTGAAGCCATCAATGGAAAAGCCAGATTGTCACGTGAAGACGTAAATCCAAGCTTTGATCCTGAAAGATTGGTTCAGAATTTAAGTTCTGACCCTCTTGGGCTTTCTTATTTTGGCTATAATTATTACCGCAAGAACATGAATTCATTAAGGAAGGTACCACTTAAGAAACTGGCAGTTTACCCAGCTCAATTAAATCAGGCCACTTCTACAAATGGATATTCCCGAAACCCCTTATCACGAATTTTATTCCTGTATATCAATAAAAAGTCACTAGAAAAAAAAGAATTTCGAAGCTTTATTCTCTTTTATCTGGCAATGTTACCACGTCTGATTGCTGAGACAGGATATATTCCGCTGACCAAAGCTACCGATTCTTCTAAGCAGAGGGTTGATCTGCTTATGCCAAAACCCAATTGCTCAGCTGCCGAACTGGAAATATACCTTCGTTCATATCAGCTTAACCCTGCGCCTCAATAAATCAGTTAAACGCTAAATGGAAAAAATCAAAGAGAAAATTATTGCAGCTTTTTTATTTCTGTGTGCAATTCTAACAATTGCTGTAACCGTTGGCATGATTGCCGTATTAGGCTTTGAGTCTATTGCATTTTTTAGAACCGTTTCCTGGCCTGCGTTTTTCTTTTCTCAGGAATGGACCCCATTTTTTGCAGAACGTAAGTTTGGTATTCTCCCCCTGTTTTCAGGAAGTTTACTAGTAGCAGTTCTTGCCTTAATTCTTGCTATTCCAGCTGGATTTTCAATTGCTGTTTACCTGAGTGAATATGCCAAACCAGCTCTGTTGGTAAGATTCAGATCATTACTTGAGCTATTAAGCAGTATTCCGACTGTTGTTTATGGTTTTTTTGCCTTGTTTTTTGTAACTCCCTTTCTGGTAAAGATAATTCCCGGATTACAGGGAATGAATGCCCTGTCACCAGCACTTATTATGGGTATCATGCTCATTCCATATTTTACCTTTCTTTGTGAAGAAGCATTGGCAGAAGTTCCTGGTAGTTTCAGACAGGCATCATATGCACTGGGCTGTAATAAACTTGAAACTGCTTTTCGTATCGTCGTTCCGGCAGCCAGGCCAGGTCTTATATTTGCGATTTTAGTTTCAGCTTCTCGTGCAATGGGTGAAACCATGATTGTCGCTATTGCCGCCGGTCAAGCCACCGGAATTGAATTAAATCCCTTGCATCCTGTTGAGACCCTGAGTACCTATATGATACATATCAGCTCTGGTGATCTACCCTTGAATTCTTTAGGTTTTAAAACAATATTTGCCGTTGGATTCATGCTGTTCCTTTTCACCTTTTTTCTGAACAGTATTGCCTATTATATAAAAAAGCGGTTTACATCTCGAAAAACACATCATTCATTCTTTACTTCAGTTTGAACAGTATGATTAAGAATTTATTATTTAAAATATTTGCCATTAGTTGCCTTGGCCTTACTTTACTGGTATTGGTGATTTTGTTTATTGGTACTTTATACACAGCCTGGCCCAGGCTATCAGGATCTTTTCTGACGCATGTTTATTCACGTAATCCTGAACATGCGGGTATTTATGCATCCCTGATGGCTAGTTTCTGGTTGATGGGCCTAAGTATTCTTATGGCTGTGCCTATTGGTACTGGTGCTGGCATATATATGGAAGAGTACCTGCGTAAAAATCGCTGGTCTCAGATTCTCGAAGCCAATATCATAAATCTGGCAGGTATACCACCTGTTATTTATGGTATTCTGGGTCTGGAGCTCGTTACTCAGTTTTTTCACAGTGATTTTACGATGGTTGCCGGGGCATTCGTTTTATCTCTGATGGTGCTGCCATCAATTATTGTTAATACGAGAGAATCTTTCAGGTCGGTACCCCCAAGTCTGAAGGCAGCTTCTATTGCTTTGGGTGCTTCAAAATGGCAGACTATTGAAAGGGTAATTTTGCCTTATGCCTTTCGTTCACTCGTAGCAGGTGTGCTTAAAGCTATAGCCAGGGTTGCAGGAACAACAGCCCCTTTATTGATTATGGGCGGTCTGGCCTATATCCCCTTTGCCCCATCCCACCTGAATGATCCGTTTACGGCATTACCTGTACAGATATTTGACTGGATACTGAAGCCAAAAAATGAATTTTCAGCCAATGCAGCCGCAGCTATATTAATTCTTCTTTGTATAACTGTGCCACTGAATTTATTGTCATTGCGTATCAGGAAAGTGGTTCAGGGTGGAAGCAGATCAGATCTTCCATTAGGCTAGGGTCAGTATTTTTTTAATTTTGCTTCTCGTTCCTATTCTATGAATTCGTATTCAGCCTATTTTGCCGAAGCCTCAAACACCCTGATTCATTTTTTGCCCAGGATGCTGGCTGCTATTATTTTGTGGTTCGCAGGTAGCTGGTTGATAGTCAGGTTTGTGAAGCTGACAATCAGACTGATGGTTGTCAGAAGTTTTGATATTTCACTGCAATCATTCGTTACAAGCCTGCTCAATTTTAGTTTAAAGGTGCTATTGTTATTTTCCATTGCAGGCATGCTTGGAATTGAAACTTCTGCTTTTTTGACCGCTCTTGGTGCAGCCGGGCTGGCTATCGGGCTTTCATTACAGGGAAGTTTGTCAAATTTTGCAGGCGGGGTGCTGATACTTACTTTCAAGCCTTTCAAAGTAGGGGATATAATTGAAGCTCAGGGTCAGACAGGTACAGTTAAAGAAATCAGAATTTTGCATACCCTTGTGCAAACAGGCTTAAAGAAAATAGTTTATATACCAAACGGCATCTTATCAAATGGGGTAA
>Ga0123339_10000718_pt1 | contig 24306 bp, 19 predicted proteins | sample lystaG_FD_89956 | JGI IMG/M metagenome (GOLD analysis project Ga0123339, IMG submission 89956) | Glacier valley bacterial and archeal communities from Borup Fiord, Nunavut, Canada, to study Microbial Dark Matter (Phase II) -... | ecosystem: Environmental > Aquatic > Freshwater > Ice > Glacier ...
CGCACGTCTTTTGCATTTTTCTGAATGAAATTGCGCCGCGATTCCACGTTCTCACCCATAAGGGTGTCGAAGATCTCGTCCGCCGCAGCCGCATCGTCGAGAGTCACCTGCAGGAGGGTACGGGTGACCGGGTCCATCGTGGTCTCCCACAGTTCCTTGTAGTCCATCTCGCCGAGACCCTTGTAGCGCTGCACGCCACTGTCCTTCGGCATCCGCTTGCCGGCGGCCGCACCAGCGGCGAGCAAGGCATCCTTTTCGCGATCGCTGTAGACGTACTCGTGGGGTGAATTGGTCCATTTGAGCCGGTAGAGCGGGGGCTGGGCGAGATACACGTAACCCAGGTCGATGAGTGGGCGCATATAGCGGAATAACAGGGTGAGCAGCAGTGTGGTGATGTGCTGTCCATCGACATCCGCATCGGCCATCAGCACGATCTTGTGGTAGCGGGCTTTCTCCGGATTGAAGTCCTCCCCAACACCGGCACCGAACGCGGTGATCATGGCCTGCACCTCGTTATTGGCCAGTGCCCGGTCGAGGCGAGCCTTTTCCACGTTGAGGATCTTGCCGCGCAGGGGAAGAATCGCCTGGAACTCAGGGTTTCGTCCCTGCACAGCGGACCCGCCGGCAGAGTCACCCTCCACCATGAAGATCTCCGAAAGGCTCGGATCTTTACTCGAGCAATCCCGCAGCTTTCCGGGCATCCCACCGGATTCGAGAAGGCCCTTTCGGCGGGTCTGTTCGCGCGCTTTACGTGCGGCTAGACGGGCGGCGGATGCCTGGATCGCTTTACGGATCACGTCGCGCGCCTGGGTGGGATTGCGATCGAACCAGTCGCCCAGTTGATCTCCGGCGATGCGCTGTACGAACGACTTCGCTATCGTGTTGCCCAGCTTGGTCTTGGTCTGGCCCTCGAACTGCGGTTCGGCGAGCTTCACCGAGATCACGGCGGTGAGGCCCTCGCGTACGTCGTCACCGGTCAAGTTTTCATCTTTTTCCTTGATGATCCCCTTCTCTCGCGCGTACTTGTTGACGAGCGTCGTGAGCGCCGCGCGAAAACCCTCTTCGTGCGTTCCCCCCTCGTGAGTATTGATGGTGTTTGCGTAGGTGTGCACGCTCTCCTGGTAGGAGGTGGTCCACTGCATCGCGACCTCGAGGGAGATCTTGAGGTCTGTGTCCTCGAGCTCGAACGAGATGACGTCAGGATGCACCACCTCCACTTTCTTCGCCGAGTTCAGGTACTCCACATAATCGACGAGTCCGTTCTCGTACATATAGGTGACGCTCACGACCTCGTCACTCTCGACCAGCCGCTCGTCGGTGAGAGTGATCGCAAGGCCCTTGTTCAGGAATGCCATCTGCTGGAACCGTGCACGAAGAGTCTCGTAGTCGAAGATCACAGTCTCAAACGTGTCCGGGCTCGGCCAGAAGATCACGGTCGTACCGTGATCAGCTGAGGCCTCACCCTGCTCGAGGGGAGCCTGTGGAATACCGTGCTGGTAGCTCTGGCGCCAGACATGTCCTTGACGGCGGACTTCGACATCAAGCTTTTTTGACAGCGCATTGACAACGGAGATACCTACGCCGTGGAGCCCGCCCGACACCGAGTAACCGCCGCCGCCGAACTTGCCGCCGGCGTGCAGGATGGTGAGAACCACCTCGACAGTCGACTTATTCTCTGACTTATTGAGATCGACCGGAATACCGCGACCGTTGTCGATGACGCGCACGCCACCATTTTTGAGCATGGTGATAAGGATGGTGTCGCAGTAACCGGCGAGAGCCTCGTCCACAGAGTTATCGACGACCTCGTAGACAAGGTGATGAAGACCGCGGGGGCCGGTAGAGCCGATATACATACCGGGGCGTTTGCGAACCGCCTCGAGGCCCTCAAGCACCTGGATCTGATCTGCTCCGTAGCTGTCTTCAGACTCCGAATTCGAGCGGTTCTCTGCCATGTGAAATTGGGCTCCTGCCAAGTAGATCGATTGTCCGTTCGCGGCTCGGGTTCCCTCGAGAGGAACTGCCATGACGACGTCTTAATTCTACCGAATCATCGAGTCCCGTGGTCGCAAATCGGCGATCTGGGGACTCGGAGACACCGGGGCGACCTATTTTGCCCTGCTAGCCGTAAGTATCGCGCGGACCACGCCCTGGGATTGATCTGGGACCGCGTTTCCATGAGGGAGCACCCGGTCCTTCAAATCGCATCGACTCGATACCTGCATCCGGATACCGGGAAACGATACGACTCATGATCTGAACCCGCATCAACCGCAGCTGGGTCGCCCACGCGGTGGAGTCACATTTCACCGTGAGAATTCCTTCTTCGATGCCGACCGGGATCGAGTGCTCGGCGGTATCAGCGCCAGCGATCTCGAGCCAGGAGGCGAGGAGTTCCGAGCGTGCGAGTGGCGAACTCCATCCCAGCTTCGAGGTCACAGAGTCCATGATCATCCCAAGGCCTTCCGGATCGCGTCCTGCCCCGAATGGGATCGTCGACCCAGGTTCCCTCTTCGCCCGCTTGCGAGCGTCGGCGGATCGGCTTGAACCGTCTCCGAAGATGCGGCGGAACCGCAAGTAAACGGACACCGGCTCAGACTCTTGCGGTGCATCTGTCATTTCCTTCATCACGACTCCTGCTCCACGATCGTGCCCCGGGAGATATGCACCGTGTTCCCGGTGAGCTCCTCCGGGACATCATCGAACACCGCTGCCGTAATGAGCACCTGTTCGAAACCGCGAATTGCCACGGCGAGGCGAGTGCGGCGCGCTTCGTCCAACTCGGCGAAGACGTCGTCGAGCATGAGCACCGGATCCCCGGTGGGGGACTCGCGTTGCAACAGCACCGCGGATGCGAGCTTCAACGCCAGCGCGAACGACCATGATTCTCCATGGCTTGCGTACCGCGCGCAGGAAGCGAGTTGAGCTCGAGTACAAGGTCATCGCGGTGTGGACCGACCAGCGTCATCCCACGGTCGAGCTCGTTGCGGCGCCGGTCGGCCAATGCTTTTGCGAATGCGGCGGCGGCATCTTCCGCTCTGAGGCGGCCGTAGCTCAGTCCGCCCGCGTCGACATCCTCCCCACCCACACTGTCGGCGCCCGACCGCCCAGCAAAAATACTCAACTGATTGCCCAGCATCGCATGATGATCCTCGCCAGCGATCGAGGTGTAGGCGTTCGCTACTTCAGGTGACAACTCGGCAACCAGCGCTGTACGCGCCTCGATCAGCTGGGATCCAAGCGCGACCAACCGCTCATCCCAGATATCGAGCGTGGAGAGTGAATCACCCCGCACCCCGGATGACCGCGCAGATTTAAGCAGAGTGTTGCGCTGCCGCACCACCCGTTCGTAATCCGCAATCACAGCAGAAAATCTCGGAGACCGAAGCACGAGAAGCTCATCCAAAAACCGGCGCCGGCCGGCTGGATCACCGCGAATCAGCGCGAGGTCCTCTGGCGCGAACAGCACACTGGAGAAATAGCGGGGAAGCTCACGCGTCTTGATCACCGATCGATTGACCTGGGCGCGATTGGGAGCCGAACGATTGAGTTGCACCTCGGCCAGAATCTGTCGTTGATCATGTTCAAGACGGGCTCGGATGATCGCAGAGTCGGCACCCTGCCGGATCATCGCATGATCGACGGAGGCGCGGTGGGAGCCGAGAGTACTCAAATAAGCGAGAGACTCGACCAGGTTGGTTTTGCCTTGCCCATTGCTTCCGACAAAGAGATTGAATCCGGCTACCAGGGAGACTTCGGCCGTTCGATAATTGCGAAAGTCGGTGAGGCTGAGATGAGTGACGATCACGGCATCAGTCGACCGCTTTGACCGAATGCCCGCCGAACTGGTTACGCAGCGCTGCAACGGCCTTCATTGCGGGTGATCCCTCCGGCTGGCGCGACACGAAGCGCGCGAAGATTGACGCGCTGATGGTCGGCACGGGAACTGCGTTTGCGAGCGCTTCTTCAATGGTCCAGCGCCCCTCCCCAGAATCCTCGACATAGCCCTCAATATCCTTGAAATCGGGATCTTCCTCAAGGGCGCGAACCAGTAACTCGAGCAACCAGGAACGCACGACGGTACCGCGTTGCCACGCCTTGAAAGTACCGGTCACGTCTTTGATGATGTCTTCGCGCTTGTCAAGCAATTCATAGCCCTCGGCATAAGCCTGCATCAGGGCATATTCGATGCCGTTGTGCACCATTTTTGCGTAGTGACCAGCGCCGATCTCTCCCACGTGCACGAATCCCTCGTCGCGCGGTCCCTCTGGACGAAGCGCATCGAAAACGGGCATCAGGAGGTCGACGTTCTTCTTGTGACCGCCAACCATCAGGCCATACCCGTTGGCCAGGCCCCAGACGCCACCAGAAACGCCAGCATCCACATATTCGATGCCCTTGTCGGACACCTGCTCCGCGTGCTTGATGTCCTCGGTGAACCGCGAATTACCACCATCGATGATGATGTCGCCGGCCATGAGCACCTCAGCCAGCTCGGTGATGACCGAATGCGTGATCGCCCCAGAAGGTACCATCACCCAGATGATGCGGGGGGAGGGAAGGACCTCGACAAGATCGGTGAGGCTTGCAACATCCGTCACATCGGGGTTTCGATCATAGCCGGTGACCTCGACACCGTTCGCCCGCAGCCGCTCACGCATGTTGCTGCCCATTTTTCCGAGACCGATGAGGCCGATGTGCATGTTAGAAGCCTCTTTCGGGGAATCCTGGGGCGTTGACTTGAACGGCTATCGCAGCAGAAGGTTGGGTTGCAGGAGATACTTGTAATTATCCGCCCCCGGCTGGTCCTTCGAAGACTGGCTGGTGATGAGCACCGGACCCGGTTTGTTCGGATTCTCCGTCTTAGTAAACGAAATCCGCACAAATTCGGAATGCACGGCACCCAAGCCATCCAGCAGAAAAGCAGGCTTGAGAGAGACCACCGTGTCCCCGCCATTGAGGTGGGCATCGATCGATTCCGATGCCTGGGCCTGTTCGGATCCGATCGCCTCAAGCGTCACGCCGTCGATGGTGAAAGTAAATCGCAGGGCCGCTTCCCGCTCGAGCACCAAAGATACCCGGCGAACGGCCTCGATCAGTTCCGCGGTATTTATCACCGCATAGTTATCGACCGTCTCCGGAAACAACCGCTTCACTGGCGGAAAATTACCCTTGATGAGAAGAGACGTCACCGTCTTGCGATCCGCGCGAAACGCGATGAGTTCGCGATCGTCGGTGTTGGTAATCGCCACGGAGATTGAGCCGCTGTGAGCGAAGGTCTTACCGATCTCCTGCAGCGTGCGTGCGGGAACGAGAGCGGTGAGCGTCTCGGTGGCTGTCGCGTCTTGGGAATCCCAGTCGATCCCACGGACGGCGACCCGGTAGCGGTCGGTGGCAACCATGGTCAGTCGGTTCTCCGACACCTCGAGCTGCACGCCCGTGATCACGGGCGTCACGTCATCACGGGATGCAGCGACGGCGACTTGCGCGACGGCGGTTGCGAACGCCTCCGCCGGCAGCAGTCCGGTCTGTGTCGATACTTCGGGCAATGTGGGGTATTCCTCCACCGGCATGCTCAGGAGCGTGAACTTCGCCGAGCCGCAGGCTACAGAGATCCGCCCCTCGACGGTGGAGAACTGCACGGGTGCATTGGGAAGACGGCTTGCGATATCGGCCAGGAGACGCCCGGATACCAAGATCTTTCCCGTCTCTTCAACCTCGGCCGCGATCTCCGTCTGCGCAGAGACCTCGTAGTCGAAGGAGGAAAGCTTCAGCCCCGATTCCATCGTCTCGATGAGCACGCCGCTGAGGATGGGAAGAGTGGTGCGTTGGGGGAGCAGCTTCACAGCAAAGGAGACGGCTTCACTGAAGACGTCTCGATTGACCTGGAACTTCATGAGTACCCCTTGCTATCGAATTGTCGCGCTCGGAGAGAGCGTTGATCCGGGAGCTCAATACTGGCACAGACGATACTTTCGCCGATGCCAAGGGTTATCTCTTCCACCATTACGTTGATTAAGAACTAACACTCTTAACCGCTGTGCGATCTGTGAATAACTCGGCCGACGCCCGTCGAGAGCAGGGAACTACAGCGGTGTGAGTTGTGGGGGACTTGTGGCATACAGGCTCGAATTGCCGGCCCGTGCTCGCGGTACACCGACCGAGTTTCCACAGGGCGAATGGTAATTGCACAGTGTTTATCGGCGTGTTCAAAAGTTATCCACAGGTTATCCCCAATGTGAGACTGGGCTGTCTGCCCTGCGGCTAGATCGAGTTGTAGCGGTGGTTTTGCTTGATCCGGCTGGTGAGCTCCGTCACTTGGTTGTAGATGGAGCGACGCTCTTTCATAAGCTCGCTGATTTTTTTGTTGGCATACATGACCGTGGTGTGATCGCGGTTGCCGAACAGTTGCCCAATTTTGGGTAACGAGAGGTTTGTCATCTCACGGCACAGGTACATCGCGATTTGGCGCGCGGTCGCGACGGCTTGAGAGCGTGAGGAACCGTAGAGGTCATCGACCGTGAGTTTGAAATACTCCGCGGTGTGATTGATGATGTCTACCGGCGCAATAATATTGTCGTTATCGAGCGTGATCAGGTCTTTCAGGACTGTCTGGACGAGAGCCAGATCCACCGGAGTGCGATTGAGACTCGCGAATGCAGTAACGCGGATCAGGGTGCCCTCGAGCTCGCGAATATTCGACGAGACTTTCGTGGCCATGTATTCAAGAATCTCCGCGCTCACCTGGAGCTTCTCGCTCTGTGCTTTTTTACGCAGGATGGCGATGCGGGTTTCAAGGTCGGGGACCTGTACATCGGTGATCAAGCCCCATTCGAAGCGCGAACGCATACGGTCTTCGAAACCGGTCAAGGCCTTTGGAGGAAGGTCGCTGGTGATGACGACCTGCTTGTTGTGATCATGAAGCGTGTTGAAGGTGTGGAAAAAGGCTTCCTGGGTCTCGACGGCACGCTGCAAGAACTGGATGTCGTCGATGAGCAGAATATCAATCTCGCGGTAGCGCGATTGAAAGGCCGAAGCGCGGTTGTTCGCGATTGAGTTGATGAAGTCGTTGGTAAATTCCTCCGAACTCACATAGCGCACGCGGATGCCAGGGTACAGAGACTCCGCATAGTGACCGATCGCATGGAGGAGGTGGGTCTTGCCCAGGCCGGAGTCGCCGTAGATGAAAAGCGGGTTATAGGCCTTCGCTGGAGCCTCCGCGACTGCCACCGCCGCCGCGTGTGCAAAACGATTAGAACTGCCGATAACGAAATTATCGAAGTTGTATTTGGGGTTGAGGCGCGAATCTGCTCGGCGAGCACCCGAGGAGATCCCCTCCGATTGTGGTGTGGGAGCGGATAGCTGCTCGATATAAGGCTGTTCCGCGTTCGTACCCCGCGGCTGGGCGAGAGCGTCGTGTGAAATCTCGGGGTTGACGACGATTGCGAAGTTGCTTACCGACTGCTCACCGTCGAGGCTAGTGATGGCATTGAGCAGGGGAAGCCGGATGCGTTGTTCAAGCATCCCGCGGGTCAGGTCGTTCGGCACCTCGAGATATAGGGTTCCCGCCATCACACCCTTCGGTTCGACGAGACTGAGAAAGCCCTGTAGCTGGGGAGTTATCCGCTCATCGTCGCGCAGCGTGGTGAGCACGGATTTCCAGATGTCCTGGGTTGAATCCGTGATGTCGGTCATTATTTCCTCGCTGTGATTGAGTGAAGTTATACACAGAGTTATCCACCGTCTGTGCAGACACACCACCTTAGTTCCGGTCGCATGTCGCTGCCACGTCGGCTTTGTCCGCATGTGGATAATGCGCCGGATCGTTCCAGAGTTTGACCGCAGCACTTTAAGACCGTATTTTTAATCAGTTGACTTCAGCCTGACGGCTCACCTTCACTTCGCTGGCTTCCTGGCTCTTCCCGAGCTGGCCAATCGGAGTTCTGACACGCGAGAGATCTAAATCATGAGCAAGAGAACCTTCCAGCCGAACAATCGGCGCCGCGCTAAGGTGCATGGATTCCGCCTGCGGATGCGAACCCGTGCCGGCCGTGCCATCCTGGGCGCGCGTCGTCGCAAGGGACGCAACGAACTTTCCGCGTAGTCGGACTCCGTGTTGGCTAAAGCCAACCGGCTTGTCCGGGCTGACGATTATCGGCGCCTCGTGCGCCGGGGCCGGCAAGTGTCGTCCCGCCACACGCTGTTGTATCTCAGCTACGGCGATCCGTCTCTACCCCCCCGGTTCGGTTTCATCGTAGCGAAGACGGTGGGCGTGGCAGTGGTCCGCAACCGTGTTCGGCGACGTTTGAAAGCTTTGTCCTTCGCCGCGATACCCGTTCTTGTGCCGGGTACAGAGATCGTGATTAGGGCCTTACCAGGCGCAGCGCAGGCTGACTGGGATACCCTGCAGTCGGAACTTGCGAAAGTTTTGAGCGGAGGAAAGACACAAACGTGAACTCCGTCGTGACATTCGTGGTCCTCCTCCCCCGCAACCTAAGCGTGCTGATGCTGCGGCTATACCGGGCTGTGATCTCACCGATTTACGGCGACGTTTGTCGCTACTATCCGTCTTGTTCGTCCTATGCACTCCAGGCCGTCCAGCGTTACGGCGTCGTACGCGGTATTTGGATGGGAACACGCCGGATCGCGCGCTGTCATCCATGGGCCACTGGCGGAGTGGATGACGTACCGCCCTGTCCGGAGAGTAGAAACGGACGGAAGTACGCGGTGACGCGCTTTGGTTTTGTCGTATCAATGGCCACGGAAAGGTGACCTCAGTCCATGAATATCATCGACACGATTCTCTGGCCCATCAAATGGGTGGTGGAGCTGATTCTCGTAGCTTTTCACGAGCTGTGGAGTCTTATCGGACTGGACCCTAATGCAGGTCTGACCTGGGTTTTGTCCATTGTTGGGCTGGTTTTAGTGATTCGCGCAGCCTTGATACCCATCTTCGTCAAGCAGATCAAAAGCCAGCGTCGAATGCTTGAGGTGGCGCCCCAACTCAAAAAGATTCAGGATAAATACAAGGGCAAAAAAGACCAGTTTTCTCGCGAGGCGATGTCGCGCGAGACTATGGAGTTGTACAAAAAGACCGGTACTAACCCCCTTAGCTCTTGCCTGCCGCTTCTTCTCCAGATGCCTATCTTCTTCAGCCTGTTCTCGGTTCTTCATAATACCCAGACGGGTGTAGTCGGGGTCGGACTGTTGAACCCCGCTCTCTCGAAATCCTTCGGAACCTCCTCCCTGTTCGACATCGCGCCACTGCACCTGGCAATCAGTACGGCAGAGGGCAACCCTGCCGTCATCGTGATCGCGATCATCATGATCATCCTGATGACCGGATCGCAGTTCATCACCCAGCTGCAGATCATGTCGAAGAATCAGTCGGCAGAGATGAAAGCGAGCCCGATGTTCAAGCAGCAGCGCATCTTGCTGTATCTGCTGCCCCTCGTGTTCGCCTTCTCGGGCTACACCTTCCCCCTCGGTGTGATGTTCTACTGGCTCGTGTCCAACTTCTGGACTATGGGGCAGCAGTTCCTGGTGATTCGGAACATGCCGACGCCGGGGAGCGAGGCTGCGCTTCAGCGAGAGTCTCGTATGGCGAAAAAAGCCCAACGCCGTGGGTTTTCGATCATCGAGGATCAGCCGCTACCCACCGACGAGGTCAAGACCAGCACCCAGCGGATCCAGCCGGTGAATAAGAACCGTGCGAAGAAAACCAATAATAAAAAATAGCCCTCTGGTCCTTCACAACCCGCATCCCGAGAAAGAGAGTTCTTCAATGTCAGAGCCCATACCCACGATCACAAGCGGCACTGATGTCGTGATCGATGAGGCCACCGGCGAGGTCGTCGGTGCTGGAGCCACAGGGGCCGCAGTCGTCAGTGCCCCGTCACTTGATGTTGATGCCGGCTCCTCCGAAGGGTCAGGCTCGGGTGATGCGGTCCGTTCCGCTATCCAGCTCGAAGAAGAGGGTGAAATCGCTGCCGATTACATTGAAGAACTGCTGGACATCACCGACCTCGATGGAGACATCGACATCGACGCACGAAATGGCCGCGCTTACCTCTCGGTAAATTCGAGCCAGGACAGCAACCTGCGTTTGCTGTCGAAACCAGACACCGTGAGCGCCCTCCAGGAACTCACCAGAATCGCTGTGCAGGCGAAAACTGGTGTATTTTCGCGGCTTATTCTGGACGTAGGCGGTTCGCGTCAGGCGCGGGAAGCGGAACTCGGGCAGCTTGTCGAACGAGCCGCGGATCGGATTGAAGGCGGTGCGGAGTCCGCGTCCTTGCCTCCGATGTCGTCGTACGAACGGAAGCTTGTGCACGATCTGGTCGCTGCTCGCGGTTTCGTGTCGCAATCCCAGGGCGAGGGCGCTGACCGCCATACCGTCATCACCCGTGCGTAGTTTCACGTGAAACATTTCGTCTATTCGGCCTTGTGACGAAAGAGAGCGGCGCACGTTCCGTGGAAGACATCTTGCTCGAAACCGAGCCGTTAGCAGCGCAAGTTCTTTTCGGTGGTCAAATTGGACGTGCTCGGCAATTCACTTCCGATCTTGCTGCTCGAGGCGAAGAGCTCGGATTGATCGGTCCCTTGGAGATACCCCGTCTATGGACCAGGCACATCTTGAACAGTGCTTTACTTGCTCCTCTCGTCAAGCCGGGCCGCGTAGGTGACATTGGGAGCGGTGCTGGCCTCCCCGGGCTGGTGCTGGCGATAGCCCGGCCCGATGCGCAATTCATCTTGATTGAGCCGATGGAACGTCGGGTTGATTGGTTGCGGCGTGAATCTGAGGCCCTCGAGCTCGATAACGTCGAAGTCGTACGTGCTCGGGCCGAGGAGGCGAAGCTCTCCCCGTGGTTGGATCAGGCGACCGCACGGGCGGTGAGTGCGCTGTCCAAGTTGATTCCGCTCACTGTGCCGCTCGTAAGATCTGGTGGGGAACTCCTGTTTCTCAAAGGAGCAAGCATCGAAGCGGAAATGGAGTCGGCGGTCAAAGTGATTCGTCGTGCAAGACTGACAGACATCGAGGTCCTCACACTCGGCGAGGGGGTGGTGTCCGAAGTGACACGGGTCTTTCGGGCTACAGTTGACTGACCGTTTGAATCGTCAAATCCGTAGCTTCTTATCGCCGGGGGTTCAGCTACTCTCATCTTTCCCACGTCGGTTCCTGACATCGGTTCCTGACATCGGTTCCTGACATCGGTTCCTGACAATGGCCACCAGCAAGCAGTTTGTTTGGCCGGGTCGACCATGATGAACCACCAGATCAAGAAGGTTTCACGTGAAACATCCCAATGATGACGGAACTCGCGTCGATTACGCGGCGGAGATCTACGCGGCGATGCTCAACGATTCCGGGACCTCAGCGGGGATCGAAGTGGCCAGCGATCCCGTTGAGGTGACCAGGGGTGCGGAGCGCACGGCGGCTCCGACCCCACCTCAGAAAAGTTCAAGCGGCATGGTGGAAAGTTCAGCGTCTGCGCCGACGGCGACGTTTTCCCTCGGTGACACCCCGCTCGCGCGCGAACTTTCAGAGAACACTCGACGGAGGCAGGCTCTTGCGGCCGCAGTGCTGCCGCTGCCAGCCAAGACGAGGGTCGTTACGGTCGCAAACCAGAAGGGTGGGGTCGGTAAGACGACGACCACGGTCAATCTTGCTGCCGGTCTTGCTCGCAGTGGCGCTCGCGTGTTGGTGATCGATCTCGACCCGCAGGGGAATGCATCCACGGCCCTTGGTATCGAGCATCGATCTGAGACGGTGAGCGTCTACGAGGTGATCATCAACGATGAGCCTGTTACTAACGTGATCCAGAAGTGTCCCGATTTCGATACCCTGTTCTGCGTGCCAGCGACGATTCACCTGGCCGGCGCGGAGATTGAACTCGTTTCAATGGTGGCTCGCGAACAGCGTTTGCGAACGGCGCTCGAGAAGTTCCTCGACGAAAGTGCCGATCCCTTCCATTACGTCTTTATCGATTGCCCGCCCTCCCTCGGACTGCTCACGATCAATGCCTTCGTGGCCGCACAGGAGGTGCTCATCCCGATCCAGTGCGAGTACTACGCTCTGGAGGGGTTGAGTCAGCTGCTCACAAATATCAAACTCATCGAACGTCACTTGAACCCCGTCCTCATGGTCTCGACGATTTTGCTCACGATGTTCGACTCGCGTACGAACCTGGCGAATCAGGTGGCGCAGGATGTGCGGGACCATTTTCCGGAAAAGGTGCTCACGACACTCATTCCTCGGTCGGTACGAATCTCCGAAGCTCCCAGCTATGGTCAAACAGTAATCAGTTACGACGCAAATTCACCCGGCTCGCTCTCCTACCTCGAAGCCGCCGCCGAAATCGCCCAAAGAGGAGCCCCGCACTGATGGTTGCACCAAAGAGAACCGGACTGGGGCGAGGTATCGGGGCGCTCATCCCGACCGACTTTGGCAGCCCAGCGCGCCCGGTCGACGTTTTCTTCCCCACTTCCCCGGCCGACGCCGCCGGCGTGGCGGTAGCTCAGCTTATGAGTGTGCCCGGCGCGAGACTGGCGAATCTCTCACCGAAAGACATCGTGCCTAACGCCGCGCAGCCTCGACTGATCTTTGATCAGGAGGACCTCGACGAATTGGTCGCCTCCATTCGTGAAGTCGGCGTTCTTCAGCCGATCGTGGTGCGACCGCTCGCCGACGCCCCTGGAGGTCAGCCGCAGTACGAGTTGGTCATGGGTGAGCGCCGACTACGGGCGACCAAGCTACTGGGACTCGAGACCATCCCCGCGGTAGTTAAGAATACGGCGGACGACGCAATGCTGCGGGATGCCCTGCTCGAGAACCTGCACCGTGCAAACCTCAACCCATTGGAAGAGGCTTCCGCCTATCAGCAGCTGCTCGCCGATTTCGGCATTACCCAGGATGAGCTTGCAACGCGCATCGGCCGGTCCCGTCCCCAGATCACCAACACGATCCGTTTGCTGCGGCTTCCGATCGCGGTGCAGAATCGCGTGGCAGCTGGGGTGCTCAGCGCGGGGCATGCTCGTGCCATTCTTTCTGTGGGCGACGAGGCGACGATGGAACGCCTCGCCGACAAAATAGTCAACGAGGACCTTTCTGTTCGTGCCGCGGAAGCCGCCGCCGGGCTGGTGACGACGAAGCCTCCGCGCGCGAGCAAACCAAGCGCGGGGCGCCGTCAGGGACACCTCGATGAAATCGCAGAGCGACTGGGAGACCGGCTCAATACACGCGTCAAAGTAAGCCTCGGTTCACGCAAGGGAACCATCGTGATCGACTTCGCTACAGTAGCCGACCTCAACCGGATTCTCGCAGAGCTCAACGAACCTGGATTCGGATAAAAGCCTGATCGAAGCGGTGTTTCCGGGCTATTTCGGCGATCGTATTGCTGCCTCGGCAAGGGCCGAATAGACCCATCCGATGTCGTGTCCGGCGGCTTCGAGTGCCAGTGGTAAAGAGGAGGTCTCAGTGAGTCCGGGTAGGACATTGGCTTCGAGAAACCAAGGAATCCCCGCAGCATCCACAATGAGGTCGACGCGAGACAGGTGGCGCAAACCGAGTGTTCGGTGGGCGAGCAGGGCCACTTCAGCCGCTGCCGCCGAGACTCCGTCACTCAGTCTTGCCGGGGTGTAGAAGCGGGTTTCGCCTGCGTTGTATTTCGCTTCGAAACTATAGACACCGGAGAGGGGCTGTATCTCGACGGCCGGCAGAGCGACGGGGCCATCTCCCGTGTCGATCACACTGATCGCGATCTCGGTACCGACAACGCGGTGCTCCACTAACGCGACGTCGCAGTAGGTGTAGGCGTCCACCATGGCTCGAGGTAGATCCTCTTGATCATCCACGAGCGTGACGCCCTGAGCGGAGCCGCCCTGGGCAGGCTTGACCACGAGAGGCACCGGGAGGGCGTCGGCGAGGCTGTCCAGCACACTCTTCGCCCCAAGCTCACGGAAAGCGTCCCTCGACAGAGTGATCGAGAGAGGAGTCGACACTCCGGCACGCGATACGAGCACCTTCGCGGTTGGTTTGTCCCAGGCGAGACGGGACGAGCCCGAGGTCGAACCAACGAAGGGAATCCCGATGAATTCGAGCAAGCCGCGCAAGGCGCCATCCTCGCCGCTTGCGCCGTGTAGGGCAGGCCAGACCACGTCCGGCCGAGCGTCGGAGAGGAAGGCGAGGAGCGAGGCATCCGGGTCCCGCAGCGTTACGTGGATGCCGTGCTCCTGCAGGCGGTCGGCCACCTGACGACCGGAGCGCAATGACACGTCCCGCTCGTGAGAAATTCCGCCTGCAAGAACGACGACGGTTCGCACCGGAGTGGGCGGGGTCATCGACTAGCCGATGTTTGACGGCGGGGTAGCAATGCCCTGTTTGAGAGGGATGGCAGCCAGCGGAGAGGTCTGAGAGAAGGTGCTGAGCAAGTCGAGCTCCCCGTTGATAGCGACGGACAGTCGGCGGATGCCCTCCCGGATGAACTCGGGTGTGGGGTAACAGAACGAGAGTCGAATGTTGTTGCGGCCACTACCGTCGGCATAGAAAGCGGTACCCGGCGTGAACGCCACCAGCTCCTTGACCGCGCGCGGGAGCATAGCTTTGGAATCCATATGGTCGGGCAGGGTTACCCAAACGTAAAAGCCGCCGTTCGGCACCGTCCAGGAGAGCTGGGGCAGATATTCGGCGAGAGCCGCCAGCATGGCGTCGCGCCGCTCGCGATAGATATCGCGGAAGGTATTGATCTGGCCCTTCCAATCCGCAGTGGACAGGTATTCGGAAATCATGAGCTGGCTGAATGAACTCGGTGAAAGCACAGCCGCTTCGTTAGCGAGAATCATTTTCTCGCGGATCGCATGCGGCGCGAGTGCCCACCCTACCCGGAAGCCGGGAGCGAGGGTCTTCGAGAATGTGCCGAGGTAGACGACCCCGTCCTCATCGACCGATCGCATTGCCTGGGGAGGGGGAGAATCGAAGTAGAGCAACCCGTAGGGGTTGTCTTCCAGCACGAGAATGTCATTGGCGCGGCAAATCTCAAGGATCTCGAGTCGGCGCTGCCAGGTGAGTGTTACTCCGGCCGGGTTGCTGAACGAGGGGATTGTATAGAGGAACTTAATCGTCTTGCCGACAGCCTTCAGTCGGGCAATCGTCGACCGGAGAGCCTCGGGAATCAACCCGTGCTCATCCATCGGAACATGGGTGATGTCGGCTTGGAATGAGTTGAACACAACCATGGCCGTTACATAGCTCGGACCTTCAGCGAGCACGACGTCGCCGGGGTTGATGAAGAGTTTTGTGACGAGCTCGAGAGCATGCTGGGATCCGGTGGTGACGACAACGTCGTCCACGCTCGCGCGGATACCCTCCAGGGCCATCACCTCGAGGATCTGCTCACGCAGCGCAGGGATGCCTTGCCCGGAGCTGTATTGCAGCGCCAGTGAACCCTGCGTCGCCATCACTCGTTCGAAAGCGCCCGCGATGAGTTCCGGGGGCAGCGCGGCGACGAACGGCATTCCCCCGGCGAGCGAGACAACCTCGGGGCGGGAGGCCACCGCGAACAGGGCGCGCACCTCTGAGGCACTGAGACCGGCGGTACGGTCGGCGTAGCGGTCGTACCAGGGATCGAAGTTGGTGCCTTCGTTCGTGCCTTCGTGTGTCATGGGGTCCCGCGTCGGTCAATGGGTGGAATTGCAAGAATAATCGGGGTATCCGAAAAGCGCGCACACCCTCGATGCACGGGCCAGTCATCATTCGGCGCGCCACCTACTCACTGGCCCACTTGAAACGCTGTGCTGCTTGAAACGCTGTGCTGCTTGAAACGCTGTGCTGCTTGAAACGCTGTACTGCTTGAAACGCTGTACTGCTTAGGACGCGAGGCTACTTGAGCCACTCCGCGAAGTCTGCCTCGAGGGCGGGCTTTGGCTTAGCGCCGATAACGCTCTTGACGACCTCGCCGCCCTTGAACAGCTTGATGGCGGGGATCGATGTGATCTGGTATCTGGCCGCGATCTGCATGTTGTCGTCGACATTCACCTTTACGAGCTCGATTTTGTCGGAGTGCTCGGCGGCTATCTGGTCGAGGATCGGACCGACGGCCCGACACGGGCCGCACCATTCGGCCCAAAAGTCCACGAGAACGAGCTTTTCTGAGTCGAGCACGTCGGCCTGAAAGCTGGCGTCGGTGACATTTTTAGCAGTTGACATGAATTTCTCTCTTTCGTGAAGGTAGTTTTCAGGCTGACACTGTTGCTGGCACGGCATCAGCGTTCGCCTTCGCCAGCAGGTCTTTGGGGAGCGACGCCAAGTAGTGCTCCGCGTCGAGGGCAGCAACTGTTCCGGACCCGGCGGCAGTGACGGCCTGCCGGTAGGTGGGATCGAGCACGTCGCCCGCCGCGAACACCCCGGGAAGGCTCGTGCGCGAGCTGCGTCCCTCGACGGCGATGGTGCCGTCGGAAGTGAAGTCGAGCATGCCGTGCACGAGGTGCGTGCGTGGGTCGGCACCGATCGCAACAAACAGTCCGCTGAGTTCGAGACTCGTCTCCGAGCCATCCACCGTGTTGCGGAGGCCAACGCCCGTCACCGCAGAGTCGCCGTGGATCTGCACGACGGTCTGGTTGAACAAAAACTCGATCTTGGGATTCTCGAAAGAGCGGTCTTGCATCGTCTTGGAGGCGCGGAGAGCTCCGCTGCGGTGGATCACGTAGACCTTGTCGGCAAACTTCGTGAGGAAGTTGGCCTCCTCCATCGCCGAGTCGCCTCCACCGACAACCGCGATGGTCTTCTTGCGGAAGAAGAAGCCATCGCAAGTGGCGCACCATGACACGCCGTGGCCGCTGAGTCGCTCCTCATCGTCGAGTCCCAGCTTGCGGTAGGCGGAGCCGGTGGCGAAGATTACGGACAGGGCCTCATGCACGTCGCCGTTGCCGAGGGTGACGGTCTTGACGTCCCCGGTGAGATTGAGGGATGTGACATCGTCGAGCACGATCTCGGTGCCGAATCGCTCGGCTTGCGCTTGGAACGCGGCCATGAGATCCGGCCCCATTATTCCCTCGGGGAAGCCCGGGTAGTTTTCCACTTCCGTGGTCTTCATGAGCTCCCCGCCGGCCTCGACCGAACTCGCAATAAGCAATGGGCGGAGATTGGCACGAGCAGCATAAATCGCAGCGGTGTAGCCGGCAGGACCGGAGCCAATGATGATGGTCTGGCGCAACTTCACACAACTCCTTGGGTGGCATGGGACCGGCTTGTGCAGGTCCCTCTGCGGGTGTAACACATCATATTCGTACGTTATTCCAGAAAATCTGGGAGGTGGGAAACCGCCCTAGCGCCCCCGCCGGAACCGGGAAGTCAGAGTGCTGGTGACGGTGGTGAGCTCGGGATTTCGGAATGCCGCGAGAAGTCCGAAGTAGACGGCGGACATCACCACAATGTCCGCAGCGATCGACACGAATGCCGGTGCACGGCCGGACAACGCGAAACCGGTCGGTGTCCACCCTCCGAAGAGAGTGAGGGCTCCGAAGCCGACCACACCGGCGATCAGGGCGAAGAACAGGTACTGCACATGCCGGCGAAGCACGAGCAGACCGTCGATCCCGCCGATCCGCTTGCGAACGAGAACAATGGCGACGATTGCCTGAGCGCTACCAGCTAGAGAAGTCACCGCAGCAATTCCGACTCCGATCCATTCCTTGGGCAGAAGAACTGCACAAATCAGGGCTCCCACGATGAAGAGTCCCGACTGCACGCACTGCATGAAGAACGGGGTTCGGGTGTCCCCAAGCGCGTAAAACACCCGCTGGAGGACGAAAAGGATGCTGAACAGAATCAGACCGGGCAGGAATGCGAGCAACACATTACCCATGGACTGAACATTTGCGAACCCCGAGGTGAATAGCCGGGCAAATGGATAGGCGACGACCGACAGGGCAACCGCAGCGAACACGATGAGAAGTCCGATAGACCGCAACGATGCCGAGAGGTCGCCGCGCATTCCGGCCAGGTCCCCGGCGCTCGCATAGCCACTCATCCGGGTGAAGTAGACGGTGGCTATCGAAACTGCGATGACGGAATGCGGCAGCATGAAGATGAGCCAGCTGTACTGCAACACCGAAACCGAGGCGTCTTGACCAGACGCGATCGATGCAACGCGACTCTGGAATACACCGGCGATCTGTGTGACCAGGATCATCCCGAAGAGCCACCCGGCGGCTCTTCCCGTCGCGGCCAGTTCCACCCCACGCCAGCGGAAATCGGGGCGATAACGCAGTCCGGAACGCCGCCAAAAGAGGAAAAGGATGAGCGCTTGGGCCGCGACAGCAAGAGTCGTGATCGCCCCGAGTACAGCGACTTTTCCCGCATCCCAGTCGGCGACAGTGCCATTCACGGTGGCGGTCCCGTACAGGGCCATGAAGAGAACAAGCCCGGCGATACTCACGACATTGTTGAGCACTGGCGCCCAAGTGAAGGGTCCGAATACTCGCCGGGCGTTGAGCACCTCGCTCAAGAGGCTGTAGAGCGCATAAAAAAAGATCTGAGGAAGACACCAGTAGGCGAAAGCGGTGGCGAGGGCCAGTGCCTCCGGGGTGAAGCCGCGTCCACTGGTCGACGGTTGCGCATAGAGAGTGACGAGGGCGGGTGCCGCAAGAGTCGCTGCCAGAGTAACCACGGCGAAGACCATAATCCCGAGGGTTACGACACGATTGATGAACTGCTGGCCACCATCATGATGGGCCGCGGCGCGGACGATCTGCGGCACGAGTATCGCGCTCAGGACACCACCCGCGACCAGTGCGTAGATGTTGTTGGGTAATTGATTACCGATGGCGAAGGTATCGCCGGCCGCAAATGTGCCGATAGCCGCAGCGAGGACCACAGTTCGCACAAAACCGAGCACGCGGGACACAATGGTGCCGGCAGCGAGGATCACGCTCGCGCGCCCCATTCCACCCGGGGCCGGCGTACTGCGTTCGGCGGTCGTCATGAATTTGAGGAGCCGGGGTTCGCACCGTTCCCGATCGGCTCTGGGCTTGCGCTCACACGCCTCGACTTGCGTCGTTTGGCGACCGTTCGGTAGATTCCAAAACCGAACACCCCCAAGACGAGCACGGCGACCACAGCGGTAAAGGCTGTTTCCCATCCGGCCTGCACGTCAACTTCAATCGTCGTGGGGGTGGTGATCTGAACATTGGTGGCACTCGAGAGCGAGACCGTGAGCGTGACCGGTCCGTTGGCGTTGGAGGTGACCGGAACGGCGGTCTTCGCCTGGGATAGCGCCTCTACGACGAGCTCGACGCGGTCCTTATCGATGGTGATGATGTTGGAGGGTGAACGCACGCTCACGTAGACGGTGACCGGCCAGGGTAGCTCGTTGGTCACGGTGATGGGAAGCGGACTGTTACGAGATGTGAAGACTGTCGCGCTACTTCGCGCAACAGTCACCGATTTCGTCACATACCGATTCGACGTGACGAGATACTTCTGCGTGGCCGCCGCCCAGGCCTCGGATCCAGTCCAAGAATTCGACAGGAGTGCGAGGAGGGTGAGGCGTCGCTCGCCGGTGATCCGGGTGGGATCGGCGAGCACAGAGGAAAAGCTGCGAGCGGTGGTTTCCGCAGCCAGAAGCGCGGCGACAGTCGAAATTCGTTCAGCAGGTTCGGGTCGTGGGGTCACGGTGACGGCGGTGGGAAGAGTTGCCGAGCCACTACCGAACGCGGCATCCGCCTCTGAGAGCGAAGCGGTCGCCGCCCACGGAAGTGTTGCCAGAGCGGTCAGTGTCTGCACCAGTCGTGAGTTAGAGCCGGGTCGCGAGCGGTCGAGGGTGGCGAGGAGGGTGCGCGTCGCGGCGGGACGTTCGACGGAGATGACGGCTATCGCGCTCGATAGCTCCGAGATCGCTTTCTGCCAGAGCGCAGGCGTCGACGCCCCGACCGCGGCGTTCAAGTAGGCCGACAGAGAATCGTCCGAGACGAGCGCCGGGTGCTTGCCCACGAGGGCAGCAGAACTCGGCGTATAGCTCAGATCTCCGTAACTGACATTTCCGGAACCGAGGATCGTCGTGGTGGGTCCTCCAGCTTCGAAACTGTCGAGGTCTCCCTCGACCACGCTGCCACTCGCCGGCCACGCCACGGCGGGCAAGGTGTAGTCGAAGGACTGCAGCGACGCGGGATCGGGCAGTGGAGTCTTGATCGTTTCGCCGTTCCCACCGGTCGCACCAGGCGTCGGAGTGGTTGTCGCTTGCACACTCGGGGGTGCGGTGGGAGAGCCGGGGAACAACGCCGTATCGATGGGGAAGCTCAGCGGGGCAAGGACGCTAGGCGTTTTCGCCTGGCTGGCCACAGCGAGATCAGAGTCGGCATAGCTCAAAGCGAAGGTGTCGTTCGAGACGGCCTCGAGGCGCCTGAGCCAGGTTCTGGCCGAGGCGGGCGCTGAATCTCCCAAAATACGAATCGAGGCAAGGATGCGCGGGTCTATAGCGATCGCGACGGCCGGCTGGGTGGATACGGCGTCGAGCTGAAGGGCGAGCAGGCCCCCGTCTGCGGTGTAGACGGCGAGCAGGTCGCTGGGGATGAGGCCATCCGAACTCTGCGGTACGGTGAGCGGCACCACGAGAGCGAGTCGCGTCGACTGCACGCCGGTGCCAGGATTCCAGACGACGCTGCTGCGGACCTGTCCAACTTCAGAACCGGCGGCCATAATCTGCACGGCAAGAGTCCGGGCTCCCCAGGACCCGGCCTGTGTCCCAAAATTGATGGAGGCCGCCGGCACGGTGAACTGCATGGGAACGGTGCGACCCGCGGGAACCTCCGGGGTCGCGGCGGTCAATACCTCGATACCCAGTGCCTCAACGCGGGAGGTGGAGGCCGGAGCGAGCCAGTTCGAAAGCTCGGAGCGAGTACGCACCGCCGAGCGATTGAGGCGGATACTCGCGGATCCGGCGGCGATCAATTTCGTTGACGGATTAGAAATGGTCCCGGTGATCAGCAGATCCTGCCCGGGGGCGAGGATTCCATTCGAAGACGGAGCGAAAGTGAGTACCGCCTTAGCATCCTCCGCAGCTTGCGCGGGCCCGACAGTGGGCCCAACACTGGGCGCGATGATAGCCCCGATGGCAAGGGCCACCGCGAAAAGGAATGTGATCTGTCTCATAGCTGGAGAGGATTGGCGAAGCCCGAGCCCCGGCCATCCTTCAGTGATTCTAGAGTCTCGCGCATCGATATGGCCTGAGGTGCGACTGCGGTGCCCGAGCAGACGCGCCGGTAGTGTGGAGGACATGGACAGCGTCGCATCTGCAATTCAGCGTCTGTCGGGCCTCGCATCCACCCCCCACATCTCGCGATTGTCGGCGGCGTTCGCTGCAGCCGGATTCCAACTCGCACTCGTCGGCGGACCGGTGCGCGATGCGTTCCTCGACCGAGTACTCGCCGACCTCGACTTCACCACCAACGCGCGACCCGATGACATCCTGGCTCTGGTGAAGCCGATTTCGGATGCACACTGGGACATTGGCCGCGCCTTCGGCACGATCGGCGCCCGCATCGACGGTCACACCGTCGAGATCACAACCTACCGATCCGATGCCTACGACGGTGCAACCCGCAAGCCAATCGTTGAGTTTGGAGACTCCCTCGAGGCTGACCTGGTGCGCCGAGACTTCACTATTAATGCCATGGCACTCCGGCTGCCCGAACGCGTACTCGTCGACCCCTCCGGCGGACTGGAAGACCTGGTCGCGAAACGGATTATCACTCCGGGAGACCCTGAGCACTCCTTCGGCGATGACCCGCTTCGCATGATGCGGGCCGCCCGCTTCTCATCGCAACTGGGCTTCACCGTGGCACCGCCCACTGCTCGTGCGCTGCACGCCCTCGCGGACCGCATCTCGATGATCTCCGTGGAACGGGTGAGCGAAGAGCTCGGTAAGCTCCTGAGTTCGGCGAATCCGCGGCCGGGCCTTGAGTTGCTGGTCGACTCCGGTATCGCGGCGATCGTGCTGCCAGAGTTACCCGCGCTCAGGCTGCAAATCGACGAGCATTTCCATCACAAAGACGTCTACCAGCACAGTCTCACCGTGGTCGACCAGGTGATTGAGCTTGAGAGGTCACGGCATCCGGGAGACGCACCAGACCTGGTGCTGCGCCTCGCGGCTCTGCTTCACGACATTGGCAAACCTGCCACCAAGCGCACCGAGGGTGATGGAGTCGTCACCTTTCACCACCACGATGTGGTCGGTGCGAAGCTCGCGAAGAAGCGGCTGAAAGATCTTCGCTACGACAACGATACGGTCATGGCTGTGTCGCGACTCATCGAGTTGCATTTGCGGTTCTTCGGTTACACCGAGGGTGCCTGGAGCGACTCCGCGGTGCGTCGGTACGTGCGGGATGCCGGTCCGTTGCTCGAGCGCCTGCACATGCTCACCCGTGCCGATGTCACGACGCGCAACCGCCGTAAGGCCGACCACCTGTCTTTTGCCTATGACGACCTGGAGCAGCGGATCGCGGCGCTGGGGCAAGAGGAAGAGCTTGCCGCCATCCGCCCCGACCTCGACGGCGAGCAGATCATGGAAATGCTTGGGCTCGGACCCGGCCGCGAAGTGGGAGAGGCCTACCGGTTCCTGCTCGAACTGCGGCTCGAAGAGGGACCTCTCGGATCTCCTGTCGCGTCCGAACGGCTGCGCGAGTGGTGGGCAGCTCGCCGCTGACCCGCGTCGTGCGGTCGTAGCGTCCGAGCGCATTGCCGTGCTTCCTTCTTGACGTCGATTTCTTCTCGCCGCCGCGCAGCTCTGACGCCCGGATTTCGCCCGTGGCGGTATGAAATGCAGGACGCGACGTTGCTCAAGTGGCGGGTGAGTCGCCGCAGTCAACTTCTGGCACAGACACTCCTGCATTTGCGACGGGCAAACGCAGGGCCAGGGCCAGTGGCGCTCGTTAACCGGCCGGGTATCAGCCGTGATCGCGGATGAACTGCTCGAGCAACTCCCGCGCCACCGGATCGGGATACTGCTGCGCAGGGCTCTTCATGAAGTACGCGGAGGCTGACTCAATCGGGCCGCCGAGTCCGGCATCGAGGGCGATCTTGGCCGCTCGGATAGCGTCGATCACTACTCCGGCGGAATTAGGCGAGTCCCAAACCTCAAGCTTGTACTCGAGGGAGGTGGGGGCATTGCCGAAGCCATGGCCCTCGAGGCGCACGAAGGCGAGCTTGCGGTCATCCAACCAGGGGATGTGGTCGCTCGGCCCGATGTGCACGTTGCGCGAATTGAGCTGGGCATCGATGTTGCTGGTGACAGACTGCGTCTTCGAGATCTTCTTCGACTCGAGGCGACGGCGTTCGAGCATGTTCTTGAAATCCATGTTGCCGCCGACGTTCAGCTGGAAGGTGCGGTCCAGCACGAGACCGCGCTCTTCGAACAGGCGCGCGAGCACACGGTGAGTGATGGTGGCACCGAGCTGGCTCTTGATGTCATCCCCGACAATCGGCAGCCCCGCATCGGTGAACTTCTGCGCCCACACCGGATCGCTCGCAATGAAGACTGGCAGTGCGTTGACAAAGGCGACACCCGCATCAAGCGCGGCCTGGGCATAGAACTTCGCGCCTTCCTCCGAGCCAACCGGCAGATAGCAGACCAGCACCTCAGCACCTGAGTCCCGCAGGACCTGTGCCACGTCGACGACCGGCAAATCAGACTCCTCGACCAACTCGCGGTAATACTCGCCGAGCCCGTCGAGTGTCGGACCGCGCTGCACAAGCACTCCGGATGTCGCGACCTCGGCGAATCGGAGAGTGTTGTTCTGGCTGGCCCACATCGCCTCCGAAAGATCGAGGCCCACCTTTGCCGCATCCACGTCGAAGGCCGCGACGAACGAGATGTCGCTGATCGCATAGCCACCGAAACGCGTGTGCATCAGTCCTGGAACGACCTCGGATTCGTCGGCGTCGGCGTAGAACGTGACTCCCTGGATGAGGGAATTGGCGCAGTTTCCGACACCGGCGATAGCAACTTTCAGGGACATGCGGGGAGAGCTCCTTGATTGATGGGGATTCAACTGACTACACTAGGCAGGTTGTCTGCGAGCAATACGCGTATCGGACAACGATGCCAAACCCTCCTGTCACAGATCGTCTGTGGCCGTTCTAGTCCAAAGGAGGTGGGTTAGTTATGCATCAGTACGAACTAATGGTAATTCTCGATCCAGAGATCGATGAGCGCACCGTGGCTCCGAGCCTCGATAAGTTCCTCAACGTCATCCGCAACGATGGCGGTTCGATCGACAAGGTCGATGTCTGGGGACGTCGTCGCCTTGCCTACG
>Ga0123339_10000724_pt1 | contig 24235 bp, 24 predicted proteins | sample lystaG_FD_89956 | JGI IMG/M metagenome (GOLD analysis project Ga0123339, IMG submission 89956) | Glacier valley bacterial and archeal communities from Borup Fiord, Nunavut, Canada, to study Microbial Dark Matter (Phase II) -... | ecosystem: Environmental > Aquatic > Freshwater > Ice > Glacier ...
GTGCTCTTCGCGACCCACCAGTCATACCTCGAACATCTCACGGGATCCCACCATCCTGAGCGCCCGGAACGCCTGCAAGCGGTGTTGCAGGGCGCCAAGGAGACCAGTGTCGCCGACGCCCTGGTTGCCCTTGATCCGCAGCCGGCGACAAAGCAGGACCTCGAACGGACGCACCCGCTGAGCTACATCAACCGTGTCGAGGCGATCTGCGCCGCCGGTGGCGGGCGGCTCGATCCTGACACGACGCTGTCCAGTGGATCGTGGTCCGCCGTCCTCCACGCTGCCGGTGCCGGCTTGACCGCCGTCTCTGCGCTCGAGCGTGGCGAAGCCGCTGCCAGCGCAGCGTTCTGTGCCGTACGCCCTCCTGGTCATCACGCCACCCGCAACGAGCCGATGGGATTCTGCGTCTTCTCAAATGTTGCCGTCGTTGCCGCGTCCCTCGCTGCGCGTGGCGAGCGGGTCGTCATCGTCGACTACGACGCCCACCATGGCAACGGAACGCAGGACATCTTCTACCGGGACCCGAACGTGCTCTACGTGTCGTTTCATCAGTGGCCGTTGTATCCGGGGACCGGACGGATCGAGGAGACGGGTGCCGGAGCGGGTGTCGGCACGACGCTGAACGTACCGCTGCCGCCGGGTGCGACCGGTGATTCTTATCTCAGGGCGTACGATGCGGTCGTCGCCCCCGTCGTCGCAGCCTTTGGCCCGACCTGGCTGATCATCTCGGCAGGCTTCGATGCCCACCGCCTCGATCCGATCACCGATCTCGGCCTGACATCAGCGGACTACGCGACCTTGACAGCCAGGCTGCTGCAACTGGCGCCGGCGGGACGACGACTGGTGGTGCTCGAAGGCGGATACGACCTCGACGCCTTGCGGATGTGCAGTGCTGCCGTGCTCGCAGCGCTCGAAGGTGTCGATGCAGCCCCTGAAACAGGCACGGGCGCCGGCCCGGGTGCTGATGTCGGCGATCGTGTCGCCGCCTATTGGCGCCAGACCGGACTGCTCACGAGCGACTAACGGCCTGATGTGGCGGATGTGCCAACGGACGGATGCGCCTGCTCGATGGATGTTTGCTGATGGATGTACTCCTCGATGGATGAGGCTCGACAGCGCGAGGTGACCGGACGGTTCGCTCCGAGTCCCACCGGCGAACTGCATCTCGGCAACCTGCGCACGGCACTCGTTGCCTGGTTGTCCGCCCGTTCGCAGGGTGGTCGTTTCATCGTGCGGATGGAAGACCTCGATCGGCTGACGTCGTCGCAACAGTGTGCCGATAACCAGCTCGAGGCGTTGCGGTGGCTGGGTCTCGACTGGGACGGACCAGTCGTTCGACAATCGCAGCGCTTCGAACGCTACGACAGGGCGATCGACGTGCTGGCGGGCAGCGATCTGACATATCCGTGCTATTGCACCCGAAAAGAGATCGCTGCTGCGGCGACGGCCCCGCACGGCGGTGCCGAACGATCGTACCCCGGGACGTGCCGTCGCCTCAGTGCTGCGGCGCGGCTCGCCCGGGAGGCGTCAGGGCGTCACCCGGCGCTGCGTCTCGCGGCGACGCGGCCGAGCGGGGATTTCGTCGACGTCGTGCATGGTCCCTACAGCGGTTGGATCGACGATGTGGTGTTGCGCCGAAACGACGGGGTCGCCGCTTACAACTTGGCGGTCGTCGTCGACGACGAGGCGCAGGGAATCACCGAGATCGTACGCGGCGACGACCTGTTGTCGTCCACTCCTCGCCAGATACTGCTGGGCGAGTTGCTCGGCATGTCGAAGCAGCGATACCTCCACGTGCCGCTCGTTCTCGGTCACGATGGTCACCGCCTGGCGAAACGCCACGGCGACATCACAGCGGCGGCGATGAGCCGAGCCGGAACGTCACCATCGCAACTCGTTGGTCTGCTGGCACACAGCCTCGGGCTTGCATCCGCGCCAACGCCGATCTCGGCGGTCGATCTGCTCAGCAGCTTCGATCCAGCGGCCATCATCCGCACCCCGTGGACGTTCGATGACGAACGTCGATCTTCCGACGCACACCTGTAACCGCCGGCAATGGTGGGGTGACCACCACTCGCCGGACGCCCTCACTATTCTGTAGGCCTAGTGCGCGCGAACCTGGGCGGGAGAACGATGAGAATTTCGACAAAACGGTTGGCCTTCATGGGCCTGACCGGAGCACTGGTCGTTGCCGGCGTCAGTTGCTCGAGCACCGCCAACTCTGTGGTTCCGGCGAAGTCGACCGTCGCATCGGCGGCGACGTCGCTGACCGTCACAACCGTCGCTGCGACGCAGACCACCGCTGCAGTGACTGCCGCTCCGACGACGGTGCCGGTGACCACCGCCACGACCGCTGCGACCACGACCGCTGCCACCACGACCGCTGGCACGACCTCCGCTGCCACGACGGCCGCATCGACAGTTGCCCCGACGGCACCGCCGACAGCGCCAGGGTCCACCGCTCCTGCTCCGACCGTCGCCACTGCAGCGCCCGCCGCGGTCACCGCCACCCCGGACACCACCGTGCCTGACACCGCAGTACCGGCCACCGACACGACGGTGCCGGTGACTGAGGCACCAACTCCGGCGCCGACAGCAGCCCCTGATCCCAACGCCGTCGCCCCGCTCGGCGCTCCACTGTCGGCCGTCGGCCGTAAGAGCGGTGCGGCCACCGCCGCCCTCCAGCAGCGACTGACGGACCTCGGTTTCTGGGTCGGCGATATCGACGGCAAGTACGGTTTGACGACAACCCAGGGCGTGATGGCCTACCAGAAATGGGCGGCACTGAACCCGTCGGGGTCAGTCGACGCCACGACTGCTGCGTCGCTCACGACGGCGACGTCACGGGCATTCTCGGCAAGCAAGGACGCCGACGTCGTCGAGATCGACAAGACCAAGCAGTTGCTGTTCATCGTGCACGGCGGCAAGACGGTCTGGGTGTTGAACACCTCGACCGGCAGCGGCAAGTCGTACAGTGCGCCGGATCAAAACACTCCGGGCTCGACGATCACCGGTGTGGCTGTCACCTACAGCGGAAACTTTTCGATCAACCGCCAGCGTCCCGATGGCTGGTGGACAGGCGATCTGGGCCAGATCTACCGTCCGAAGTACTTCAACGGCGGCGAGGCGATCCACGGCCTCGGCAGTGTTCCGAACTATCCGGCATCGCACGGCTGTGTCCGTGTCAGCGTGCCGGCAATGGACTTCATCTGGGCAGGGAACCTCATCCCGCTGAAGATGCACGTGTGGGTGCACTGAGACCGTAGGCCTCAGCCGGACGAGGTGACAACTGTTGCGTCCTTCGTCAAGCGCCGTTCACTCGATCGTCAACTCGGTGAGGAAGTCGATGACCCGTGCGCCATCACCCATTTCCCGGGTCATGTCCTCGATCCAACCGATGACGCGCGTCGTCGACGGCAGCGGCAGCGATCGCAGGTCGGCCAGTACGTCGACGAGTTGGCTGCGGGTGCGTTCGGAGTTGCTCGTCAGGATCAATACCCGCGGTCCGTGTCTGGCGATCGTCTCGCCGGCCGTGTAATGCGCCCGCAGCCGCTCGGCGAGGGTGATCATCGCCAACTCCGACTCGAAGGTGTCGGTTGTGTCGATGTCGGCGTCGATGATGACAATGCAGTAGGCCTGTTCGAACGGGATCCCAATCCATGCGCTCTGATCAGCGAGTTGTTCGATCCGCAGGCGCAGTATGGGCAATGTCGCCAGGCCGGTGAGGCCGTCGGTGCATTCGCTCTCGTGTTCTCCGTAGCGGTGGCCCTCTGACCAGCCGTTCGCCAACGAGATGCCTGCAGAAAACGTGTGCAGGCGTGGCGAGCCGGGTGCCAGCGTCGCCAACCGGTCCACCGACCCTGCGACTTCCTCGAGCAGCACTCCGAGCAGTCCGAGGCGACGTCCGAACCGGTACAGCGCCGCTGGGACTCGGAAGTCGTCGGTGTTGATCGCTTCGACGAGGTCGGCGAAGACGTCGAGTACAGCCGATTCGTTCGTCTTGATCGAGGTGAGCGGGCTGTACGCCGGTTCGACGAGCAGCCATCGTTCGAGCAGGTTCGAGTCGTCGCGCCAGACCGCAAACGACCGGTCGACCGGTCTGACCGCCGCCCGCGTGCGTTTCCTGAGTCTCATGTTCGCTCCTTCGCTGAAGAAGAGACGTGCATGAGTGACTTCTATGACGTCAAACGATCTCGAGCTCGACGATCACGATGCCGACGTCGCAGTGTCGATGATCACAATGCCGACGTCACGGCGTGGGAGTGACGTCCTGCTCGACGCTGGGACGAATGCGTATGGCGGTGTCGTCGGCGGTGAGGCAGCGGCCGGTGCCGAGGTCGAAGCGCCAACCGTGCAGCGTGCAGACGAGGCTGCCGTCCTCGATCTCCCCGAAAACGGTGAGGTCGGCACGGCGGTGGGGACAGTACCGCTGCATCACATAGCCGCCGAGCTCGATCTCGGCAGCGAGATCCTTGGCGTCTTCTTCATCCGGAAAACGTTTGCGGATCGCTTCCGCCTCGGCGCGGCGCATGCGAACGACGGACAACGACTTGAAGAAGTTGTACAGGTACTCGTTGAACGGACCGCGTCGCCATGCGCTGAAGCGGCAGGAGAGGAACAATGAATTCGACCAGTCGACGGCCTGCTCGTTGGCGACGGTTTCGACCAATCGGCGTGGTATGTCGAAGGAGAAATCGAATGGTTCACCGGCGTGGCGACGGACCTCGCCGTTGGGGAAGTCGATGAGGATGGCCAGATCGCCTGTCCTGACGAGCGCATTGGCGCCGATCGCCTGACGCAGATGTGGAGCGATCGCCAGGAGCGGCTGCCACCACGCCTGCAATCGCTCGAGCAGATCGTCTGATGGCTGTGCCCAGGTTTGTTTGTAGTCATCCAGCCATCCGCTCCAGTCGGAGGCGTACGTGGCGAGGTACGCAGCCTTGTCGTCGAAGATCGCGTCGACGTCTGCCTGCGGCAGCGGGTGGGTGACGGTAATCGACTCGGGAGAAATGTCGATCTGCGTGCCGGGGATGTTGAAGATGCCATTGCCGCGCCATTGTCGTCGCAGCCGCTCGATGAATCCTCGCTGATCCGGAAAGATCGACAGTTCGTGTCCGGTGATGACGTTGAGATGGCTGAGTTCCGGGTCGAGGAACACCGGCGGACCCGCAGACGGGACGACATAGCGGGCGTCGATCGCCTTGACGTAGTTGATTGCCCTGGCGTACTGGCTCTCGACTTTGGCGTCGCACAGGCGTCGCATGTCGCGCGGCGTCTCGTCGTAGACCATCGGGTACCAGATCGCCCCGGAGTACTGCAGGAAGTGCAGATCGACGGGCCCGTGAGAACGCAGCGCATCGAGGTCGGTCGTGCGGCAGTCGTTCTGGTCGACGATCCTGGTGGAGCCGTCGCTGACGACGAGCGCTGAATCACCGCCAGGTCCGTCGGTGATCGAGGTTTCGACGTGGATCGCCGCCGTCACCCCGTGACCAAGATCGAGCTCTTCGGTGTCGAAGGTTCTGATGATGTTCGTGAATCCCAACGCCCGGATCCGGCGTTCGAGTTCCCGCGTCGGGTAGCCCGGCACGAGGACGGCGATATCTCGCTTGATGTGCTCACGCAGGAACGGTTCGTCGAGATGGTCGGCGTGCAGGTGGCTGATGTACAGGTAGTCCGCGTTTTCGATGCGCTGCCGTAGTGCAGGGCTCAGTTGGTCGTTGCGCGGGAAAACGAACCACGACCCGAGAAACGCCGGTTGAAACCATGGGTCACAGACGATCGAGACCGAAGCAGTCTCGATCAACATGCCGGCATGGCCGATCGATGTCACCCGCATAGGCGAGAAAGAACCCGAGTTCGTCAGGCCGTCGGAGCGTCAGTGAATTGCTGTCCACCGCGTGAGACGTGCTCGCTCCATTGTGAACCGTCCCAGTAGCGCAGTTCGAAACGACCGGACGGATCGGCGTACCAGCCGGCTGGAACGGAACTGACCGGGGCTGGTGCGGGTGCGGGAGCGGGTGCCGGTTGGTATGCCGGTGCCGGCTCGAAGACAGCGGGAGCCGGTGCCGGAGCTGGATCGGGGGCTGAACCCCAACCTGCAGGTTCTGCGACCACGGCCGGTGCGACGACCTCAGCAGAAAGACTGGTCGGCATCGTATAGCTGCCGGAGGGATCACTCGCAGCCGCCTGCGAAGGTGCGTCCGTCGGCGCTGCTGCAGGCGTGTCGGCGTCGTCACGACTGAGGAAGGCGGTGACCTCGCTGCCGGTCGGAACAATGGTGACGACCGTCCAGCCATCCGCTGTCTTCTCTGTCAGCTTCGTAGCAAGGGATGAGGCATCGTAGGAGGGGGAGCTCACGGTGACGAACGTTGTCATAGGCGGACCACCATAGTTGCTGCGTAAGGCCGCTGCGACACGCGCATGCGCCGTTCGGGATGTAGCGGACCTATTCCAGCAATGATCTGGCGAGTTCGGCGTTTGCCTCGCCGTCGTGGACGACTTCGCCGTCTCGGAGACCGATCATGCGCGTCGTGCGGTCTGCGAAACTCAGTTCGTGGGTGGCGACGATCAGCGTGGCACCAGCCTCTGCGACCTGATCGAACAACTGCACCAGCGCCTCGCGGCCCTGGGCGTCGAGGCCGACGAACGGTTCGTCGACGAGCAGCAACTCGAACGGACGGATGAAGGCGATGGCGATCGCCGCCTTCTGGCGCAGGCCGCGACTGAAGGTCGTCGGCAGATCATCTGCCCGGTCGGTGAGACCGAGGTGTTCGAGCAGATCGTCGCTCATCGATTCCCAGTCCTCGACCCCGTGGAGCCTGGCGACGTATTCGAGGTGTTCTCTGACGGAGAGGTCGTCGTAGAAGCTCGGCGAATCCGCGAGGTAGCTCCGTGCCCTACGCGCACCGATCGAGCCAACCGGTTGGCCAGCGATCTTGACCGATCCGGCACTCGGTGTGAGCATGCCGGCGGCCATCTTCAACAGTGTGCTCTTGCCGGATCCGTTGTGGCCGACGAGGGCGACGCGTTCGCCTGCCTCGACCTGCAGCGTCAGCGGTGCCAGCGCCGGCCCGTCGCCGTAGTCCTTCGACAGCTCTCGCGCGTCGATGATGTGGTTGGCCATGGGTCAGTGCTCCCGCTGTTCGATCGACCGGCAGATCTTCATGTGCCGAACCCTGTCTGCTTCTTGCCGTCTTCCATCATCGTGCGGAACCACTTCTTGAACGCCAGGCGCTTACCGATCCACCACATGTACATCGCCGCGATCGCCAGTGCGCCGACCGCGCCGCGAACCGCGGAGGCAATGGCGCTGTCGCCGTGCCGAGCACCGGTGCGTACGGCGAGGATCGGGATGACGCCGAGGAACGAGAGGATCAACGGCCACAGCGCTTTGGCGGCGAACTTGACACCAGCGACCTCTGGTGGCAGGAAGAACGCTTCGTTGCCCTGAGTCGTCGGATCCGGCGCTCCGCCGATGGCATTGGAGACGGCACCCATCAACGTTGCCAACGCTCCGGCGGGACCGATGATCAGGCCGACGACGAGCGCACCGGTCGTGCGTTGGATCGCCCATGCCGTCGCTGCGCCGATCAGTGAGAAGGCGACCATGACGATCATCGGAGCGATCAGCAGTCGCTGGAACAGCCAGCCGGGTTCGAGCGGCAGGCCGTCGGTGAGGTTCGGGTGATCGAGTTCCTGCGAGAACGGTTCGATGCAGTCCAGCCCGAGTAGGAAACCTGCGAACGTCGCCAGGATCAACGCCGGCGTGGTGCCGCGGTAGACAGCGACCTGTGCGCCGCCGGCGACGATCGCCAGCACAGCCATCCGGAACAGTCGTTTGGCCGGGAAGCGGGCGAAGCTGCGGAGGCCTCGGCTGACGATCGGGATGCGCCGCAACTTCAGCCGTACGTACGGTCTCGTACGTGGAACTTCCATACTCAGCTGGCGGCGCAGCAGCACGACAGTTCGCAGGTCCTGCATCGTGGCGGCGAAGCGCAGTTGACTGACGAGCGCACTACGACGGGCCATCTGGTCGACGGAGAGATGCTCGAGTTCGAGATAGGCGAAGACACCGAGGCCGATGATGACGACCGGGGCGAGCAGGTCGAGGACATGGATGCGCCCTCCCCACATCGCCAGTGAGCCGACCGTATCCAGCGGGCCGACGCCGATCGCCCGCAACGCAGCGAATGCCTGGACGACGATCACGGCGCCGGCGACAAACGTGATGATCAGGCCGATGCGGCGCCCGAGCGCATGGGTGATCAGCGCGGCGATGACGGTGGCGAGCGCAATCGTTGCGCCGGCTGCCGCGCCGCTGAGCAACCACGACATCGTCGACTGCCCGAGGCGTTGACCCGTCAGTTCACCGGCGATCGCCCCGACGACGAGACCGGAGAAGACGACGGCCCTGACACGTTGCTGGGCGGGCTGACGCAACGACACGCGTAACGGGATCGGTGCCAGTAGGACGTGACGGACGTCGGCGTCCTCGATGGCCAGCGGGCCACCGGACGATCCAGAGCGAACACCGAGGAAGATGGCGATCGCCGCCGCCAGCCCGATCCACGACGGCGCCCTGGAGAAGAAGTCGGCGGTGCCGGCGGCACTCAACCGCCCGTCCTTGGCGAGGCTGCTCAACCACCAGACGACTCCGCCACCGATGCCGGCGACGATGTACACCTGGTACAGGACGTCGAACCATTCGAGATCCTTGACCCGGTGGCGGCGGCGAGCCTTGCGGAGGGCATGGAGCCCGGCGATCTCCACGCCTGTCCCGCCATGGTTCTCCGATGTCGGTACGGCAGCGCGCATCATCGGCGGTACACGTCATCGTCACCTGTGCTCATGCGTCACCTGTGCTCATGCGTCACCTGTGCTCATGCGTCACCTGTGGCGATCGGGCGTGCTGGGTCAGCAGACCAACCTGACCAGGAGGGCACGAACAGACGTGTATCGGTGACGCCGATGTGCTCGAGCACCAGGAGATCGTTGCACGCTGACACACCCGAACCGCAATAGCAGGTCACCGCCGTATCGCTGTCGACGCCGAGCGCCCGGAACTGCTCACGCAGCGCTTCGACAGGCTTGAACCGTCCGCCCGGCTGCACGATGTTGGCACCCCACGGCGCGTTGCGGGCAAACGGGATGTGCCCGGCGCTCGGGTCGACGACTTCGTTCTCGCCACGGAAACGGTCCGCCGCCCTGGCATCGAGGACCACACGCTCGGCTGACGCATTGGCGAGGTCGTCCGCCGTCGCAAACCGTTCCTTCGGCCACTCGACCGTCGTGAACACGGTTCCCGTGACTTCGGCCGCTGATGCCGTCGGTGACATGCCCGTTTCGAGTGCCGTCGTCCATGCCTGCAGCCCACCGTCGAGCAGTGCCGCCTGGTGACCGATGACGCGCAGCATGAACACCAGGCGTCCAGCGGTACTGCCGCCGGCGTCGTCGTAGGCGATGACGACCGTGTCGTCGCCGATTCCGAGCCGTGACATCGCAGCCGAGAACTGTTCCGGGGTTGGTAGCGGATGCCGGCCGGCGCTCGTCGGTTGTGAGTGGTCGGAGAGGTCGTGATCGAGGTCGACGAAGATCGCCCCGGGGACGTGACCCGTCTCGTAGGCGGCAGAACCTGACCGTCCGTCGAGGTACCAGCGAACGTCGGCGATCACGACGTCGGCTCCATCGATGTGCTGTAGCGCCTGGACGGCGGCAGAATCGATGATCGGGGCGATGCCGTGCTGCGTAGCGCTCATCGGTGGTTCCCGTGATCAGCGGGCTCGTGGTCGTGGTCGTGGTCGTCGTGGGCGTGATCAGGGGGCTGGTGGATCGATCGCAGCGGCCGTCCGGTTGCGACGGCGACGGCAGCTGCGTGGTCGTGTTCGATTTTGGTCCGCCCGTCGTCGTTCGTCTTGGTGGCGACAACGTACCCGTCGATCGTCGTCGTCGAGTTCGTTCTGCGCTGCGGCCACCGTTCGATCGTGCTGCCGCGTATGCCGAGCGTCCCGGTCTCGGAGATGAGGATCTCGCTGAGCGAAGCGGCGAGCGTCGGTTCGGCGAGTACGTGGATCGTGTAGGCGGGGCGGCCCTTCTTCATCAGGATCGACGTGATCCAGGCATCGTGGGCACCGGCGTCCATCAGCGCGCTGACCGTATGTGCAAGGACCTCACCGGTGACGTCGTCGACGTTCGTTTCGAGCAGTCTGACCGGCTGGCCGGGCGACGAAACGCGAGAGGCGACGGTCGATTCACCGACCACGACCTGCACGACGTTCGGGCGCCCGAGGAGGTCGCGGGTGCCGGCACCGTAGCCGACGTCTTCGACCGTCATCGGCGGGATCGGTCCGAACGTCGAAGCCAGGCCGGTCATCAGTGCGGCTCCGGTGGGTGTCGTCAACTCCATCTCGACATCGACGCCACGCACAGGAGCGCCACGTCGAACGAGCAGACCGACAACCGCAGGGCCTGGATTCGGGAGCACGCCATGAGCTGCGTTGAACGTGCCCGTTCCGACGGCGAGCGTTGAACAGTGGACCTCGTCGATGCCAAGCGATTCGAGCGCCGCGCAGGTTCCGACGACGTCGACGATGGCGTCGAGTGAACCGACCTCGTGGAATTCGACGTCGTCAGCGGCGACGCCGTGGATCGCGCCTTCGACCTCCGCCAGTTCACGGAACACGACCTGCGCTCGTCTGCGTACCCGCTCGTCGATCGTCGCTTCGGCGATCATCGTGCGGATGTCGCCGTAGCGCCGATGGTGGTGCAGATCGGGGGCACTGACGCCCGCCTGGATGGCGGTGATTCCGCACCGCTGCGTCCGTTGCGGCTCGATGGCCCAATCGTCGATGCCCATCGCCTTGACCGTCGACCGGATGAACTCGACGTCTGCGCCGGCGTCGATGAGCGCGCCGAGAGCCATGTCGCCGGCAATGCCGTTGAAGCAGTGGAACCATGCAATACGGGTCATACGGACACCGCGCCGGTATTGCCAGTACTGCCAGCGTTACCAGTACTGCCAGCGTTGTCGACGCCGGACCGGGTCGGTCGGGTGGCCGTGTTCGGCCCGAGCATCCTGGCGATGGCGCACGCAGCACCGAAGCCGTTGTCGATACCGACGACGGTGATGCCGGAAGCGCACGACGAGAGCATCGACAACAGTGCTGTCACGCCTGCGAAGCTCGTTCCGTATCCCGTGCTCGTCGGCACGGCGACAACGGGCGCAGCCACGAGTCCACCGACGACGCTGGCCAGCGCGCCCTCCATCCCGGCGACGACGACGACCGCATCGGCTGCTGCCAAATCGTCGGTGTGCGCCAATAAGCGGTGCAGACCGGCGACGCCGACATCGATCAGCAGGACGGGGTCGAAGCCGTAGGCCGTCAGCGTTGCAGCGCATTCCTCGACAACTGGGAGATCGGATGTTCCGCCGCTGCAGATGATGACGCGATCGGTACGCCGAGTCAATGGACTGCGCCAGACGATCGTTCTGCCACGTTGTTCTCCGCACGGAAACTCGGAGAGGACGGCCCCGGACTGTTCGGCGTCGGCGCGTGAGAGAACGACCGGGCCGTCGTCGTGCGACAGCAGTTCGCCGACGATGCGCACGCATTGCTCCGGCGTCTTTCCAGGTCCGTAGATCGCCTCCGGACGACCTTGACGGAGTGCCCGATGGTGGTCGATGCGGGCATCGCCGAGATCGGCGAACGGCAGGCGCTGCAGGCTGGTGACGGCTTCATCAGCGGACATACGGCCGCTGCGGAGATCTTCAAGAAGGCCACGCAGTGCCTGTTCGTTCATCGGCTCCATTGTGCCGGTGTCTGACGAATCCCGGCGCGCGACCTGGAGGTCTACGGGCGGCCGGCAGCGAAATGCGGGGGAGTCGCCGTAGCCGAAGCCATAGTCTTGAGGAGTGAGCAGCGCAGATCATCCACGTCGTCGGATTGGCTACCTCGGGCCAGCTGGCACATTTACCGAGCAGGCGCTGCGCAACCAGGCCGATCTCGCCGATGACGAGTTGATTCCGATGCGTTCGATGCCGGACGTCCTCGACGCCGTCGAGGCAGGCGACATCGAACTCGGGTTCGTGGCGATCGAGAACTCGATCGAGGGAACCGTCAACCTCAGCCAGGACGAACTGGCCTTCAACCATCACCTGTTGATTCAGCGTGAGGTCGTCCTCGATATCGAACACTGCCTGCTGGCACCTGCCGGTACGCAACTCGAGGACATCAAAGTCGTGTTCTCGATCCCAGTGGCGACAGCGCAATGCCACGCCTACCTACGTCGTGCCATTCCGGACGCGGACATCCACGCCACCAACTCGACCGCTGAGGCTGCACGGATGGTCGGTGAATCGCAGTCTCCCGGCACGGCAGCCGTCGCCCCGCGCATCAACGCCGAGCTGTACGGGCTGACGATCGTTGCCGAGGACATCGCCGATCATCCTGGCAATCAGACGCGGTTCGTACTCGTCGCCAAGCACGGCATCCCGGCGAGCACGGGTCACGACCGCACGGCGCTCGTCGTCTATCAGCGGGCCAACGAGCCTGGCAGCCTGATCTCGATCCTCCAGGAGTTCGCAGCCAGGCGGATCGACCTGTCGAACCTGCTGTCTCGTCCGACGAAGGACGGCGGGCTCGGTGACTATTGCTTCGTCATCTACGCCAACGGCCACCTCGACGACGAGTTGATGGCCGACGTGCTGCGTGAACTGCATGCCAAGCAGGGGCACGTGAAATTCCTCGGCTCCTATCCTGCCGCCGGCCCGCAGGCGTCGACGGCCCGTGAGCACGCCGACCAGCGTTGGCTGCAAGCCGACGACTGGGTCACCAAGCTCCGCAGCCAGATAACAAACTGAGTCCACCTACCCGCCATGCTTGGCAGCAAACCGGGCCAGGGAACCAGCCATGGGCAACGCCGGTCAGTCGATGACGCGGCAGACGAGGCCCTTGAGGTAACTCGTCTCCGGTACGGCGAGGTGGATTGGATGGTCGCTCGATTGGTGCAAGTGACGTTCGATGACGGCCTCACGCTGGGCGTCGAGCGCCGCACCGGCGACGACCTTCTGGAACAGATCGTCGCTGACCGCCCCGGAACACGAGAACGTCATCAGCCTGCCGCCGGGGCTCAACAGTTTGAACGCCAGCAGGTTGATGTCCTTGTAGGCCCGGGTCGAGCGGTTCAACTGCTCAGGCCTGGAGGAATTGGCGAGTTTTGGCGGGTCGAGGATGATGACGTCGAATCGCTCGCCGCGATCACGTAGCGTGCGGAGTTCGGTGAAGGCATCGGCTTCGAGCATGGTCGTCGCGGTGGTCGCTGGACCGAAGCCGTTGAGTCCGAGGTTCTTCGCGACGAGGGCCAACGACGGCCCTGACGAGTCGATGGCGACGACGTCGGTGGCGCCGGCAACCGCAGCGACGACGGAGAAGGCGCCGGTGTATGCGAAGACGTTGAGCACCCGTTCGCCAGGAGCGACCGTCGTTCGGAGCACCTCGCGATTGTCGCGTTGGTCGAGGTAGAAGCCCGTCTTGTGGCCGTTGCGGACATCGACGAGCAGGCGGATACCGCCTTCGACGAGTTCGATGAACTCCGGCGGTTCCGAACCGGCTCGCAAACCCGAGCGCTGCGCCAATCCCTCACGTGAGCGGACATCGAGGTCTGATCGCTCGTAGACCGATTCGACGCCTGGTAGCCGCGCGAGCGTTGCCGTGATCGTGTCGATCCACCGCTCGCTCGACGCTGCGGTCACTTCGATGACAACGGTGGAGCCGTAGCGATCGGCGATCAGTCCAGGGACGAGGTCGCTCTCGGCGAACACCAGCCGTGCCGAGTTCGTCGACGCCCACATCCCGTCGCGCCTGGCGACAGCTGTCTCGATACGGTCGGCAACGAGCGTCTCGTCGACGGCCCGATCGTGATCGAAGCTCCACACCCTGGCGACGATCTGTGAGTGCGGGTTGTACGCCGCCCAGGCAAGGAATTCTCCCTTGGGAGTGCGGACCTCGACGACGTCACCGGCTTCGGCGGAACCCTGCACACGCTCGACGGCTCCGCTGAAGATCCACGGGTGCCGTCGCCGGAGCGAACGGTCGCGATCGGTGCGGACGGTCAAGACGGCGCTGCTCACGAACGGAAGCTACCGCCGAGCAGCCCTTGCTGGCACGAGGTATGCGTGAAGTGCTGGGGAAGTAATGTGTCGCGGGATGAAGGTTCATCTGATCGACGGCACCTACGAACTGTTCCGCCAGCACTTCGGCCAGGTGTCGCGCCACGGCGACGCCGGGCCGTACGCCGCAACGGTCGGCGTGCTCAGTTCGACGTTGCAGTTGATCGCAGAGGGTGCGACGCACCTCGGTGTCGCCTCCGATCACATCATCGAGAGCTTCCGCAACGACCTGTGGCCCGGCTACAAGACGAGTTCGGGCATGGACGACGAATTGCTGATGCAGATCCCGACGATGGAGGCGGCGCTCGTCGCCATGGGTATCACCACGTGGGCGATGGTCGAGTTCGAGGCCGATGATGCGCTCGGGGCTGCCGCACTCGTGGCTGAGCGTGACGACCGGGTGACGCAGGCGCTGATCGTGACGCCGGACAAGGACCTCGGACAGTGCGTACGCGGCACGCGTATCGTGCAATACGACCGGCGCAAGCAGGAGATCGTCGATGAAGCAGGAGTGATCTCCAAATTCGGGGTGGGGCCGTCGAGTATCCCCGACTATCTCGGACTCGTCGGCGACACCGCCGACGGGTTCCCCGGGCTTGCCGGTTGGGGAGCGAAGAGCGCCTCTGCCGTGCTTGCGCGGTACGAGCACCTCGAGGCGATCCCGCCGACATCGGGGATGTGGGACATTCCCGGTCTGCGCGCCGCCGAGAAGCTTGCCAGGACGCTGCACAACGATTTCGAGCTGGCACTGCTGTTCCGGCGCATCGCCACGATCGAGACCGATGTCGCCGTCGGCACCGTGGACGACTGGCACTGGAAGGGCCCGACCGACGAGTTCGCGGCGATCGCCGAGCACATCGGGGCACCATCGCTGGCCGTCAGAGCGCAGCGACTGCTGGAACGCTCGAGGTAGTTGGGGGCGCCGAGCGGGTCTGTCGACGGTGATAGTGGCCAGGCGGTCTGCGGCACACAAGCGAAACCGCTGAAGGCTGCTGCCGTCAGGCCCTGACCTGTTTCACGGGTGCTCGTTGCACAGGACCCGACCACCATCACACTCGACAGACCCGAATGAGTGGCATCGCGCTCGTACGCATTGCGTTGCATTTCCCTGCTCGCGCAGGTGTGCAGCACGCTAGCGGGCCGTTACCATTCTCGCGCTACCTGATGCGTCGCTCTTCGGAGTAACGGGTCGTACGGAGGGATGCGAGAGCGGCCGAATCGGCACGCCTGGAAAGCGTGTGTGGGGCAACTCACCGTGGGTTCAAATCCCACTCTCTCCGCGAATGGGTATTTTGCAGTGCACCGGTGTTCACCAAAGGTGAGCACCGGTGCCTGTGAGCTGGGGTTTTCTGTTCTAGCGCTGTGGAAGAGATGACCGACGAGCGCGGTGACCGCGATTGCACCGCTGCCCCAAAGCCCGACACGCAGTGCAGCCCGCGAGATATTCGCTCCGCCCGTCTTAGCTCCCGCGATTCCGAGCAGCACGAGGGCGATCATGGATGCGGCAATAAGTGCTGGAACCCGATAGCGACCCGGTGCCACGATCAAGGCCAGAAACGAGACGAGCGCACCGAAAACGAAGCTGAACGCGGAAGAGAGCGCTGCCTGCACGGGGCGGGCTCGAGTGTGTTCCTGGAGGCCTAACTCGTCTCTGGCGTGTGCTTCGATCGGATCATGCTTCATCAGCGCATCCGCAACCTGGGAGGCGAGCTCAGCGGGCAGGCCTCGGTGGCGGTAGATCGCGGCGAGTTCGCGTGTTTCGCCTACCGGGTCGTGGCCGATTTCATCGCGTTCACGAGCCAAATCGGCCAGTTCAGCATCGCGCTGTGAACTCACCGAAACGTACTCGCCTGCAGCCATCGACATGGCACCAGCGACGAGCGCGGCGATGGACGCAGCGACTACGGCGGTGCGCGACGCCCCCGAAGCGACGACTCCAATGGAAAGGCTGGCGACAGAGACGATACCGTCATCCGCCCCGAGCACTGCTGCACGAAGCCAGCCCGCCCGTTGCCCTCGATGGCCCTCCTGCGGAACGTGCGCCGCCCCTCCTGTGCTGTTCTTCAAGTCCATGCCGAAAGTGAACCACCGTTGAGCGGCGAGTCGCTGGTCGACGTGCTGGCCGCGCTAGCGGCGCGGACCCGGGTGTTGGCATCTGCCAACGAAGCTGAATGCTCGCGGTGATCTCAGTCGATGAGCTTGAGCGCACGGGCTTTGCTGACTGCATCGGCTCGGCTGTGAACTCCAAGCTTCTTGTACGCGCGCTCGGCGCGCTCCTTTGCTGCCGACCGAGAGATGCCGAGCTTGTTGGCGATGACCGCGAAACTTAACTTGGTCGGCAGGTAGCGAAGGACGCGCGCTTGAGCAAGAGTGATCGAAGCGGCCTTCGTCCTTGCTGCGCCTTCAGCGACGGCCTCGGCCGCGAACTCGCGAGCCGCGGCGACGATCAAGCCGGCAGCAGTCAAGGCGTCGATCGCCTCGTGTGCGGCTGCTTGCTCGATGATGCCAGCGGAGATCAGCGCGCGAACAGCGCTGGCAGCCGCAGCGGCGCGAATGGCGTCTGATGCCGCGACTGCTTCGCAGGCGTGGATCTCGGCCTCGATCGCGAGCAACGTTGCGTCAGTTTCGGCGGCCTGCACCAACGCAATCGCCTGAGCACTGTCTTCGATCGCAGCGATCTCGGCGGCGAGGCGGAAACCGGCTTCAGAAGAGAGGAAACCTTCGCCCAGCAGCACTCCACCGGCGTCGCCGATGGCATCCAAGAGTGGCTGGGCCCAGCCGTGCTCAATGAGGAGGAACGCAATTGCAGCTCCGGGTGCCAACGACTCGGCCAGTGCCCACACGTCTGCCGGGTCGAAACCGGGGAACGCATCACTCACCGACGGTTCCACCACCACGGCACCTTCACCCAGGACCACACTCGCGAGAACGCCGCCGAAGTCGTCATCACCGCCTACCACACGCTGGATCCTGCCATCATCATCCTTGGCGACGACGAGCACGTCGAGCAGGCGCAGCACTCCTCGTCCTTGGAGCCGATCGGCTTCTGCGAGTACTCGCTCCCCCAAGACGGCTCCCGGACCGCAACTCACAGCAATCACCTGTAACGGACCGGACATTTTCTGTACCTCCAGATAGCGACCAACTCACGCGAACGTTGTCTCACTTGCAGATCCGAAACCATCGGGACGACCTTGGAGTGCTTTCGGCTTGTCGTCCCCGAAGATGTCAACGTCGCAGCAGCAGCACGACCACGACGATGATGAGGATGAGCAAGAGTGCGCCGCCTCCGATGTATATGCCTGCGGCGAAGATCGGGATCATGGACGTCGGTTACCCCAATAACCAACTTTCCAGACCCTCCGGTGATCGGTCACGAATATTCCGGCAATCCGAGAATGGCCAACGTCGGATCGCCAGCCAGCGGCAGAGCCAGAACGTTCGACGAACAGGCAGGAGAGCGCGTGCGATCAACCGCAGAAGCGCTCCGGCCACTTCGAGTGGCGGGCGGCTCGGGTTCTTCCCGGCAAGAGAGTCGATTGTCGCCGCAATACTCACGGTTGCGTTTCCGATGATCGCCGTCTATGAACGTAGAGTGAGCGATTCCGTCACTGACAGGCTTAGCGCTACTGGCTGTTCCGGAGTTCCTCATACCCGAGGCGATGTGCCGTGCCCACGCTCGCTAGGTGTACTCGACAGTCGACGTACCGTCCGCCCTTGAGGCGATTGACGTCGTCCGATAGTTCAATTGCGAACAACTCGTCGGCATGCGGCATCTCCCGAGCACGGTTGTAGAGCGACATGTTCGTTGAGGATGGGTGGGTCTGTTGGAGACAGGTTGGGTGAGGCTGGTGTTTGGGGGTGGGGGTCGGGCGCAGTGAGACTGGACGCGTAAGGACCCTCCCGCTGATTCACCTGGACAGTGACGGGAGGGTCCTCTTGGCGCCCGGAGGCACTGGTGATCATCGTAGGTATCGAATCGCTCGAAGTCGAGAGCGGATTGTTCGCGGGTGAGTTTGTCTGCCCGGATTGCTCGGGGGTGTTGCGGCCGTGGGGTTCTGCGCGGCGGCGGTTTCTGCGGTGTGCTGGCGGCGAGGTGTGGCGTCGTCCTCGGTCGGGTCTGGGCACAACAGAGAAGGGGTATGAGCTGTGTAACCAATTCTATTGAGGAGATAGCAATGTCGACAACGAACAAAGATGTCAGTGAAGTGGTACTCGAGCAACACAAAGATGTCGCCGCACGACTGGCTGCCGTGTTGAACAAGACCGGGAGCGACCGCACGGAAGAATTCGAGTCCCTCGCCGAGTTCCTCGCGGTGCACGAGGCAGCCGAAGAATCGGTGATCTACCCAGCGTTACGCAAGCTCGGGGACGAAGGGACTCGGATCGCTGACGACCGCACACGCGAGGAAGGCGCCGCCAGCGACGTGCTCACGAAACTCAAGGGCTTCGACACTGGATCAGACAAGTTCGAGACCACTTTCACGGAGTTTGCTACCAAAGTGCACGAACATGCGGCGAGCGAAGAGGCCGAAGTGCTTCCGCTGCTGACCAGCACAACCACTACCGAGCAGCGTCAGGCAATGGGCAACGTGTTCCTTGAATCGCAACACGGCGTTTCCAGCCATCGCTGACGGCGCTTCACACAGGCCGCTGACCGTTGATGGACACCGTACGAGCCCAGCGGGCCAGCACCCACCGAGGGCGACCGCGACTCGAAGTCGTTGGCGATACGGGTCGCCAGCGACTTCAGACCTGGCAGTCGGACCAAAACCTGGATCCACCGATGGTTTGGGTGTGAGGTAGTCGCGTATTCGCGTGAAAGGTCTCCTGAGCCAGGACGATGTTGGTTCTCCAGATCGTCAACACTCCAATCACAGGACACATTTTCAGTGAATCGGCATGGCCATCTGCACCCGGGCGCACGGTTGGATGTGTGCTTGCGAGGCTTCGCCATGCCGGTCGACGACACCTGCACGGTGATCTGCGGCCGGCTAGCAACTCGCACATGCGAGTAGGTTCGATTCCACAGGGGCGGGATTGTGACTCGGTTGGTTCAAGAACCACCAGACTCGCCGAGTTCCTGTACTCAGGTGAGGACCGTCAACTCCCGCTCAGCTCCGAAGAGCCAGATGCGGCCCATGTCAACCTGATGTCGAACTTGGTGCTATCCGCCGCTGCTGGTGAAGATGAGTGCGATGGCGCCGAGCGCCATCACGGCTAATGTCAGCCAACCGAGGGTTGCTGCGAGTTTCTTGTTGACGTAGCTGCCCATGATTTCCGGGTTGCCGGAGACGAGCATGACGATGAGCAAGAATGGTACGGCCACGATGCCGTTGACGACGGCGACGAACACGAGGAGCTTGATCGGGTTCGCGCCGACGAGACTGAAGGTCATGCCGGCGATGGTGCCCGCAGCCACTAGGCCGTAGAAGAGGGGGGCCTCCCGAATCTTGTTTGAGAAACCGGTGCGTTTGCCGGTCAGGCCACTGAATCCCGCTGCACCAGCGCCTGCTAGTACGGGAATGGCGAGCATTCCGGAACCGATGAACCCGAGAGCGAAGAGTGTCGAGGCGAATCGGCCTGCGATGGGGCGCAGGGCTTCGGCTGCTTGGTCGGCTGAGCCGATGTCCACATGCCCTTTTGCACCGAGAGTGGCGGCGGTGGAGGCGATGATCGCGAACATCACCAGGTTAGAAAATCCCATCCCGAAGAACACGTCAAAGCGACTGGTTCGCAGTTTGTAATCGGCTGCGTCACGGCCACGTCGCCGCAGCGCAATGGCTTGGTTGCCGCCGATCTTCTCGTCGCGCATGTCCTCGACCCTGTTCATCGTTTGCCAGAAGAACAGGTACGGCGAGATTGTCGTGCCGAGCACTGCGATCAACAACGCGAGGTAACCCTTGGACAACGTGACGTGGGGTACGACCGTGTCGCCGAGGACAGTCCGCCAGTTCAGATGGACAACGAAGACGACGGCGACGTAGGAGACCAGGGCGACGGCGAAGACCCTGAAAATCTTTGAGATCATGGTGTACGACTCAACGACCAGAAGCCCGATGGTGATTGCACCAGCGAGCACGGCCCACAATGTGGTCGGCCCGGCGTTCAAGAGGTGCATGCCAGCGCCGACGGCGACGAGGTCGGCTGCGACGTTCAAGGCGTTGGCAACGCACAGTGCGATGATCAAGAAACCAATCACGATCCGCCACACTCGAGTGAACCGGCGCGTGATCAGTTCGCCAAGGCTTTGCCCGGTAGCGAGCGCGGTGCGATCACAGATTTCCTGCACGGCGGCCATCAACGGAAACGTCAACAACGCCGCCCATAACATCCCAAAGCCATACTTCGCGCCAGCCTGGGAGTACGTCGCGATACCGGATGGGTCGTCGTCCGACGCTCCAGTGATCAGGCCGGGCCCGAGAGCGACGACGTACGCTTTCATCCGTTTTGCGCCGGTCGGCACTTCTTCTTCGGGATTTGGCGCGTCCGGTGCGGCGGCGAAGGGAGCATCGTCACTGAGCAAATCTGGATCCCCGTCGCTGCTCATTGGACAACCCGACCCTTGGTTGACGAGACACCCGAACCATACCCGTACCGAAACGACTGCGCCCTCGTTTCAGTCAGCATCGAACGACGGTGCTGACCCGACCCGCGGCCGCGGGGGAACGGACGTGGTGAATTCACCGGAGACGTCGTCCGCGAATCTGCTGAGGCATGCAGTTGGGGTTGCACATCCGAGCGCACCGTGGGCTCAATGCTCAACGCAGAACTATACGAGGCTCGCGTCGGCGTTGGCGCGTTGTTGGCCGGAGATCCAGCGGACGGATGCAGGAGCAGACGCAAACCGACAGTCAGATCTCGAAAGTGACGAGCACGGCACCGGGCCTTCGAAGGCCCCGTCGAAATGCCTCGGAGCCAAAGCTCGACAAGTGTGACTGCACGTTGATGGGGTTTGTGAAACCGAGTAGACCGGCGTACGTCAGCTCCGCCGCAAGCCGCCTGGACATTTCCTCAATGGCACGGTCCCACACATCTTCGATCGCGTCCGGCGACTCCGCGTCGATTCGCATGATGTCGAGGTGACTGAGACTAAATGTGACCTTGTGCGTGGGCACGTCGTCGATGTACAACCTGGCCCGTAAATGGTCCGACACGTCTCGACCAGTACCCGTGAAATCTGCTACGACAATCTTCGCCTTCGCCGGTTCCCGGTGCATTGTCACACGACGACTATGCCAGGAAGCCCGAGTGCCCGCAAGCGTACAGCAGGCAAACAGTCGGGGCGCTAGATGATTGGCCTGGGCCTCTGGCCTCCTGGCCCAGCGGCCACGCTTCATTCTCAGCGACGGGCTTCGTTGTCGGCAAGGTTGAGTGGCGACCGACATGCGTACCTTTGGAGTCGGCGTGGTCCTTCTCGGCCTCGTCTCCTAGCGAGAGATGATCGGTCCGTTCGGCGGCCTTGCCAGAATCTGAAACGTGCGATCCGGATAGTCGGATTCCTAGGAGAATCTCAAGTCGTTGGGCAACTTCGGCGGCGCTCGGCATGGCCGCGATCTGATCAGCGAGAGAGCGGGCCCGGTCTCGCTCGGTGCTGCCTGCTCGAAGTATCTCACACTACCTGACCGGCACCGCCAGCCACGGTGTCCTGCCCAGTCGCTCACTCGACGGCGCGGCATCGCGCGACCCGTGCAGACGAATTCGCAACAGAACAACCGTCAGTGCTGGACCGTCGGCACGAAGGGCTTGGCGCCTCTACCGAAGCGCGCATCCATCGAGCGCACGCGGCGCCAGAACGGGTTCAGCCGCAAGGTGTCAACTGCCTGTCGACATGCAACGGAAAACTCCATTGGGCACCCGGCAGGGATTCAGCGCGGCGTTTCGCATGAGGGTGTGCTATTTTCGGTTCGCCTCTTCGCTGTGACCGCACAGTTGGTGCGGAAGGATCAGATGTCCATTTACGGGTGGGTGCCGACGATGTTTGCGTGTGCGGTTTGAACGGCGAGCAGTCAGTGCGGATCGCGGTCGCATTTGCGCGTGAGACTGCGAAGTCGCCGACTGCGCGTTTGTGTACGGCGTGTGTGGAGGTGCTGGGTGTGTCTGGTGCGGGGATTCACGCTGATGGGCGGTGACCAGGCCGGCCCGATCTGTGTGTCCGACTCGGATATCGCCGCGTTGGAAGACTTGCAGTTCACGATCGGTCAGGGCCCGTGTGGCGACGCCTACCGTTCCCGGAGATCGGTACACGCGCCGCGTTTGGACGACTCGGTGTTTGGTCGTTGGCCACCGTTCGTTGATCTCGCCAGATCGAGTGGGATCGGTGCGGTGTTTGCCTACCCGTTACTCGCCGACGGTGCCAATGTCGGGGTGATGACGCTGTATCAGCACGCTGAGGGCGAGTTGAGCCGGGCGCAGCACGACGACAGTATCGCTGTCACCCGGGTGTTGACGCAGACGGTGTTGAGCTTCCAGCAAGCAGCACCGGCGGGCATGCTTGCCCCAGAACTCGATGTCGCTGTCGCCTATCGGGCCGAGATCTATCAGGCGTCTGGGATGGTCGCGGTCGAGTTGGGCATCTCTCCCGCTGAAGCGCTGTTGAGGATCCGTGGGCACGCGTTCGCACGCGGCATGGCGGTCGGTGCGGTCGCCGCGGACATCGTCGCCCGTCGCCTCCGCCTTCCCAATGACCGCGGTACCGATGAACGGTGGGGGTGAGCGGTGACTGATGATGCTGAGCAACGGAGCCTGAGGCGACAGGCGCTCACCGCCACTGCGTTCGTGGGGTTGGTCGAGAGCCTGGTCGGTGACTTTGATGTGATCGAATTGTTGACGAGTTTGACCTCGCATTGTGTCGAGTTGCTTGGTGCAGCCGCTGCAGGAGTACTGCTTGCCGATGCGGATGGGGTACTGCGTGTGATCGGCGCCTCGACGGAGCAGATCGGTCTGTTGGAACTCTTCCAAGTTCAAAACGAGCAGGGCCCGTGCCTGGACTCCTACACGAGTGGCAGCGTGGTGATCAACGCTGACATCACGGTCGGTTCACCATGGCCGATATTTGCCGTTGAGAGCATCGCCGCAGGCTTTCCATCGGTGTGCGCAGTTCCGTTGCGCCTCAAGGACGTGGTCTTGGGTTGTTTGAACCTGTTCATGTCGGAACCGGTTGGTCTGTCAGCTACCGATGTCGCCCTTGCTCAGGCGCTCGCGGATGTTGCCAGCATCGCCATCGTTCAGGATCAAGCGACACGCGAGTCAGCGGTTCGCGAAGGCCATTTGCAGCACGCGTTGCAGAGCCGGATCGCAATCGAGCAGGCAAAAGGAATGATCGCCGAACGCGGCCGTGTCGACATGGATGGAGCGTTCATGCGTCTGCGCGGGTACGCGCGTAGCAACAACCGTGGTTTGACCGAAGTCGCTGAGGCGATCGCGTCTGGCGCGCTTTCGGTCGAATCGCTCACCCCTCCACCGCCACCGCGTAGCCGCAAAGCCTGACCGACGCTTCCCACGATCCCCGTCTCGGCTGAGCCCGGACAACGATTCGATATCACCAGCCACCGAACGTGTCGAGCACTTCCGCCCGAGCGGCTCTTGACCCTCGGTGGCGTCGATCACCGAGGAGTAGCGGTGAGCCGCAGCATCTCTTGATAGTCGGATTGATGCGTGACGGCTGGGCCGGGGTGGGCGAGGTGCGGGTGACCGTTCCTGCCGGCGTCATGTCGGGTGACGCGGTTGAGGCGGCTGGTCGAAATGGCAGCACGTATCGAGCCTGGGTCCCCGCCTACGTTGGCCAAGGACTGAACGATGACGCAATGATGTTGCCGATCGGAACATCGAGGAAACACCAACCAAACCTTCAGATGGTCTCGATCCCTGAAGCCAGTCACCGTTACCTGTGAGAACACACGAGGTTGTCGTCCTGGTGCAACCTGCACGTCACAGTGATACTGTCAACGCGGCTGCCGTTATCGGTGATCCCGGTCCAGTCCCTGCCGTTCCGCTCCCACGACGAGAGAGAGTGAACGCAATGCAGATGTTGCCGTCATTCCCGATGGACCGCCGAGGCGAACAGTGAAC
>Ga0123339_10000725_pt1 | contig 24221 bp, 24 predicted proteins | sample lystaG_FD_89956 | JGI IMG/M metagenome (GOLD analysis project Ga0123339, IMG submission 89956) | Glacier valley bacterial and archeal communities from Borup Fiord, Nunavut, Canada, to study Microbial Dark Matter (Phase II) -... | ecosystem: Environmental > Aquatic > Freshwater > Ice > Glacier ...
CCGGTGGAGCGCCAGCGCATGGCCATCGGCGGGGTGTACTCGAGGGACGCGCAAACCAAGTTCACCCCGCTGGGCAGCACGCGGGACAGCCAGGGCCACTGGTACTCGCTGGTGCAGGCCGAGCCGCGCACCGGGCGCACCCATCAGATTCGGGTTCACCTGCTGCACTTCAAAGCGCCCGTTTTAGGCGACCACACTTACGGGCGCTCGAGCCAGCTCATCGAGCGACACGCGCTACACGCCTGGAAGCTCGAGATTCCGCATCCGGTTACGGGCGAAATTCTCAAGCTCGAGGCGGCAGTTCCCTTCGATATGCTCAACGCCTGGATTCAGTTGGGAGGCGAGGTGCCAGATAGTTTGCTGAAGTAGATTTAACCACCCGACTTCACCGCTTTGCGAGGGCGCTTCACCGTCTCGACGCCATACGGGGACTCGAGCACCCCGGTGTAGAGCGTCCAGAGTTCGAGCGCACTTCTAGGGTCGGTAGTGAGTTGAGCAAAGCGGAAGTAGGCCGCGTCCCCGCTCTCGAGTTGAAATGTGGGGGTGCCAAACACGCCCAGATTGTCGGCAGTTTCCAACTCGAGGGCCAGTTCGGTCCGTCTCGAGTCGGCATTTGAAAGGTCTGTGTGAAAGCGCTCGAGGTCGAGTTCGGCCCGCTGTGCGGCGAGGTTGAAGCTGGCTGGACCGAACTCGGCTTTCTCGTGATGACGCAGCCGAAACAGCTCGAGAATAAATTTGAAGTGCAACTCCTTGCCCTGAAGCTTAGCCGCCTGAGAGGCCACAAACTGCGGCAGGCTGCGGACGTTCTCAGGGTGGTTACTCAGTCTCCACAGCGGCTCGGAGCGGTTGGCGGCGTTGTCAATGTGGTTGCCCTGCTCGAGCGAGTAGTGCAGCAACTCGAACTCGAGGCCGTGGTGCTGGCTCAGAACGTAGGCCAGCTCGAGGCCACGCCAAGCGAAGGGACACAGATAATCGAAATAAACCTTGACCATGAGGATTAGGCTAACATGAGCCTGCTCGAGCGGACCGTGGGCGAAATGGCCTTTGGCGGGTGCATCGAGCGGTCAACCTTTTGGTCAATCCCACGCTCGAGCACTTCTCCAAACCTCAACCTCATGACCCCACTCCCCCCTTTCTCCCTGGACCCCTCGAGCGTGAGTGGAGCGCTTTTCGTACTGGACCGCCTGGGTGTGGTGGTCTTTGCGCTATCCGGGGCCACGCTGGGTATTCAGAAGCGTTTTGATTTGTTCGGAGTGACGGTGCTGGGCTGCGTGACGGCGGTGGGTGGGGGCAGCATCCGCGACGTGCTCAGCGGGGTGACGCCGCCGGGGTTTCTCCGCAACGAAACGACCCTATGGATTGCCATCGCCTCGAGCGTGCTGGCTTTTTTCCTCTCGAGCCGCTTATCCAACCTGGGAGAGCGGGAGCGCCGTCGCTGGCTCGAGCGCCCCATGCTGATTTTCGACACCCTGGGTCTGGCGGTGTTCGCGGTGAGCGGCGCGCTGAGCGCGCTACAACTGGGTTACGGCTTTTTAGGCGTGCTATTCATCGGCACCCTGACCGGGGTGGGCGGCGGCATCATCCGCGACCTACTGGCGGGCGAGGTGCCCAGCATCCTGTACCGCGACATCTACGCCACGGCGGCCAGTTTGGGGGCGCTGGTGGTGTACTTGCTGCACGACCAGTTGCCGCTGCCGCTGGTGCAGCTTTTAGGCGTCTCGAGCGTGGTAGTTTTGCGCTATTTCGCCATTCGGCGCAAGCTCTCACTAGCTCCCTCGAGTGGGGGGAACGGTGGTGAGTAATGTGTTATCGGTTTTCAGTTGTCGGTTATCAGTTAGATTCAGAGGAGAGAATTTGAAGATTCAGTGGCAGGGTAGAAACTTGCGGGTTCGCATCGGGCCGGGCGATTTGAGCGTACTCGAGCGGGGCCAGTCCTTGCTCGAGCGCCTGATTTTCCCCACGGGCGGCTGGACTTTTCAACTCGATCGGGGCGAATTCACGGCTCTCGAGTTCAGGGCTGGAAGCTTGATTCTTACGCTGTCCGAGATAGACTTTGCCCGCCTGCTCGAGCCGGACCGCGAGGGCGTCTACTTTGACGCTGTGTACTCGGGAACAGCGCTCGAGTTCTGCGTGGAAAAGGACCGCCATGCGTTTTGAACTTCTCGAGCTGACCTTGCCTCACCTGACCCAACAAATCTGACAGGGGGCTTATCCAATTTGCTCGAAAACTCGATACACTGAATCCAGAATGATTCGTTCCCTTTTTGTCACGTTTTTTGCCCTGGCCACCCTCTCGAGCTGTCTTCCCGCGCCCACCGCCAATGTTCGGGCGCTTCGTTTCGTTCCTGGTCCCGCAGGAAGCGAGATTGACCCTCAGACCTTGCTGACCCGTCAAATCGTGCCTCGAGACAAACTCATGACCATTCCGCAGGCCATGAAAGCCGCGCCGATTGGCAGCTTGATGATTGTGTGCTGGAAAGGTCTCGAAAGCTTTTGGGGGCCGTGTTCTCACATCACGCGCAAGTACAGCGACACCACCCTGACCGACCTGGTGCTGCTCGGGGAAGTCGCCAGGGAGTATCCGCTGTCTCACATGTATCCGCGCTACGCGGTCATCGTGCTGGACACCGGAATTAAAGCCGAGATGCTACCCAAGCTGCGGGCGCGGGCCGAGCTGCTCAGGGGCAAACCCTACGACCTGAGCGGCCTGCCGGGAACGTACTACTGCTCGACCTATCAAAACGAACTCGAGGAAGCGATGGGCCTACCCGCACCCATCCCGTTCAACAAAGCCTGGAACATCTACATGCCTGCTGAGACGCTGTTTAGCCCCGGCGTTAAGGTCTTGTTCGTGGGCATCAACCCCAAAGCGGCCTACGGCAATCCGGGGCAAAGCGAAACCGAAACGCTGGATTTGGACGCGCTCGAGGGCGCTGGAACGGACACCTCACCAAAGGGAGCGCTATAGCGCATTCGGCTGAGGTCGTGAGCGGATAAACTGCCCCCATGCCCCAACTTCGCCTGCGTCCGCTCGAGCTGTCCTTCGCCATTTGCAGGTTCGCACCCACCTTCAACTTACCCATCTGGGCTTTTGAGAGCGAATTTTTCAGCATCACCCGCACACTCGAGGAACTCTCCATCGTGTGCCCCGAGGCGCGGGTTCCGCCGGACGTGAAAGCCGAGTTCGGCTGGAAGGCTTTTATGCTCGAGGGACCCTTCGACTTCGGCCTGACCGGGATTCTGACCTCCGTTCTAGTACCGCTGGCCGAGGCCCAAATCGGCATCTTCGCTTTTTCTACCTTCGATACCGACTATGTGCTGGTCAAGGAGGAAAGCTTCGAGCGGGCGCTCGAGGTGCTCACGGGTGCGGGACACGTTCGGGTAGGGTCCCCCGTTTGAGCGGGAACGCTCTCGAGAAACACCCTGCCGTGACGTCCCATTCCAGCTTCATGCTCGAGCGAATATAGTGAGCGCGTGTTCGGACCAAAGCGTTTAGTCAAGAGGTCGAGCGTCTCGCCCGACCCCGCTCGAGAGGAAGCCGTGGCGATGAACAAAGATTTGACACTCGAGGGAAGCCACCGCCGCGCTCGCAGGGCGCTTTCGGTGCAGGAAATCGTGCAGGCCATTTTGTTGGGCGTCGCGCTGGCGCTGTGCTCGTTGCCGTTCGCCTGGAGTGCTTTGTTCGTTCTACCGCTGGCGGTGCTGTTCTTCTGGCTCAGCGCTTCAAAAAGCCCCAAAGTGGCCTACGAGCGAACCATGTGGGCCATGTCCACCTTCTTCGCCGGACACCTCATCTGGTTGCCGCTGAGCTTTCTCGGGCGTTTCAAAGGGGCGTCGGTGGGTTTCGTGGGCTTGTGGCTGCTCGAGGGCTTTTTCTTCGCGCTCCTCGCGTTCATCGTCACCCGACTCACCAGGCGTCCCACCCGCCGCGTCTGGCTGCTGGCCGGGGGCTGGATTGTGCTCGAGTGGCTGCGCCACCTGGGGCCGCTGGCCTTTCCCTGGGCCACGGTGGGCTATACCCTGATGCCCACCCCACTCATTCAGGTGGCAGATTTGGGCGGGGTACTGCTGCTCAGTTTGCTGGTCACGACGATGGCTGCTTCACTCGCTCGAGCTTACAGTGGCGAGTTTAAACCCTTGATAGGTAGTGCTGTGGTTTGGACGATGGCGCTGCTGTACGGGATATTCGGCGCACCGCTCGAGAAGGGTTTTGTGCGTGAAACCGGGCAGGGAACCGTCACGCTGGTGCAGGGCAATCAAGATGCTCGAGATAAGAACGATGGGCGCACTAAGCCCCTACCTATCTATCTTGAGCTGTCCAAGCGCGCCCAGAGTGGCGATTTGGTGGTGTGGCCCGAATCAGCGGTCAGCAACAGTCAGCTCCCGCTGGATGACCCAAAGATGGCAAGCCTGTTGCCCAAGAAATTTATCAGCGGCTATGGCATCACACTCAGCAGCGACACCTACGCCAACCGGGTACTCTCCTGGGATGGCAAGCGCATCACCTCGAGCTATGACAAGCACTTTCTGGTGCCGCTGGGCGAGTTTTTCCCGCTACAAAAAGAATTGCCAGGGGTGTGGAGCACGCTGTTCACCGCCTTCGGCTTCCCCAACGGGCTGATGAAGGCCAACACGGTTGCGGATGACAAGGCGCTCGAGCTGGGCGGGGAGCGTTTCGGCGCGTACATCTGCTACGAAAGCATCTTTCCCCAGGTGTCTCGAGCGGCGGTTTTGGCCGGGGCCGACGTGCTGGTGAACGTGAGCAACGACGGCTGGTACGGGGTGGGTTCGGGCATCGACCAACACTTTCAGATGGGGCGGCTGCGGGCCATCGAGACCCGGCGCTATATTCTGCGGGCGGGCAACGTGGGTGTCACCGCTATTCTAGACTCGAGGGGCGCTGTTCAAGCCGAAATTCCACGCTTTGAAAAAGGAACCCTGCGCGGGGAGTATAAGCGGCTCGAGGGCCAAACCCCTTACGTTCGGCTGGGCGACTGGCCACTGCTTGCCGCGCTGCTGCTGATTGTGTGGACACTGGCCAAGCCGCGTCGGTACGAATTTCGCTTGTAGCGCTCGAGTACCGAACAAACCCAAAATAACGGTAAAGAACCGCCCTCGAGCTGAGGGCGGTCCTTTCGCTCGAGCGAACCCGAATTACTTACAACGAATGTCGCTGCCAAAATATTTGGTGCTGAGCTTGGCGTAGGTGCCGTCTGCCTGCACTTTTTTCAGCGCAGCGTTCAGGGCCGCCGTGAGTGTGGTGTTGCCTTTGGCAATCGCCATTGCATTGCGCTCGGAGAAAACTTGCTCCCCGAGTTTGATGCTGCTGTTAGCTTTGATTGCTTCAATCACCCCAAACTTATCACCCACCCAGGCATCTACCCGCTTGGACATCAGGGCCTGTTGGGCGTCGGTGTCTTTAGGATAGGTTTTAACCTCACCAATGCCACTGAGCTTTTTTACCGCGTCGAGGTAGGTAGTTCCCACCTGAACCGCTACCTTTTTGCCCTTGAGGTCGGCTACTTTGGCTGGTCCTCCCGCCAGATAGCCGATGGCTCCGCCGCCGCAGTAGTGTGGGTCGGAGAAATCCACCGCTTTCTGACGCTCGGCAGTGATGCCGTGTGAGGCGATGACGAAATCGAAGCGGTTCTGGTTGAGGCCAATGAGCAGCGAGTCAAAGCTCTGCGGCACCCACTCGAACTTGACCCCCATCTGCTTGGCTATGGCTTCGCCGAGTTCGACTTCAAAGCCGGTGAGTTTCTTGCCCTCGAAGTAGTTGAAGGGTGGGAAAGCACCCTCGGTGCCGATTTTGACCGTTCCAGCGGCCTTGATTTGCTCGAGGGTGCGCGCTGAAGCGCCAGCGATGAGCAGGAGTGCAGCCAGCAGAAGGGTTTTTTTCATGGTTCTCCTTATTCTTTTTGTGTGAACCTCGAGAACACTTTGCGCTCGAGAGGGGTAAAGTTCGCCAAAGTATACAGGCTCGAGGATGAAGGTAGGCTTAAAGCGGCTGACTAACTCAGGGTGCTCGAGCATGAAAAAGTCCCTCCCTACAATGCGAGGAGGGACTTGCTGAAGGTTTCGAGGGTCTGAGGTTCAGCTCATGGCTCATCACTCATAACTCAAAGTATCTACGCTCGAGTGAGCGCCACTTCGGTTTGCAGGTCGAAGGCGTGGAGTTTGGCGCGGTCCACCACCAGTTCCACCATGTCTCCGGCGTTGACCATAACGTGGCCGTCCACTTTGGCCACCAAGCTCTGTCCACCCACGTTCACGATGAGGTCGGTCTGCGCGCCCAGCGGCTCGACCACTTCCACCTCACCGCTCATGTTGTTGTCACCAGACGGAATGTTGGTGTAGCCCTTGAGGCCGATGTGCTCGGGGCGAATGCCCATCCACACTTGTTTACCCTCGTAACCACGCAAGGATTGCGCCAGCACGCCCTCGGGCGAAACCCGCATGTTGGTGCTGTTGAAGCCGCCGCCATGCACGTTGGCGGTCATGAAGTTCATGCTGGGGCTGCCGATGAACCCGCCCACGAACTTGTTCTTGGGAAAGTCGTACAGGTTCAGCGGCGTGTCCACCTGCATGATGTGGCCGTCTTTCATCACCACGATGCGGGTGCCCATGGTCATCGCTTCCACTTGGTCGTGGGTCACGTAGATGATGGTGGTGCCCAGGCGACGGTGCAGCTTGCCAATCTGCGAGCGCATCTCGACGCGCAATTTGGCATCCAGGTTGCTCAGCGGCTCGTCCATCAGGAAGACTTTGGGTTCGCGTACGATGGCGCGGCCCAGGGCCACGCGCTGGCGCTGACCGCCGGAAAGCTCTTTGGGCTTGCGCTTGAGCAGGTGCTCGATTTGCAAAATAGCGGCGGCTTCGCGCACCTTTTTGTCAATCTGGTCTTTGGGGGTTTTACGCAATCTCAACCCGAAGGCCATGTTCTCGTACACGTCCATGTGCGGATACAGCGCGTAGTTCTGGAACACCATCGCAATGTCGCGGTCTTTAGGCGGCAGGTCGTTGACCACCCGCTCACCAATTTGCAGCGTGCCATCCGAGATTTCCTCGAGTCCAGCAATCATGCGGAGCGTGGTGGACTTGCCGCAGCCTGACGGCCCCACGAAGACCATGAACTCCTTGTCTTGGATGTCGAGGTTGAAGTCCGTGACCGCCACCGTCTTGCCGTACCGCTTGTAAACGCCCTTGAGAATCACTTCTGACATAGGTTTTCCCCTACTCCTGCTCTCACCCGTGAGCTTCCTCGAGCGACTGGAGTTGCCGTGAGACGGTGTATTCGATTGTGGTTGCAGTGCCGACAAGCGCAGTATAGCGCATGTCAAGTGCGGGTCAAGGCGGGGGTTTAGACGTTGGAAAGGGGTCTCGAGCGTTAAACTACACTCATGCTCATCAAACACAAGGCAGACTTGCAGGGAACATCTCGAGCGTTGGAGGGTGAGATGTTCAGCACCACCCGCTTTTTGCTGCGCGAGGACGGCGCGGGCCTCACCCTGACCGACGTGACCCTCAAAGGCGGCTCGAGCACCGTTTTTGCCCGCCAGCACCACTCTGAAGTCGGCTACTGTCTCGAGGGTCGGGCCACGCTCGAGGATTTATCAGTCGGTGAAATCCACACTATTGTGCCGGGGTCGCTGTGGCTGACTTCAAAGGGAGAGCGCTTTCGCCTGACCACGCTCGAGGACCTGCGTCTCATCACGATTTTCACCCCAGCGCTGGTCGGGCCAGAAGTCAATGACGAGAACGGCTCCTTTCCGCTGCTCGAGTAGCGCGTGAACCTGCTTACTGTGTCGCCTCCTTCGCAACGCATACAGTGAACCTCTATGACCGGGTTCGATGACCTCATCGTGGGCGGCGGCGCTGCGGGACTGAGCCTCGCTTATCACCTCACGAAAGCAGGGTTGAAGGACCGCAAAATTTTGCTGGTGGACCGCGCTCCCAAAGCGGACAATGACCGAACCTGGTGCTTCTGGGAAAACGGCGACGGCCCCTTCGAGGCAGCGGTCCACCGACGATACTCGAGCCTGTGGCTGCACGGTCCCGGCGACTCACAGAAGCTCGAGATTGCGCCTTACACCTACAAAATGATTCGCAGCGGCGATTTTTACGCGCTGGTGGACGACTGGCTCGAGCGCTGTCCCAACGTGACCCGGCTTTATGGCAACGTCGAGCGGCTCGAGGAGTACGGCGGCGGCGCTCGGGTGTGGGTGGACGGGCAAGCTTATGCGGGAAAGTGGGCCTTTAATAGCCTGTATAAACCCGAGATGTCTAGGGGCGGAACGAGTCATCTGCTGCAACACTTTCGCGGCTGGGTGGTCGAAACAGACAATCCCAGTTTTGACGCCTCGAGCGCCACTTTCATGGATTTCAGGGTGGGGCAGGTCGCGGGCGAGGTGCGCTTCGTGTATGTGCTGCCTTTTGATGAGCGCCGCGCTCTAGTCGAGTACACCGTGTTCTCGAGTGCGCTGCTCGAGGGTGCCGAGTACGACGCAGGTTTGCAAGATTACCTCGAGCGCGTGCTGGGTTTGCAAGACTACCGCGTGCTCGAGCGCGAGGAGGGCGTCATTCCCATGACCGACGCTCACTTTGCGCTCTCGAGCAGCCCCCACGTCCTCAACATCGGCACGGCAGGCGGCTGCGCCAAGCCGTCCACGGGGTACACCTTCCGGCGCATTCAGCGGCAAACCCAGCGCATCGTGCGGCAGATTGTGCAGACAGGCAGCCCGGTTTACTCACCGCCCGCCTTCGACCATTACCGCTGGATGGACAGCGTGATGCTGCGGGTTTTGGCCACCGGACGCCAGAACGGGGCCGAGTTTTTCTGCGAATTGTTCCGGCGCAACCCGGTCAAGCGGGTGCTCGAGTTTCTGAACGAGGAGTCACACTTGGGGCAAGATTTGGCGCTGATGCTCTCGGTCAATATTCCGGTTTTCGTGGCCACCGGGCGAGAAATCACCGCTCAGAATCTGAAGCGCACTTTGAGTAAACGCGCTCTGGCTCGAGGGTGACAGATTCGTGGCAAGGATGACACATTCGTGACCGGAATGATGGCGGTAGAGGGGATGACAGGGGTGATTTGGAACAGCCTGTTTTCAACCTTTGTCACACTGACGATAACCCTCTTCACCCGCAAACCGCGTGATGTGGCCCCCCGAAACAAACTGGGAGGTTTGACCGCTCGAGGGCTGGGTGCGTTTGCCTTCATGGGTTTAGCCCTGCTGGGCGCGGTTCTGCTGGTCGTGTGGCACGAGACGACGCTGGGTGCAGGGCTAGCGATTTATGGCCCGCTGCTGGCCGTACTTTCGGTGTGGGGCGGAGATTTGCTGTGGCTGTGGCGTAGCAAATGGGCCACAATAACGTTTAGCTCGAGCGTACCTGTAGCATTGTTGGGTCTGATTACCGGTATGAATCCCTCGAGCGCCATTACCATTTTCCTGGCCGCGCTGTGGGCGTCTGGCACGGGCTTGTTGCTCTCGAGTGCAGTGGCTCGAGCACGCTTTTTAGCGCTCAGAGCGCGAGTTCAGGGCTGGCAGGTGCTGCTGGCCCTGGCGGTGCTGGTGCGGGTTCCGGTTCCGCTGGTGCCGGACCTGTTTCCGCTCATCGGCACCGTGCAAACCGTGCTCATCACCCTGGTGGCGCTGCTGTGGGGCTGGCGCATTATCGGCGCTCGAGTGCTCGCTCTGGGCATCCTCGCTTTCTCGCTCGGTCTGGCCGTCGAGTACCTGGGCAGCCGCACCGGAATTCCGTTTGGATGTTACAGCTACTCGGAAGCGCCCGCGCCCACCTTGCTAGGCGTGCCGCTCATCGTGCCGCTGGGCTGGTTCGCGCTGGTGCTCTCGGCGCATGTGCTGGCCAGGGGAAACCCGGTGCTCACCGGCCTCGGGGTGGTGGCCTGGGACCTGGGACTCGAGGCCCTCATGCCACAGCAGCATTACTGGCACTGGACCGACCCAAACCCCTTGTGGTACGGCGCGCCGCTCGAGAACTATCTGGCGTGGTTTGGGGTGGGCGCGCTCATCTCGCTGCTTTTCCGCGCTTTGGGGCCAGAACTGCACCAGCAAGGCGGGTTGGATTGGGCTTACAAGCTCGAGGCCCTGTTCATTCCGGTGGGGCTGGCACTGTTCGGCTTGTGGCCCGCCGCGCTGCTCTGCGGACTGACCATGAACATATTCGCGTGGCACAGTGTTCTTGTGAGGAGGGTTCCTGCTCGAGTGCTCAAGTAGGACATTCAAAAAAATTTCTATTTTTCGGCCTCGAGCGCGTCCCGGACCCGCTCGAGCGCCGCTTCTATTTGAGTCGGAATCTGTGCGGCTCTGGGGTCATCACTATCCTCGAGCCAAACTTTCAGGGTGAGGTCGGCTTGACTGGGACCGTTTGGAACAATCTCGAGCGTGCCTGAAAGCGGCTGAGCGGTCCACTCGAGGGTGAGTTTTTCCGAGTCTGCTCGAACTGGAGTGTCGCCAAAGAGTTCGGAGAAGGTGTCTCGAGCGGCAAAGTCGAAACTCGCTCGAGTAGAGGCGTGAATGCGTTTGAAGCCGATGAATTCCATGAAACCTCGTTTGATGTTTGCGTTTGCTCGAGCAGTTCAAAACGGAGAAAAGGATGCGCTTGATAAAGGGTAGCAACCCCCTGGCAACCCTACCCTCGCGTAAAGGTGTAAGTGCCACACCTCGGGCGACCACGGCGAAATCAATAAAATTGCCGTGCCCTCACCGTGAAAGTGCTTAAAAGTCCAGCAACTTGACGACAGGGCGGCAGAATCAGAGGCGCGAGTCCAACCCGCTGTCTCGAGCTGAGCACTCAGCGATGCAAACAAAGCTTCAATCTCGATAGCTCCTCGTAACAAAGCTCCAGACTGGTCGTACAGATAGGCAGGCGAACGCCCAGAGCCACCGCTCGCCAGCTCCACAATCTGGGTTCCCGGTGGCGGCTCGAGCAGCGGCAAGCGCAGCATTTCCTCTCGAGGGAACCGGCTTGCGGGTGGCTCGGCCTGTGGCCCAGTCTTGAGCCTCAGACTCAGCATTCCCGGCTCCGCCTTCGGAAATAGGATTGCTAGGGGTGCAGGAAATCGCCAGTATCACACCCGCCTGTGGCCCGAATCCAAACCGCCTGCCCGGTACATCTCGAGCACTTCGGGTTGAACGAAGCCGCTGAGCACCACAGGGTCGTGTGTCACCGCTTCCCAGCCCAGGGTTTTGAGCGCGGGTTCAAAGCGCTTGAGCATCTGCTTCGACCCGAGCGCGGTGCGGTAAAACACTTGAGCCTCGAGTGTGGCTTGAAAAAAGGCTGGATTCATCCCCCCCAACCAGACCTCTTCAAAATCTGGATTGGCCCTTTGAATCACGCTGCCCAACAAGGTGAGTTCGGCCATCTGGGGCAGTGGAACTCGAACATCAGGAGGCAAACCATCCAATAAAATCTCGAGTGGTCCCAGCCAACCAGGGTTGGTGTCGCGCAGAGCTAACTCGAGCAGTTCAAACTTGTCCATCGCCGTCACCTCTCGAGCAGGTCCAGATAAGCGCCTACATATTGCGGCACGATGATATTTTCATGGAAGTGGGTTTCGGCCCGATGCCTTGCGGCTGCGGCGAAACGCCTGTATTTCTCCGAATCTTTCAGCAGCTCGAGCGCCCTCTGCGCCATGTCGTCGGTGTCGCCCAAATCGCACAGAAAGCCGCTTTCGCCGTGCGCCACCACCTCGGGAATGCCCCCGATGCGGCTGGCCACCACCGGAACCTCGCAACTCATGGCCTCGAGCGCGGACAGCCCGAAGCTTTCCTGGCTCGAGGGTAGTAAGAAGACGTCGGCGATGCCCAGAATACTTTCCACGTTGGGAAAAGACCCCAGAAAGTGAACCCGACCCATCACGCCGAGTTTCTGAGCCAGCTCGAGCGCCGGGGCGCGCTCCGGGCCGTCTCCCACCATTAGCAGGCGGGCCGGAAGTTCGCTCGAGACTTTGGCGAAGGTAGAAATCACGTCCTCGGTGCGTTTGACCTTGCGGAAGTTGCTGACGTGAACCAGCACAAACTCGTCTGGGTGGGCAAAGCGGGCGCGAAAGCGCGTATCGGCGTTTTTCACGAAGCGCTCGGTGTCCACCATGTTGTAGACCACCTGAATCGGAATCTCGAGCTTGAGACTCTCGAGCGTGTGCTGCGCGAGGTAATGGGAGACGGCGGTCACATGGTCGCTGCGCTCGAGGGCGTACCTCGTGCTGTGCCGGAAACCGGGGTCCAGGCCCACCAGGGTCACGTCGGTGCCGTGCAGGGTGGTCATCACTTTGGTCTGCGCGGTCATCTCGCGGGCCATGATGGCACTCGTCGCGTGCGGGATGGCGTAGTGCGCGTGGGTGAGCTGAACGCCCTGCTCGAGAATCACATCCACTAAGGCGTTGGCGGTGTTGAGCGTGGTTAGCGGCTGGTCGAATAAAGGGTAGGAATACGCGCCCACCTGATGAAAATAAACATTGTCGCAGCAATCGTGCGGCAGCATGGAAAGTCGAAAAGGCATCTGGGTAGCCAGAAAATGAACGTCGTGTCCTAACCTAGCCACCGCGACCCCGAGTTCGGTAGCCACCACCCCTGAACCGCCCGCGCTGGCGTGACAAAGCACCGCAATCTTCATGGGGGGAGTATAGAGGCGGGCGGGTGAGGCTTAGGTCATACGGGTGACACAGCCTGTGCTCGAGGCCCCAAATTATCCCACCACACGCAATTTTTAGTCGCATTATGCTCGACTGGTCAAGTAAAATACAGGCTCGAGCAAACTGTCTTCTTTACAAAGCGGCGAAACCCCAGCGCGTGAATTTTTCATGAGCACAAGCCCAACTCGAGCGGTTATACTCGTGCTCGAGAGGTCAAAGATGCGGCAACTTGCGGTGATTGCTTTAATCGGAATAGCGGTGTGGTACTTCACCATCGGGGTGCGGGTGGGCCTCATTGGTACCTGGCCGACCACTTTGTTCAACGCCAAAGGAACCAACAACTACCCCATCACCGTGCTGCGAGATGGCAACACCCTCACGATAGCGGGCAGTTGCACCACCTACGGCGGCAAGCTCGAGATTTACGTGCTGGGACCGCGCAACGAGGTTGTGAGCAGCGCCCAGTGCAGCAAGGCCACCCAGTCGCTCAATCTGAAAGTGCGAGCGGTCAAAGCTGATTACAACGTGCAGGTCAAGATGGAAGGCTTTTCGGGACGGCTCGACTTCAGCACCTCGGCCCTGTAGAGCTGAGCCAAACTCACAGACGAATCGTACACTTCACAGCGTGAACATCCGCCCAGCTCGAGCGGATGTTTTCTATTTTTTCGGCTGCTCGAGTTCACTAGACCTCCTTTGAGAGTGGGGGGCGGACCGGTCCGCGTCTTCTTGGTCAGAACAGCGCCCATGAGGACGCTTGACCGCTTGGACAGAGCGGCACCTTCCGGGCCTGTCCGCCTCCCACTTTTGACCGAGCGAGCAGGCCCCACGGGGTGCCGTTTTACTCAAGACAGTAGAACGAGTAAGAGCAGAAGTGTAACTCGCCTGGAGGCAACTTTCGCCGGAAGTCTACGGCTGCTCGAGCGCTTCGATTCCCACCAGGGCAAAAGCGTGCAGGTCGAGCTTCTTTTTCCCGCCCACTTCGAGCGTGTAGGGAAGCTCGAGCAGGTTTGCAACGCACAGGTGCTGCGTTTTGGAGCAAAAGCGCACCTGACCGCTGAGCTTGAGGGTGTAGCGACCCGGCAGGGTGTTTGGCGGGACCTCGAGCCTGAACTCGAGCGGCCTCACGATGCCGTAATACTCGGGAAAGTTCGGGTCGAAGCTGCGGGTGTACGCCCCCTCGAGCGTGGCCACAATCGGACCTCCAAACGGGGTCTCGAGCGAAATCTGGGTGGGCGTTTCGCGGTTCAGCAAGTGTCCAGGGGCCGCAAGTAGGTGCAGGGTGAGGGTCACGCTCGAGCCGGGTGACGCGGAAATCTGACCGGCAATAGTCCGGTGTGCGCTGGAGAAGCTTCCCCAGATTAGGGCTAGAAAAACAACCAGGAGAACAAAGGGAGCACGCATGGTGTTCAAGATACGCGCTCATAGGAACCAAAAGTTTACCCGAGCTTATAGATTCTCGAGCGGCTCCAGAGCTTGAAGCTTTTCTCGAGCAAAGTCGTCCTTGCATGTTTTCCTCGAGCCGTGTACACTTTTAAAGTTTGCGTATCGCTTCGGTGCGCTTATCAGTCGCGCAGGCAACTTTCTCGACCACATGGAGACGGTTGGGCTGACGCTCGAGTTTTTCGGGGAGAAACCTCGAGAGACCGCGCCCGCTCGAGTTCAAGGCTCGAGGGCAGAACAAGGAGAATCAGAACATGGCTTTACGTCACAAGTCCGCCCAGAAGCGCCACCGCCAGAGCTTGAAGCGCCGCATGAAGAACCGTTCGATGAAGAGCACCATCAAAACCTTTACCAAGAAGGCTGTAGAAGCTATCTCTAGTGGAGCCGAAAACGCCGTGGAGCTTCAGCGTAAGGCCGAAAGCTTGCTCGACAAGGCCGCTAAAGGCAGCGCCATGCATAAAAATACCGTGGCCCGCCGCAAAAGTCGTCTGGCCAAGCGCGTGAACAAAGAGCTGGCCGCGCAGAAAAGCGCCCCCTCTGCCGACTAAATTTCGCTCGAGCGTTACTCAAGCACCCATCTCAGGGTGCTTTTTTGTTGGCTCGAGCATTTGCTTAATCTAACTTTCACTTTGAATCTGTTTCAAAAGAGTCGGTGTAGTTCTTGCCAAGAAAGGAGGTGAGGGTGCAGTTCACCGAGTCTTCAGTTGGGACTCAGGGAATAAACCCACAATGAGTCGAACGTGATTATAAATGCAGTTACCTCATTAGACCGTTTTTCTGCGGATGCAAGAGAAATCTAAACTACTGGAGAATGATATGACCGATTCATCTGTAAAACCTCTTCGCAACTCGCGCCGTGACTTCCTGGGTAAGGTCGGCCTCCTCGGAGCGGGCACACTCATGGGAAGTCTGTCCCCAGCGCAGGCCATCACCCCACCCCCGGCCAAAGACCTGGACGTGGACATCCTCAACTTTGCGCTCAACCTCGAGTATCTGGAAGCGGCTTTTTACATGGCTGCTGTGGGCCGCTTAGGTGAACTCAAGGCTATTGGCGGCAACGCTGCCATCATCTTGCCCGATGGCAGCGGCAAACAGCCCAGGTTCGACGGCACCCGCCCGATGGACTTTGGCAGCCGTGCGGTTCAAGCCTATGCCGAAGAGATTGCCGATGACGAATTCAATCACGTCAAATTCTTGGTCAAAGTGCTCGGCAATAAAGCGGTGCCTCGTCCAACCCTCGACATTGGGCCTGCCTTCGGCGCAGCGGCCAAAGCTGCGACCAAAGCCGACGCAGCTCTGGCGTTCAGCCCTTACTCCAACGTCGTTCCAGGCACCACAAAATCGGTCAGGGGCCTCTATTTCCTGCACGGCGCGTTCATTTTTGAAGACGTGGGCGTGACCGCTTACAAAGGCGCGTCACCGCTCATCACCAACGCGGGCTATCTCGAGGCGGCGGCGGGCATTCTGGCCGTGGAAGCCTACCACGCGGGCGAAGTTCGCACCCTGCTTTACAAGGAAAGAAACTCTCAGACCGGCTTCGGCGTCAACGTCAAAACTTTGATTGGTTTGATTAGTGCGCTTCGCGCCGCTGTGGGCGGCGGCAAGGACCAGGGCATCGTCAAAACCGTGCGTGGCGTAGAAAAAGCCAACATCTTGCCCACCGATGAGAACAGCATCGCTTTTTCGCGCAGTGTGGCCGAAGTGCTGCCCATCGTTTACCTGGGTGGCAAAGGCAAGGGCGGGTTTTTCCCCAACGGCCTGAACGGCAGCTTCAAATAACCTTCCCTCGAGCTTCTGGCTCCTCCTCCTCGTGAGAAAATACTGGAGGCTCGAGCAAGCAGTCTTCAAGCCACAGATGACTGAAGGACTCCATGCTCGAGCCGACATCCCGTTCCGTTTTCGTGCTTTTTCGTTGGCTCGAGCGCCCACTTAATCTAACTTTCACCCTCGAATCCGATTTAAAAAAACCCGTGTAAGTCTGCTCGAGGAGGAAAATAAAAACCGCTTTAACCTGCTCTTTAGTTAAGGCTCAGGCGATGAACACAGTAAGCGAGGCGTGATTTCGGTTGCAATCACTTCATTAGACCGCTAAGCTGCGGACGCAGGAAAAATCTAAATCATTGGAGAATCGTATGACTGACGCTATCGTTAAGCCCATCCGCAACACCCGCCGCGACTTCCTCGGCAAGGTCGGTCTCATCGGCGCAGGCGCGCTGCTCGGAGCCTGCGCTCCGACTATGGCCATCACCCCACCGCCCATGAAAGACCAGGATGTGGACATCCTCAACTTTGCCCTCAACCTCGAGTACCTGGAAGCGGCATTTTACACCGCTGCTGTGGGCCGCTTGGGTGAACTCAGGGCGATTGGCGGCGGCGCGGATATTATTCTGCCCGACGGCAAAGGACTTCAGCCCAAGTTCGATGGTACCACCGCGATGGACTTCGGCACCACCCCCGCAGGTCTGGCCGTCAAAGCCTACGCCGAAGAGATTGCCCAGGACGAGCTGAATCACGTCAAATTCCTGGTAGGCGCGCTGGGTAGCAAAGCGGTACAGCGTCCGGTGCTCGACATTGGGCCTGCCTTCGGTGCGGCTGCGAAAGCGGCCACCAATGTGGACGCGGCAGCGGCCTTCAGCCCGTACTCGAACATCGCTCCCGGAACCACGACGGCTGTGGACGGCCTATACTTTCTGCACGGCGCGTTCATCTTTGAAGATGTGGGCGTCACCGCTTACAACGGAGCCGCGACCTTGATTACCAACGCGGGCTACTTGCAAGCCGCTGCCGGAATTTTGGCTGTGGAAGCTTACCACGCAGGCGAAGTACGCACTATTCTTTACCGCAACAAAGACGTGCAAACCGGCTTCGGGGTAGACGTCAAAACCCTGATTGGTTTGATTAGCGCTCTGCGTGGCGCTGTGGGGGGTGGCAAGGACGAGGGCATCGTCAAGACCGTGAATGGGGTCGAGAAAGCCAACATCCTGCCTACCGACGCCAACAGCATCGCGTTCACCCGTACCGTGGCCGAAGTGCTGCCCATCGTTTACCTGGGCGGTATGGGCAAGGGTGGTTTCTTCCCCAACGGCCTCAACGGCACCTTCAAATAGCCTTCCCTCGAGCTTTAAGACCTCCCCCACGCGGGGAGGTTTTTCTTTGGGCGCTCGAGCCACGAAAAAGGGCGACTCGCAAGTCGCCCTTACACCGCCTAATTTTCGCTCGAGCAAAACCCAATTACTCGATGCTCTGACGCCAGCGCCACTCGGAAGCGCGCTTCATGATGTGCGCGATTCCCCCGGTCATGGCCAGCTTCTGGTTCCACGGCAGCTTCATCCAGCCCACCGCCATGAGGCCCCCTAAACTCACGAATTCGCCCAGAGTGTTGGGTTCGTACTCCTTGAGTTCCTCGCCCCTGGCCAGCCGCATCAGGTTTTTACCCGTCAGGCGACCCTGCTGACCTGCGTGCTGCGCGGTGGTGGGCACCGGTTTGCCTTCGGAATCTTTAGCCAGCGCCATATCGCCAATCACGAACACGTCGGGGTAAGCGGTCACGCGCAGAGCGCGGTCCACCACCACCCGGTTGGCCGGACCCTTCTCGAGCTTTTCACCACGCACGATGTCCTGGGCCTGAATGCCCCCGGTCCACACGATTTTTCCGGCGGGCAGCTCGAGCGCCTCGCCTTCTTGCGGCTGCAAGGTCACGCTGTCCACGCTGGCTTTCATCAAGCGGTGTCCGGTGAGCACCTGAATGCCGTAACCCTCGAGCACCTTCATGGTTTTCTCGCGCAGGTTTTCCTCGAGCACCGGCAAAATCTTGGGTCCGGCTTCGACGAGGTAGATGTTGAGCCTGGGCAAGCCGGTGCGCCCGCTGAGTTCCTCGGTGCGTTGCGCTATTTCCGTGACCAGCTCCACGCCAGTCAGGCCCGCTCCGCCGATGACGATGTTGCGTGACCCGGTGTAAGACGCTTGGTGGGCGCGGTTAATCCAGTCGTAAATCTCGCTGGCGTCCTCGGTGGACTTGAGTTCGCTCGCAAACTCGGCCAGACCGGGAATGCGGTAAAAGTTGGTGACGCTGCCCAGCGCGATGACCAGTTTGTCGTAGCTCTCGAGGCCCTGCGAGGTTTCCACGGTTTTGGCGTCCAGGTCCACGCTGATAATGCGGGCCAGTTCCATGCTCACCCCCGTGCCGCGCAGCAGGGGTGCGATGGGCAGCGTCACCTGGGTATTATGAGCCGCCGCCTCGTGCAAGCGAGTTTCAAAGGTGTGATAAGGGTTTTGCTCCACTAAGGCTACGGTTAAATCAGGGGTGGGCTTGAGTTGGGTCGCAACCGCCAAACCGGCATAGCCTGCCCCTAAAATCAATGTTTTCATGGTCTTATTTCTCCTGTGTCCGGTGATGGTATGTCCGATGCTTGGGTGGAGCTTATACGGAAGGTCAGGCACCCGTTGAAAGCGCTCAAGGCCAGCATATCGCCCGTGTGGTGTAAAAGTGTTCACAAAAACAGCTCCAGCACACGTCCACCTTTATCTCACTCGAGAGAGCCGACTTTTGGCCCTGCTCCGACCACCCATTCTATCATCACCGCTTCACAGGGCGCAAGAAACTTTGCCCCTACACCGACCTCTTTCGAGAAGGTGTGGAGCAAAACGGGCTTAAATTTGAATTCATTGTAGCACAGGGCAAAATCAAAGCGAAGTCCACACGGAATCTTGAAGTTGTGAGCTATTTGAGTATCTTACTCATCTGAGCATCAGACCGATTTGCTTTAATAGGGAGGGCTTCACCCACCTTTCGCTCGAGCGGCTTTTTCACAGCACGCGCCCCCTTTCGTTTCGGCTCGAGTCGGTCTCGAGCGGAGGTTTCATGGTCCAGTTCACGCTCGAGCAGTTTCAGGGGTTTTTTCGTTCGCTGGGGTCGCAGGCAAGCGGCGCGCTGCTGCTGGGGGTGCTGGCGCTGGTGCTTTTTTTGCTGACCACATTGCTCTTTCGGCAAGCCACCACCTGCTTTGCCGCAGACTTGAAGCTGCGAATTCCACAACTCTGGGGCTGGCTGCTGGTCTTGCTAGCGGTAGCCACCGTTTGGGTGGGCTTTTTTGTGTCTGGTCAGCAAGCGCTGGCCCGCCTGAGCGTGGTGGATAACGCCCCCTATTCCGCCGCCGAAACGCCCGCCGTGGGGCGCACCGAGCAGAGCAGCCCCAGCGCGGTTTACCTCACCGAGAAGACCTACACCCGCACCCTGACCCTGCCGCCGGATTTACTGAAGCGCATCACCGAGCAGGGCGTGGAGGTGCTGGCCCCGTATCTGGCCGACCCCTCGAGCGAGAATTTGCTGCGGCTGGTGGACACCTTCAAGCGCTCAGGGCAGCAGGTGGTGTTCAGCCGCGAAGCCACGCTGCAAACCGAGAACGCGCTGCCGCTGCAAAACAGCGACCTCAAGGTTGTGCTCGAGTTTGTCGAGAATGGCAGAAACAGCTTTTACAACGCCAATTTTTTGGCGACTTACAGCTTCAACAACCCGCTCGAGGTGGCCGTACCGGGGCGCTTCACTTTTTACTTGCCCGAGGGCAGCGGCACCCTGCGCGACTTCGCCATGACCGTGAACGGACAGCCTTACAAGGCCACCGATTTGACGGGCGGTTACGTGTGGGAGGGGACCCTCGAGCCGAAACAGAAAGTCGATGTGGTGGTCAAGTACAAAAACAAAGGCGCAGGCGGCTGGAACTACCTGCTCACCGCCAAACGCGAACCCATCGAGCGCTTCGCTCTCACGCTCGAGAGCAACCTCAGCCCCAAGTTTGGCAAGGGGTCGCTGTACCCCACCTCAAGGGCGGGGGTGGGCCTGGGTGGCTCGAGCCAGAAGTGGAACCTGGAAAACATCATCACTAGTCAAGATATTCGCTTGGCCTTCAGCAGCGTGCCCTTTCAAGAAACGCTGGGCAAGGTGTTCGGCTTTCTGCCCGCCGCGCTCACCCTGGGCCTGCTAGCGGTGGGCGGCTGGGCTTGGCGCTATGGCTTGCGAGTCAACCCCACTCGAGCCGCGTTCGCGGTCCTGAGCTTTGGGTTAGGCTGGGCCTGCTCGAGCGTGCTGCTGGGATACCTGCCCGCCTGGGCCGCGCTGGGATTGGGCGCGGTTCTAGCCGTCGTTTTGAGTGCTCGAGCGCTGGGAAACTCCTTCCTGATACCGCTGATTTTTGCCGCCGCGACCCCGCTGGCCTTTTTGCTGGTGAACCACGCGGGCCTGTTGCTAGCCCTGCTCGGCGTGGTGGCGCTGGTGTTACTCATACCCTCCACACGGCCACGTAAAGCCTCGAGCGTGTGACTATCCTTTGCTCGAGCCAGGATTTCCAAGCGTTAAACTAAACTCGAGGTGAACTCATGAAGAAATGGCTCACGTTGGGTCTTTTGGTCCTGCTCAGTTCAAGTGTTGCTGCACCACTCTCGAGTGTGTACACCCCGCTCGAGTTCGGTAAGTGCAAAGCGATTTCTCGCAACCCGGACGGAGACGGCAGCGCCGTGGACCTGTGTCCGGGGGTGGCGGGCTACGCGCTGGTGCTCGAGGAGGGAGATTTGCGTCAGAACCTGCAAGTCATCGCTCCGGGCGGCAAAAAGTATTCGCTCGAGCTGTGGACCCTGATTTCGAGCGGCTTCTCGAGCACCGGGCCGCGCGCTGAGTGGCGCATGGCGGGCAAGCTGCCCAAAGCCTTGATTGTGCGCTACAACGCCAGCGAAACCCCCGAGGACCCGAGCAAAATCACCTCGTATCTGGCGGTGGCCAAAATTGGCCCCAGCGGGGCGTGCTTGGTGGCCAGAGTCAAACCGGGTCGGGAAATGAATCTCGAGGCCCGCCGCATCTCGGACCGGGCGAGTGGAATGAAATGCTTGACCGAATAAGTTAAGAGGGTAGGAGGGTAGGTAAAAAGATTCCAGCTTCCACTTACCCTCTTACCCACCGACCCCAGATGCCTCATTCCCGAGTACACTGCGCCCTGTGAATGTTTCGCCGCGCTCTTTTCCTCACACCGGATTTATGTACGACCTCGCCGTCGTGGGCGCGGGTCTGGCGGGTTCCGAGCTGGCCTACGCGGCAGCTCGAGCGGGCCTGGACGTGCTGCTGGTCACGCAATCGCTCGATTCGGTGGGCAACCTTTATCACTCGAGCGTTGAGGGGAGCTTTCCCGAGGCCACGCTGCTCGAGACGGCCCGAATTCAGGCTGGGGCCAATTCCATAAAGGGGGCTGACGCATGGGCACTGCACCGGGCAGTCAAATTTTTGCTCGAGGCCACACCGGGAATTCACCTGCTGCAATCGCTGGTGGTCGGCCTCGAGCCTGGCCTGGAAGGTGTGGTGCTCGAGACCTGGGAGGGTGTGCCTAGAAGTGCAAAACGGGCGGTGCTGGCGGTGGGCAGCTTCCTTAGGGGTCGGGTCGTCATCGGCAACAGCGAGGAGCACGCGGGCAGGCTCTCCGAGGTGGCCTACGACGACCTTTATGACAGCCTGCTGGCTCAAGATTTCGATTTCGACGCGCTCGAGCAAGCCGCGCCCACGCTCGAGGGCGCTCTCCCCTACTCGGTGCGCTTCAAAGTCTTTGCCGCCGCCGAACTCGAGGGGTTCAAGCTCAAGCGGCTCGAGGGCGTTTACGCGCTGGGACGCTGCACCAGCGGCGAACACACCTACTCGAGCGTGCTGGTGGACGCCCACTCGCTGCTCGAGGAACTCGTCGCAAGCTCCCTGAAAACTGATAACCCGACATGATTTACAGACTTTCCGACTTCAAGTTTCCCGACTCGAGCGCGCGCCTCTTTCCGCACAACCCTGGTGGCGAGTGGCAGCTCGAGATTGGCTTTGGCGACGGCAAATTCTGGAACGCCCACAGCGCGCTCGAGCCGGACGCCAACTACCTGGGCGTGGAGATTTCGGGCACCAGTTTGCTTAAAGCGCAGGCTAAGACCAGAGCCGCAGGCAGGCGCGATTTGCTGACCAAGATGCCCGCGCAAACCCTGGTCTGGGCGGTGATTCCCTCGAGTTCTCTGAGCCGCGTCTATGTCAATTTTCCCGACCCGTGGCCCAAGGCTGGACATCTCGAGCACCGTTTACTCCGCACAAGCTTCTTCACCCTGGCGGCGGACCGCCTGAAAATGGGTGGCGAAATTTGGTTCACCACCGACTTTGATGAATATTTCGAGTTCGCGCTCGAGCAGGCCACCCAAACGGGTTTCTACGAAATCATCCACACCGAACCTCCTCAAGCCGCGCTCGAGACCAAGTACGCCAGGAAGTGGGAAGGCTTCGGGCTGCGCCCCCGGCACGTCCGCTTTCGGGTAACGAGCCAGCCCGAGCGCATCCCTCATCTCGAGGTCAGCGTTTCAAGCACAGAGGAAAACATGCCGCATTCGCTCATCGAACTTGAAAACCCTGATTTTGCTGCCCAGCTCGAGCACTTCGAGAAAGCCGTGTTCCGTTACGGTGAAACCACGGTGGTGCTGCTCGAGGTTTTGAGGAGTTCCACTCGCCCGGTGCATCTCTTTTTGGCCCATGTCGAAGAGGGCGATTTGGTTCAGGAGGTGCTGGTGGGTCTGACCACTCGAGAAGGCGACTCGACGCTGGTGCGGCTGGACCGCTTCGGCAGCCCGATTATCACGCCGGGAGTGAAAAGAGCGGTGGAGAGCGTGACAAAGTGGCTCGAGGAGCGCGGGGCGAAAGTGCTGGCTCGAGCGTATTGAGGGGTGGGTTTTGCGCTGGAGTGAAGCGAAGCGGGCGAATCCCCTCTTCCTACCCCCCTGCCCCCCCATTTTCAATCTTCCAACTGCCATTCTCGAGGCCCCGAAACCTGTACCCTGAAACCTGCTGTGTACTGGTCCGTTGCCCTCCCCCTCCCGCTGCCCGCCTACGATTTCGCCGCCCCGCTCGAGCATTCCACCGAAGTCCCCATCGGATGCCGGGTGGTGGTGCCGTGGCAGGGTGGCCTCACGATTGGGCTGGTGGTGGGCGAGGGTCGGGGCGGAGGGCGCACCAAAGACGCGTTGGCTTTGCTCGAGACGCAGCCCTGGGTCTCAAAGGCGCTGGTCGAGACCTTGCTCGAGGCGGCGGGTTCGGGTCGCTTGCCGCTGGGACTGCTGCTCGACGACCTGATTTGTAGCGGCTGGAACACCGCGCTCGAGCACCGAGTAGCTCGAGTTGGGGGCGCGAATCTCGAGCCGTTCGGGGAGAGTGCAGTGGGCCTGAGCGACGAATTTCAGGACGCCTCGCACTTCGCGCCCACCCTGCTCGACGCGGTGCGGGCGCAGGGGTTGCTGCTCGAGCAGATTTGTAAAAAGCCGCGCACGGTGCAGGTGTACGTGGCCTCGAGTGAGGCAAGCGGACTGGACAAACTGGGCAAGCTGACCCCCAAGCAGGAAGTGGCGCGGGCTGTCCTCGAGCGGGCCGGACACTTCCCCAGCCTGGCCGAGTGGGCCAGAACGGCGGAGGTGGGCACCGGCGTTGTGGGCAAGGTCGTGACCTCCGGCTGGGCAGGTCTCGAAACCCGGCCCGCTCCGCCCCCAGAACTCCCCATCTCGAGCAAAAATCTTTTCACTCCCCAGCCCCCCAGCCCCCCAGCCTCTCACCTCAACATCACCCGTCTACACGGCGGTTCCCGCCCCCTGCGCGCCACTCAACTCGCTCAAGCCATTCAAAACCAGCTCGAGAATGGCAAACAGGTCCTCTACCTCGTCCCCGACCACGCCTCGCTCGAGTTGGCCTGGACCGCCTTCTCCCCTCTGACCTCAGCGCTCAAATTCTCGGGCGCGCTCGAGGGAGAAGCCCGCGAACACGCCTGGGAGCGCGCAAGAGCCGGAGATTTTGGGCTGGTCATCGGCACGCCTATGGCGCTGGCGCTACCGCTCACGCACCTGGGCTTAATTATTCTCGAGGAGGAGGGTTCGGACGCTTACAAGCTTCAGTCGGGCACGCGCTCCTTTATTCCCGAGCTGGCCCTGCGTTACGCTCGAGCGAGTGGCTGCGACCTGCTGCTCACCGGGGCGGTTCCAGCGGTGGAGTCGCTGCGCTATCCCGGCGAGGTAATGGCCCCGCCCCGCGCTCGAGTGCATGTGGTGGACTACGCCCACCAGGGTGAGCAGCCGGAGTTGGGAC
>Ga0123339_10000726_pt1 | contig 24198 bp, 21 predicted proteins | sample lystaG_FD_89956 | JGI IMG/M metagenome (GOLD analysis project Ga0123339, IMG submission 89956) | Glacier valley bacterial and archeal communities from Borup Fiord, Nunavut, Canada, to study Microbial Dark Matter (Phase II) -... | ecosystem: Environmental > Aquatic > Freshwater > Ice > Glacier ...
ACGGCGGCGTCGCAGGCGGCCTGCAGGGAGGCGTCGTCGAGGCGGTTGGTGGACGCCACGCCGATGCGCTTGCCGAGCACGGCGCGCACGCTCACGAGCGCGTTCTCCTCGGCGACGTTCTGGTTGATGCGGTTGTTGGCGAAGCGCGTCAGCGAGCTCGACTCGGCGGCGACGAGCGCCTCGGCCTCATCGGCGTGGGTCATCGAGACGGCCTTGCGTGCCAGCGCGCGTGCTTCTTCAGGTGTCATGAGCATCAGCGACCAACCCCTACCTGGACGTTGCGGAATCGTGCGGGCGCGGCACCGTGAGCGACGTGGGCGGTTTGCATCGGTTCGCCCTTGCCGCAGTTGGCCAGACCCCACACCTGCCAGTAGTCGCGCGAACACACCGCGTCGCACGACCCCCAGAACTGCGGGGTGATGCCGGTGTAGTTGGGGGTCTTCACCATGCGGCCGAGCTTACCGTTCTCGATCTGCCAGCCGATCTCGCAGCCGAACTGGAAGTTCAGCCGCTCGTCGTCGATCGACCAGGAGTTGTTCGTCTCGATGTAGAGACCGCCTTCGGTGTCGGCGACGAGATCGTCGAATGCCCAGGTGCCGGGCTCCAGCGAGACGGTGGTCATGCGGATGAGCGGGATGCGGTTCCAGCCATCGGCGCGCATGCAGCCGTTGCTCGTGCGCCCAATCGACGCTGCGGTCTCGCGAGACGTCTGCAAGCCGGTGAGCACGCCCTCGCGCACGAGGTAGTCGCGCTGCGCCGGCACGCCTTCGTCGTCCCAGCCGAAGCTGCCCAGCGAGCCGGAGATGGTCGCGTCGGAGGTGACGGTGACATGCTCGGAGCCGTACTGGAGCGTGCCGACGTCGCCCAGGCCCACAAACGAGGTGCCGGCAAACGCCGCCTCCTCGCCGAGCACGCGGTCGAGCTCGGTGGGGTGACCGATGGACTCGTGCACCTGTAGCGCCACCTGGCCGCCGTCGATGATCAGGTCGCGCATACCGGGCTCGACGAACGGCGCCGAGAGAAGCGCTGCGGCCTGCTCGGCGACGCGCGGGGCGTTGCCCACGAGGTCGAGGCGGGTGATGTACTCCCATCCGGCCTGCTCCCAGCCGCCGCCGTGCGAGTTGGGGTAGGAACGGCTGACGACTTCGCCCTCGCCGATAGCGTAGGCGACGATGCCGGCACCGGACTCGATGACGCTTTGCTCGGTCATCGCGCCTTCGGTGGAGCCGAACCACTTGCGCTCGCGGAAGAAGCCCATGTGCGCCTTGGTGAGCGTGACTTCGGGTTGGGCGCGTAGCGCCTCGTCGGCGGCGATGAGCAGCGCGAGCTTGTCCTCGAGCGGCACCTGAAACGGGTCGATGCCGACAGGGCCGCTCCACGTGCCTCGGGCGGGCTCGACGGGTGTGAGCGCGACGGGCGCCCCTGCCACCATGGCGCTTGCCCGAGCGATAGCGACCGCATGACGTGCGACGTGCGCGGCCTCGTCTGCAGTGACCGTGCGCGAGCTGGCGAAGCCCCACGCGCCGTCGATGAGCGCGCGCACGCCGATGCCGAAGCTGTCGGAGCGCTCCACGGCCTCGACGACGCCGGACGCGATCTGCAGCTCCTCGCGCGACGTGTCGACGATGCGCGCGTCGGCGTACGACGCGCCCGCGAGCTGTGCCGCGTTGAGCGCGGCAGCGATGATGTCGTTCACGTGGATACCCCCCAGAATGGAGTGTTGGTGGAGTCGGGATGACCTGAAGGGGCCCGTGGCCCCAAAGCCAATCTTACCGTGTACCTGGTCCACGCAACGGAGGAACACCGATGAAGGTCTGCGCATTGTGTGGAAGCTTCAGAACCGGCTGGCGCCGGTATTCTCCGACGCCGAGCTGTTCTGCGCGGACTCGGCGAACCCCTTCGACGCGAACAGCAACCTCGCCTCTGAGGACCTGGCGCGACGGATCGACGCTTACCTGACGGCGATGTTGGCGTGGCTCGATCGCGGTTGCCGGTGAGGGCTGTGCTGACAGCTGTCATGCCGTCGGTACCTTAGCCCGAGCGCGGCACACGGGGTCCAAGCGTCCATCGCAGGTTAGGGCATTGGGGACCTCAGGCCGCTGGCTACCAGGTGAACACTACCTGGCTGTCTCCGAACCTGGCGGTTGCGCCGGGATTGATCCTTGCCGCGCCGCTCACGCGCACGCCGCTGATGAAGGTGCCGTTGGTGCTGCCGAGATCACGGATTGCGACTCCGCCGTCCGGCAGAACGTCCACGGCCGCATGACTGGACGAAGCGCGCTGATCTTGAAGCGGGATGTTGGCGCCTGGAGAGCGTCCGATGGAGAAACTCGCCCCGGGCACGAGATTGAGGCGCGCAATCTCGCGTCCCCCGGAGGTGACAACCAAAGGGCGCGGCGCGTTCGGAGCATGGCCGGGAGGTGCTGCATGCGTAGGAGGCGCCATGCTCGAGCGGGGAATCCCCTCGGCCTGGTTCATGAACACACTTATCATCGCCGTATCCTGCGCAATCTGGCGGTTCACTTGGTCAGCGCGACCCATAATCAGAAACCAGTCGATGATCGTCCACAGACCGAGCCCCCCAATTGTGAGCAACTTGCCGACGCCCAGTCCGATATCACCCAAGTAGAACCGATCGATTCCCAGGCCCCCCGCGAGAAGCGAGAGCACTAGGGCCATCGTGCGGTCCTTCTTCGCGGAACTGTACTGTTGCATGAACATCATTTGCTGCTGGGCTGTCATGCTTGTTGTGTATACGGCGAGCTCCAAAGGCCCCAGATCTGGCATTCTTAGTCCCCCCACGAAGAGATAACTGACCCCCATAATAGACACGAATGATACACGCAACCCGTGCTGGGCGCCCCTGCTTGATCGCCGAGAGCGGCACTCGATGCCCAACTCTCGAAGGTGTAAGCGACGAGGCCAGATTCTGCGAAGGCCACTGTGAGCGAGCCCCCACACACCTGGCGCAACCGTTCGCAAGGACGGGGCGCCTCAAGCGGCCGGCACGCGGTATTCAGCTCCGACGCATCCAACCTCGTTGCCAATGACGAGGGGGACGTCATCGTCAAGAATCGAAAGATGGAGGAATCCGCTGCATCTTCACTGGCACCTTCGGACGGCGTAACAATACCTACTGCCTGTCAGCGTAATCCGCTCCGCTGACTCGGGTCTCTTGCTAGTCGCCCAGGGGCAGGAACTTGCGTCGGAATGTACGCGGAGAGATATAGTGCCAGAGGGCGCGCGAGGGGGCGCGAGGGGCGGAGTTCACGAGGGGTCACGATGAGAGTCTCAAATCGGAGTCATGGGCTAGGTATCGCTTGTCGGCGCCAGATGAACCGTTTGCCTCGTGCGGCATGCATGGTTGTCTGTCTTGCAGTGGCAATCGCCATCTCTGGGCCACTAGCGGCGTTCAGCAGCGATACAACGTGGTCGCCAAAGGCCAAGGACCTCAAGATGCGGGTCGGTGAGTCGACCAGTATCGATGTCAAAGTCAAACTTGGATCTAAACCGATACCCAAGGTCGATGTGCTGTTCGTGTTCGACGTGACCGGAAGTATGGGCGGCGAGCTGGAGTCGGCGAAGATCCGTGGCAAAGCTCTGATGGAGTACGTGGCGAGCGATGTGGTGCCGAACGCACGCTTCGGAGTGGCTTCCTTTTGCGACTACCCCGGGGCATTTGCGTACGGCGACTATGCGTCGGACTACGGCGAAGGCGCAGATTACCCTTGGGCACTCGATTCGCCCATCACAAAGGACATCGGCGATGCACAGGCTGCAATCAAGTCGCTCAGTATCCGGAGCGGCTCGGACACTCCCGAAGACTACACCCGCGCTCTCTATGAGTGCGCCGAGGATGCGGCCGTCGGTTGGCGTTCTGACACCAAGAAGATCGTGGTCGTATTCGGTGACGCGCCTCCGCATGACCTTACGTTCGACGGGAGCAATACCGGCGGCGATCCGGGCCGAGATGGAGTCGCGGAGACCGATGATGACCTTGAGTACACCGACGTCGTGTCCCTGCTGAAGAAGAGGGGGATTGCCGTCCTTTCGGTGAACTGTGGTTCCTCGGCTGAGGCCCAGACCGCGTTTGAGTATGTCGCCGAGGAGACCGGCGGCGCTTACGGCGAGCTGAGCGACGACGTCAAGTTGAAGAGTCTGACCCAGAAGATGATTCAGGCAGAGACAACGAAGATTGACAAGCTCAGCGCCACCGCAGATGGTCCGAGCTCGGCTTGGGTCAAGCTGGAACCAGCATCGCGTGCGTCGGTCAAAGCAGGCGCCGAGCAGACCTTCAAAGTCAAGGTGAGCGTACCGACGGAAGGTGAGGGCGTGGGCGGAACCCGAGTCGGAAACTTCGTGGTGCACGTCGTTGCGGATGGCGTAGAAGTCGCCACGGTCCCCGTTAACATTCTACTTAAGGGGCCCAAGAAGCCCACCAACTACCGGCCGAGCAAGAACGGCTATTCGTTCGTGAACGAGGGTTCGGCGGCGACATGGGAGGAGTTCGCCGCCTACTACGGCAAGGACGTAGTTCAAACCGCAGAGGGCGACCATTACTGGGCTGCGGACAAGGATTTCGAACACAATTGGAAGCCCGTCAGCACCGGATCGTGCTTCGGCATGGCCATGTCATCGATTGCCGTGCAACAAGGGTTGCAGTCGTTCTCTCCCATGCCGTCCGGAGGAACACTCGTAGATGCGCCGAAGCCCGAATCCGAGGGAGGGGTCTTCAAGCACAACGAGAAGTCCGCGCTTCTCGAGTCATACCAACCGAGGCAGTATGACCCCCGTTTCGACTACTTGCTTACGGCCTGGGGGGGGACTTCGCCAAACGAGGTCCTCGCCGGAACGAAGAGCGCACCGGGACTCAAGGACTACATTGACGAGGGGCAGCCGGTGGCGATTGCCATCCTGCATGGGAAGACGGGTCATGCGCTTACCGCCTACAAGTACATGGCCGTTGGTGCAGATGAAACCCGAGTGTTTGTCTATGACTGTAACCACGAGAAGGATAACGGACGCTACGTACTGTTCAATAGAGCGAGAGACTCGTGGGAATATGAGCCGCTTGACTGGTCTTGGGCGACAGGAGATCTCTACCTCGACCGAGCGTGGCTAACGGGCGGCTGGAAGAAGATGTCCAAAGAGGCTAAGGCTGAAGCGGACGGCAGTTGCCTGATTGGTTTTGCTCCAGTCAATACCGTGCTCACACCCGGTACGCCGCCTTGGAACGATGCGAAATTGCCCATGACGAACTGGCCTGTCTCCGCAAGCTTCGCTGACATGATGAGTGTCAGCGTTTCTGGGGTTGCCACTGCCGCAATCACATCGTCGGAAAGAATCACATGGGTCGGACCGCTAGGATATAACCCCGAGACCTCAAACACGGTGTCTCCTCAGCAAAACTATGTTGGGCGTCGTGACGCAGAGGTTTCTGTCTCTCTTGAGCCGAGCGCAGGTCTTGTCACGGCAGTTAGTCTCGTGTCGCAGGGCTCATATGTTGGCCTGGAGGAGATAACGGGTGGCGGTATCACCTCGAGTCTTGCGGCCTCGGGGGCGGTGTCTTTGCAGGCCGCAGGCGCTCCTGCGGACTACAACTACTCTGTCTCGCGTGAGGCATCAGGCTCGAGCCACGCGATTGAGATCGCCGGCTCCAGCGTCGAGGTCGCAGGTGCGGATGAGTTCACCCCGGGCGACGACTTGTCCACGCTCGACTTCGTGAACGACGGCGCGTCGAGCACGTATGGCGTATCCGTGCATAGCATCGGCTCGGCGACGACTGTGTACGGTGCGAAGAAGCTCCACATCGGCTCGGGCGATCGTCACACAGTAGGAGTCAAGACCTGGAACTTGGATGCATCTGCGCCGGTTGTACTTGTCGATCGCGGCAACGACGGCAGCATCGATGACACCATCACCCTCGCTCCGATGAATAGCGGCAGTGGCGGCATGGGAGGCGGCAACCCGGGCGGAGATGACTCTGCCATGTGGTTTGCGTTGGCCGGTGTAGCCCTCGTAGGAGTCGCAGGCACGGCAATTTACTCCTCGCGTAAGGTCACGAGTCCCACTATTGTGCCTGTCGGGCCTATGCCCGTTGGCGACGCTGGGCAGGTAGTCGCTCGGCTTGTTGAATCCTCGGGTGGTTCGTTCGTCTTAACACCCGGAGAGAATCGCATAGGGCGAGATCAGGGAGCCGACATCGTCTTGAATGACGCCGTTGTCTCCCGGACCCACGCGACAATTCATCTCGCCCCGGGGGAGAACTTGATTCGCGATGAAGAGAGCAGCGGCGGTACTTGGCTGAACGGGTCTCGGGTGACTGAGGCACGGCTTAGCGACGGCGACGTCCTTCGTTTCGGCGATACCGAGTTGACGCTTCAGCTCCCTGCACCGTCGCATGCTGCTCCCCCGGATTCGCCGCTGCCTGTTTCCAGCGCAATCAAGGCTTCAACAGGAAATGGAGTGGGTGGAGGCACTGGAGGCAGGGTTCGTGTCCTGTTGAATGGCAGCATCCTAGCGGTGCTGCCACTTTCGCCCAGTGCTTGCTTCACTATCGGGCGCAGCGGGTCGAATAGTGTGATTGTGGCAGATCCGAAGGTGTCAGGAACCCATGCGACGCTGATTGTGCACTCGAATGGGGATCTGGGGATCGCTGACTCGGGAAGCACGAATGGTACGTTCGTAAATGGCACACCAATCTCCTCAGAGCGCGGCCCGCTCAGCGCTGACGATGAGGTGACCCTGGGGAGTTCCAATTGCCGTCTGGGCTTTGAGTTCTTGGGGCGTGAGCACTAACACTTCTGATCCGATACGGCCTGATTGAGATTCTCTACACCCTGGGTCGAGCTGCTCGGGGCGACATGACGTTTAGGAGTACCTGGGATCCCCCCGGGATCTCGAAGCAGACGCTATGCACAGGAAGCGCGATTGCGTACGGCAAAGGCACCTTCGAGGTTGCACACTGTATGGCAGAGCCGTGCAGCAGGACAGTCTGGCTGTGCCGGGTTAGGTGAAGTGTCCAATTCGCGTGACAGGCGGTCGTGTTCTTGGCAATTGAGTTGGTGTATATTGGAATTCGGGGAAATCAAATTCGTGCTGCATCTTGTCGTCAGTGAGGGGACCAAATGTCTAAGAAATTGCCTGCGGCGTTCTATGTGGTAGCGATTCTCATGTTTCTGCTTCCGTTCTTAACATTCGGCTACGGGCTAGACACAGGGAAGTCACTGTCTTCGCTCAGCGGCAATCCGCTAGAGACGATGTTCAGAGACTCCAATTCAATCGAGATGGATCTCAACTTCTCGATTGCCGGCCATGAGGCCATTCTGCTCGGCTTCCCCGCGAGCAAGCGAGCATCCAAGAACGCGCAGAAGGAATTGTCGAAGTCCGCAATCATTATGAGCGAGGATTTGTCTACGCAGTACGGACGGCTCGGAGACGATCCGAGTGATTCGGATATCAAGGCGTTCGAGAAGAACATTGAGAAGTCGGTCAGCGCACTGAAGGGCCCGTCTATCACTGTCGCTAGGTACTATATGCATGGTGACAATGAGGGTGCTGTGACTGCGGACCTGCAAGAGACGCTCCTGAGCCCTGCTTCGGCCCAGACCAAGAAGCTCTCCTATTCCTTGATCCTGGCGCTTTTCGCGTGCGTTGCGGGAGCGGTCATCATCTTGATTGGCTATCCGAAGTCAGAGATTCATTCGATGTTTGCGGGCGGCTTTGCAGTCATCGTTCTTGGAGTACTCGCGATATTGAGTTCGAGCGCTTACACAGTTCCGGGTGTCGGCAAGATTTCCACCGGCCCCGGGCTCGGACTTGTGGGTGCGGCTATCGCGATTGCGGTAGGCATGTTCCTCGCATTCCGGAATCGCGATGCTGTCGTTGCGCCCGCATACGCGCCGATGCCGATTCCCATGCCTTATGAGCAGACGGCACCGACGATGACCGCCGAGCCGACGATGGCGAGGACTCAGGTGCCTTCTCCTCAGACAATCGCCGATGTTCCGGTTGCGGTGGCGCCTGCATGGGGAGCCACCGTCATTGAGGACGCTGGCACGACTTCTGGTGTATTCGCCTCGCTGCGGGTTGTCGCCGGGTCTGGTACCGGGCGCAACTTCGATATCAGGGCTGCCGGCGAGACCCGAATCGGTCGCGATGCTGCGATGAACGACATCGTTATCTCGGACGGCAAGGCGTCAGGTCAGCACAGCAAACTGCGCTTCGAAAACAATCAGTTCACGTTGTTCGATCTAGGTAGTTCGAATGGTACCTTCGTCAACGAACAGCGCGTTACCGCCCCCGTGCGCCTCAAGGCAGAGGATCGCGTGAAGGTCGGGGACACGGTTCTCGTCTTCCAGGTCGCAACGGTGTAGTTGCCGTTTCAACCCTTCCACATACGGTACGATTCGTTGGGGCGGTCACTCGAGGGAGTGGCCGCCCTACTTCTTCGGTCTTTGGGGAGCCCGGGTGTCTTTGACCCGCCGGTGAGACTGCTCCAGATCCTCTAGACACGGCCCTTTGCAGTATCCGTGTCGCTAAAGAGGTTTGTCATGCAAGGCGAAGAAGCCGCTCGCGCAGGTCGGGTTGTACACATCCGCCAGCTCGACCCGGGTCAGCGCTGGAGCCTCGTCAGCACACGTGAGGTCCTCCTGAGGCCGCCGCGCGGTGAGCCGATTAATGCCCTTCCCAAGAACTCCGCTTTGAGGTCTACCGCCTGGAACGGCGGAGGGAAAGGGCACTGACCAGCATGGAGGACGCCTGAGGGAGCGAGAAGCGATCCGCTCCAGGCTCAGTTCGACTGCGATACGTCGCATTGGGCTGTCCACTCGACGTTCTACACCGCGGTGCCTCGGGGCTCTACGCCATGATCGAATGCGACCTAGAGTGCTTACCGTTCTCAGGCGAGGGGCATCGCAAGGTCTGGGACGGTCTAGGACATCGCCGTGGCGCGCAAGTGCATGCTTCGCCTCATGTGTGAGCGCAGGGTCATTGCCCCGCGTCGCTCCCCAAGGGCGAAGGCAGCGGTCACCGCTGACGCCCTGGATCTGATGCGGGGCACCGAGGTACCCCGCATCCCCGCCGCCGACGAGGGGGTGCGATGGGTGCTCACAGCCGTCGGCCACATCGACTGCGAGGTGGTGAGAAGCCACGTCTGCAAGCGAGGTGACTGCTTCGCACATTACGGCGGGACTCTCTTGTGCTTCAGCCAATCCCTATGAGCTGTGGTCGTAGGCGCCGTCAATCACAAGGTCGGTCGTACCCAGCTTCATAGGTGTCCCGAACAGAATCTCCACTGAGACTATCCTGCGGCCGTGTACGAAGGTGCCGTTGCTGCTGTGATCGCGTACGTAGATCGTGCTGCCCCCTGAGGACACTGACAGAGTCGCATGACGCCCAGAGACCCTGGGATCCGCCTGAAGGCATACGTGACACGCCTGCTCGCGCCCTATTTCGAATGTATCGTTAGTGGATGGCGCCGACGCTCCCGGAACTCCGTTGATTGTGAACCGGAGAACCCTTTGCAGGTGACTGTGAGGCGGCGCAGTCTCGGGCGGTCGACGGATCAGCGGTGGCCCAGGGACGGGCGTCTGGAGTGCTGCACCCGGGGATCCGATCACTGGGTTGGTGTGAATGTGCGAAGTGCTGTCGCTCGCTGCGTGCGTGGTGGCGAGCACTAGTGCCCCCCCAGCAATCACCAACGCTCCCGCAATTACGAGTGACGGGGAGTCCGTTGCGATACCGACCACGAGCAGAGTGAAGCCAAGCGCTGCGAGAATCGCAGGCGCAACAACTGACGTTGTGGCTGAGGTCCCGCTTGCCGACCCGCGCGGCTGAGGTAGCGCCGTAGGCCACGGTCGATCCGCGCCAATAGGCGCGATGCAAGGTCCATCCCCGGAAGCGGCAGGGACGGGCGGCGGAATCACTTGGTCACTGCAGGGCATCTCTGCGGCGACCATATCGGCCTTCATTACGACCTGCAGCGCCTGCCGTAGCTCAGTGAACGACTGGTAGCGGTCCCCCGGATCCTTCTCCAGCGCCTTTGCAATCACAGGCTCGATGTCCGGCCATACACATCCGCGAGGCATCGGGTTGAAGCGCACCGAATTCTCAACGTCGAAGTGGCCGGTTCCGTCGAAAGGGACATGCCCGGTGATTGTGTGGAAGATGCAGGTTCCCAGCGAGAAGATGTCGGATCGGTAGTCCACCTTGCCAGTACCAGCAGCTTGCTCTGGTGACATGAAGTGCGGAGTCCCGAGAATCTGGCCGTCGACGGTAATCCCGACGGAGTCCTCTGCTCGCGCGATGCCGAAGTCGATTATCTTCACCACGCCCGAGGTACACAGAAAGATGTTGCCGGGCTTGATGTCGCGGTGGACTATGCCCTTTCGCCTTGCGTACTCAAGACCGTCGCATACCTGGCTGAACACGTCGAGAATGCGCAGCCGAACGCCGACGATTCTGCTTGAGAGAATCTCCTGTTCGAGTGTCACACCCTCGAGCAGCTCTGTAACGATGTACGGATGTTCACCACTCTCGATGACACCTAGACATCTGACAATGTTCGGATGGTCTAGCTTCTGAAGCGTCCGGGCTTCGCGCTTGAGGCGAGCTCCCATTTGCTGATGGGCCCTCGCCGACAATGTCGGCGCAAGCAGTATCTCTTTGATGGCGACGGGGATTCCGAGCTCTGTGTCGTCGGCCCGATACACCGTGGCCATACCGCCCGTGGCCAGGACCCTTCGGTTGGTGAACCGGCTGGCGTCGAGGCTCACTTGACGAAGTCCGACTCAGGAATCCGCACAATGCGAGTGTCCGAGCCGTCACGTCGAGAGATCACGAAGAGTGCCGAGTTGCCGTCTCCCGAACTCAGAACATACCTGACGATCTCGTCGCCGTTCCAGGCCTTGGATGTAGGGACCGTCCGCCATGTGGGGCCTACCCGTGCAAAGAAGTTCTTCTTCTGGTCTTTGAACGGAATGACCCAATCGTCGCCCGCTGCCAGGAGTTCGCACCCATCGGCGTAGTTTCCCGAGTCTATGCTCTCGCCGGTCGTCCCGTCGTACAGGGTCTTTTCCCCATTCGTGCTGAGCAGGCCAATCCAGCCATGAGCCACGGCGGAGGTGCTCTTGGGCGTAGCATTCTTGATCGGCGACGCCAATCGGGAGAGGGCAAGATCGATCAGGTTGCCGTCTTTGGGCTTCTTCAGAACCGGGGACGCGTTTGGAGCCTCCTGCTGACCGGAAGTCGCATCGATGATCTGAAGCTTCGTGAAACCGTCTGCGACGCAGGCGGCTATGCGAGCACCGTCGTCGACCGCAATGCCGGCGATGTCTACTGGCCCCACTTCCGACGTGGTGAAACGCCTCCGCATCGTCCCGTCTTGTGCGACGAACCGGCCTCGGACAATCGAGCTGCTGATGCCAGACCCCTTCGTCCGCTCACTCGTCCACAGCATCCTACTGACTGGATCGTACGTTGCATCGACAATTAGCTGCGCAGGCCACTGGATGGTTCGGTCTGCCGCGGGGGTCCAACTTCCTCCAGAGGGCTCAAACAGGTACGCGCCAATGCTGTCCACGATGAGCACTCGGTCTCCACCAAGCTGGGCTGCTGCCACGGTGCCGGAGGTGTCGACGGCGGCCACCGGGGTGGACTTCGCCGCTTCCCTGTTTGGCGTAGGCGCTCCATTTCCGGATGTGGGGCCGCGATTGCCACTCTGCGTTTTGGCTTCTCCTCGGTCGAAGAGCCTCGGCAGGGCGGTGTACGCGACCGCTCCGAGCGCTGCCACCAGAGTGAGGGAGAGCGCGAGCGTCAGCGCCTTCGGCGGTATCGGATTGCGCCATGCCACCTGGTGCTTGGCTGTCGAGTAGCCGGATTCGAGACCGACAGAGTCGCCGTTGTGTACGATGGCGACCGAGATGTTGTCGTGGCCGCCACGCTGGTTTGCAAGTTCGATGAGCTTCATTGCAGCACGCTGAGGCGTAGAAACTCGGACGACTTCACCGATTTCCTCATCGGTGACAAGCCCGTGCAGGCCGTCACTGCAGAGCACCACTGAGCATCCGTTGCAGAGGGCCTCTTCGAAGATGTCAGCTTCAGAGTACTCACCCGAGCCGATGGCTTTGGTGAGGACATTTCGACGTGGGTGAGTCCGAGCCTGTTCCGCGGTGAGATGCCCCGCACGAACCTGATCTTCCACCCACGAGTGGTCTTGGCTAATCTGCCGTATCCCCGTGGTCGATACGAGATAGGCACGGCTGTCGCCAACGTTCAGGACGATCAGCCGTTCGCCGAGCACCGCTGCTGCCACCAACGTGGTTCCGCACCGCTTCGCGTCGATGGCGCGTACCGCATTGTTGGCGTTCTGCGCGCCCAACAGGAGCGCTCTTACTGGATCAGGTTCGGTGCCCGAGTAGTACGTTTTTGATAGGGCGTCGACTGCGTAGGCGGATGCGATTTCGCCGGCCTCGAATCCACCCATGCCATCGGCTACGACAGCCAGAAGTCCCTTTGCCGCCAACTGTGCCGAGTCCGAAGGGACGAACACCGTCGTTGTGTCCTCGTTGTGGTCCCGTACGCGCCCGACATCGGTCGCGCTCGTCGCGCTGGTTGTAACGGGGGTCACACATGCCTCCTAGTGCGAAGTTGTCACATGAACGGATACGTGGAGAGACTGATGTTTTCGGTGAGAGGGGAGAGTTCAGGCGGAGGCTATCTGCATGATGAATGCCGTGTCTCCAACCTGGAGCTTGTCCTGGTTGCCGATTGGTGCTGTCCCTGCGACGGGCACACCATTCACGAACGTACCGTTTCCGCTTCCAAGATCGAACACGGTGAAAGCGCCCTTCTCGAACCTGATCTTCGCGTGCTGTGCCGAGACCCTCGAGTCGCCGATGGTGATGTCGTTGTGCGCTTCGCTGCGCCCGATACGCGTCTCCCCTTGAGTGCGTACGTCGAACGTCGTTCCCACGCCCTGTCCTGCGATGATGCGTACCGACGCAAACACCGCGTTGGATCCGTCTGCCATGATTGTTCTCCCCCAAGAAGGTGTCGATAAGCCCACATTACCAATCACGGTCCCGTCCAACGTCGCCGCAGGTGGCGCGAAGGAGGACGCCCGTTCGATCTCCTCGTCCCGGAGTATGTCGACCGTCTGCTGGATGCCTGCCAACGCTCCACCTAGCTGGTTCCACTCCGAGGTGTTGAACATGCTCTTGCGTGTGGTGCCCGAGTAGTACATGAGCGCGAAGGCACTCACGATTGTGGCGACGAAGCCCACAAGGCATAGGGCATCGATGGTGTCAGGTCTGGTCTCTTGGAGGTCGTCAAAACGCCCAAGGAGTTGCAGTGTCGGTAGCACGCACACCACCACGAAGCACAGCAGCGCGGTCGAAGGGACTCCAACATGTGTGCGGAGTGCTACCTGTCGACGCAGGTCGTTCCAGATGTAGAACAGGATACCTGCGCATAGCAGCAGCGCAGGCCACATGACGTAGAGCCACACAGTTACGAGCGCGCTCGGCTCACCCGCGGATGTCATCGCTATTTCCTCTCCCAGGAGCCTACTGAGGCATTGGCGGCACCCCGTGATCGGATTTCGCCAACCGTCTTCCTTGGTGCAGTCACGCTGATCATCAGCGGACCAGACGTGACCACTTTGCCGTCCTGCGAGGTGATCCTCACTGCGACGCCCACCTTCTGGGTGGCCACCAGCGGCTTCCCGATTCTTGCGCTTGCTACGAACGTCCCGTCGGTGCCGCGTGTCATGGCGACCGAGGCGGGGGTGATGCTACCCGACGTGGTAATCATCACAACACCCTGCGCCCAGTCGAGTGGTTTGAGTTTGACGTCGAATAATGCACCCTGCGCACCTTTCGCAGGCGGCGCAGTTTCCCAGGCAGCAGCGCTGCCATCCCGCATATCCGCGGGTATGCTCTTTGGCTTGGCGGCGGTTCCGGTGGCGATGGTGCTTCCACTGCCGCCGCCGGCTGTCGCAGCATTTCCTCCGGACAACGAGCCCGAAATCATGAACAACCCTACGACTAGCGCTACTGCCGCAACGCCCACGTACAGGCCTGTCAGCTTGGGCCGTGGAGATACGAGCACCGGACGGATCTCAGGCATCTGCACGCTCACGAACTCGATTAGCTCGCGCGGGGAAGAAAAGCGTTCTTCGGGCTGCTTTGCCAACAGTCGCGTCAGGAGAGCTGTGCACAGCTGAGCATGCTGACCGCTGAGCACCGGAATCACGGGATCGGCGTAGAGATGCTGATTTGCGATGTCGGGTGGGCTTCCCGCAAACGGTCGACGTCCCGCGAGCATCTCGTACAGAACAACGCCCAGTGAATACAGGTCGGACCGAATATCGACACGCTTGGGGTCGTTGATCTGCTCCGGAGACATGTAGTTCACGTTTCCGAGGAACGAGCCGGTTCCGGTTTCGTTCCCGGTCTCAAGCTTGGCGATCCCGAAGTCGGCAATCTTCACCAGGCCATCGGAATTGACGAACACATTCGCGGAGCTCATGTCTCTGTGCGCGACGACTCCGCCAACGGCCATCATTGCATCGAGCCCCGCCGCGGCCTGCACTAAAACGCTCAGCGCGGAATCGGCGTTGAATACGCAGTGGTCTTCGTTCACCAGCTCGGCGATAGACCTACCCGTGAGCATCTCCATTACGAGGTACTGCACGCCGTTATGCTCTCCTCGATCGAGCCCACGACAGACGTTGGGGTGGTTGAGGCGAACGGCGAGGTCGGACTCCACTCGGAAGCGCTCAACATAGGCACGTTTGCCCGCATGCTGCGGGTGAAGCATCTTCACGGCCACGTCAAGGTTCGTCTTGGTGTCGAGGGCGCGATACACCGAGCCCATGCCGCCTGCACCCAGAGTGCCGAGCAACTGGTATCTGTTTCCGATTAGCTCTGGAATAGTTGTTGTCCCCCCAAAGACAGAAGCACACAGGAAGGAGCCCCCGAGACCCCAAAATGAATATGACCGATGAGGGTGCCATGAGTCCAGCCCCAGGCTTTCGGCTGTTCATTGATTGGTCGAAAGCCAAGGCTAGGGTACTGGACGCGATCGACGATCATCCGTCGCTTGTCCTCCCTTGCAAGTACTGGTAATCTCGCACCGCTGGCACATTGCCATCATTTTCCGCATGTCTCATGAACTGGGGGATCGCATGAGTAGGGGAACCACCACCTTTTCAGTTGGCGTCGCCATTCTGGTTGGAATCGTTGCACTTGTCGGTGCAAGCTTCTTTGCAACCGGGCAGGCAAATGATGCACGGGGATTTGCCACGCAACTCGATCAGGCCACCAGCAAGAAGGTTGATGCCAGATTCGGTGCTGTGGAGAAGAGTGTCGCCGACGGGGATTTCGGTAACGTTACCGGTCAGACGGGAACGTTCGACAGCCTGTATGCGGGCAGAGGTCTGGATGCCACCGGTGCTGTGAACTTCAACGGAGACGAGACTGTGGTCGGAATGCTGTCGGTGTACCCCGACGGCCTGGACAAGGATGCGGCTCTCGAGGTCGTCAGCGGCGGCGTCAATGTCGCACAGCTCACGAGCTTCGGCGGCATCGGCAACGACAACGGGAGCTTCGCAGTTGACGCAAACGGTCAGCTCGTTGCAGCAAGCGGCGCATTCAACGGTCAGCTCGACGCCAAAAGCGCCGTATTCGACATCATGAATGTCAACTCGGGCAAGTATGAATACAGCCTGAGCAGCGGCGGATGGGTAGTCAGGTACGGCGGCGGAACCGAGGGCGGTGCTGGCTTCGCACTCGGGGACCCGACCGGCGGTAACGATGTGCTGCGCGCGCTGAAGTCCCCGTACTTCTACGCATACACTGTCGCTGTTCAGGACCTGATTTCGCTGACCGGTTCTGGTTTCACTCTCACCGGGGCGGTCGCGGACCCCAAATTCGGAATCGGCTACTTGCCAGTTGGTTCGCCCTCGAAGATTGCGGGCGCAATCGATCGGACAAGTGACTGGGCTCTCATTGGTGGCGAGGATCTGTTCGGCGCAGGCAAGGATGGAGCGCAGGTCAACGGAACTCTGAATGTCGTTGGCAATGCGATCATAAGCGGCGACATCGGTGCCGCCACCGCTCACTTCGGCGCACTGACTGCCACTGAGCTTGCGACTCTGAAGGACGGGGCGGAAGTCACCGGTGAACTGAAGACCGATACGCTCAAGACCACTGGTGATGCGACCATCGGTCGTGATCTGGCTACCACTGGTGATGCGACCATCGGCCGTGATCTGGCTACCACTGGTGATGCGACCATCAACGGCGCGCTGAAAGTGTCGACGATCAAGAGCGCCAGCAGTGGTGGGTTGGTGCTTCTGGATGACTCAGCCAAGATCGAAGGCGACCTTGCAGTCGTAGGGGACACCACCATGGCTGTGGCCGTCATCGACACCGCCACTATTGGCTCTCTGGACACCACCGGAATGGCTACGCTCAAGGCTGGCGCTGATGTTACGGGTGGCCTCACGTCCGACGAAGCCACTGTCACCGGCACGTTCTACGCTGAGAATGCTAGCTTCAAGGTGGCGAAAGCCACGAATGTGACCGTCACGGGCACGCTGACCGTATCGGCCGTGTCATCGGACACGACCGTTACTATCAACGCTCCGATGAACGTCACCAAGGATCTCGACGTCGGTCAGAAGATCTCGGCCGCCGACGGTAACGTCACTGGTGCCTTGACGGCCGGCACATTGACGGCTGGCACGGTGACTGCGACAGCGCTGAATGCGACGACGCTGAATGCCACGACGCTTCAGGCGGACACACTGAGGCTCCAGCGTTCTGGGGTCGACTACATTGTGGCGACCGGTGGGCTGGGTCTTTCCTCCAACGGCGACGACACTCCTGAGTTCGCCATCACAAGTGGCGGAGATGCCACGCTCGCAAGTACCGGCAAGCTCACCGTCTACAATCTCAGCGTTCTCAACAACGTGGAGGTGGCTGGCGTGATGACTGCGAATGGCGGCATCGACAAGGGAACTGGAAACTGGGCAGGCACAGCAACCGTCGCCAATGGCAACACAACGGTTGGGGTTCCGGTTGGGTTCGTTCCTTCGTCGGTGACTCTGACGCCGGAGAGCGACCTCGCGGGAATCACATGGTGGCTCGATCGCACATCTCCTGCTGATGGATTCACCATTAATCTGAGTGCGGATCCCGGTGCGGATGTCACCTTCTCGTACACAGCGATCCGCTAGGGTAATCAGTTGAAGCCTCTAGCGCGTACTTCGATAGTCCTCGGCATTGCGCTGGCACTCGCCAGCGCAATGCTCTTGTCTGGCTGCGGCAAGGGCGAGACCGCGACTCCTGACAAGGAGACCCGCTCTGCCCAGGCATCGGGTGTTCTGCCAGTCAAGTCCGGAAGCTGGGCGGAGCTGACCCTTACTGGTGGCGGTAGCTACTACGGGCAGGTGGGGGAAGGCGCGAACGGATTCGTTGTGGTAAACGATCCATATTATCCGCTCGTGGACACCACAGGTAAGCAGAAGAAGACGATGTTGCGCCAGATGGGCACGGAGTTTCATGCCCCGAATGGCTTCATGATCGTGCCGGTCTCGACCGTTTCCGCGGTTCAAGCGATCTCGGCGAAGTCGCTTGTCCTGGACGTGATTGAGAAGAACAGCAAGAAGAAGAAGACGAGCGCGCCCAAATGGGACGAAGTCGAGTCGCTTGATATCGGTGCGGTATTCCTTATGGATGGTCGTCTGCTCTTCGGTAAGGTCGACTTCCTTCCCGATGGCCAGATGTCAGTCGAGGAAGGCTTCTATCTGACGCGCTCGCCGAAGACCGGCGTGAATGCGCCTATCGAGTCGCTCGACGACATGGCGCTGGTTGCGCAGTTGAGCAAGGACATCGGACGCGAGGGGCCGCTCTTCTTGAGCGGCAGGGATGTCCTGTTCGTGCAGAGTATCAGGTCTGATTCGCCCGTTCGCAAGGCGATTACGGGCCAGAATCCTTAGTTCAATCACCTAGCGAACTGACGTCTGTGTACTTGACTGGGGGAGCATGCAGGCTTCATGTCGCTAGGGTCTCAGCCGATTGTGAGTGTCCGGCGATATGCCGTCGGATTCCGAAGACCAGGTGACTGACGCGTTACCCCATGACGTCTGCAGGCGCTCGTGCTATTCGAACCACCTGTTCAATGATGGCGTAAGCATGACTTTGGAACCGATGGCGATGACGATATTGGTAACGTCAACACCCGAGCAAATCTCGACGATTGTGGTTGCCTGAAGGCCGTGCCCCGTTGCCCGGATGGGGGCCATACCACCATCTGGTGATCTCGCTGGATGCGCGACGCATGGCATATACCGCTAGCAGACCTATAAGCAGTGCACTATTCGGACGGAGGCAGAGCGTATGGGTGACACGATTCTGGATGGTGGAGTGACTCCGGCACCGGCCGGATTTTGTGGCGCTGGTAGTCGCGGGGGAACGATGCCTGACGCACCGAACGGGGGAACGCTAGCAGCATACTCGGCTCCCGCGCCGTTTGCTCAGACTCTGATGGAGCCCCCTGTGTCCGCCGCACCTTCGTGGGGGCATACGGTGATCGAAGACATGGCAACAGAAGGCGCCACCTTGTTTGCGGCGTTCCGCGTTGTGAAGGGGCCCGGCGTCGGGCGCATCTTCGATCTCAAGGCGAACGGCGACACGCGTATTGGCCGTGATGCGGCGCTGAACGACGTGGTGGTCAACGACTCACGGGTGTCCGCTCAACAAGTGATCGTGCGATCCAACGGCGAGTCATTCGGTCTGATTGACCTTGGTAGCGCCAACGGCACATTCATAAACGGCGAGAAGGTACTTGCCCCTGTAGAGCTGAAGGCGGACGACCGCGTCGTCATAGGTGACGTCACGATGGTCTTTCATATCGCAGAGGCAGACCCGAAGCCCGCGGCCGAGTAGGATTCGGCCGAGCGCAGTCGGTGTTCCAGCCGGTTCGCAATGGTGATGAGGTCAGGGTGGGGCGGGTACGCCCACCCCACCCTGACCTCTCTGAGTGCTACATCGCCGATTCGAGCTTGTTGAGTCCGTCAACGGACAGGAGTGTGCCGTGAGACGTTGCCCACAGTGCGGAACGAACAACGAGGCCCGCTCTTGGAACTGCTCGAGTTGCGGCCGCAGACTACTCGCTGTACCACCCCCACTACCTGCGAATGTGCGTCAAGCGGTGGCCAAGGATCGGATCGTTGGCGATGTTCCGCCGGATGCGGTGCCTCCGAATCCTACTGCGCCCGCAGGGGTGGACGAGCAGGGTCGAATGGTCTACGTCATAGCGGCCGTTTCGGCTGTGCTGCTACTGGCCCTCTTCTTCTATGCCTGGTTCGTCGGCGGCAACGGGAACCTGTGAGGGTTTGGTCCGGCGTTGGAATACGCACGGCCGGCGTGGGGAGGTCCGCTCCGCATCGTTATTGGGGATTCGTGACCGATTCGACCATGATCACGGGACTGCGCGGGCGCTGGCCACCCCACAGTCTGGACGAGGGAAGCCACTGCGTAACGTGAGGAGATACGATGCCCGCGCGTGGTCTTCTTGAGTGGGGCCGTGAAGACTGTTAGCTTGGTGTGCTGGCTGTGGTTGTCTTGCTTGCATCGAGCGCCCTTACCGCCGCATCGCAGGCGGTGATCGGTACGATCCAGCTGAGTTTGTGGGGCACGATTGGACTGATCCTTGCAGGTGCGCCACTCCTTAATGGGATTGCGGGCATGTTGATCGGGGGCGCAGTACAGCGGCACCGAACTGCCGTGACGGAGCGTTAGGGCAGGACGGGCACAACTGTTGCGGCCTACTCGGCCGAGTAGGCAGTGGGGGCTACAGTGCGGTTCGAAATCTCAGTCGCGCAGAGCTCCTGGTACGGCGAAGCCTGTTTGCCTGCGACAATGGCGGGATGCAGGGTGCGACATCGTTCTGACTGATGCCCGCGTCAGTGCTCGGATGCGCGATAGTTCTCGGGAGCAAATGGCACAGCCGAAACCGAAGATGCGAAGAGCAGTAACGAAGTTCTCGTCAAAGGTCGTCGCGCTGAGTCCGGACAGCTCACGCCAGGGGCGGATGTGGGGGTCGGGTCTGACGATTCTGCGCTATGAAGGGAGCACTAAACTCTCAGCGCGGACCAGCATAAGCTGACATCCGAACCGCAGAACACTATCGAACCGATTTGAGGATTCTCTGCGTATCTACGCTTGCTCCGAGCGGCGCTGCGGTTCGCGGCGTCCATGGGTAGCGGCGTGCGCCGGCGTAGTCACTGCGGCCGGAAAGCAGGCTGATCTTCACGAAGTCGCCGGTGCGCGGTGCGTGGATGTAGTAGCCGCCACCGATGTAGATGCCTACGTGGTGCACGGGCGAGCCGAAGAACACGACGTCGCCGGGCAGCAGGGCGGCTGGAGCGATCTTCTCACCCATCAGGAACTGCGAGCCGGAGTAGTGCGGCAACTGCACGCCGTGCTGTGCGAAGACGTAAAGCACGAGGCCTGAGCAGTCGAACGCTCTTGGGGTGGCGCCGCCCCAGAGATAGGGAATGCCGTGGTAGGCGAGCGCGGTCTCGACCGGCGAGCCAGGCGCTGCAACGATGCCAGCCTTGCCCGCTCCAGAGAGCACGCTAGCGAGCAGCTGGGCCTCTGTCGACTGACGGCGCGAGGCTTCTTGATCGAGCGTCGCGAGAAGGTCCGTCTGAGCTGCGGAAAGCATCTGCTGGCGTTCTTGAATACGAAGCATGACTTCAATCTGGCGCGCCTTGAGCTCGAACTCAAGTGACTCGGCCAGCGTCTCTGTGTTCTTGAGCGCCAAGACCTGCTTCTCCATGAGTTCTTTTTGACCCTGCAGAGAGGCGGCAATGTCGGCATCCGCCAAACCGATGGTGTTGAGGAACTTCACTCGGGAGACGAAGTCTGCGACCGACTTGGAGTCGAGCAACACCTCGAAGGCACCAAACGACCCGTCCTTGTACATCGACGTCGCACGTTGGCCCAAGATGTCAGTCTGCAGGTTGAAGGAGACGCGTGCGGTGCTCAGATCGCCCTGGGCGACCTGTACCTGGCTTTTCATCTGGCTGAGACGATCGGAAGCTTCGTTGAACTGCTGCGAGGCAATCTCAAGCTCGGTGTCGAGCGCATCGAGTTGCGCTGTGAATTCGTCGAGACGCTTCTGCTTGTCTGCGAGCGCTTTGCGAAATGCTGCGGTCTTTTGGTCCACGCCAACGTCGATAGCGGACTTGGTCGGAGGAGTGCGCCGAGTGGTGGTCTCGGCCGGATTCTTGGGCTTAGATTTGGTGACGGTAGGTGTGCCGGGATTTGGGACCGTGGGAGTTGGCGCCGGCGTGGTAACGGCTGGTGTGGTGGTAGTGGTGTCGAGGGGGGCGGCGGCGACAGGAGTAGCCGCAATCAACGCTGCCGCAACAGCGAGCGTACCCGCTTGTCGCAGGCGCATTGCGAGCAATCCCGAGGTCATGTGCCTACCTTCCAAGTACGCCGGTATGGATTCGACCGCGATGTCCTATTTACCCCTATGCGGCGTGAAGGAAATCCACTCATTCTATCACGAGACCGCAGGCGGTTTCACCTGCGAGTTTACGTCACATACGCGTCCCAGGGCCGCTTACATGCAAACCTAATGCCGACGATACCCCGCAGCTGTGGGGATTCTGTGGTGAGCACCCACTTTCTTGTGAGGCAGTGTCGCGCGCTGGGCTCACCGGGACCTTACCGAGAGCATTGCTCACGAGATCGTTATCGATGGTACAACGCGTAGACAAGGGTAATTATCGAATGGATATCGTAACCGTTTCTCCCAAGTCCCAGGTCGTGATTCCAAAGGCCGTGCGAGAGCAACTGAAGCTGGTGCCCGGGCAGACGGTGCAGATTATCTCCCACGGCTGTCGCTCGAGGAGAGGCTTTCAATGGTCGACTTGATCGTGGCGGCTACGCGTCTTGAGGGAGCCGTACTTTGGACCCAGGACGCGCACTTTCGCGGGCCCGAAGGCGTAGAGTACCGACAGAAGCAGGACGTTCTCGAGTACTCCTGCGGGTAGGCGGTTCACGCAGGTCGGGCGGGGATGATCCTCACGTTTTCGTGGCTGACGGTGTTGCATCGCACGCGTGGGGTGTGGTACCTTGTGCGTCGCCCGAAAAGGCGTATGGAACATTGCGGGGTGGAGCAGTCTGGTAGCTCGTCGGGCTCATAACCCGAAGGTCGTCGGTTCAAATCCGGCCCCCGCGACCAAGAACTTACGCAGGTCAGTCACCCTCGAGGTGGTTGGCCTGTTTTCGTTGTCGGGTCTTCTGCGTGCAAGGCAGTGGTCTTCTCTGATACCCTATGGGGTATACGCCACCGTAGAGCACTGTACGGCACGCAACGCTGGCGGGGAGGTATCGCGGTGTCGGGCACCATCATCAGAGTCATCGATCTGGACGACTGCAGTTGAAGCAGCGGGAGCGATCCCTACTCGGACGGTCTGTTCGAGTCGCTGGCCTACGAGGCCGAGGTGCTGGGAACGACGGACGTGCCCGCCGAGCTGTCGTTGTGCGGCGTGCCACTCTCACTGCAAGTCGAACGCCTCAGGCGCTACGTCGCCGAGCATATCGGCGATGCGGTCTCGGTGTGTGAGGTCGACCTCTACAGTCTCACCGGCGCCGACCGTGACGCCGCGCTCGATGCGGTCGTGGCCGGGACTCCGTCCCCCTACGTGCTCATCGGCGGGCGACTGGTATGCTCTGGGGCGATCGATTCCGCGGCGATCCTTGCCGCTCTCGCCTGAGTTGTTCTGGGTTGTAGCGATCGAAGTCGACCACGTTGGGAAGGCGCACAATGCCCGAGTACGCATACACATGTACCGAATGCGGTCACGCATTCGATGTCAGAAAGAGCTTCGCTGAGGCCAGCCGAGACGAGGCATGCCCGATCTGCGGCTGCAAGACGCGACGCGCGTGGTCTGCTCCCGCGACAACGGGGTCCGTGGGTTCTGGGTCCGCGTGCTCTGGTTCCTCCTGGGCACCGAGCGGCTTCGGCGGTTGAGGCGCGAGCTAATCGGGCGTGACCCGATAAAAAACCGCCATCGCTGAGCCATAGTCCTCTGAGGAAAGACGCCTCTCGCGCCGCCATTTCGTGGGCGGTACCTGCGCTCTTGTGGTAAACCAGATTCATGCAGATCACATCGCCTCTCATCCTCGCTCTCCTCGCCGGACTGTTCACGTTCGGCATGACGGCTTTGGGGGCGGCGGCGATTCTGCTCAGGCGCGATCCATCGCAACGTCTGATGGACGTGCTGCTGGGCTTCTCGGGCGGCGTGATGCTGGCGGCCAGCTACTGGTCGCTGCTCGCCCCGTCGGTTGAGATCGCGCGTGAAGCGGGTGCGATTCCGTGGCTGGCGCCTGGCGTGGGATTCGCCTTGGGCGGCGTTGGACTCTGGGGCCTCGACAAGGTCATGCCGCACGCTCACCTCATCCTGCCTGACAGCATGGTCAAGGCCGAGGGTGTGCGGACCCCTTGGACGCGAAGCACACTCTTCGTCTCGGCGATCACGCTGCACCACATTCCCGAGGGGCTCGCGCTCGGGGTGGCCGTCGGGGCGGCCTTCTCCGGCTCGTCGGGGGCTTCGATTGGCGCGGCGGTCGCGCTGACGCTCGGACTCGGCATACAGAACATGCCCGAGGGGCTGGCGGTGGCCTCGCTGCTGCGCCGAGAGAACCAGACGCGCAGACACAGCGTCTACCTGGGTGCGATGACCGGCTCGGTCGAGCCCATGGCCGCGGTCGTCGGTGCGGCAGCAATCAGTCTGTCCTCGGCGTTCCTGCCCTGGGGTCTGGCGTTTGCCGCAGGCGCGATGGTCTACATCGTGATCGAGGAGATCATTCCGGAGTGCCAGCGGTGCGGGCATGCGGACTCGGCGGTACTCGCGGCGATCCTGGGCTTCACGCTGATGACGATCTTGGATATCGCGCTCGGCTGATCGGCTTCTTCGCGCGCGCGAGGTGAGTCATCGGCTCTCAAGGCGTACAGTATGCGAACCCGCGCGCGGCTTGGCCGTGTGCTGTGCGAGTCGCGAGGCCATGAGCAACTGGGAGAGATGGGTAGGCGAATGAGTAAGCACGACCTTGAGAAGCTGTTCAACCCGCAGAGCATTGCCGTTATCGGCGCCTCGAACAAGAAGGGCTC
>Ga0123339_10000727_pt1 | contig 24156 bp, 14 predicted proteins | sample lystaG_FD_89956 | JGI IMG/M metagenome (GOLD analysis project Ga0123339, IMG submission 89956) | Glacier valley bacterial and archeal communities from Borup Fiord, Nunavut, Canada, to study Microbial Dark Matter (Phase II) -... | ecosystem: Environmental > Aquatic > Freshwater > Ice > Glacier ...
CGACGGCGGTTTGCGTGGCACCGGGCGCGGCACAAGCCGCCGCCACCCGCTCCCGCAAATCATTCGAATAGGCTTTCATCTGCAAAAGATACTCCCAAACCCACACACCAACCTGAAAATCGCGCTAGATTGCACATTATACCTGTACTGTGCAATTTCTTATCATTTCATTTTTTTATTTGTAACTTCATTCCGGAGTGGGTAAGTTTGCTTAATTACCTATTTAGCACACCTAAAAAACTTTTAAATAGCAGATCTATACATTATTGTATAACGGCTATTGTTGCCGCGGAGGTGACGCAAACGTGCAAAACTGCGGTGGTCCTTTGGCTTCCTTTGCACATATCTTATTTCGTATTGTATAATTAAATTTAGATTCTGATGAGGAAAAACTACGCCCACTTGTTAGCCAACTCTCTTTTCAGTTTTCCTCATGATAAAAAAACCATCCGTATTAATTCGATTGGTGGCCATTGCATTCAGCCACCTACTGGCGTTTAGCGCAGCAGCTCAGATTACGCCTAACCCTGGCGAAGAAGCCATCGGCATCACCACCATTACGCCGAGCATTAATACGGGCCAGGACTATTCGCCCTGGCTCGATGACAACCTCAACAACCTGGTGCAGAACAACTGGAACCCCATCAACTCCCAGTACATTGACGTGACGCTGCGCTTGGCCAAGACGACCGTACTCAGCCGCCTCTCGCTGTTTGATTATGAGGGGGAGTTTCCAACGATGCCGGCCACCATCTACGCGCAAAATGGCAGCCAGCGCACCCTCATTGGCACCTTCACGGGCGAGCTATACAACCAGTATGTGAACATGACCGTGGCGGGCAGCATCACCGCCGATGCCATTGTGGTGCACAAGTACGGCAACAATATCCCCGTCAAAATCAAGGTGTTTGGGCGTACGGGTGCTTCGGGCCCAACTACGCCCACGGTTCCCACACCCACGGCCCCTGTGCTCAGCCTGAGTACCCTGCCCACGCGCACCGTGGGCAGTGCCCCCTTTGTCTTGGCCGCCACCAGCACCAACACGGCTACGCCCATCACGTTCGCATCGTCGAACCCGTCCGTGGTGAGCGTATCGATGGCTTCGGGGCAGTGGATGGCTACGGTGGTAGGAGCCGGAACGGCCACCATTACCGCCTCTCAGGCGGCCAGCGCGACCTATCTGGCCGCCACCGCCAGTCAGAGCCAGACCGTCCAATCGGCCGTGGCGACGCCACCAAGCGGTGGGGGCAGCAGTGGTCCGGTAACGAGCGGCCGAATTCCGCTCGACCCCACCCGCTGGTATAGCCTCAACAACGCGAGTAACAACATCCAGGGGCTGTTCGACGGCTCAACCAGCACGGGCGTGGCCCTGGGCTGGGGCCGAATCCTGGACACGTACGACGCCTACTACTCGCTGCTGCCTGGCGAAGCCATCAGCCTGGAGAGCATTAAGCTGTTCGACGGCGGGGGCGGCGACCCCGCCAAGCCGCTCACCCTGTCGGTGCTGACCAACACCTGGCAGCGCGTGACGGTGGCCACCTACACCGGCGGCCGCAACGGCCAGTGGGTTGGCCCCGCCCCCGGCAACCCCACCGATTTCCGCCTCAGCGCGCCCTTTAGCAACGTTCGGGCGCTCATTGTCACGGCCTCGGAAACGTACCCCACCGAACTGGAGCTCTACGGCACCTACGCCCCCGGCACCGCTCTGGCTACCGCCGACCCGATGGCGCTAGCCGTGCAAAAAGGCACCAAGCTGCGCCAGGAGCTGGCCGTCAACGCTTTTGAGTGGGACGTGGAAGACCCCAACGCCCCCGGCCAGGTGGACCCGGTCCGGCTGGCGGCGGTGAAAAACTTCACCGGCATCCGCCACTACCTCGACTGGGAAAAGCTGGAGCTGACCGCGGGCAACTACACCTTCAACCCCGCCCACAGCGGGGGCTGGAACTACGATGCGATGTACCAGCGCCTCAAGGCCGAAGGCATCGACGTGCTGGTGTGCCTCAAAACCTTGCCTAATTGGCTGCTCGCCAGCTACCCCGGCGCCGAGCGCGACATGGAAAACGTGCCCGTGGCCTACGGCCGCGACTTCGCCGACCCCAATTCGTACTTGGAACAGGCCAAGGTCGGCTTCCAGTTCGTGGCCCGCTACGGGTCGAACGCCAACGTGAGCCCCGGCCTGCTGCGCGTGAACACCGGCACCCGCTGGCCTGGCGACGGCGTGAACCAGGTGAGCGCCGGCCTGGGCGTGGTGAAGTACATCGAATGCGACAACGAGCGCGACAAGTGGTGGAAGGGCCGCAAGGCCTACCAGACCGGCCGCGAATACGCCGCCAACCTCTCGGCGTTCTACGACGGCCACAAGAACACGATGGGCGCCGGCGTGGGCGTGAAAAACGCCGACCCCAACGTGCAGGTGGTGATGGCAGGCGTGGCGGCGCCGAGCATCGACTACGTGCGCGGCATGATAGACTGGTGCCGGCAGTATCGCGGCACCCGCCCTGACGGCTCGGTAGACTTGTGCTGGGACGTCATCAACTACCACCTGTACCCGAACGACGTGCACTCGTCTCAGGGCGGCAACGCCACGCGCGGGGCCGCCCCAGAGGTATCGGAAGCCGGCCAGGTGGCCCAGGACTTTGTGAAAATGGCGCACCAATACGCCAACGACATGCCGGTGTGGGTGACCGAAACCGGCTACGACACGAACCCGGGCAGCCCGCTCAAGGCCATTGCCATCGGCAACCGGTCAGTGCTGCAAACCCAGGCCGACTGGACGCTGCGCACCGCCCTGCTGTACGCTCGCTGGGGCGTGGAGCGCACCTTCCACTACCAGCTGGCCGACGACAACCCCACCAGCGCGCAGCAGTTCAGCTCGATGGGCCTCATCAACCCCGACCACACCCCCAAGCCGGCGGCCGACTTCCTGCGCCAGACGGCCGCGCTGCTCGGCAACTTCGTTTACAAAGGCACCCTGAACCGCGACCCTATTGTGGACCGCTACGAGGCCAACGGCAAGACGGCCTATGCCCTGGTGGTGCCCGACGAGCGAGGCCGCACCACCAACTACACCCTGAACACGGGCACCGACTCGGCCTACATCTACCAGCCGCAAATCGGGCAGGCCAACATGCGCCTCACCCGCGTGCGCACTCAGGGAGGCCAGGTTCAGCTCACGGTGACCGAAACGCCCACGTTTGTGGTGGCTGGCACGGGCACCGCCGCGCCCACGCCGGCTGCCACGGCCTGCGCCGGCACCGGTTCCATTCAGTGGGAGCAGTGGACGGACGTGAACGGCACGCTAGTCCAAGCGATTCCGACCACTACCACGCCCAACAACACGGCCACGCTGACGCAGTTTGAAAGTCCCCGCAACCTGGGCGATAACTACGGGGCCCGCATTCGCGGCTACATCTGCCCGCCCGAGAATGGTAACTATACCTTCCAGCTTTCGGGAGACGATAACTGCCAGCTTTGGCTGAGCTCCGATGAAGACCCTACGCATAAAACGATGATTTCCAGCGTTCCCGACTGGACGAATTACCGCGAGTGGAACAAGTACCCCACCCAGCAGTCGGCCCCTGTGGCCCTGCTGGCCGGCCGCCGCTATTACGTGGAGGCGCTGCACAAAGAAGGGGACGGCTACGACAACATCTCGGTGGCCTGGACGCTGCCCAACGGCCAGACGGAAATTCCCATTGCCGGTTCACACCTGATACCCTTTGGTGCGGCGCCCGCCTTGCGCTCCGCCGCCGTGCTGGCTGCCAGCACGGCCGCCCCTGCGGGCCAGACAGCTGAACTCACGGTGTATCCCAATCCCTTCACCAATCAGGCCACGGTCGAGTTCAGCCTGCCCATAGCCGGCGATGCCACGCTGGCAGTATACGACGTGCAGGGCCGACTCATGCAGCGCCTGTTTAGCGGCGCGGCTATGGCGGGCACCCGCAAAGCCTTCACTTTAAACGGCAATACTTTGCCGCAGGGCGCTTACATCGTAAAGCTTATCACAGCCAGCAAAGTACTGACTAAAAAGCTGATGCGCACTGATTAAGTGCATTATCAGGGCCCGGTGGCGGCCCGGTTGCAATGGTAAGCTAGGGCAGGTGTGAGCAGCCGTCGGTCCCTGCCGGCCAATCATAACACTGAAGCCTGCAACCAGAATCACCGTTACCCGCGCAAAAAAGGCCGGCTCTCTGTATAGAGGGCCGGCCTTTTTTGCGCGGGTAACGGGGCTGGTGCAGACAACCTTGTTACACATGTAGTGGGGGCCGCTGGGGAGCGCGCTTGCGGGTACGCTGCTTCAGTATATCCACCAAGTCGCGCGGGAAGGCGGTGTTGAGCGGGGCGGCGACAAATGCCTTCAGCGCGCACTTCACCCCGGCCAGCGTGTTGCCCTGCGCGAAAGCGTAAAGCGCGCCTTCCCGGTTGCGGTCCAGCTCCACCAAACGGCACCACTTGGTGGCCAACTGGCGCACCTGAATCTGCCGCTCAAATAAGGCCTGGGCATTAAAAGCGTCGCTGAACAACGCCAGCAAGTAGCCGTCCATCAGCTTTTTTTGCCGCTGGCCCCAGTAGTGGAGTATGCAATAGCTGCTCGATTCTACTTGGGTTTTGCACTGCAAAGCCAGCGAAAAGGCGAGCTGCTCGCTGGTAAACCAGCCGGTGCCCGCGTAAAGCGCATCGGTGAGGGCCATGATGTCGGGCATGAGCGCGCTGAGTTCGGGCGGAAGGCCGAGCACGCCCGAATTCCAGGAGAAATGCCCCGCGTGGAACCGGTGCCTGGTAGTCCCCAGCGGAAAAGCCCGGTCCTTGATAAAATCGAGCAGCCGGCGGGGGTACTTGGCCTGGTTGAAAGCCGCGTGGATACCCACGGCCTCGGCCAGCCGGTATTCGCGCTCGTGCATCAGGCTGGTGCCGTTGCACACGCGCGCCAGCATATCCTGAGCTTCGGCCACAAAAAAAGTGTCCGAATCGGTGAAGAGGACGCGAGTGCCGGGGTGCTGCTCGAAAACCTGGCTAATGACGGCCACCTTCACGCGGTGCACGTTCTGCTGCGGCCCGCGCAATTCCACCAAGCGCGCGGGGTCCAGCACCACGTAGTCGACGGGCAACCCGGACAGCGGGGCTTCGAACAAGGCCGGGTTGTCGGTAAAAACCACCGTGCGTACATCGTCTTTGGAACCATTGTACCACGCCCAGAAACTGAGAATCGCGAATGCGGCGCGGCGATGCTCAGTCTCGCGCCCATAGGCCAAAATAACATGTCGGGTCATAACGATGAGGAGTAATTTGCTTGAGGTAGTCGGGGTTATAAGGGCTGGTGCGCCATTGTCAGTCAGCGGTGTACGACCACAAGCAGTCGCTCACCAATGGCCTAAAGGCGCAGCAGCTTGGCCTTGTGAAACAAGCCGGCGCTGGTGTTTTTCAGTTCCAGCACGGCCGCGCCCAGCGCCCCGCGAAACGTGAGGGGCAGGTAGCGACGCAGCGTCACGTAGCCATAGGTTGTGCTCACCAGTAGCGTGCAAACCGATGCCAGCGCCGCGCCGTACACACTGCCCAATACATGGATAAACAGGACGTCGGCCACCACATTGACCCCCAGGGCCAGAACGACTTTCACAAGATTGAGTTGGGGCTTATTAACGATGTCGAGGGTGACGCCGAGGAATCGCTCCAGCGGAAACAGCAGCGAGCACACCATCATGATGCGGTAGATGTTGGCTGCCTCGGTGCCCACGTATTTATGCCCGCCAATAAGCCCCACGATGGTGTCGGCAAATAGCAGTGCGTTAACAATGAGCGGCACAAACAGCAGCGTAAGGAGCACGGTGTACTTTTTGAGAATTTCGGCCACCTTGGTTTCCTGCTGCTGATTCACGGCGGCCGACATGCTGGGCATGGCCGTGGCCAAGCTACTGCGCAGCGGAACTTCAATGATTTCGAGCAGGCGCATGGGCAGGCTGAACACGGCCAGTGCAGCCGGCCCCAGCATGAATTTAACGATGAAGGCATCGGAGCTGCGTAGTAAGTTGGCGCACAGCAACGTGCCAAAACTGTACTTGCCAAAATGAAACAGCTCGCGCACTTCGGCTACCGCCTTGTGCGGCAGCGCACTCAAGCGCGCCCACCCAGCGGCTACGGCCGCCGTGCTGGTGAGCAGCGAGCTCAGCAGAAAAGAGTAGATAACGCCCTGCAAAGTGACCGCGTGCAGCAGATACAGGCCAAACACCAGCACAATGAACGAGCCCTGATTAAGTAGCCGGATATACAGGATGCGGTCGAATCGCTGCTCGGCTTGCAGCAGCCAGACGCTCACGTTGTAAGGCAGCGTCACGGCCAGGCTCAGGCCAAACCACTTCAGCACCACCAGCATGCCAACGTCGTGCACCCAGCCGGCGAAGGGCCACGCAACTACGTTCAGCGCCACAAAAAAGCCGGTTATCAGCAGGGCAATGTACCAGGCCGAGCCCGCCACGCGGTGCTTGCGGGGCTCATCGGCCCCGGCGTAGAACTTAATGAGGGCGGTGAGGAGCAGACCCGTGCGAAAGGTGTCGAGCAGCAGGTACACAAACTGAAAAAAAATCCAGTTGCCCATATCCGCGGCCGCCAGAAAGCGGTAGAGAATGAGGTAGGTGAGCAGGCTGAACAAGGCCATCACGCCGTTGCCGGTAAGCGAAAGAAAGTGGCGATTTTTGAGGATGGCATTCATTGGACGGCCGGTTGGGGGTGCGGCATGGCCGGCCGGGCGGCAGGAGCGAGCCGGGCGTAGTGCGCGGCCACCGCCTGATAGATTTTGCCCACGCTGTTTTCCCAGGTGTGCGTGGCAGCAAAGGCCCGGCGCTGCTGCTGCCGGGCCGGGTTGTCTTCGCGCAGGGCCCGCGCAATCAGGCGCACGTAGTCCTGGGCCGTGTCGGCCAGGTAGGCATGGGCTTCAAACAGGTGCATGGCCTCGGTGCGGGATGCCACCACGGGGCGGCCCTGTAGCAGGTACTCGTCCACCTTGCGGGGGTAGTTGCCGCGGGTGAGGTCGTTGAGCACCTGTGGGTTTAGGCATACGTCGAAGTGCTGCATGTAGCCCGGCAAGGTTGCCGGCAGCTTAGCCCCGAGGAAATGCACATTGGGGAGCCCGTGCAAATCGCTGCTTTTAAACGTCTCGTCTTCAGGCCCGATGAGCACCACGCTCCACTCGGGCCGCTGCTGGCTGATGTGGCGCAGAACTTCTACTGACAGCCGCGCGCTCACTAGCGCGCCCACGTAGCCGATAATGGGCCGCGGCAAAGCAGCCAGGTCCGGCGGAATGACGTCATCAGCCTCAATTGCGGCCGGTGGCGCGTCGCACCCCTGGCCCACATCACACGAGTGGGCGTTGTACTGGCGGCAATACCCGGCCAGGTAGCTAGAATTGGCCACGCACACGTCGCTTTTGGCAATGAGCTGGGGCTCAAGGCGCAAGCCGTGTTTCTTCCAGTAATCGGTGGCCACTACGTAGTCGCGCGAGTAGTAGATACTGACTTCAGGCTTCAGCAGCTCCGGCAGGTAAAAGCTGCGAAAAATGTCGTTGTCGTTGAACAGCAGCACCCGGGCAAAGCCCAGCTCGGCCGCGGCGGCACGAATGGTGGCCGCAAAGCGGCGGTTGTTGCGCTTGTTGAACCATGTGTGCAGCCCCGCCGGCAGCCAGTTGATGGACTCCAGAATGGTGGCCGGAGTCAGCACCCACAGCTGCTCGGCCACGGCCTGCAAGCCGGGCTCCTGGCCGCGCAGCACCCGCAGGCGCTGCTGCACAGCGGGCGTGCGCCGCTGCCGCAACAGGGTATTGCGGTCGAGCGGGGCATTCACATACAGCACTCGGTTGTGCCGGCTGAACACGCGCGCAATGTCCTTGCAATTGCTGCCGATGGCGGTGTCCCAGGGCTGCTGGCCCACTACCACAATGTCGCGACCGTAAAGAGGGGTATTCATGGCTAAGCCGGCTGCTAAGGGGGTAGGGTGGAGCAGGGTTTGGTCGAGCACGTCGATAATGCCAGCATCTTCGGCGATATCGAATTTGCGGGCATACAACTGGCCCGACTGCGCCAATCGGGGCACGTCGGCCCGGGTGAGCAGCTTGGGGTGCACCCCACCGGCCGACCAGTCGATGTAACGGTAATTGTTGTTGATTATCCGGTCACGAAGCGGCGAGTTCAACAGCACGGTGGCTGGCAAAAACTCGTCGGCTCCCCAAGTGAACCGGCTGAACCGCTGCAGCTCCGGATGGCCCGCCATGAACTCGACCAGGTAGGTGGCGCAGGCCCTGCTCATGGTCCACCACGAGCCATTTGGGCTGCCATATAGTGTGTACGGCAGCGGAAACCGACGCTTAGGCAGGAATTTGTTCAGCAGGTTTTGCAGCCAATATTGGCCTTTGAACTGGTAGTAAGTAGTGTGGTATTTTTCGACACGGCTGCGGGCGTGGCCCCACCATAACGACCCCTCACGCTCGAACGACATGAACGAATAGGTCAGGTGCCGGGCCAAAAATGCATGAATGACATCAACCGGCTTAATGGGGTAATCCTGTCCACTCAGGAGATTGATGAAGTCGTAGTCGTGGCCGGTGGCCAGTATTTCGCGGGTACAGGCCAGAATGGCTTCGGTGAAGCGGTAAGAGGCCCAGTGCACGGCCACGCGGGTGCGGGTCAAGTACACGCGCGGCAGCCGGGCCAGGTAGGCAAATTCTTGCATGTCCACGTTTTTATCGACGTGCACGTAGCAGTCGGCTTCCTCGTGGGCCAAAGCCCGTAGCAGCCACTCTACCTGCGCCGGGTTCTTGTGAACGGTGATGAGGTGGGCGATTCGCATGGTGGTTTGAGAAGGCTACTGGTTGGAGCCGTATTGAAAGGGCCGGTGGCCTTTATTCTGCCGCAGCCGCGAGGCCGGCCGGAGCAGTCGGACGGGCCGCTTTAATCCAGGCGGCGGGCTGAGCCTTGCGGTAATGGCGCCAGAAGCCGGCAAAAACGGCCAAGTTCATCAGGCTGAAATAGAGCGGCACCACGGCAAGCTTGCTGGCCGCGCCGCGCCAGCCCCGCCAGGCTGCCGCGTAAAACAGCACTTGCGCCCCCAGCACGGCACCGTAGAAGCCGGCTGCCCAGCCGCTGGCGGTGGCCACCAGCACCGCACTCAACGGAAGCAGCAACGCCAGGGCCAAGGGAGCCAGGCTCCAGCGCAGCACCCGGTGCGACACGTAGAGAAAGCTTACCAGCGGCTGCCGCAGGGGGTTAAGCAGCCCGCGGAGCCGGCCCATGGCCTGCCAGCCGCCCGCGCAAATCCGAATTTTTCGCTCCCACTCGTCGGCCAGCGACGCCGAGGGGTCTTCGGTGGCGTAGGCACCCGGCTCGTATACCACGGCGTAGCCCTGCTCTACAATGCGCAGCGACTGCACAAAGTCGTCGAGAATCGTGTCGGCTTCCAAGGGCCGGAACAGTTCCGTGCGGAACGAAATCAGCTCGCCGGCCGCGCCAATCAGGCTGCACACCCGCGAGTCGCAGCGCTTCAGAAACGACTCGTATTTCCAGTACAACCCTTCGCCCGCGCCGGGCGTGGAGCCGGCCAGCGCCCGCACCTTTTTCTCGCCCGATACGGCCCCCACCTTCGGGTTCTGGTAGTGCTTCACGAGCGCGCGCACAGCCCCGGGGTTGAGTTCGGTGTTCGCGTCGGTGAACACCACGCAGGGCGTATTCACGAACTCCATGGCCCGATTCTCGGCCATCGACTTGCCGCCGCGGGCTGGCACATGCAGGTGCCGCACGCCGGGATAGCGGGCCAGCACCTGGGCCGAATTATCCGTCGAGCCATCGGTGATGACCACGAGCTGCAGCCGGCCCGCCGGGTAGTCCTGTGCCAGGCAATTATCCAGCTTAGCGGCCAGAATATCGGCCTCGTTGTAGGCTGGCACCACCAGCGTGACATCGGGCTCGAAAGGACGTAGCGGCTGCGGTGCCCGAAGTAGGCCTGCCAGCCTTGCCAGCAGGCCCACCACCACCGCGTAGCCCGCATACGTGTAGCCCACGGTGGCCAGCACCAGCCAAAAGAGGTATTCCAGCACACTCATAAATTCGGAAGTGAATAAGGGTGAAGCCGCAGGAACCCGGCGTAAAAGCGGCCACCGGGGTCTTCATCAGCGAAATTTTCGGTGGGCTTTTAGCCCACTGAGAAGCCCAATAATCAGGCAGAGCAGGGCCGGTAAGGCGATGATTTCAAACGGCATGGCAGCAACTTAGTCGGGGGTGGAGCTGGGCATTCGCGCTTTGTGCGGAGTGGCCAGAAAAGAGCTTTTGGTGCGGTGCATCCGCAGCAGGGCCAGGCACATGCAGGCAATGGCGTAAGGCAGCCACACCACGACCTGCAACAGCTGCCAATTGTAGAAGCGGCCGGGCAGCGCCAGTAGCAGCGTGCCGGCCAGCAGCAGCAGCAGGCCCACCCAGAACGCTACCGGCGGCCCCACCGGCAGCACCAGCGACAGCAAAAGAAACAGTCCCAGCACGCCAATCAGTAGTGTGCGGGGCACCAGAAACGTTTGCAACGACTTATTGAAGAATTGCACGTTGCCGTGCCGTAGCAGTTGCGTGACGCCTTCGCGGGCATATTTCATCAAGAATTCGAGCTGCGACGCCAGCCAGCGGGAGCGCTGCCGCGTGAACATCGCGGCATTCTCAATTTTCTCGTCGTACACGTAAGTATCGGCCAGGTAGCCGACTTTCACCTGGTCGCGGGCGATGCGAAAATCCAGCTCTTTATCCTCGCCCACCGTTTCGCCAATGTTAATCAGCAGGTGTTCGAGGTAATCGTGTTCGAAGGCCATACCAGAGCCAATTAGCGCCGAGGACAGGCCCAGGGCGAAGGGCCCCTGGCGGTAGATGTGGTTGTTAATTTCCTCGTTGCACGCATCAAGCAGGGCAAACCCGGTGTCTTCGTTGAGCGCGGTGCGGTGGGTTTGCACCACGCGGTAGCCCGCCGAAAAAGCGCGGTTGATATCCTGAAGGCAGCCCTTGCCCATGATGTTGTCGGCATCGAGCACCACGGCCACGTCGAACGCCGCTGCGGGCAGCGTGCGCAAAGCCTGCAGCAGGGCTTTGCCCTTGGTGCTGCGCTCGAATGACACCGGCACCACTTCGGCCCCGGCCTGCCTCAAAGCCTGAATGGTACTGGCCCGCAAGCCATCGGCAATTACTACCACCTGAAAAGCACCTTCGTAGCGGTGGCGCAGCGCGGCTTTAGCCGTATCCAGAATCACGGCGTCGGCCTTGTAGGCCGGGATGAGCACGCCGATGTGCCGAAGGTACCCGGCCGGCTTCGTAATGTCCGGGGGCGCGTCAATCGTGCGGGGAAAATGACCCGCGACCGTGAAAAACAGCAGGTACAGGCAATTAAGCAACAAGAAACTGCCCATTCCCCATAGGGAATAATGCAGGAGTAATTCGAGGATTTGCATAGCGGAGCATTTGAAGCAAAGAGGGAGAACCGCTAGCCGGCGTGCGGGTGCTGCCAGTGCCAGCTCAGGCCGCGGCCCAGGGCGCGCAAGTGCGGCCACTCACGGTGCAGCGAATGCTGTAAGGCTTTTTTGGGCAACGCAGCGGCCAGGAACACAAGCGTGCTGGTCCAGCGTGCCCACCCGCGGCAGTTGCGGCGGATGTAGAGCAGTCGGTTGCGGTTCATGTAATAGGTTTTCAGCACGGAATGCTTGCCCACCGACACGGATTCCTTGTGGTAGACCGTCGAGTTGGCCACGTAATAGCACAAGTAGCCCGCCCGCTTGATGGCCTCGCACCAGTCTAGCTCCTCGTAATATAGAAAATAAACCTCCGGCATAGGTCCCACGGCCTCAATCACGTGGCGCGGCAACATCATGGCAGCCCCGTCGACGAGCTGGGTAGGATGCGAGTTGTTGTGCTGGCCACGGTCGGGCTCGAGGTGACCGATGGTGATACTGCGGCCCGTCCAAGGGTTGACGCCCAGCGAGCCGGCGTACTGAATAACATCCTTGGCGTCGTAATACAGGATTTTGGGGGAAGCAATGCCGACGGCCTGGTGGCGCTGAAACATCTCCACCAGCGGCTCAATAAAGCCTGGGTCTACTTCGGTGTCATTATTGAGAAACAGCAGGTATTCACCCTTGGCCGCGGCAATGCCCAGGTTGTTGCCGCCCGCGAAGCCCAGGTTTTCAGCCGATTTCAATAGCTGCACCTGCGGAAAGTGCTGCTCGATGACGTCGGCATCGCCGGCTGGTGAGGCATTATCCACGACAATAATTTCGATGCGCGGGTACGTTGCCTGCAGCAGCGAAGCCACCATGGCGCACGTTACCTGCGCTTGGTTGTAATTGATGGAAATGACGGAAACCAGGGGAAAGTCCATTTTATTACGCTGTTAGCGGCCAGCTTTTAGCTGATAGCTTCGTTGGGCACTAAGAGAAGTGAAAAAGTATTTGACAGCTACGGCCTTAGGGGTAAATCAAAGTCCAGCTGCGGGCCGCGAAACACGAAAGCCCAGGACAGGTAAACGACCAGCGCCGAGGGCATGAAATTGATGACTTCGTTGCCGTAGCTGCTGAAGAGACTGCCCGCGAACCCAGCTGTGAGGGCGATGAGCTTGGCGCGCAGGGCCCGGTCCTGAATGTTCCAGACAATGCCGCAGCACTTGCCCAGGATGTAGGCCATGATGCCCAGCCAGATAATGAAGCCCACGATACCGTACATGGCCCACACTTTCACCCAGTAGCTATCGGGCGGAATGGTGGAAAGCAGCTTATCGGAATTGTATTTGATTCCCGAATTTCCAATCACCCCCACCCCACCGCCGAAGGGATGGTCGGCTAGGTAGGTGGCGAGGCGCTCCTGGTTCTTGAACCGTACGTTCAGCGACGGGTCCGAGGGGTCGAGGGCGGTGCGCATGCGGTAGATGTTGTAGTTGCTGCTCCCAATGTGGGTGTATTTCAGCACGCAGAACCCCGCCACGGCCAGCACCGACCCCAGCACAAACACCTTGATGTTCTTGCTGATAAGCAAGGCCACCAGCCCGCCCGAGCCCAGGGCGAACATGGCCCCGCGCGTGCCCGAGATGAACATGCCCACTATCAGAATGAACGCAGCCGCAGCCAGCAGCGCCCGTTTCCAGAGCTTGAAAGGGCCGAGGGCCAAAATGAGCGCAATGAGGGCAATGTGGGCCTGCGACGCGCCAAACTGCCCGGCGTCGCTGTAAAAAGAAAATACGCGCAGCTGGCCCCAGAGCAAATGGGTTTTCACATTCGCGTTCAGATAGGCCTGCTCTCCCGGCGAAAGCCCGATGTAAAGCTGCTTGAGGCCGTTGAGCGCCCCAAGCACCGAAAGCCCAATTATTAACAGCAAAAACAGGTTGAGGTCTTTGCGGGTGTTGAAAACCAGCAGGGCCAGCGGCACGCACAGCAGCCAGTACAGCGAGGCGCTCCGAAACTCCAGAAACCAGCCCGCAAAGCTCGCGCCGGCCGGATTGAGCAGCTCCAGCAGGTTGACTACGAACCACGCCACGCCCAGCAGGCACAATTCGTTTTTGATGTTGCCCCACGCAAACTGCTGGTGATTGAACGCGACGGCTACCCACGTGAGCACCAGCAGCGCATCCACGGCCATGCCGAAAGGCACCCCTTCTATCTCGTGGGCCAAAATAAAAAACAGAAAGCAATAGCACACCAGGGCAACTACTCCCAGGCGCGGCAGATGAAACAGCGCGATACAAAACGGCACTACCGCCGCCGTCGCTACCAGTAACCCCGGCACCAGCAGCCCGTTGCACGCCGTGAGCCAGCCCACCACCACCGCCAGCAGCACACCAGCCGGCACGAAGAGCGTTTTTCGTTTGGGAAGAAAATTGGAAGCGAGCGGATACACCAGGGATTGGATTAAGAAAGCGAAAAACAATGGCGGCCGCTATTGCAGCAAATGCTGCGGCGGGTGGGGCGGCAAGGCCGGCTCGTAGGCCGGGAACGTGGGCCGCTTGGCGCGGGCCCCAATAAAGTCGGCCACGTACTCGGGCAGCACGCCGTTGAGCACAATTTCGATGGGCGCTTTCGTTACCGTGCGGACGCTCTCAAATATCTGCCGGTCGGCCGGCGACCAGCTCCGCTCGGCCCGCACGGCTAGCAGAATCAGGTCCAAATCCTGAAGCAGCGACGCCGGATACGCCGACTCGAGCAGGGCCGGAAACTCGACGATGACGACGGCATCATTGTGCACGTACTGGGTGGCGATGTCGCTCACCCGTACGCCCTGCGTGAGGCCGTGCAACGGGGAATAAAACTGCGTGTCGTCGTTGGGAGTCACCCGGAGCACGTGGTCGCTCGGAAACAAGCTCAGCGTCCGGATGCCCATTTCGTTCAGGCTGTCGGCGAGGCTGCAGCTGATTTTGGTCTTGCCCTCGGCGCTCTGGCTGCTGAGCACGCCAATCACGTAAGGTTTGTCGACGTTGGTCTTGTGCTGAAACTTGAGTAGCAGGTTGCGTGCCAAGTGGTCTTCGGCGCGCCGGGCATTAAGCTGCGCTTTGGTTTTAGGCCCCGTGGCCATGGGGATAATGCCCGCCACCGGAAAACGGGTAACAGCCGCCGCGTGGGCCGGGTTGTGCAGCGACGAATCGAGCATACCCGCCGTAACCACCCCGGCACTGGTAAGCAGAAAAGACCCCAGCAGGCCGCCAACCAAAAGTAGTATAAGCTTCGAGCCGGTGGTGTTGATGGGAAAATTAGGGGGGTCGACCACACGCAGCTGCGAGGCCAGCACCCCGTTTTGTTGCGAGAGCTTGCTCTGTTTCAGGCCTTCCATTTGGGAGAGGTACTCCTTTTCGGCCACCTCCACCTCGCGGCGGAGCTTGCGAATTTCGGCCCCCAGCGGCACCAGGGAGTTATACTGGCCGGCCATGGCCTGCTTCTGCTGGCGCATCAGGTTCAGCTGGCTTTTCAGGTCTTCCACCACCAGCGTGTTTTTGGTGTAGTCGCCCAGCAAGTCCTTCACGTTCACGCCTTGCACTGAGTGCGACACGTTGTACTCGCTGTTCACCGCGTCACCTATTTTATCGGTCAGCTGGTCGGACTGCTTTCGCAGCTCCGCCAGCCGAGCCGGGGCTCCGGGCACGGTGGTGCCCACCAGCTCCAGCTCGGCAATCTGGTTGGTGAGCCCCGAGAGCTGGTTGCGCAGCCGGATTATTTCCTGGCTTTTCAAGTTCGAAACGCCGCGCTTGCTCAGGGTATTCTCAACCGATTTCAACTGCGAAAACGCGCCGGCGTATTGCATTTCCATCTGGCTGTACTTGTCGGCTGCCACCTGCTTTTCATCAGTCGAGGCCACGATTTGCTTATCATAGTCCACGATATTATGCTTCTGATGAAACTCCAGCAGCCGCTGCTCAGCGGCTTGCAGGCGCTGAGCCGCCTTTTGCGCGGCTTTGTCGAAGTAGCCAATCACCGTTTCGTTTTGCCCGGTGAATAGTTCTTTGTGCTTGCGGACGAAAACCTGAGTCAGAATTTCCAGGGTCTTCTGGCAGATAACCGGGTTGGGGGCGGTATATTCCACCTGAATCAGGTCGCTGTCTTTCACCCGCGACGCAACGACGCCGGCCAGCGCGGTTTCCGAATACAGCGGCGCCTTCGAGTTCACCAGGCGGTACACATGGTTGCCGGCGCCCTGCTGGTAGGCGGCCTGCAGCCGGGCCAGGGTTTCTTCCACCGTAGTGCCGGCCAGTTGAGCCCGCTCGGTGGCCGGCAGCACCTGGCCGGGGGAAGCGCGGGGGCCATCCAATAGCCGCTGTGCCCAGCTGCTGAGGCCGCCAGCGGCCGTGGGGGCTTCGGGCGCCGGGGCCACCACACTGGTCGGGTCGTTGGTGAGGTGCCAAGCCAATAGGCGCAGACATACTTCCTGGCGCGTTTCGCGCGAGTTTATCAGCGTCAGCATGTTATCGAAGGACGTGCTGGTGGCGTTCCAGTTTCCGCCGGCGTTGTTGTTGCCGCCTTCAATTTTATAGCCCGAGGCAATGCCAGTATAAATAACCGTATCGGATTTGTACTGCTTTTCCTGAAACCGCGAAAAAAAGTAGATGGAGCCCACCGTAGTCAAGGGCACGAGTACGAGCAGTAGCCAGTGCCGCTGCATCAGGCGCAGAAATTCTTTCGCTGTCATCGCTCAAGCATTAAAGTGTTGATGGGTGTGCCAATCGTGTTTTCCATCAGCAACTCCGCCTTCTTGTAGTTACTTTTGGCTTCGGCCTCGGTGAGCACGGCGCGGTTGTAGAAGTCGATGGCCACGATTTGCTCATCGACCGGAATCTCGCCTTCCTTGAATTTCTTGTCCGCAATTCTCTTGATGATGCCTGCTGACTGCAGAGCTTCCTGTGCATGTTGCATCACGATGCGGGCCAGCCCCAGGGCTTGGTACTGCGTTATCACCTCTGCCCGGATTTTCATGGCCGCCGCTTCGCGCTCAGCCTCAACCTGGGTCACAAACAGCTCCTGGCGGTGCACCTTGTTGCGCCGCCCGGCCAGCACGTCCAGGGGCATGGCAACGTTCACCCCCGTCGAGTACACGGCCCGCGCACCCTGCGAAAACGGGTTTGCTACGAAGGCCGGGCGCACCGCGCCGTTAATATCGGCCGTGGCGAAATACGGCAGCGAGCCGTAGTTATAGCTTGACGTCAGCGACACCATGCTCAGCATCTGCTTGCGGCTCAGCTTCAGGTCTTCGGCGGCCATGCCCTTGCCCGCCTCCAGGCGAGCAATATCGGCCGAGTGCTTCACGGCGGCTTCAAACAGCCGCGGCAGCACCTTTTCGGGTGCGCTGAAAAAAGTTGCCGCGTTGTTGTCGGCTTTTGTCGGCAGGGCTTGGCTCCAGCACGGCATAGCCGCCAGCCCCAGCAAGGCAAATGGTAGTTTTCGCATCATACGTTTTCCTGCTGAATGAGTGCAGGGAAGGTTTTGAGGAGAATCAATAAGTCTTTTTTCAGCGAATGGCCCCGGGCGTACTCGAGGTCAAGTGCCTTGCGCTCCTCCTCCGACATGCCCTTCCCGCCGCGCTTGCTCACCTGCCACAGCCCCGTGATGCCTGCCGGGGCCATAAACCGCGCCGCGAACTGGTCAGTGGTTAACTTCTCGGCCTCGTAAATGGGCAGCGGCCGGTTACCCACAATGCTCATGTGGCCCATCAGCACGTTGAAGAGCTGCGGCAGCTCGTCGATGCTGGTGTTGCGCAAAAAGGCCCCTATCCGGGTCACGCGCGGGTCATTTGCAATTTTGATGAAGGCCGGGTCCGTGCGGTTTTTCTGCTGGGCCCGGTAGTGCGTCTCGCACATCACCACGCCCTCTTTGCTGATGAGCGGGGCCTGACAAATCGGTTCGGCGCAGGCGCACGGGCTGGCCTTGGTCGCAGCCGTAGTCGCAGCCGTTTCGGGCAGCGGCTGGTACTGGTTCAGGTTTTTGATGGTGGCCAGCAACTGGTCGGCATCCGGGCGCATGGAGCGGAATTTCCAGAACCGGAAAATGCGGTAGCCCGTACCTACCCGGCGCGAGTAGTAGAACACTGGCCCGCGCGACTCTAGCTTAATCAGCAGCGCCACCACCGCAAATAGGGGCAGCAAGCAAAGCAAGCAGGTTAACGCAAATGCAACATCAAAAAGGCGCTTGCTGGCCGGTATGCCGGTAGTGAGCGGGATGGCCGGGCGCGTGGGCTTCGCAGAAGCTGTCTTTCGGAAGTTACCGACCAGGGCATTTGGTTCTCGTACCGGCCTCTTCTGTTCAGGCGCGAGGATGTTTTTGAGTAAAATTTCCATACGGTTACGCTATGGCGTGAAAAGTAATTCGTTTCAGCTCACGTGCAGCTTCGGCTTAGGGGCAAAGGCCCGGCTCATAATTTTCTTAATTCTGATTTCGAGCTCTTCTGGGTTGAAGGGCTTAATCAAATAGTCGTCTGCGCCGTGCCTCAGGCAAAGAATCTTTTTGCTCGTTTCGTCGGTTCCGGAGAGCATAAGCAGCGGCGTGTGCTCGTAAGCAGCTACCGCGCGCAATTCCCGCACAAAATCCAGCCCGTTCATCACCGGCATTTCGTAATCGGCCACGATGACATCGACCGGGTAGCCTTCCCGGAGCCACTTCAGTGCCTCTTGTCCATTGGCAGTGAGTACGACTTGGTACTCATGGGAAAAGAAATGCTCCAGAATCAGCTGAATTGCTGGTTCGTCATCCACAACTAGTAGTGTCTTTTTCATTGCCAAAGCATTTTTAGTGAAATCTGAAGGCCCAATGTGGGCGGAATGGCATGCACAAAATCCTTTCATCTTACCCTGGTCGCTACTCGACCAGCCGCTGCTCAAGCGCACACATGCCAAAGCAGGCGTGCTAACTGTCCGTAATATCTTAATTTGTGTTGCCTTCTTACTTTTAATGAAAGATAATCTTCGATTAAGAATATGTTAACCACATGGACAAGCGGTAGCCAAGGGCTTGGCATTATTTACATTAAAGTGGGTGGGATGGGGATGGAAGGCCAGTGACGGCAGGCGCACGCTTCTGAAGACTAGGCGGGGGCAGTGTTGAACAAATATGCGCGATTACAACGCTACGGTTTTAACAGCATGCATCAAGCTTCCCAAGGTTAAGCCCAATTATTTCAGCAAAACTTTACAGTTGACAAGGTAGAGACAACAGATGTAAATTCCTAATCAACATCTTGGTAAGCAAAATATTATGGCTCATCTAATTCCGCTAAAAGCTTTAATTTCAGCTTGTTATTAAATTAAAAAAATAACTTAACATCGGAGCTGTATTTTGAATACATCGGTAATCTGAGCGGTTATTCTGTCGACGGTACGCAGGAGGTTCAGGAGCACCACGGGCTCTGGATTCTTTTTTAAAATTTCTTCAAATTTTTTCATGTAGCGTTGCGCTTCGTGGATTTGCATGTTGCCATAGGTGGATTTTAGCGAGTGCACCAGCTGCGCCGCGAGGGTCCAATCGTGGGTGCCCACCGCTGCCCGAAGCCGGCCGAGCTGGCCCGGCACCGTATCGACGAAGAGTTGCTGCATCTTGCGCACGAAGCCGGCATCCTGCGCCAGCCGGCCCAACCCCTCGAAGCCAAAGGCGGGGGGGCGCTCGGCAACGGACGGGGGCTGTGGTACTGCCCGGGGTACGCTCGTCGGGGCCCGCCCGGTAGAGTGGGCAATGGCCAGGTACAGGCTGGTTTCGTGGTAGGGCTTCACCAGACAGTCGGTGAAGCCGGCTTGCTTGTACAAGTCGAGTTCCTGTTTCATCGCATTGGCCGTGAGGGCGATGATGGGCGTGTGCTGATTGGGATTGGCGTGGTGCCGCAGGTGGGTGGTGGCTTCCAGGCCGTTCATGCGCGGCATCTGAACATCCATCAGAATGACGTCGTAGGCGGTGGCATCAGCCATGGCCAGGGCTTGCGCCCCGTCGCCGGCCCACGTGGTTTCAACCTCCCACGATTGGAGCAGCGCCCGCGCCAGGAAGGTGTTCACAGGGTTATCTTCCACCAGCAGTACGCGCAAGCCCCGAAGCAGGCCGGCCTCCAGCGGCAACGGCTCTGGGTGCTCCAGCGGTGCCCGCTCGCTGATGGGATAGGGCAGCGTAAAATAGAACCGGCTACCCTGCCCGGGCTCGCTTTCGAGCCAGATGCGGCCGTTCTGCAACTCAATCAGGCTTTTGCAGATGGCCAAGCCCAGGCCCGTGCCGCCGTAAAGCCGGGAAGTGCTGGCCTGCGCTTGGCCGAAGCTTTTGAACACTTGGTCGAACTTATCGGGGCTGATGCCAATGCCGGTATCCTGCACGCAAACCTGCAGATGCACAAGCCCCGCCTCGTGCTCCTGCATGCTCAAGGTGACCGTAATTTCGCCGGCATTGGTAAATTTGATGGCGTTGCTGACTAAATTTACCAGCACCTGGTTCAGGCGCACGGGGTCGCCTTCCACGATGGGAAGCAGGTCTTCTTCCCCCTCTACTCGCAGCAAAAGGCCCTTGGCTTCGGCGAGAAAGGCAAGCGAACCCGTGGCTTTGTGTACCGCGGCCGCCACGTCGAAAGGAATGATTTCGAACTCCACTTTGCCCGACTCCATTTTAGCAAAGTCCAGAATATCGTTGATAACCAACAACAAATTCTCGGCATTCGACAAAATAAGGTCGAGGTACTCGCTTTGTTCGGGGGTGTTGGCTTGCTTGCGCAGCAACCGCGACAGGCCGACAATGCCGTTCATCGGCGTGCGGATTTCGTGGCTCATGTTGGCCAGAAACACCTCTTTGGTTCGCACCGACTCTTCGGCCGTTACCAGGGCGCGGTTCAGGTCGGTGGTATCGGCCGCGATGGTGAGCAAGTAGCGGGTGCCATCGGGGCGGGCAAAGGGCTTTTTGGTAGTGTGATACCAGGCTTTCTGGCCGTCGCCACGCGTGTGCAGGGCTTCATATTCGGCGGTGTTGCCGCTCTGTAGCAAGGCCAGGTCCTGGGCTAGGAGCACGCCCGGGGCCGCGTGCCCGAGCAGTTCATCCATGCTCTGCTGGTGGAGCGTGGCGTAGGCTTCGTTAGCCAACAGCAAAGTACCGAATTCATCCTGCAGGCACATGGGATTAGGGTTGGTGGCGATCACCTGCTCCACCAAGGCCTGCTGGTTGGCCAGCTGCTGTTCCATTTGCTTGCGCTGGGTAATGTCAACCCAATAGCCAATCAGGTAAGCCACGGCGTTGCGGTCGTCGATCACCGGGTACAGCTTGCGCAGGCGGTGCACGGGGGCCGCATTGGCGGGCGTGTAAGTTTCTTCCCAGGCCACTTCGCCCCGCGTGCCCACGGCCTGCTGAAACTGCTGCTCATAGTTGGTTACGGCCGCCTCACTCCAGCCGTGCACCCGACAATAGACCTCAAAATCGTGCCCGGCCAGTTGAGTACCCGGAGCCGCATCGGGGGCATCCCGCCGGTTGGTGAACCGGCAGGTCTGGTTGCCATCGAACACGGAAATTCCGGCCGGGATGTTATTCAGGATACTTTCGTAGAACTCCTTCTGTTCCACCAGCTTGTCGGTAAAATCCTTCTCTTCCTGGATGTCCTGAATAGTGCCGAGCAACTGCTCCAGTTCGCCCCCGGCATCGAGCGTAAACACGGTATCCTGCACCCGGAACCATTTCCACTGCCCACCTTTAGCCCGCAGCCGAAACTCCATTTGCACGGGCGTACCCGGCGGGACGTTGCGCAGCTTTTCGTAGTGCATGGGGCGCCGCAGCTGGTCGTACGGATGCATCAGCCTTTCCAACAGGTGAGGCTTTAAGCTACTAATTTCCGACGACGAATACCGCAGCATTTGGTACAGCCGGTCGTTGAAGAAGACTTCCGTCCCGTTGGCCACATGATAGAGGTAGAGGGCCGCAGGTACTGCCTTGGCAATCTGGGTGATGAACCCCTGGCGTTGCATCAGCTGCTTGCGCAACTCCTGCTGCATACTGATTTCCTCGCGCAGCTGCGCTTCCAGCGCGGCTACCTTGAAACGCAGGGTATGCGTTCTTCTGGCCCAGGCAATGCGCAGCCGCAACGGTTCCACCTCCGCACGCACAGAAAATGCCATGATTATAAGAAGCTTAAACGTTTAACCAAAAGTGAGAGCCGGGCAAGCGCAGGCGAAACATGGACGGTAGTTGGGAGGGGAAGTAATGCGGCCGGGATGCGGCCCGTGCCGGGCATTTGACGAGAGAGGACAGTTTGGAGAAAAGAGCCCGGTCAGCTGCCGCCTCACCGTTTGTTGTTAACAAAAGGAGCGGCGAAGGGCTAACCCGGTAAACACAGCTGAGCCGCTGCTCACTGACTGAGTTGCGGCATCGTTCTCACACCACTTTGGGCAGCGGCAGAAGCAATAATACTTAAAGATAGCAAGGTGATAGTTGAAATAACACACCTTTTTCAGATTTAAAGTCTGTATTCTGTATTTATGATAAAAATATCACGCGAAAAAATTGTACTTTGCAGCCGATGAATACGGATTGGTGTACCGTATTTATCGCAAATATTTCCCGGGGTCTTCTCCTGCCCTTTAAGCCCGATATTTGAAAATTGAGCTCCCATCGACGGTGCGATTAATCTACTACTGCTTAGTAATTAGAAATATACATTCATCAGCGGGCAAATCGGCCCATGGGTAAGGATATTAGATTTCTGTGCTATTGCGAATAGTCGAACTCGTGATTTGCCAGCCACGCCGGTTGGCTTGGTTTTAGGACTAAAAAAAATGTCGGCCTTTAGCAAACCGGTTAATCACTTGCTAATCAAAAACTAAGCGATATGGCAGCCCTGGAAACCCCATCTTGATGTCACATCGGGGCAGTGGCGGCTGGTGTTGGTACGTACCGGCGGGACGACAGTCAATGGCCGCAGGCGTTGTTTTGACTTTGTTGAGCAGGCGTTAAGTTGGGGAAGTCGGGTTCAAGGGAAATACAACTCTGGGGCCACACGACTAACTGCAGCGTGAATTGGAAGACATGGGCGTTGGGCAGTTGAACAAGGACGACAGCAAGCCGATGCTGCAGATTTGGTTGGTGCATCGTACCGGCACGCTGCCAAGAATGAAAAATATAGCGGCTATTACGGACTACTAGGCTGAAAAACGCCTTTTGCTAACAAGAGCCCGACGAAGGCGAAAAAATGAAATTGTTGCATGGTCAGGGCCAGCCGTTCGTAGTCGCGGGCCAGGCGGCGGAAGCGAGCCTCCCAGCCGAAATCGCGCTCTGCCACCCAGCGGCGGCCGCAATCTGGCAGCGCTATGGAGGTCGGCTGCCGTTGCCCAGCCAGCAGGAGCGCAACCGCCGGCTGAAATCACTCGGGCGGGTGGCCGGCCTGACTCGCGAGTTCGTCGAGGTGGCCTTTGCCGGCAAAGCCCACACCGAAGACGTGCGGCCGCTCTACGAGGTGCTCACCACGCACACCGCTCGTCACACCGGGGCCGCGCTGCTGGTGCTGGGCAGCGAGGGCGACCAGACGCTCAAGGAAATTGCGCTGGGCCACGTCTCGGCCAGCGTGTACGGCTACGACACGCTGGAGCGCTACGGCCCGCTGCTGCTGCAGGCCTGGGAACAGGTTTTGCTCGCGGGGCCCGCTGCAGCGCCTGCAGTGCCGCCCCCACTACGGCGCGCGTCGCTACGGCGCGCGGCGCGCGTCGCCACCGGGGGCTAAGCCGCGGACGACCGGGGGCTAAACCGAAAATTGCCCCCGGTTTCCAGGAATATCCCTGCCGAATGGTGCCGGCCAGCAGGAGAGGGGCCGACACAAAAACGCCGGAGCCGTCATAGCGCCGGCAAGCAGTGGCAGGGACCGGCAAAGGCCTGAGCCCAAGTGGGCCCACAAAAAGACGGCCTTCCCACGCGGGAAGGCCGTCTTTTTGTATTTAGCACGAAGCGTAACGGCTTAAAAAAAGTAGTTTATCGGATGATTGTGACGGGCTGCGGGGAATCTGCAGCTTTTTTGCGAACAGAAAAGACAGTAGTTTGGCCTTTCTAACGCGTCCGGCTGGCTGGTGGGGAAGGGCTCTGACTGCCGAGGACGCGTCCAACCTTGGTGGGGTTCACAAAAGGAATTGCCCCACCGGCGGAGGGAGCCGAGGCCGTCGTATCGGTTGCGACGGCCGGCGCGGGGGGCGCGGGGTGGTCGCTAGTGGCGGGCGTGTTGTTGCAGGCTCCCAGTAGAGCACTAGCCGTTGCGATGAGCAAGGCAGGAATTAGTTTGTTCATGGCAGGGTAATTTAGTTGCCCATTCAACGGCCCTCGGCGCGCATAGTTGAGTGATACGCTGGATAAGAATTGCTAAACCTGTTTTATTTATTCGGCGGGACTTGTTTTCATGCCCGCTGCTGCAACGCCCCACACGCCACAAACGAAGAAGACAGGAGGGGTGTTCATCCAATAGGCCCTTCATAGCACAGTTCCTTACGGCACCACAAGCACATGCGAAAAGGGAACCGGGAGGCGCTTGCCCGGAGACAGTGCGCACCGAAACGTCCCGCGCACGTTGCCCGAAACTGTGCTGTCTTTACCGTGTCATCTTTCATTCGGCGCGTCTTACCACGGCTGGCTTACTTGTCCTCGGAGCAGTAGCGAGGATGTTAACCATAACAAAAGGCCCCTTGCAAAGCTGC
>Ga0123339_10000732_pt1 | contig 24060 bp, 24 predicted proteins | sample lystaG_FD_89956 | JGI IMG/M metagenome (GOLD analysis project Ga0123339, IMG submission 89956) | Glacier valley bacterial and archeal communities from Borup Fiord, Nunavut, Canada, to study Microbial Dark Matter (Phase II) -... | ecosystem: Environmental > Aquatic > Freshwater > Ice > Glacier ...
CACCGCCGACGCCGCCACAGCCGGGTCGCTCACGGCCGATCAGCGTTGCGTGTACGATGCTGCCAGGACCGCGCTGAAAGCCCGCATGAAGGCCGACTGCAGCGCATGCGGCTACTGCCAACCGTGCCCGTACGGCGTGCAGATACCCGAGCTGCTTGCCGCGCTCAACGCATCGTCGATGTGGGAGTCCACCGACCGGTGGCTGACCGGCTATGCGCTGATAACAGGCAAAGCCGATGCGTGCGTTGACTGTGGCCGATGCGAACAGATGTGCCCGCAAGGCCTTCCGATTCGCGAGCTTCTCAAGCAAACCGCGCGTACGTTTGCCGACGAGAGCTGACAGCGGCGCACCCAGCCAAACGAAAAGGTCAGGGGCTCTTCGGCCCCTGACCTGCAGTTTCTATGTGGCGGGATGCACGGGACTCGAACCCGCGACCTCTGGCTTGACAGGCCAGCGCTCTAACCAGCTGAGCTAGCACCCCGAGCCTGCGCGATGACGACGCAGCACGAGGATTCTATATGCACGAGCAACGATTGTCCACTCCCAACCGACAGTCTACACACCAAGATCGAGCTGTCCGTCCAATGAACCCGGCGTCTCGGCTACCAGGTCGCCGAGCATGGCAGCCATATCCCGGGCGTTACGAGGTGCGTAGTCGTTCTTGCAGTTGTTGAACATCACCCAGGTCGTCTCGGCTTGTGATGCAAGGTTCTTCGCGCGCACGGCGAGTTCATCGAGCTTGCCAGGCGTGTACAGGTAGTCGAACCGGTCCGCCGCCGAGGCGTTGCGCGCGAAGTACGTGGTGCGATTGCGGCCATGCAGACGCAGATAGGCCCACGGCGCGGTCACGGCATCGACAGGCGGCATGGTCGTCCCGCCCGGAAACTGCGGCGTGTCCACGCTCACGAAGGCGAGCTGGCGATCTGCAAGGAAGCGCAACGTCTGCCCGATGCTCTCCTCCAGGACCCATGACGGATGCCTGAACTCCACCAACACCGGCAGCCCCGCCAGCATATCGCGCGCCTGATCGATGTAGCCGAGGTTCCTCTCGCGCTGTCTGGCGTCCATAGCGGCGAAGTACGGTGGAAACTGCAGTAGCACACCGCCGAGCTTGCCAGCGGCCCTCAGCGGCTCCACGAAGCGTCTGAAGAGCTCGAAGGAAGCGACCACCATCTCCCAAGACGGCTTACGCACCCGTCCGTGCTCGTCCACTTCATGTTCCAGCTCACGGAGAACCGGATGCAGCGAACGCTCGAGCACTGAATGCTGCGTCATGAGCCCGTACGCCTTGACGTGGAAGATGAAGTCCGGAGGAGTCCGATCGACCCACGCCTCGGCAACCGCAGGCTCAGGCAACGCGAAGTACGGCGAGTCGACCTCCACGGTGCTGAAGCGCTGCGCGTAATAGCGCAGTCGCGCCTCGGCAGAACACACCTCCGGCGGATACCAGGCTTTCACCATGGTCCGATCGGTCCAGAAGCACGTCCCTACCCTCACGGTGCCCATCGGGCGCTCCTATCTACCGGACCGCTCAGCTGTGCGGCCTACAGCGACGACAGGTACTCAATGACAGCGGAGCGCTCGGAAGCGTTGAGCTTGACGCCCTTCTTGACCATCTTGTCGACGGTCGTCCCCCACTCCACCATGCTCTTGCGCTGGGAGGTCACCCTGGTCACCGCGTGGCACCCTGCGGTGCAGCGCGTACCCACGAGCGTCTTGCCTGCCGCGATCTTGGTGGCAAGAGCCTTGTCGGCGACGCTGGGATCTGTCGTTCCAGCCTGGGTCGCGCCCGAACCCATCGTGTCGCCAGTGGCTGACGAGCTGCTATCAGCCGAGCTGGCTGTTCCGGTAGCGGTGCTTGAAGCGGCAGTGCTTGCCGTCGAAGTGGTAGCCGGGGTTTGCGTAGCGGTCTTGGTGCCACAACCTGCAAGGGACGTAAGCGCGAGGGCTACACCCAGTACAAGGGCGAGTTTCTTCTGATTGGCAGAGCTCATCGTGCGCCTCCATATATCAACGGGAATTCGTTTGTCAGAGTATACGTCGCGGTTCCCCTTCGCGGGAGAGGCCACGGAACTGTATCGCGAGCGTGAACATCCACGGTATCATTGTGCCCATTCGGACAACACTGCACGAACACAGGGGGCCAAGCATGGCAGCAGGCGAATCAAAGATCGCAGTCGTAGCCGCAGTAGCGGGAAATCTCTTCATAGCGGTCATCAAGTTCATCGCCGCGGCGCTGACCGGCAGTTCCGCGATGATCGCCGAGGGAATCCACTCGCTGGTCGATACCGGCAACGGCGTACTGCTGCTCTTTGGCCTGAAGCGCAGCGCGCGGCCTGCTGACCAGGGACATCCCTTCGGTCACGGCAAGGAACTCTACTTCTGGACGCTCATCGTCGCCATATCGATCTTCGGCATCGGCGGCGGCATGTCGGTCTATGAGGGCGTCACGCACCTGTTTGATCCCAGCCCGCTCGAGAATCCGCTGGTGAGCTATATCGTGCTCGCGATCTCGTTCGTCGTCGAAGGCTCGTCGTTCACGGTCGCGATGAAGCAGCTCAACGTCGCCCGCGACACGCGAGGCGTGTGGGAGTTCATCCGCCAGGCCAAGGACCCGAGCCTGTTCACCATCGTCTTCGAGGACTCAGCGGCCATCGTCGGCCTTCTGGTGGCGTTCATCGGCGTCTTCCTCGGACACCTGCTCGACAGCCCGTACTTCGACGGCTCCGCGTCGATCATCATCGGGCTTTTGCTCATGACGGTCGCTTTCCTCCTGGCGCGCGAGTCCAAAGGGCTGCTGCTGGGCGAGGGCGCCGATCCCGCGACGAGCGCGGGTCTGCGCGCGATCGTAGAGGCCGATACGGACGTGGAGCGGGCGGGGCGCATCCTGACCATGTACATGGGCCCGCACGACTTGCTGCTGAACCTCGAAGTGATCTTCAAACCAGCGCTTCCGGCCGAGCAGGTCCACGCGTCGATCCACCGCATCGAGGGCGTTATCAGCGAGCGGTATCCGGATGTGTCGCGCGTCTACATCGAGGTCGAGTCACTCGGCGTGCTAGCTTAGCATCCGATTCAGCGCAAAGCGGAAGCGTTCACGGTCGTCCTCGGTAAACGGTGCAGGGCCACCGGTGCGGCCGCCTGAGCGACGAACGCGCGCTTCGGCGTGACGCACCGCCATCTCGGCATCGATGGTCGCGCGATAAAACACGCGACCCCGCACGCCGATGGCCGCCGCGCCGCGGCCAAGCACCATGGCGGCCAGGCCGATATCCTGCGTGACCACCGCGTCTTCAGGCTGCAGCCGCTCGATGATGGCAAAGTCCGCCGCATCGTGTCCGCTTGAGACTTTGACCGCCGAGACGCCCGTGCGCGTGAGATAGCGATCGACATTCTGCGTGCCGTTGCATACGAGGACGACCACAAAGCCGTGCTCGCGTGCGATCGAGATGGCGTCGCGAGTGACAGGACAGGCGTCGGCGTCGATGAAGAGGGTTGCCATGGACGCCTCCGACCTGGAATAAGCGCAGATGGTGGGCGATGAGGGATTCGAACCCCCGACTTCCTCCGTGTAAAGGAGGCACTCTCCCGCTGAGTTAATCGCCCACGGACCGAGCAAGCATGCCGCGGATGCGCCGTATTGTACCGTACCCGCATGGTATATGACGACCCAGATGCTGTTCTGGGCCATCGGTTGGTGTTGAGAGCTGGTACGTTCTGCTACGCTGGGCAAGACCTACTAACGGCGCGTGGTGCACACTGCGCGACTGGAGTGATCGTGGACGTCGCCCAGGCAAACATCACGACTGCAAAATACCCTCGCAAAGGGTTCTCGATAGCGCCCCTTGCGCTCGCTCAGATTCTTCAGATTCCCCTGCCGGAGTCGCTGACAACCCAGCTGCCTTCCGGGTATCGCGTTACCCACCTTGCGGAACTCGACGAGACGGTATGGCTGCGTCGGGACGAGCAGTTCTGCCAGCAAGCCGCCAGCGTGGTGATCGCCGAGGTGATGCGACGCTATCGGAGCCTGCCGCATGAGATCACGGCACAGCCGCTGGAGCATCTGACCGGCATGACCGGTGGCGTGCGGCTCGTCTTCTCCAACCGCACGAGAAACGCCCTGGAACGCTCGGGGCTTCTGGAACGCTGGCTGAGCGACGAGCCATTGTGTGTCGGCGACCTCCTCACATCCACGCCCCGTCTGGGACCAGTCTCCTTTATCGATGCCCTCGTCGGCTTCGAGAACGCGCTTCTGGAGACGCTCGACCGTCCCGCTCCCCGACAGCTCGATATCGACACGCAGATGCGACTGGTGGCGCTGCAGGCGCTGCGCAATCCACGTGCAAGCTCGGTCATGCTTGGAGATCCTCGCCTGGAGGCGCCGCTGTTCGTCGGCGTGTTCACTCGCCGTGACCGTCGCGATGAGATCACGCTCGAGGCATTCGCCAACCGCATCGTCAAAGCGGAACACCACCTGGACAACTACCCGCTCGAGATATTCGAGCAGTTCCGCGCAAGCGAGAGTTCGGTACGCATGTTCGTCGATATGAAACTCGAAGACGAACTGGCCGAAGTGGTACGCGTCGTGGCCAGCGAACGGGATGCGCAAGCGTTCATCGCGCACCGGGGCTGGGATGGCAAGGAACCAAAGTCTCTGCGGGAAATCGCGGAAGAACTCGATATATCGCACGAACGCGTGCGACAGATCTGCGCCCAAGTCGACGACCAGCTGGGCGATCAGCAGTTCTTCATGCCTGCTCTCGACCGGGCGATTACCGCGATCGCCAAGGCCGCACCGTGCGCCACAAGCGACGCGGCCGAGATGTTGCAAGAGACTGGAACGGCCAATGAAGCGTTCTCGCCTTCTGGCGTCTTGGACGCTGCTGCCGTTCTCGGCCGGGATGTTCCGTGGGAGCTCATGTGCCATGTGAACGGCGAGGAGCGCGTTGATGCCGACCCTTCCCGTGTCAGGAGATATTGCGTTTTAGGTCTAGCCCGCAGGGCCATGGTCGAGCGAGGTTATACCTCGGTTTCCGCGTTGCTGGCCGCGGCCAATGAGAACGAGTGCCGCGGGCGGGATGACCTGCGCAACATTCTTGAGTCAATCCCAACCGTATCGTGGCTCGACGCTCAACACGAGATGTTCTGGCTGACCGACACCCCTAATAACGCACTCGCCTCGGCGATCATGAAAACGCTCGCCGCCCATAGCCCGCAGGAATCTTGTGAGCTACGCGAAGCGATCAAGCGAAGCAGCGTCTCGCGCTCTGGGCCGCCGCCATCATGGCTGATCGCCGAGTTTTGCAGGCAGCTCCCAATGCTCGAAGTCGATGAGGTCGGACGCTTTGTGACCGCGCATCACCAGACGGCGCTCGAAAGCGAGCTAGCGCCCACCGAATGGGTGATGATCCACACCCTCAAGACGCAGGGCGGCGTGATAACGAGATCGCGATTCAGGGACATGTGCGCGCAGGCTCATATCCCCCGCGCGACTTTCTACTTCTACCTGGACGTAGCGCCGTTCATCGAAGAGCTTGAACGCGGAATCTACGCGCTGCGCGGCAGCAGCCCCGACCCGGCGACGGTGGAAATCCTGATCGACGAGAGTCTGCGTCTGAATCCACACCGCTAGACGAACATCGGGGCAGATCCGCCTGGGCCGATGATGCATGACGGATAACACGCAGGTAGGCCCGCCTGTTTCCGCAGACGGGCCTACTTAGAATTTGGTGCCCCCAAGGGAATTCGAAACCTGACCTGCGCGTTCCGGTGCGGGCCTACCGTTACCACTGAGTCCCGCATCGTCGCAGGTCACACGGCATCTGCGGTCTCAGTTGACTTGCGCGTGTCTCGGTCAGTTGCGGGCTGTGTCAGCGCGTTTCATGCGCGCAAGGCACGCGAATGGCACGCGGACGCTGGCCTCGTGCCATTCGATCTCAACCCCTCTTCCAACACCTATTTCGGCCCCGGAATGTCCCGATTACTCGACGCGGGACAATGTTGCACTCCCTTCGACATTGGTCGATCGCCCAGTCCCTTGCCGTGGACAGGCCACGGCGCAACAGCGCGGTCTGGACACAGCCGAGGGAGCGCAGACGAGCCCCTGCTCACACAGAGGGGCTCGCGTAGAATCTTAGTACCCCTAGGGGTATTCGAGGCACCGACTCACGTGCCCCTCACTGACGCGCAACCAGGTCTGCAGTGAGTATGTAGCGGTCCGGCGCATTGCCAACGTAGTGAAACGGGTAGCACGTGCTGAGTGTAAGAACGGCGTGGTCCTTTGGCACGATCACCGTCCGATCATCCTTGTGGACGATCCGGATGTTGCTGATCTCATAGGTGTAGGCACCCGTGGATGTCTCGGCAATAACGCGATCGCCAATCTTGAGCTTGCCGAGCTCCGTGAAGACCGTATCCCGATGTCCAGACAGAACGCAGTTGTCATCTTCGCCCGGCATCACGCTCTGAATGAAGTGGCCAACCCCCTGCTTCAGTTGGGCAGCGTCTGTTCCTTCGACGATCGGCAGCGTCTGCTTCAGAGCCGGGAACGTCAGGCTTCCGAAGACCTCGCCCGGAGCCGGATAGGGCGAAGGGATGGCATCGGCCCCCGCCAACGCGAAAGGCTGCACGGTGACCGTGGTCGGCCTGGATACCGGACCGATATGGGCCACAACGGGATGAGCGGACTGCCCGGCGATGCTGACCGTCGCCCAGACGATCAAGACGAGCCCAATGGCTAAGGCTCCCCCGGATGCCATCATCCAAAAGGGTAGCCTTTTGCACGCCCGTCTAGAACTAGCCATGAGACTTTCTGGCTCTGAGCCCAAATGCGCCGAGGAGCGTCAAGGCGACGCCCGCAAGGAGCAGGTTATACCAGGGCGTGGCGGTCTTGGGAATCTCGCCACCAGTGGTCGTCCTTCGGGTCACGACGACCCGCGCGGTCGACGTACCGGTCGTCGGCAACCCGTTATAGTAGCCGGTGACCCTGCCGATGTTCGTGGTTGTCACATTGAGCGTCGTCGTCGCGGTGTAGATCCAGGTCTCACCGGGATCCAACAGCTCGTTCCCGTCGTCACCCGACACGTACGTCACGGTGCTGAGTTTGTTATCGGTCACCGTCACGTTCGTGAGCGATTCGGTGCCAGGGTTGGTAACCGCGTAGGTGTACGTGACCGTACCGGGCCCCGACGTCAGCGCTGTCGGGTTCGCGGACTTCTCGATGTTGATCATTCGTGCGGTCGGGCAGAGCGCGTTGGTGATGACGACGCCATCAAGCGTGACAGCACCGTTCATTGCCAGCAGCTGCCCCTCCACCTTCGCGCCAGTCTCCGCCTGGATGTTCGCTACGGTGAAGATGTGTCCCGCGAAGGTCGAGTTCGTGCCCAAAGTCGCCGAACTCGCCACCGGCCAGAAGACCCGGCAGAACCGGGCACCGTTGATGAGTTGGACGACGCTGCCCGGAGCTGTGATAAGCGTCGAGTCGCTCTTGAGGATGAATACGGCATCAGGGTCGCCCTGGGCGTCGAGTGTGAGCGTACCTGTTATCGAGAGCGCATCACCCGACGTGTAGACGCCGGGACCAAGCGTAAGCCCGCCGAGCTCGGGGCTCGCCAGCGTGCTCGTCACTGTTCTTCCGACTGCATCATTGTAGGCGGTGACCAGGTCGGTCTTGGCTAGAATCGCCACCGCGTCATTGGCGTGTGTCTCCCCATCGAGGGTCACGGACCCAAATCCGGTCATTGCGGGAGTGGGAGCGGACCCCACGTCACCGGTGATCACGGTCGTGCCTGTGTTCATAATCCCCGAATACGCAAGAATCGCAAATGTCTCCGTTGTTCCGAGGTTGACCGTCGGTTCGGCTGCCATCGCCGACGTAGGTAGCATGAGCGTGACCACCAGCAACGGCGCCATCACTAGCGAAATGAATCGGATTCTCGAAAGTGTTCTCATGGATTGTTCCGCCCTCAGTCCTGTTCTCACTTCCAGACTGAAACTCAACGTTCATCATACACCCCCCCCCTTGTTCGTGTCCCGTGGAGTGCGGAGGATACGAGCGAGTCATCGCGCTGTCGAGAAGGGTGTGCGGCGCGGCCCGCGGGTCTCCGTGCGGAGTGAAATGCGTTGGTAGACGTGATGAGCCGCTCGTCTGCCCACCTGCTACTCCAATAGGGCACGCGCTTGTGCGACCTTACAATCGCCGCATTCTAGACTACGTGGCGACTACGTGGCGACTTCAACAAGAACAGGCCAGGGGTATGTGCCCCTGACCTGCGGTTTCTTTGGTGCCCCCCCCCAAGGGAATTCGAATCCTGATTGTGCTTGTGACTATTGATGACTGTTGGGACTCGTTGGTACGGCGGAGCTGCGGTGAGTCCCAATAGGTACCATCGAGTACCAACAGTCACCATGTATTTGGGCACCAAATCGGGCACAAATCGGGCGGCGTCCTAGGACTTCTCGGGTGGGCGGAAGTGGAGTCCACGAACGCAGGAGGCAGGCCCGGGGAGCGGAAGCTGCCTGCTATCGTTTGACGGTGGGCGATAGTGGATGCGCTTCGAACAGCCTGATGACATCTAGCTACCAAAAGATGTGCACGACGTCCGCCAGGTGGTGACGCCCCCCTACTCCTGAGAGTCACCCGCGAACCCCAGGGGCAGCTCGAGAGTAAACTCCGAACCGGAACCCGGCGTACTCTTGACGGTGAGGTCCCCGCCGAGGAGATTCGCGAGCCTCCGCGAGATGTTCAAACCCAATCCCGCGCCTTGCGGCCTGGCCTCATCCTTCATAGGGATCTGTTCGAACATACCGAAGATGCGCTCGAGCGCGTCTATGTCGATGCCGACTCCTGTGTCGGTCACCCTTATGAACATCGTCTTCTCACCGCCGCACTCAATCCGACACTCCACACTTCCGGCCTTCGTGAACTTGACAGAGTTGCTGAGCAGGTTGAGCACGATTTGCATGAGTTTGGCCTGATCCATCATCACCTTGCCGCAATAGGAGCATCCCTTGGTGCACGAGGTGAATCGGAGTTCGACGCCCTTGTCTTCGACCTGGGGACGCATTTGCCCGACCGCTTCGCTGCAAACCTGGTTCACGTTCGTCTCGCGTAGCTCGACAGTGACCGGTCCGGCCTCGATCTTGGATAGATCAAGAATATCGTTCACGAGCGCTAGCAGCTGCTCCCCAGATACACGTCGACTTGTGAAACACGTACGGCACACCACGCATCCAGGCCGAACTGGCCGACGACCACGACCTTCGTGTCGGGAGGAAGCGTGTCGCCAGGCTGATGCGCAAGGCGGGCATCGTCGGCGTCTCTCGCGGCAGGAGGTGGCGCATCACGGTGCCCGACCCTGCCGCACCGCCGGCACCCGACCTCGTGCGCCGAGACTTCTCGGCCACAGCACCCAACCAGCTCTGAATCGCCGACTTCACGTACGTGCCGACCGGACAAGGCTTCCTCTTCCCCGCCGTGGTGATCGACGTCTTCTCGCGTATGGTGGTGGGCTGGTCGATGCGCGACGACATGAAGGCCGATCTCGTGATCGACGCGCTCTCCATGGCGGTGGGCCGCAGGCGCCCCGGTGACGGACTCGTGCATCACTCGGATCGGGGCAGCCAGTACACCTTGGTGGCGTTCGGTCGCGAGCTCGCCGCTTCCGACATCTCTGCGCCGATGGGATCGAGAGGAGATGCCTACGACAACGCCGCTGCGGAGAGCTCCATGGCCACGGTCAAGACCGAGCTGATGAGCGGGGTCCAGTTCCCGACCAGGCACGAGACACGACTCGCGATCTTCGACTACATCGAGAGCTTCTATAACCGCCGCCGGCGACACTCGACCCTCGGCAACAAGAGCCCGCTCGTCTTCGAGCAGATCCACGCTACACTCACGTCAGCAGAGGCCGACGCGGCCTAATAGAAACTATCCACGGAACTGGGGCAAGACCACAACGCGATGGCCGAGAGCATCATGTCGACAATCAAGCGGGAGCTCACCAAACGCTACACGTGGAAGACGCGATTGGACCTCGAGCTCGCGCTGGTGACCTACATCGGCTGGTACAACGCCCGGCGCCGACACCGCAGACTCACGACGATGAAGAACGGGGTCACGAGACGCCAGGCGCCTCTGCAAGTGCTCGAGCAGTACAATCAGGAAGTAGCCGGGGAGACCGGGGCTTCCACATAATCGAGCCGACGTGGAACCCGGGGCGTTTCAGAGCCCCCCCCGTCCATCTTGTTGCATCGGAGGCGATATGGGACGAACACTCCAAGTAGGATTGGGCTTTGCGACCGGCAGAAGGAGCTTCCAGGGCGTCCTGCGAACGTACATCGATAATTGGAAAGAGTCCCAAGAATCGCGCCCCCCCAAGAAGGTCGCGCTACACCTGTTGGTCGCATATGATCTTGCATACAACCACACCGCAGCAGCCGACTACGCGATCACGGATGTAGAAGTCATTCGTGCGCTGGCTTCGGTCAAACTCATCAGCGTCTCATCGATGAAGCATGAGGCGCGGAAACTTGTCAGACGCAAGGTCCTTTCTCAGGAAGAGGCCGCACTGCTGTTCGGGGAGGGCTATTCAGCGAAGAGGAATGCGATCCTTTATGAGGCCGTAAAGGCGCGTTTGGACTACTTGATCTTCCTCGATGACGATGAGTATCCGCTTGCGGTGGTGAGAATCGGTAATCGGGACTTCTGGACGCAGCAACCAGTGATCGCGTCCCATATCAAGTACCTCTCCGAAGCCGATGTCACACACGGCCTTCATTGCGGCTATGTGTCACCGATTCCCCAATTCAAATGGAACGATCAGTTCTCGAAAGAGGACTTCCGACTGTTTATCGAGGCCGTCAGCAACGACATATTGGACTGGGATTCCGTCCAGGAGATTCTGGAAACCCGGGGGGTCACGTATGCCGATCTTTCGGTGATACAGAGGGCGACTCACGCTGAAGAGGTCCCTGAGATCGGCGGCGCCAAGTTCATCTCCGGTGCCAATCTCGGTCTCAGTCTCAAACCGACCAGCAAAGTAGCTCCCTTCTACAACCCTCCCGGAGCCAGGGGCGAAGACACGTTCTTGAGTACATGTCTCTCCGAGCACAAGGTACTCAAGATTCCGACCTACGCCTTCCATGACGGGTTTTCACGCTACCAGCATGTCCTCAGAGGCGTACTCCCAAGTGCACTTCGAGCAATGCCATCGCGCGGTCCTGGCATTGAAGAGCGATTCTTCAAAGCTTGCGTGGGCTGGATACGCTATAAGCCGCTGTTGACATACGTGATCAACAGAGAAGGATACGAAGCCGAGATCGATGCGATCAGAGCGAGACTCTCCGCGACCATACCTCTGTTGTGTGCATATTTTGGAACGGACCGTTTCAATCGCATATCGGCAGAACTTGAAGACTACCACTGCCACGTTGGAGAGCATTTCAAGGAATTTGAGGACTCAAAAGCAGCTTGGGCGAAACTCATGGCAGCTATGGATGGCTGAAGAGTCCACTCCTGTGCGTCGAACCCCCTCCTCGACGAGTCCATCGGGCTAGCCTGAGGTGTCGGCGACCGTGCTGGCGCCGCGTAGCACGGTCCATCCTTGGTGTCTCCTCTGTGCCAGCCGTCGGCATCCGCCCTAGAAGAACTCCGCTGGCTACGCCGAGAACTCGAAGCGGCCCCCACGGAAGAGAACGATGCAGACCCTGGACACCTCGGCGTCGTAGAAAGACCCGGCACCCCGCTCGATCTCGGCCAGCGCCGCCTTTGTCCCGAGCGTGGGCCGATAGGGGCGGTGTGACATCATCGCCTCGATGACGTCGGCTACGGCGAGTACCTTGGCTCCCAAAAGCGTCTGGTCGCCCGTAAGCCCAAGGGGGATACCCGGAGCCATCGCAGCGCTCGTGATGCTGGTAGATCATCTGAGCGATCGGCTCTGCCATGTTCGCGGAGACGGCAAGCTGGTATCCCGCCTGGGCGTGACCCTGTATGAGCGCGAACTCGATCGGTGACAACACACCCGGCTTGGAAAGGATCTCGACCGGGATCCCGGCCTTGCCGATGTCGTGAAGCAGCCCGGCCACCCGGATGTCGTCGGCCTCGTGACCATACGCGCCGAGGCTCTCAGCGATCCTGACCGCGAGTTCGCTGACACGCCACTGATGGCCGGAGGTGTAGGGGTCACGCAGCTCGACGATGTTGCTGGCGATGTCGACCACCGAGGTCAGCGTCTTCACGATACGCTCAGCTTGCTCGGTCGCGAGCTCCTCCGGGTTCTCCGCCTGACTTGGAGACTGACTACGAGGACCCGATGCCCTTCGGCCAGTAGCAGCCCGTTCCAGAATCGCGATTTTCTGCGAGTGGTTGCCGGGTCTAAATACCAAGAACGAGGGCGGGGGCCCCTGAGGGGTAGTCGCCCGGCTGGAATGGTGGGTCCGCGGAATCCCAGTACTGTGCCGCGCCGTGCCTTGGCGGGCCGAAAGCATGGGGGGTAAACACCCTTGTGGTTGTCAAATGGTTGCTTTCAGCCTCGGTAGTGCCTCGCGATTCGCTAGGCTGCCCCCGCTTACACGCAGGTGAGCCCCCTGTTTGCACAGAGGGGCTCGCGTGATGTGTGGTGCCCCCAAGGGAATTCGCATCCTGATTGTGCTTGTGACTGTTGGTGACTGTTGGGACTCGTTGGTACGGCAGAGCTGCGGTTCGTCCCAATAGGTCCCAACGAGTATCCAACAAGTACCATGTATTTGGGCTACAAATCGGGCTACAAATCGGCGGCGTTCTGTCGATAGAAAGCGCGGCACCCCCGGCTCGAAGGACGGCCGCCCTCGGCCATGCGGGCACGCGGCGACGGACGCCAGAGCCAAGCGCCCAGCGAAGCCGATCGAGAGCGAGCCACCCTCGAGGGGAGACAAGATTGCATCCACAGAATCGAGCCGTCAAACCCGGGGCGTTTCAATAGCTCCCACATAAGCAGCGCGCCGCAGCGGAAGACAAAGCCCGAACTGATAACAGATGGATCCACTGCACGAACGCAAGTGCCGCACTTGGGACTTGAAGTCAGATGGAGGTGGTGGCGCGGATCCTCTTGGCTCTTCCGGGGAGAGTGAAAGGCCCTTCGCCCAAGAGTCTCATCAGCTCGTCGAGCGTGACGGGGCGGCTGAAGAAGTAGCCTTGGGCATAGTCGCACCCGCTGGACCTCAGGAAGCGAATCTGCGCCTCGGTCTCCGGTCCCTCAGCGACGATGCTGCTCCCCACGGCTCTCGCCAAGGCAATGACCGTCCGGACGATCGCTTCGGCCTCGGAATCATCCGGGAGCGCGCTGACGAATTGCCTGTCGATCTTGACGGTATCAGGACGGAACAACTGCACCAATGTGAGTGAGGAATAGCCAGTACCAAAGTCATCAAGCGCCACCCGCACCCCCGCATCCCTCAAGTCCTTGACCTTGCTGGCGGCCATCTCCTTGTCGTGCATGAGCGCAGTCTCCGTTATCTCAACCTCCAAAGACTGCGGCCTGAGGCTGCATGTCTGCAGTACCTCGGCGGCCAGTGAGGCGACGTCGACGTCCCTGAGCTGACGTGCCGAGAAGTTCACGGCCACGGTGAGGTCGAATCCGGCGTTCTGCACGATGGCCAGATCCGCGCATGCCCGGCGCAGCACCCACTCGCCAAGAGGGAGGACCAACCCCGTGCTCTCCGCTACCGGGATGAAACTGTCCGGGGGCATGACGGTGCCATCATCCAGGTGCATGCGGACCAGCGCTTCGACGCCAACGATACTGCCCGTGCTCAGGTCGACCTGCGGCTGGTAGAGGAGGAACAGCCGATCGTCTCGCAGCGCATGCCGCAGCTCTCGTTCGACCCCCACTCGACGATCGATCTCCTCTTGGAACTCAGCTGAGAAGTACTGGAAACGGTTGCCCCCGGACTGCTTCGCCTTGCACATGGCGGCGTCGGCGTGCTTGAGCAGGGTCGCGGCGTCCGCGCCATCCTCAGGGAAGGCTGCGACGCCGATGCTCGCGTTGACATGCGCCTCCTCTGAACCCAGCCGACACGGCAAGCTGACGGTCTCAAGCAGCCGATTCATCAGGCCATCCAACTCGGATGGCACTACGACTTCTGGGAGGATGGCGATGAACTCGTCACCCCCTTGGCGCCCTAAAGTGTCGCTTTCGCGCAGTACGCCGGAGAGGCGGCTCGCGACTTCGATCAGAAGGGTGTCTCCTTGCGCATGGCCGAGCGAATCGTTCACATTCTTGAAATGGTCGAGGTTGAGGAACGTGAGACCAACGCGGTTGTCGTGGCGACGCGCCGCTGCAAGCTCGATTTCGAGCGTGTCCGTGATGAGTTCCCGGTTGGGGAGACCGGTCAGAGCATCATGCGTCGCTAGATTCCTGAGCTTCTCCTCAGAGTCCTTGATAACTGTGACGTCCGAGGCGACTCCGACGTAGTGGGTCGTCTCACCATCAGCGTTCTTCACCGCCGAGATCGAGAGCCACTGGGGTATCAGACTTCCGTCGGCTCGCCGGTCCCAAACCTCACCCTGCCATCGCCCGGTCGACAACAACGAATCCCACATGTCCTCGTAGAACTCGGGCGGATGTCTGCCCGATTTGAAGATGCGCGGGTTCTGGCCGATCACGTCCTGTCGCGATACGCCGTGGTGCTTCTCGAAGGCGTCGTTCACGTCGATGATCTCGCCGGACGGTAGGGTGATGATGATGCCTTCGTCACTGGTCTCGAACACCCCTGCGGCGAGGCGGAGTTCATCGTGAGCGCGCTCCTGTTCATCCACCATCGACGAGAGAAGATAGCCGATCACGGCGACAGCGCTCAGCACGAACTGGACCGAGGGCAATGGGACGTGCAGCATCCCGCTAGCCAGCCGCAGGGTGCCGAGCATACCCGCTGCAGCGAATACGACCATGGACGACAACATATCGAAGATCTGGAAACGGAACGCGATCAGAACAAAGACCGGTATGGCCAAGAGGACCGCAGGGCCGTGAAACGCCTCGGGGAGTTCCGGTGATTGCCACAACACTGCCACTGCGACAAGAAGGACCCACGCAGCCATCAGCTCAAGAGCATTTCCATGCGGGAGACGTCTCCTCCAGTCTCTGATCATGTAGACCAGGAAGGGAGTGATGAGCAGAGCCGCAGTGCCGTGCGAGCCCCACGTCACAAGCCACCCCAACATATGGGAATCGCCGGGTACCACGGCGTGCTGCAGCAGGTGAGCCGCAGCCGCGCCGAGAGTGGCGACCGTCGTTCCGGCCGCAACGGCGAGTGTGAGACGCAGCACGTCGGTCTTGCGTTCCATGCAGAATGGACGATGCGAGCGTCCTACGATCACATAGAACGCGACAGTCGCGCCGAGCCCAACGCCTACTCCAATCAAGAGAGCGGGGAGGAGAGGGGTTCCGGTCACAAGTTCCAAGGCCGTGGCGCCCGCAATGGAGCCTGAGCCGACCCGTGGGCCGAAGAGCAGGGACGCGGCAATCGCGATCCCGAACGGCACCCAAACGGCAGTGAGGTCGACATTCAGCGACGCTCCCACCACAAAGAGAAGCCAGCCGACGATGAGGTACGACATCCCGACGCCGAGCCAGAGCGCGACGTAGCGAATCGCAGGGTGTTGGCCGGGCGCCTCAGCAGTCATCTGTTTGGCAGGGGTTCCGTGCGTGTCCTGCACCAGCCGCTCCCCCTATCCAGAGGAATCACCATGACATGGTTGGCGTGATGGGCCGAAAAGCCCTTGGGCGGGTTCTTCTCAACGGCCATCCGCGACCATTCTAGTGCCTTCATTCCCAAAGAGTGCTCAGCGCCCGCGCTTGAGGCCGCACTCGTGCGACAGGGTTCATGTGATTGTCGTCCGCCCGGCTTCTCGCGCTGATTAGAGAGGCCCCCGTCATCATGGGAAGATTCCTGTCGGAGCGGGCGGAGCTGAGACGTTCACGTTCAGAGCAGGCGCCGGTTCCGGCAGACTGAAGTTGGAGTACCGTCGCCCGTGGGAGAAGGGCGTACCCGCCGAGAAGACGTCGGACGTCACAGTCACCGTCAAGCAGCGAGAGGTGCGTTCAAGCTTCCACTCGAATCTCCCGCGTTCGTCTCAAGCCGCTGGCGCCCCTCTACAACAGGGATTCTTGAGCACGCATTGTCGCCAGCACACCCTCTGACCTGCGGTTTTGGTGCCCCAAGGGAATTCGCATCCTGATTGTGCTTGTGACTATTGGGACTCGTTGGTACTCGTTGGTACGGCAGAGCTGCGGTTCGTCCCAATAGGTACCAACGAGTACCAACAGTCACCATGTATTTGGGCACCAAATCGGGCAGCAAATCGGGGACTGCGTCCGCGAGAACCCGAGTGGACCAGCCTCTGTCAATCCGGGACGTTCAAGTACCGCTACCGGAGTCCTATTTGTTCCAATGAAGAGTCGCTGACACTGGGCCCTTCACAGGCGCGGTGCTTGACTGGCTGCCCTAGCCGTGAGGCCGATCACAAGCCCGAACCCCATCGCTTTTTGCTCGACGATCTCAAGACCGGCCTCGCTCATGAGGAACATAAGGTGCTCGCGCGACCCCATCGCATGTGTCGTGGTCGTGAGCTCGTCGTAGAGCCTTTGACGTCCGGCGAGAGCGCCGGCTATCCACGGCAGGACGTGGAAGAAGTACACGGCAGCCATGCGCGTGAGCAATCCGCCAGTCGGCTCGACAAAATCGACCACAATGACCCTCCCACCTGGCACCACGAGCGCCGCCAGCCGCCTCAACGTTGCGGCAGGATCTGCGAGATAGCGCAGACCCCACATGACTGTGAGCGCGTCGAAAGGACCGTCGACACATGGAGGGTCGGCCGTGAGGTCGATAACAACCGTATCGGCGCGCAACCCCTTCTCCTGGGCACGTCTGCTCGCGACCGCAAGCATCCCTGGACTGATGTCGGCCAGCGTCACACGCGCACCCAACTCCGCGGCGCGAAGACCGACTCGCCCGGTGCCCGCAAAGGCATCGAGAACGCGCGCGTCGAATCGCACTACCGCCCGACGCGCGGCCCAGTCGCGCCATCGCGCATCCAGGCCGAGGCTCACGATACTGTTCACGCGATCGTACGTATCAGCGTTAGCATCGAACAGACGGCAAGCATCGGCCCGCTCCATGGCGCTCAACGAGCCAAGATTCCGACGAGGCTTGCGGCGAATGCCAGTGCCGGCAGCAGGCTGGCGCGGTTGAAGTAGCGGCTCGCCTGTTCGCTCGTAGGGTTTCGCAGCAAGGCGACCGCTGGCAATCCCATCGCCCACACGCCTAACCCCAACGACACGAGCGTGACCACCAGCGGCTGGCCCAGCAGCGCTAGCACGGTTAGCGTCGCCGCCGCGACGTATACGGTTGCTACGGCCGACACCCATGCGCCGAAGACGGTGGCGACGGTCGTGAGACCGACGATGCGATCGGCAGCCAGATCGGCAAGGTCATTGGGCAGGTTACGCCCACCTATCTCCCAGAGCGCGAGGAAGAGAAAGAAAGGCAGGGCCGCGAGAGTGATCGGTGCGACCGCTGCCCAGCCAGCAAGGCCGCCGACTCCCACCATCAGCCCCGAAACGACTGTCTTGAGCCAGGTCACGGACCGCAGGCTGCAGTACAGGACCTCGAGCACGACCGCAACGGCGAACAGTGCCAGACACAGAGGTGCGATCAGATAAGCCGACACTGCCCCAAGAACGCCGAAGCTCGCGACCCAGGCAACCGAGAACGATCTTGAGAGGTCTCCCCGCGCTAGCGGGTGGCGCAGGAAGACAGTGTCGATGTCATAGCCTTCGGCTTCGGCCTTTCCGGCATTCAAAACGGCCTCGTCGACCTTTATGTCGAGCACGTCGTTCAGCGAGAAGACCGCGAGGTACCCCGCAGTCGCCGCCACCAGTCCCAGCACTATGATCCTCGGGGCGGGCAGATGCCCGATCGCCAACAGAGCTCCGAGTGCCGGCTGGGCCGCAGAGAGCAGCGCCTGCCGGCCGCGAGAGAGGTCGATAACCGCCGCGGCGATCGACGGCGCGCTGGATGCATCCTGAGTTGACACGGAACTCCTCTGTTTGTTTTGCGACCGGTTCTCGAGTGGGCTCCCCGTACCGTGTCACGATGCCGATCGACCTATTCAGCGTCGTCCTCATCGAGCACCGACCCGAGCAGTGCGCCGCCAACGAGCCCGGGGGCCCCGCCGACAGCTCCACCGATCAAGGCGCCGACGACGGCTCCCTGATGCGAGAACTGATCGGAACTCTCCTCGGAGCCGTCGTAGCTCCGCGGCTCGAGCTCATCCTTGTCTCTATGACGCAGCCCTTCTCCAGCGGTGTCGGAAGTCGGTGACTCTTCGTGATGTGCCATGACGCCTCCATTGCAGTCGGCGGACGCAAGTCACTTTGGCTCGCCGCCCGGCGGCAGGGCTACTTGGACGGGTCTTCCCAGGCCTTCTTCGCCCGGGTCTCCCATTCATCCCAAGCAGCCTCGAGATCCTTGCGAGCCGATTCGAATGAGTCGTCTGCCACATCCCACGCCTTTGCCGTCTTGATCTTCAGATCATTGAACTGTTTCTGAAGCTGTGCCACCGTCTCCCGATACTTCACGTCGGTCTGGCCGGCAGCGGCGCCCGTCTTCGCCTTCATCGTCTCGAGATTACGCTTCCACTCGTCCATTCCCGACTCGATGCAGGCCTTCGTCTCGCGTGTGCTCATCCTGTGCTCCTGTCAGATGTTCAGCGTCGGCCATGTGTCCGAACGAGACATGGCACGCCCGCAATTCGCCCGCGTCTTGTGTTCCTACCCGCTGTCGCGCAACAGAACGCCGTGCGGGTACTCGCTGCCTCTCAGCACTAGGCCGCTCGAGTTCTCCTTCGGCAGCAGGAGGCAGCGGCTGCACTATTGGAGCAACAGGAGGAGACCGCACAAGCCCTCCTGGAGTCACAAACGCGGACGACACGAGATTTTCCAGAGGCGCAGAGGGAGGCTGCCGCAATCCTCCTCGACGCAAGATAGCGGCTGCGCACGGCTCAGGGGTTTCTCAAGAACAAGAAGTAGACGGCAGCGAATACGGCGACGATGGCGATGTTCGCGACCAGCCGTGCCAAGAAACGATTCCTGAAGAACAAGACGTCCGCACCAATGATTGCGGCGACCATTAGCACGAAATAGATCGCCATGTACGCGTTCTTCGCCATCCGCTAGACGCCGCCGTTAGGCGCCCAGCCGTCCACCATTAGGTCGTTCTTCTCAAGGATCTTGGACGCGCCGAGACGAAGCCCCCCAGATGATCGGGTGAAATACGCGGTCCTGCGTAGGCCGACCCCAGAGACGACCAGCATCACAGCCGGAATGCCTATCAGGATGAGCACGTACCAGCGCCGGTCGACTCGCACCTGTCGAACGCTCCGCCGCATGCGAAGCATGCCTTCCCTTCCGTCGATCACGCGGGTTACGACATAGGCAGCCACATACGGCCCAAACGACTTGATGATGAAGAAGACCGCGAGCGCCGATGGTGGCAGGATGCCCCATGTCGAGAGAATGGCGGGAATCGACAGAATCCAAGAGAACGCGTATGCGATCAGAAAGAAGAAGAGCAAGGGGCGCTTCCGCATCAGCTGCCGCAAACCCCCCGACGTATCCGAATATTGGGTCGATGCCTTCAAAGCCTTCATCTGGACGATTCTTTCAGTGGATGAAGCCCATCGGAGTCATCTGCGCGAGATGACCCGCCTCAGTGGGGCTAACACGTACTTGAACGGTCGAGGAGACCATCCCAGACCGCGGATGTTGCGGCCGAAGATCAGCTGAGTCGCATAGGCGGCCACCCCAGGACACCACATGTCTTGAGCATGAGCAGACGCGCTCGTAGCCTCGCCCGAAGCCAGTCCATCAGTGCGCGCGTTTGTATCCCCTCGCTCGGAGGTCAGTGCCTAGATCTCTTGCCGGAAAAACGAGACCGCCGCCATCAGTACCGCCGATACCGCGATCACCAGCGCTGTAGCGACCGGCCACACCACGGACACAGAGCCGCCCGCCAGCAGTTCCCCGCCCATGGTCATCAAGCCCACAGGACTGTACTTCACGGCAGGCGCCCACCCGGTGAACAGCGCCAGTAGGAGGTAGATTCCGAATCCTGCCCCTGCCGCGCCAGCCTGCGAGTTCAACAGCACGCTGAGCAGAGACATCAGCGCGACGACCATGACCGCAAACACCATCCAGAGACCCACCGCGCCCATCAGCTGGGGCACGAGCGCGTTGTCGAAGAAGATCTGAGCACTCGCCCAGCACACAAGTATTCCGACGGATCCTGACACGACCACCAAGATGATCTTCATCGCGACCTTCGCGAGCACGAAGCTCATCCGTGAGAGCGGCTTCGTGAGCATGAGGATTGCCGTGCCGCTGCGCAGTTCGGCAGAGACAATACCCGCCACTGAGATGATCACAACCATCAGCACGACCTGGATTAGGTTGCTGCTGAAGTGCAGGTATGCATCGACCGTGGACGCCACGGGCATCCCGAACATCGGTTGCAGCTTCGCGATCACTGGGCTGAGCGCCCCCAGCACGACGATGACGATCGGCAGCACCCATGCCCTCCACGAGCTGAAGAACTCCGCGAACTCCTTGCCCAGAAACACGCTGAATCCGCGCATCAGTTAGCACCTCCAACTAAGCTCACGAAAACGTCTTCGAGCGTGGGCTCATCGGCTTCCATCCGTATGATCGAGAAATCGCCGTCAGCGACCATCTTGGGTATCTGGTTGCGCGCTGCGCCGACATCGCTCACTCGGCACTTGAGTGTCTGTCCCTCGCGCTCGACGCCCGTGATCCAACGCTGGCCGCACAGCGAGCGCTCGAGCACTGCCGCCACCGCTGTGACCTCAAGTACGAGTGTGGCATGCCCGTACGAGTGCTTTAGCTCGGCGATGGACGCCTGCTCGACAACACGCCCCCGGTCGAGAATCGCCACGTTGTCGCAGACCCGCTCCACATCGCCCAGGATGTGGGTCGAAAAGAAGACGGTGGTCGACCCCCGCAGCGCGCCGATCATCTCGAGCACGTCCTTGCGACCAATAGGATCCAGTGCGCTCGTCGGCTCATCCAGGATCAACAGCCGAGGCGAACTCACCAGCGCCTGCGCGACCCCCAGCCGCTGCTTCATGCCGCGCGAGTAGCCGCCGATCTTGGTCTTCACGGAAGCGAGTCCCGAGGACTCGAGCAGCGAACCCACCCGCTCGTCGAGCTGCTTGCCGGTGACGCCGTAGAGCTTGCCGGCAAGCCGCAGGTACTTCTCGGCGGTCATCCAGGAGTAGTAGCCGGGCACGTCAGGCAGGAACCCGACGAGCGATCGCATTTGGTCAGCCTCGGTCTGAACGTCATGGCCAAACACTCGCGCGTGCCCACCGGTCGGTCGAGCAAGCCCCGTGAGGATCCGGATGGTCGTCGTCTTCCCTGCCCCGTTGGGGCCGAGGAACCCGAAGATCGAACCCTCGGGCACGTCGAGGTCGACCCCCTCCAGCGCGTTGACCCCCCTTGAAGGCCTTGCTGAGTCCGCGAATCTCCACTGCGGCGCTCATCGGACGTCGGCATTCTGCTCACGGATGGTCCTCGGCGCGTCGAGCCTGTGATGTATCACGTGCCCTGCCTCCCAATCGTAGTCGTGCGTGTAGTGTTCTCTTTCGTGCAGGCTAGGACGCTATGACACCTGGAGCCGGGGAGCGACCTTGAGGGTCCACGCCTCAATAGCTGCCCAGTCACGGAAGTCGCCCTTGGGCACCTTCATGGCACCAGTGATCGCGCGTTCGATGAATGAGAAGCCTTCTCCCGTGTTCCACCCCGTGAACAGGCCCACGTCGACCGGCTTGACACCTGTCTCGGCGATGAGCAGGTCGGTGTATGCGCGCACCTCATCGGTCTTGTTTGGGTCCGTGACTAGCGTCATGCCCACGGTGTAGAACGCGAGAAGCGTGGTCTTAAGCGCGCCAGCGTTGTCGGCGACCCACGTGCGAACGGGCTCGTGCCATTGACCCATGCGCACGCCGCTCCCAATGACAACGGCGGCGTACGATGCCGGATCGCCGGCTTTCTCGGCCGGTACGACGTCGACTTCGATTCCCTGGGTCGCAAGTGTTCTGCCGATGCGCTCAGCCACGCCCGCCGAGCACCCTGACTTGGTTCCGTAGATGACCAGTACCTTCTTCATGCCTGCCCCAATCCTCATGCTCGGACGCTCAACCTCGGGCTGCTCGACGGCGACCTTTACTCCCGCTCCGGTGCCGACAGCCATCGCTGCCCCGACACCGATCCAGATGAAACGCCGTCTGGTGATCGCCTCACTCATCACTGCCCCTCTCCTAGACCCACCCCGGTCAGATACAGCTCGAGTACCTGTCGGTTGATTTCTTCCATGGGGACGTCGTAAGGCGCCTCCCCGTTTCCCATAACCTGCCGAGACATCACAAGCGTCGATGTCAGCGCAAAGAACGCCTCAGCCATGACGCGCGAATCTAGATCTGGGCGCAGATCTCCAGCTGCTTGCCGCTCCGCAAGGTAGGCCGCAAGTCGAGTGAAGTTGTCCGCTCCGCCATCACCCACGACTTGGGCGACCTCGGGCGTTGTCTTCGCGTCCATCGCGAGGCGCATGGCCACCCCGCCGAACTCTGCAGCCTGCGCAAACTCGAGTTGCGCGAGTACCTCAATCGTCGCTCGCGTGTCGTTCGGCTCGGGCAAGGAGGTTGCCGCAAAACCCGCCATGCTGCTAGCCCACGACTCGCCCAGCGCCTGCAGGATGCCCTGTTTGTTCTTGAAGCGGCGGAAGAGCGTGACTTCGTTGACGCCCGCACGCTCGGCGATAGCCCGTGTGGTCGTGCCTTTGTAGCCGCGCTGGCCAAAGAGCTCGGCGGCGGCGGCCAGAATCTCGTTTGTTGTCTCGCGCTCTACTGCGGTCATCACGGATCCTCCTCTTGACGTGTGCAAGTGCTTGCTTGCACACTACGAGGCAGGACAACACAAGTCAACCGCCGGCTTTCGAGAAGCTGGAAACCGAATGGGAGTCGACGAAGATGGCCGAGAGTAGCAAGATCAGCAGCAGCGCGGAGCAGCCCGAACGCACCAGCCCAAGGAGGCGCGCGATGTACATACTAATGGTGATCGTTGCTGTATTGACGGTGCTGGTGTTCGTCGGCTGGCTCGGACTCCAGGTGCAACCCACGCCATTCCCCGACTACCCGCAAACAACCGCGACCCCGCTCAAGACCGTACCGCTGCGCGCTGGCCTGCCCAAGCCGGTCGACCGGTTCTTCCGGCAGACCTACGGCGACCGCGTCCCGCTGATCGAGACAGCGGTGCTGACGGGCCGCGCCACAATCCGGCCCGTGGGATCGGTCAACCTCCCAGCGCGCTACCGGTTCACGCATGTAGCCGGCAAAGGCTATCGTCACTACATCGAGGCGTGCTGGTTCGGCATGCCCTTCCTCAAGATCAACGAGAGCTACCTGGATGGCAACAGCCTTATCGACATCCCAATCATCGGGACGGACTCGGGTCCCAAAGTCGAGCAAGCCGCGAACCTCGGCATGTGGGCGGAGTCCTGGCAGCTACCAGAACTCCTCGTAACCGATCCCCGCGTGCGCTGGGAGCCCATCGACGACGACAGCGCGATGATGATCGTGCCGTTCAAGGACGGCAAGGAGGATCGGTTCCTGGTGCGGTTCGACCCGGAGTCGGGTCAGCAGACATGGACGGAGTCGATGCGCTATCAGAAGTCGAACAGCGCCGACAAGACACTGTGGATGACGCACGCCGACACGTACGGGGTGCTCGGCGGCTACAAGTTGAACACCATCGGCTCGGTGACGTGGATGAGCGACGGCAAGCCGTGGGCTACGTTCAAGCTCGAGGACGTCAGCTACAACGTTGATGTGGCCAGCTACGTGCGAAGTCGGGGGCTTTAGGGCGCGGACTCCTCGAGCGATGAGGCCGCGCCTGGATGCATATCGGCTGCACACAAGAAAACAGCGGGAACCGGAGTTCCCGCTG